>SAMEA5043665__coassemble_155_pt1 | contig 19473 bp, 20 predicted proteins | sample SAMEA5043665__metabat2_low_PE_004 | metagenome-assembled genome bin SAMEA5043665 (sample SAMEA5043665) | Gadus morhua | reverse complement strand
TTGCACTTGTAGAGCTTCTCGCCGGCATGGCTTCTCCCATGCTGTTTCTTTTCCGAGAAATTAAACACTTTGTTATACCGGCCTTTGTCGCGAGATGGATTATCTGCTCCATCTCTCCTTCTTAATTTAGTCTTCGGTTGGGGTGTGACTTCCCTCGTCATCGATGGACTAGAGTCTACCTGGAAACAAGGTGAGTTAACTGCTTCGCCTCCGCCGGCCAGAGTGTGCTATTGGAAAAAACCGATACCACAAACACCAGTAAGTACCGAGCCATGTGCTTCCATCTCCGTATTCCCACTGCCACTGGTCCCTGAACCAGAAAATACTCGAGATGATCAAGGTGCGCCAAGGCCATAACCGAATTCAAATAAAAATGATCATCACTCTCTCGAACATCAACAGAAAAGCTATAGGCCTGTATCGTTGCTTTTGCTGGCGATACTAGCGGCCAGCTCCCGTAAAAAAAGCAATGGTGCCATTCTTTACCGGCTCAGGCAGTATTGCACAACGCAGATACTACAAATGCAGATATCACAAGCGCAAACTGCATAAACAAACTGAAAAAAAACCGGTCTGAATCCATCGTCATGATGTTCTCTCTGGCAGACGAGAGGAATAGTTGATTTTGGATTATATGCGATTGTCGTAAACGGTCATTCCACTCCACATTGATTATGCAGGCAGTCTATTCCAGGGCAGAAAATTTTTTCGGTGCATTTTCGACCGTTTATGCGGTCGGTAATCGGGTGAAGATATCTTCGCCGGCCAGAGTGACGCCAAGAGGCTCCCGTATCCTGCGCAACAGGTCTATCGCCTACAGACAGCGATGTGTGGGTGTTCTTTTTTGCACTGGTACACTGGTGCAATGGTGCACGGGAACCGTCCGGGATCAGCATCCTGATCCCAGACAGAAAAGGCATTATTATTGCGGCAGTTACGCCGCCTGTTCCTTGATCAGCGCCTTGATGTAATCCAGTACAAAGAGCTGACAGTCAACAGCCGTCTGTGGATCAAAGTCCTGCTTGTGCTGATCGGTATTGGACAGTATACGAATACCGATAAACGGCACTTTGTAGGCTTCAGCAACCAGAGCCGCTGCGGAGGTCTCCATCTCCTCAATAGAGGTGCCCAGCGTTTCGTGGAACCAGTCGATGCGATCAACTTCGCGGTTCCATTGGTCTGCTGTACCGATCCGACCTTTAACGACTTTGCCTTTTTTATAGGTTTCCGTCTGTTTTATCGCCAGATCGATCAGCGGGGTATGCCCTTTAAACTGACTGTGCTCAACCTGCTGACCCTCTTCACGCAGATGCATGGTCACCGAAAAGTGCTCCCATTTGGCAGGATCAATACCTTTGCCCTTTTCGACAAAGCTCATTTTATAGGCGCCCATATTGAAACTGGTTTCACCAATAACGATATCGCCACGGTAGAGCGACGGATCATGACCACCCGCCGTGCCCTGGTTAATAATGTACCTGGGGTTGAACTGCTCAACACCCAAGGTTGTGGCCGCCGCCGCATTGGCCAGACCGATCTCGGTGCGTGAGACCACAACAGGGTAGTTATCGATAGTGCCCTTCCAGAAAGTCCAGGAACCGAAAGTGACCTCACGGGTATTCTTCATCGCCTGAATAAGGGTGCTGGTTTCAATGTCCATAGCCCCCTGGACAAGAATCGGCTGAACCTGGGCGGAAACCGCAGAACACACAACGAGAGAGAGCGCGGCTACACAGCCCTTGAAAAAACGCATAAATCAGCCTGATAAGAGGTATTGGTAGGATAGAAGCGAGGAGGCGGAATGTAACACACTATAAAAGGCAGAATGCAGCTCTCTAACCTGAATAGGCACGCTTTATGCTTTGAATTTTTATATACCTGCCTATTCCTGTTGCCTTTTTCCGAAGGCAAAGAAAAGAACACCCATTAATGGCCACATTGACTGACAACTTCTTGATTACCAAGGCATTTTTATCACAGCCGACTGAGCCGATCACCCTGATGTGGACCGGTGTCACAGCCAAAAGTGTGGCTGTCCGGTTTTTCCTACCGATGAGAAATGTCTATGGCATTACGGAAAATACCTGCACCGTTGTTTGAGCTTCCTTTCCAGGTGTTTATTCCTGTACCGCTGATGCTGTCGGAAAAACCCTGTATACTTCGGCACTATTTTTTTAAAAGAGTGATGCACATCGTGTCGAAGTTTTTTTATAAAGGCAGTCACGTCCAGATGCAGGACAATCGCGGCATCGGATACAAATCAAAGAAAACGATTCGCGTAGGCACAGAGATCCACCCTGCCTGGGTCTCTGTACAGACCGAAGAGCGTGCGGAAGAGATTCTGGCGCTGGCCGAAGCGCATCAGGTTGTGGTTGAGATTGCTATCGACGAGGAGGCCTCTGAAGATACCACTCAGCTGGATGTCCTCATTAATAAAATCACCACGCAGGTTAACGACGAAAAATTGCCTTCCCGCAACGATCCCTGCCCTTGTAATAGTGGGAAAAAGTATAAAAAGTGCTGCGGCGCCTAACCTCTTTAGCTGATCTCTTTAGCTGATCTATATTTCTCCCTCATCTGATAATTCGATGGGGGGGAATTTTCCCTGACGCCTATCAAAATCATGAAATGATTGCGCTGTCAACGCTTAACCATTGCCATTACTGACAACCGCCCATGACTCGGGGTTCCAGCGGCTTGCCAGACCTTACCGGATGAAGGGCTTTCACCTCCCATCTTTTGCCGATTTAGCTCGGCGCACTGGGTGTCCTTTTTGCACGGTCTTTTTGCACGACAATGACAAGAGATAATGAAAGCGACCAAAAGCTTGACTTAACAGCCGACCCTTTAAAGCCGTTCTCAAAGAGACTCAAAGGGGAGTGAAACCAGCCCTGAGCGTATACAACTCTACTGGATAAATAGGCACGCTTCCCCAATGAAATACGTCTTGCATCGTCCATTACAACCATCTGCCCATGCTGGTATATTCCTGTAGCCTGTCACGGCACGTTACTTGCTAAGTATCCACTGTGGTCAGGCATTAATAACAGTTATTTGACAATAACAATCCGTTGTATTCAGCGGTTAGAAGAAGAAGAAGAAGAAGAAGAAGCTTATGTTAACAAAGATATACGCCCACGGTGCAGCGTTTCTGCACACTCTGAAAAACGACCAGCGCGGTGTTACTGCAATTGAATATGCGTTAGTGGCTGTTGCGGTTGCGACAATTGTTGCCGCAGCTATTGGTACTGGCGATAATGCTGGGCTTGAATCGGCACTCATAGAAGCGTTCAACAAAGTAGCAAAGATAATTGCTGCTGCCGGTGGTCCTGCTGCTGAATAAGGTAAAGCTTTGGTGTATATCTCACCGGTATCGTTATCAGGTGGCACCAGACTTTAATGGTCATTATTTACAAGAAAGGGTTTCTCCATGTTAGTGAATATCTACGCCAACTGTGCAGCGTTTCTGCACACTCTGAAAAACGACCAGCGTGGTGTTACCGCGATTGAGTATGCGTTGGTGGCTGTTGCGGTTGCAACGATTGTTGCTGCTGCTCTTGCGGGTGGTGCCGGTAACACGCCTGCTGGTCTTGAAGCGGCACTCATAGAGGCATTCGAAAAAGTGGCGAATATCATCGGTAATGCTGGTGATACTACTCCTCCTACTACTGGAAGCTAAGCATCCACTTTGCTTATTTTTTTGATGTTTATGTGTACGGGTTATATCACCTACAGCGATATAACCCAGCGCTTTATCAGCAATAAACTTGTCGTGGTCGTTCTTGGTCTGTCCTTGCTTTGCACTGGTTTTTCTGCCTTTGCACTGGTACCAATACTGATCGCTACAGTGGTTGGCCTCGCTCTGTTTGCCGTCGGCGCTTTTGCCGGCGGTGATATCAAGCTGATGCTGGCCTTTCTGCCGGGTATTGCGCTTGAATGGTGGTCGGTGGTACTGCTGCTGACCACCCTTATCGGCGGAGTGATGGCAGTCGGTTATCTCGGTTACGGTGTGTGGACAAAAACGCTGCCAGCTGTGCGAAAACGAGGGCTGCCTTATGGCGTCCCTATTGCTATCGCTGGTTTTTTTGGGGTTCTGCTCACAGCGAACGGCTAGCCGCTTAACCCTCGTTCCCACGCTCGGCGTGGGAACGAGTCATAACTTGTAATGGTGTAACAACTATGCTTCGACGTCTATTACTGGTTGCTGCCTTTGTGTTCTGCTCCATTGGCATCTTCGGTTTGCTCAGCAACGGCAACCAGCCAAGACCGACGCAACCCCCTGAGCCGCAGAAAAAACAGGTACAGGTTTGGCGCGCCCATCGTGACCTGAGCACAGGCGAACCGGTGCATCAGCGCGCGCTTGAATCCGCGCTTGTATCCGAAGACGATCTCCCCGATCGGCAGGAAGACAAACCACTGCTGACTCTCAAGCCAGGCGCCATCGCCAGAGAGACGATCAGCGCCGGAACACTGGTCACTGATCAGCTGCTCGTGGCACCCGGCGACACCGATTACATTGACCATCTCATCAAACCGGGCATGATCCCCTACCCGCTCACCATTAACGGCAGCAGCTACCAGACCGTACTGACTCCCGGTGATCGGGTTGATGTGGTGATAATCTCCTCCCTGGAACAGAACCTGGCTCATACCTCCGTACTCTCCAATTACCGGGGCTTAAGTATCGGCCCACTGCTGTCCGAACTTCGGGTGCTGTCGGTATCGGATGACGCCCTGCTCGATACCGACAGCAAAGACAGCACCGTGATCCTTGAGCTCAGCCGTGACCAGGTCTCCAAACTGCTGATCGCCCGCCGCATCGGCGTATTGGACATCCACAAATCCACCGGCGAGCTCTTGCCCATCGTACGCACCGGCGATGTACTGCCCGGTTACTCCTCAGTCACAGAACTGCGGGGCAGCGACCGGCTGATCAATTAAGGACAGCCAGAATTTCTAGCCACAGTCTCTATTCCCAGGCACCGTTTTCAGGAACAACCAGAACAATCTTATGAAGTCGATAACCAAAGCTATTCTCGGGGGGGTTCTCTGGACGGTGCTCGGAGCCCCGCCCGCCTCCGCCAAAGAGATCCTGCTGGCACTGGATGAAGCCACAACCCTGTCGTTCCCATCACCGATTGATACCGTCTTTATTGCTAATTCGGAACTGGCGGACTACCAGATCGTCAAAGGCAACCGTCTGATCGTATTTAGCAAAAAGACCGGTCGCACCTCACTGGTCGTCCTTGGCGACAGAGGTGCCACCCTGGCTAACAGAGTTCTGGTCATCAACCGTAGTCTGGCCGAACTTCGTCAGCAGGTGGCCGTACTCTATCCCGATAGCAAGATGACTCTGAGCCCACTGGGGGAACAGCTGGTGTTATCCGGCGTGGTGGCGTCTGAGTCGGAGCGGCAGGGCATTTATACGCTGGCGGGCGAATTTCTGGGTCAGGGTTATGAGGAGAAAACCCTTGAGGTCACCCTGGGAGAGGAGACCCGGGACGCTGAGTTTATGACCCGGCGCATCTATAAAGGGCTGGTCGACAATCTTTCCGTGGCGGTCGTACGCCAGGTCAATGTCAAACTGACCATCGCCGAAGTGTCTCAATCGTTTCTGCGCCAGCTTGGGGTTAAATGGGGAGGCATGAAGGGCGACGACTTTCTTGGCAATGGCCAGTTTACCGAGATTCTCAGTGACCGGATCAACTCGAAGGACATTCGCAACTACATCTCCGCTGCTGATGACGACACCCTTGGTCAGGTGCTGGCGGAACCCAATCTCTCGGTGATCTCCGGTGAGACGGCCAGCTTTCTGGCCGGTGGCGAGATGCCGATTGTGACCCGTATTGATGACACCGACCAGGTCACCTTCAAAGAGTACGGTGTGCGGCTGGACCTGGCCGCCAAAGTGGAACAGGACGACAAAATCAAGCTCACCCTGCAACCGGAAGTGAGCGCCATCGACTACCAGTTTGCCGCAGAAGGTACACCGGCCTTCAAGACCCGCCGGGCCCGTACCACCGTCCAGCTCGGGGATGGCGAGAGCTTTATTCTCGGCGGTCTGTTGAACAGCGAAGACCGGGAAGCCCTCGCCAAGATTCCCCTGATCGGTGATCTGCCGGTGATCGGCGCCCTGTTCCGTCACACCCGTAACGAACGGGTAAAGAGCGAGTTGATTATCGTCGCCACCGTCAATCTGGTTAAACCGGTACCGGCTGAATCCATCCAACTGCCACAGATGACCGTAACCCCCAGCCTGATGCGTTACTTCAATATCGCGCCACTCCCTCCCGGACAACAGGAACAACAGGCTTACGGGAAGGCACAACAAACACTGAGTCGGGGAGGCTTTCGGGAATGACGATCAAAAAGATAATTAAAAAAAGGACACCCACAGTTTGGTGTCTGATCACCACCGCCCTGCTGCTGACCGGCTGTACCGACCGATTCCAATACGATGCAGCGACTGAGGTCGCGATTATACCGATGACTGTGCAGGCGGATGGGCTGAACCAGGCGCAACTCAATGCCTTTCTGGATCATAACCGCACGCTGTTGCTGACCGAGCCGGTCACCCTGATGTGGACCGGTGCTGGAGCCAAAGGTGCCGCAGCGAAAAATGTGGCTGTCCTGTTTTCTGAGCAGCTGCGCACCCTGGGGGCTGATCCGCAAAATGTGGATGTCCTCGAACGGCCGGGCGGGGTGCCTGGTGTTGCCATTCGTTATGTCACCTACAAGGTGCAGGTGCCCGATTGCCAGCCTTACGCTGCTGTCAACGAGATCTTCAGCCACCCACGCAATAACCGGATGATCAACAGCGGCAGCAAGCTCCCGCAGCAGAGCTGCTTTGTGGAGAGTAATCGTTGGATGTCCTTGGTTCATCCGGAGCGGGCCTACCGGGGTTCGGCCTCTGTAAGTCGTCAGCCTTAGTTGGGAGGTCGCTATGTTTGATCTGGATATGAATGTTATCTCCAAAAACGAGTTCGGGCTTGAGCAGGGCTCGACCACTTGTGGGCTGTTGTATCGCAGTAAGGAGATCATTGCGCCGTTGACGGAGGCGGTCCGCTTCCATGGCATGGGGGCTTTGCAGTCCTCTCAGTATGACGCTGAGGTGCTGAGCGATACCATTGACGGTGTTCGTTATCCCCTGCTCTTTATCGAGGTTGGGGAGGCTCTGGAGCAGGAGGCCGAGCGCTGGCGTTATCTACTCGCCCATGATGTTCGCGTGGTACTGATCGGCGAAGAGGACAGTATTCGCGCTATGCGGGCCGTGGAGAGTCTGGGGTTTTATTACCTTTTGTGGCCGGCAGACAGCTATATGATCGGCGGGATGCTGGGGACGATCCGTGAGGATCAGCTCCATAATCGTGGCCCACATCAGCTCCGTTCCGCTATGCGTACCGCGGTGGTGGGGCTTAAGGGCGGCTGCGGCTGCACCTTGATCGCCACCGAGCTGGCCCATGTGATCGCCGCAGATTCCGGCAAGCAGATTATTCTGGTGGATCACAACTATCACACCCACGGGCAGCAAAGCGGTATGTCGGTGATGCTGGGCCGGCAGTCTCTGGATCGCCAGCGTCTCAATGATCCGGCCACGGGCCATAATGCTCTGTCCAGGGTGATCGACCAGATGAGTGCCCAAAACCAGCTGTTCCGGCTTGACAGTTTGATCAGTTACCTTGGGGTTGAAGCGGACTGGGGCAATGGCGAGGAGCTGCGGGAGTATAACAATCAACTGCTGGATTCTCTCTCCCGGGAGGCGAATTTTATTATTGAGGACTATTCCGCCTCGGTGGATTTCTCTCTGGATTCTGGCTGGCTCTGTGAACTGATGGACTGCGTGGTGGTGGTGGTTGAGTCCAGTCTGTCGGCGCTGCTACAGACCCGTCAGTTCCTTGAACAATTGCACAGCAAGAACAACGCCCAGAGTCACCCGGCACGGATTATTCTGGTTCTCAACCATGTTCGCCCTGACAGCGCTCTGGACAAGCATTCGATAGAGCAGTATCTGCGTTATCCCGTTGCCATTGAGCTGCCCTGGCTAAAAAAGTGCGAGGAGCGCCTCAGCAGTAACCGGCGTTTTTATAACGGTGCCACTTCGTTGGCCAATCCATTTTTTAATTTGGGACAAGTGATCCTCGGCAAGCCGAAGCGCACGCCATCCCTGTTTCAACGACTAAAGGCGCTGTGGTAATGCTGATCAATCCTGCCAACCGACTCTATATCACCCTGCGGGAAAAAATCTTTGCCGCACTGGATGCCGACGCTGTTAACAGCCTCACTATTGAACAGCTGCGGGAGCAGCTCAAGACCGCCATCGAAGTTATGGTCGATCGGGAGCGGCTGCAAGCACCACCACTATTACGAGCGGAGTTCGTCACCCGTCTGGTGGATGAGATCAAGGGTCTCGGCCCTCTACAGCCACTGATTGATGACAATGCGGTGTCCGACATCATGGTGAACGGCCCGAACTGCGTTTATATAGAGCGGGCCGGCAAGCTCACCCGTACCGATATCGCCTTTATTAATGAAGAGCAGCTGCTGGGTATCGCCAAACGTATCGCCGCCAAAGTGGGGCGGCGGGTGGATGAATCCCAGCCCATGTGTGATGCCCGTCTGCCGGACGGCAGCCGGGTCAATATTACGATCCCGCCCATCACCATTGACGGCACGTCGATCTCCATTCGGAAATTCAGCCGGGACAATATCGGCCTGGATCAGCTCGTGGGGTTTGGCGCCATGTCCCCGCCCATGGCGACCCTGCTGAAAATTGCTTCCACCTGTCGTCTGAATATTTTGATCTCCGGGGGTACCGGTTCGGGCAAAACCACCCTGCTCAATGCCATGTCCCAGCATATTTCCCCCTCGGAGCGGATCATCACTATTGAAGATGCCGCCGAACTGCGCCTGCAACAGCCCCATGTGGTGCGTATGGAGACCCGAATTGCGAGTATCGAGAATACCGGCGCCATCACCCAGCGGGAGTTGGTGATCAACTCGCTGCGGATGCGTCCGGACCGGATCATTATTGGTGAGTGTCGCGGCCAGGAAGCATTCGAGATGCTGCAGGCGATGAACACCGGCCACGATGGTTCCATGACCACCCTGCACGCCAACACCCCGCGGGACGCTATCGGTCGACTGGAGAGTATGCTGATGATGGCGGCGCCCAACCTGCCTTTGGATGCTATTCGCCGCAATATCGCCAATGCCGTAGATATTATTGTTCAGGTCTCCCGTCTCCACGACGGTAGCCGGAAGGTGATGGCCATCAGTGAGATGATGGGTATTGAGGGCAAGAACGTGGTACTGGAAGAGATATTCCATTTTGAACCCAGCTATGACCAGCGTCGACCAGATGGTCGCATCACCGGAAATTTTGTCACTACCGGTTTGATCAGCCGTTCCCGGATCAAGCAGAAGGCGCGCTTCTTCGATATGGAAGCTCTTCTGGAAGAGACGTTCACGGGGCCGTATCAATGAGTGTGTCCGCCAACAGTCTGCTGTTCATCGGAATGGGTCTTGGGCTGGCGGCACTGGCCTTCCCCAGCAACCCCAATCCACTGGGATTACTGGAGGCCGAAATGGCCGCCAGAGAAGGGGACAGCCATAAAACGCGGCAGGCTCTGGAACTGCGCCACCTGCTGAAACAGACCCTCTGGCTGCAGATGAAAACCTTCATGGACAATCTGAAAGCCCAGGTCGGCACCCATCTGCCGCTCAAACTGCTGGCTCTGGCTGCCGTAGCGGTGGCGGCAACCCTCGCGCTGACCGACCTGCTGCCCGACTGGCCCCTGCCTCTGCTGTTTCTGACGGTATTGTTGATACTGACGATTATGGCGATACGGCTGTTGCAGATCATCGAGAAGCGGCTGTTCGCCACTTCGTTTCCCGATGCCCTCAACCTGCTGACCAGCGCCATCAGTTCCGGTGAGAGTCTGATGCACGCCATCGTGTTTGTTGGCGACGCCCTTAAGGGCAGTGTCGGACGGGAGTTCAAACTGATGGGACAACGGCTCAGCATGGGGCAGAATACCGATGAGGTGCTCAAAAAGTCCTGCCAGCGTTTTCCCTATCCGCCGTTCTACTTTTTCGCCATTACCCTGCGCGCCAATATCAACCGCGGCGGGCAGCTTAAAGAGGTGATTCGCCGGCTGAACCGGGTGATGTTCAACAGCCGGGCACTGGATAAAAAGAAGAGCGCCATGACCTCCGAGGCCCGTGCCTCCGCCAAAATTGTCGCAGCCATCCCGTTTCTCTTTATTCTGCTGATGAAATACATGACCCCGGAGAATTTTGACTTCGTTATGTACCATGACGCCGGTCGTCCGGTTCTCTATTACGTCCTGATCAGTGAAACCCTGGGGCTGGGCATTATCTGGTTGCTGATGAGGAGGGTGCAGGGGTGATCCATGAGCTTATGATCCTTTCGTCAATCCCGTTATCACTGACTATCGCCGGGATGGTGGCGTATCAAATCAACCGGGAGTTTGCCCATCAGGCGACGCGTCGAAAGCTGGGGCTGAGCCATGATAATACTCACTGGCACATCCTGTTTCGAAAAATCGAGAAACGGTTGTCATTTCGACGGAAGGATGTCATCAACAACTTTATCCATGCCGGTATCTACCGGGCCGAACTGGCGGCCTGGTATGTCCCCGCCAAACTGCTACTGGGCGCTGGTTTGATCATCGGCATATGGCTGTTTAGTGAGTGGCTCGGGCTGACTGAGAGTCACCAGCGATTGATGGCTACCATGGGGGCGCTGATTATGGCAATCATCGGCCCGGATCTATTGCTGCAGGTGCGCCAGCGGCGGCGAGTCCGAAAAGTCGCCAGCCTGCTGCCTTATATGATTGATTTGATGGCGGTCTGCATTCAGACCGGCATGACCATCGAGGCGGCGATTGCCTATCTCGGACAAGAACTCGAAACCTTTGACAAGGATCTGGCCTGGCTTATGCGCCAGACCGATGCCCGCTCTCGCGTGGTCAACCTGCCGACGGCACTGGCGGAGTTAATGGCAGAATTCCCCTGTAACGAGATGCGCAGCTTTGTCTACACCCTGAGCCAGAGCCTGCAATATGGCAGCTCCATCTACGAGGTATTGACCAGCCTGTCGACCAATATTCGCGAGATTCAGGTACTGGACCTGGAGGAGAAGGTCGGTCAGTTGTCGGCCAAAATGTCACTGCCGCTGATCCTGCTGATTATGTTCCCAGTGGTTATCTTGATCACCGCACCGAGCATTATGAGGATGATGAGTGATGGCTGAGCGGCTGAGATATTTGCCGCACTCCCAGGCGGGATCTCAACTGACAGAAAAATAGGCATATCGCCAACAAAAATCTCTCTTGCGCTGAGCCTGTTGCTTATGTTGCCCACCGTTATAGTGTCCATTTCACTGGATACTACGGAGATGATGAGCGTTGATTAAACGACAAGGAACGCTCAAGCCGCTATTGATGGTGGTCATGCTGAGTCTACCGCTTCTCCTGCAAGGCTGCGTCAGTCAGGGTATAAAACCGGCACCGGGCAGCAACCCTGCCAGCAACGCCAACGAAGCACTGTTACAGGCGGTCGGTAATCACAGCGGGCTGATCGCCCTCTATCGGCACCGTCTTGCTCAGACCCTCGATCAGGCTGAACAGGATGAGCTGCGTCTGAAACTGGCGCAAACCTATCTGAACTCGGGGGATACCGAGTCGGCGCTGTTCTATTGCCAACCGGTGATAGCGGGAGCACCCACCCTGAAAAAAGAGTGTTTGCTGGTGAAGTCCCGGGCTTTACTGGCGACCGGCGATCATCAACAGGCGCTGACCGCGGCACAAGCGAGCCTGGTGCTCGATCCTAAGGATCCCGTCATCCTCAATCAGCTGGGTCTGGTGCAGGCCGATGCCGGCAACTATCAGGAGGCCCGCAAGCAGTTTAACCAGGCTCGAATGCTGATGCTGGATGATGTGACCGCCCGCAACAATCTGGCGATGGTGGATATTCTGGAGCAGCGCTGGAGTCGAGCGGCTGACCAACTGCTGCCTCTGTTTCGCAACGGTCAGGCGGATGACAAAGTGACCGCCAACCTGCTGCTGGCACTGGCCCGCAGTGGTCGTTCAAAAGAGTTTAACGTGGTGTGCGGGCGTAACGACCAGAGCTGCAGGGCGTACTACACAGCCCTCGCCACTACAGGGCGGAGAGTGAACAATGGCTAAACATAAGCAGACCGGTGTCGTCGCCATCGAATTTGCCTTGGGGCTGCTGGCCTTTCTGGGGATGATTTTTTATTGGATTGAAGTCAGCTATCTGGGCTTTGTCAGTTCGGTGGTGGATTATGCGGTGGTCGAGGCGAGCCGGGTATCGCGTCACAATCCAGATACCGATGTGAGTGACAGTTTCTACACCGACAAATTCAAGGGAGTGCTCGATCTGTCGGGCTCGCTCTGGGCGCACTTTCTGGATGTGGAGGAGTTCACCGTAACAACCAGCTATTACACATCGGTGGAAGCACTGGAAAATAAAGCACCTGTGGCCAGCCCAAAAGATGCGCCACTGGCCATCTACCGGCTCTCCTACCCCTATCAGCCACTGTTTATGTCGCTATTTCTGCCAGAAGATCAGACCATGAATATCACGCGGGAAGTGATTGCGGTACAGGAATATGAGCGGTCGAAATTTGAATAAGTTCTCATTAGTAAACGACCGCAGCCGTCAATCAGGCACATTTGTGGTGGAGTTTGCGGTGATCGCCCCTGTCATCGCCATGGTGCTGGTGTTTGCCACCGATATGGTCGGCAAACAGAGCCTTAAAGGGCGGATGCAGGTGTTGGCCTATTCGGCGGTTAGCGTGATTAAGGAGCGGGTTGAGCTTTATGGGGAGACCAATGCGGATGCCATTGACGGCAAAGTGCTGATAGATAGTAACCAAGCGACCATGGTTTACAACATCGTGAAGGACTCCATGGAACGCACCATGATCGGTTTTGATGACCGCAAAATGGGTTACGCTATCGAGCAATATAAAGTGGATGGGGAAACCAATAAGGTACACCACACCACCAAACTCTCAGATAACAATATCACCTGCCAGCCAGATAAGACCCTGGATAAAATGAAAGAGCTGCATATCAAAACCAGCTGGAACCGGCCGGTCAGTCTCTACCAAGTCACCTTCTGTTACCAGGACACCAATGCCTTTGGTGATCTGATCGGCGGCAACTACTCCATGGTCAAGGCCAGCGCCATTATGTTGGGTCGCTGAAAAGAAAAAAAAGGGAAAAAAAGGGCCACCCATGAACTTAAAAAATAAAAAAAGGACAGCCATAAAAATCCGGCCCCAGCGGCAACGAGGTGTAGCCGCCATTATGTTTGCCATTATGCTGCCGGTGCTGATGGGCTTTATCACCCTTGGTGTTGAGGGTGGACGCTATCTGGCTCTCAAGGGGCAGTTTCGGGATGCCGCGGAAGTCGCCTCCCTGATGATCAGCGCCCGTGGCAGTGAAAAGGATGCCGAGAACCAGACACTGGCGAAAGCGGTTGTTCAGGCAATGGTTTCCGATATTGATGGTCTGGCAGTGAAGGTTATCCGTGATGATTGTGACCTTAACGAGGCCAATAACAACTGCGGTGATTCCAGCGATAAACGTCAGTTTTTTCAGTCTCAGGTCGAGATCACTTCAGACCATAACAACTGGTTCCCGGACTGGACCGGTGATGGGATGGGCTTTCCGGAAAAGATCTCATTCCAGACCGATGTTGCCGTCCGCAAATATTATGGTTCCGGGATTGATGTGGTGTTTGTGGCGGATTTTTCGGGGTCTATGAACTGTGAATGGGGAGAATCAAAAGAGGATTGCGAAAAAAAAGAGGACAACAAATCAAAAATTAAAACCCTAAGAACAGTCATCACGAATGTCGCCACCAAACTGGAAGAGTACTCTACCAACCAGCAGTACATAAACACCATGGCACTGGTGCCATTTACCGGGCATACACGGGAAAAAAAAGGCAAAAGCTATCGCCCAGTTATGCAGGTGAAAGTGAACGTAACGTATGATAAAAAAGGCAAACCACTCAAACCTAGTTTTGAGATAGACCAGGCTTATCAGGATATTTTCAAAGAAAAACCGCTTATGTCATTGAGTGACCTTCTGCATGACAATGACGAGAAGGGTACTTTTCACACGGTGGCTCTGACGCCTGATGCCACAGAACTCGACACAGCACTCAACACCATGGAAGCAGGTGGCTGGACTGCCTCCTTTGAAGGAATTATCCGTGCAGCACAGATTGCCCAAAATGGCAAAAACCCATACCGTCTGATTGTTGTACTTTCTGATGGTCAAGATAGTGGACCTCTGGGCACGTACCCTAAAGAAAACATAGAAGCGCATGAAGACCTGTTAGACCCATCCTATTGCGACAAAATCCGCAACGGGCCGGAAGAAAAGCTCTCTGGAAAGTACGTAAATCCCCAAATCGCAGTGATCGGTATTGATTATGATGCTAAGAGCGATCCTAACCTGCAAACCTGCGCCGGCGAAGATAATGTCTACACCGCCAAGGATATGGATGAGGTATATGACCTGCTACTCAGCCTGATCAAAAAAGGCGAAGAAGTAGGCCAACTCTATTATTGATGGCAACCCGTGAAACCCAACAAAAATCAGGAATTAATTGAGTAATGGAAGTCTATCGAGCCATAACCCCGGCTATTTTATTATTGGCCTCTGCCTCAGCGATTGGCTCCACCACCCTCCAGTACCGCTGCCTGGATGGCGCTGAAGCCTGCTACACACAACAGGTCACGGTCGGCCCATCCACGCAGGTGCGCCCCCACAGCAATGGCCGGTTGCAGGAAAGCCTATCGAACGAAGTCATTGCCGCAAACCTCTGGCCTGATGGCACGCAACTTGCTCGCACACACTTCACCTTTGATCGGGCAGAACTATCAGACACCGCTCGTACAATCCTGACCAGCGCCGCACCAAAAATGCGCATCAGCAACCAGCAGTTTGTGATCGAAGGCCATACCGACAACTACGGCAAAGAGCCCTACAACCAGACATTGGGTCAGCAACGAGCCGAGCATGTCGCCCAATTTCTTCAGGACCAGGGGGTTGCCTCAAAACAGCTGACGGTGCGTTCAATGGGGGAGGCCGATCCTGTCGAGGATAACCGGAAAGATGCGGGGCGGGCCGAGAACCGGCGGGTAGATATTATTGTGCGTACGCAGCCCTGACACTCGCCACCCTGGCGGGTGTGGTTTGACGACAAACTTGATAATCACGAGCCCCGAAGGGCTCGCGAGGATTATATTTTCGCCTCTTCCAACGGTATACCCAGCGCGTCGGCTATACCTTTGCCATAGCCCTCATCGGCTTTTAGACAATTATTGATATGTCGTATTTTTATTTCACGGGGTACCGGCGCTATGGACCGGGCAGTGTTATCAAATAGCTGCTGCTTCTGATCCTCTTTCATCAAGCGGAACAGATTACCCACCTGAGTGTAATAGTCTGTGTCTTCCCTGTGGTTCCAGTGATCGGCATCCCCATCAATTTTGAGAGGCGGTTCAGAATACTCTGGCTGCTCACACCACTCTTTTTGATCGTTGGGTTCATACCCGAGCGTACTACCATGGTTACCATCAACTCTCATAGAGCCATCCCGGTGATAGCTATGGACCGGACATCGTGGGGCATTAACCGGTATCAAATGGTGATTGACACCCAACCGGTACCGTTGTGCATCACCATAGGAAAATAACCGGCCCTGCAGCATTTTATCAGGAGAAAAGCCTATTCCGGGGACGATGCTTGCAGGGTTAAATGCGGCCTGCTCAACCTCCGCAAAATAATTTTCAGGGTTTTTATTTAACGCCATGACCCCGACGTCTAAAAGAGGGTAATCTTTGTGGGGCCAGATTTTTGTCAAATCAAAGGGGTTGTAAGGCACTTTTGCCGCATCAGCTTCTGGCATAACCTGTATTTTCAGTGTCCACTTGGGGAAGTCCCCTCTTTCAATGCTCTCGTAAAGATCCTGCTGATGGCTCTCCCTGTTTTTGCCGATCAAATCCTCGGCTTCGGCATCGGTCAAATTTTTTATTCCCTGCTGGGTCCGGAGATGGAATTTGACCCAGAACCTTTCGTTGTCGGCATTGATAAGACTGAAGGTATGACTGCCAAAACCATGCATGTGTCGGTAAGAGGCAGGAATGCCCCGGTCGCTCATAACGATGGTGACCTGATGCAGGGCTTCAGGGAGAGAGGTCCAGAAATCCCAGTTATTTTTGGCGCTGCGCATGTTGGTTCCCGGGTCCCGTTTGACGGCATGGTTGAGATCCGGAAATTTCAGGGGATCACGCAGAAAAAAGACCGGGGTATTGTTTCCGACAAGATCCCAGTTGCCCTCATCGGTATAAAACTTCAGGGAAAAGCCACGTATATCACGCTCGGCATCGGCCGCGCCCCGCTCTCCGGCTACGGTCGAGAACCGGGCAAAAAGTGTGGTCTCCTTTCCTATTTGACTGAAGATACCGGCTTTGGTGTAAGCGCTGATGTCATGTGTCACTGTAAACGTTCCATACGCCCCGGAACCCTTGGCGTGCATCCTCCGTTCTGGAATGACTTCCCGGTCAAAGTGGGCCAGTTTTTCCAAAAACCAGACATCCTGGAGAAGTTGCGGCCCTCTGGAACCGGCGGTTAAAACATCCTGATTGTGTGCCACTGGGCAGCCAAATATTGTGGTGAGCTTCTTGTCTTTCAAAACGTCTACCTCGTACTGCGCCTGCGTACAAATTTGCAGCCTGTATGAGGATAGCTCGGTAGCGTCAATTGTGTATGAAGGTGTGTGGAATATACGTCCCTGGCTGATTATTTTTGACCCTTCTGGTGCTGCAAAGCTCAAATAGCCATAAGCCCCCATTAAGAATGGTGAGCATTCTCCCGGTCACGGGCAGCGGCTTTCTCAATAAGCTGCAGGGCGGTTTTTTCGCAGGGCGGCAGGGTGGCATCAGAGTAGCCTGCGGGAGAGACCCGTTGCCCCCATTTCATAACCACCGCCGCGGAGGTAAGACCTGCACCAAAAGCACAGAAGAGCACTACGTCACCCGGGTGTATACTGCCAGTCTCCAAGGCATCACATAGCGCAATCGGGATGGTTGCCGCCGAGGTGTTACCGTATTTTTCTATGTTGACAAAGGTCTTTTCCCTGGGAATACCTATTTTGTCCGCCAACGTCTCGATAATGCGAATATTGGCCTGATGGGGAATCACCCAATCGACATCCTCTTTTGTCAGCCCGCTCTCTTCCAGTGCCTGTATTCCCACACGGATCATGCCTTTTATAGCCCGCTTAAAGACCTCCCTGCCCTCAAACTGCAGGGAAAAATCCATGGCATGCGCGCTCAGTCTATCCATACTGGAGCCAAAACCAGACACTTTTAAAATTTCACGGCCATCGGGATCATTATTCAGGGCATAACCCAGCACACCGACAGGCTGTTCTGATGCGGAGGCTTCGAGTATGACGGCGCCTGCACCATCACCAAACAGGACGGCAGAATCACGGAAAGTCCAGTTGAGATAAAACGACAAACGTTCCGCACCCACAACAAGAATGCGTCGATACTGACCACTGCGAATTTGGGCTGTTGCCAGACCCAGACCATAAAGAAAACCTGAACAGGCGGCATTAATATCAAAGGCAGCACACTCGGCACCGATATTGGCCTGTACCGTGCCGGCTATATGAGGGATCAGTGTATCGGGGGAGGCGGAGGCGAGAATAATCATATCCAGATCAGAGCCACTGACACCCGCTGCAGCCAATGCTCTCTCAGCAGCTACCGTCGCCAATGCGGATGTATCAACATGGCTGATATGCCGCTGCCCTATTCCCGTTCGGGAACGGATCCACTCGTCGGTGGTGTCCAGGATCGTAGATAAATCATGATTGGTCAGAATGGCAGGCGGCAGACACTTGCCCCAACCGGTGATCTCAGCATAACGCATGGCTAAGTTACCTTTTATGGTTATCAGCAACAGTAGTTGGCGGATATCCGCATTGACAAGCACTGTCCTGCCGGCCAGAGTCAGACAGGATCAAGCAAGACACTTGCTCATATCTTCGTCTGGCGGGTAGTGGGTCAAATCTGTGCTGTGGCATAAATATCCCTCCCAAACTCGACCTTGTTGATCAGCAATCCGATGACGATATCGTGTATTTTTTCCAGTTTGGAAAAACAGGGCTCTTTATGGATTCGGTACTGGGCTCCCACCATTTGACCGACTAAAATAGAGCCAAAACCAGCACAGGACTGTCGCGAGTAACTCCTCAAAATTTATAGGCAAAATCAATCGTTTTTCATATGACACCCTTGATATTACTGGCCTGTAGCCAATCATCTTTAAAATTTTCCCACACTTTTTGAACAGTGACTGTCGTGATATGGCAAGGGTTCCTTGCGCTTTATTTCGCTGAGCGCATAGTGTAAGCCCAGTGCCATCTTTTGCCGATTTAGCTCGGCGCACTGGATGTCCTTGATCTCCCTCTGCCGAGTGCTGTGCTATCAGCCGTGTTCGTATCGAACTGGTTGACCTGGCCGTACTGGATCAGGAAGCCCTGAAGAGCGCTGGCATTAACGCCAGCGTGATCGACGGCCAGAACGTTGTTCACCTGGTTGTTGGTGAAGGCCAGGCGGAAATCTGGTATCAGGCGCTTGCCGTTTAAATGATCTAACGGTCTGTCTGTAAAGACATTCTGTTGGTAAAAAGTGACAACGCCCGGTCTCAGCTTTTGTTGGCCGGGCGTTGTATTTGCGTTTTTGTTAGCCTGTGAGCGAAGGCCATCTACAGTGTTATCGCACCTTGCACAAAAGTCAGTGTTACAAAACCATTGCAGGGTGCATGAAAACTTTTTCTGATATGTGATGTCCACTGATTTATCGGGAAGGAAATGCGTACTGAAAACAACCATCTTCACGTTGCTCATGTGCTGACCATAATCTTGGTCATGTTTCCCTCAGCGGTGATTGCCGGGAAGGGCAAGCCGATACTTATGGCTCCAGCCCTCAGCGACACGGACATTAAAAACATGCGAGATACAGGAGGAAAACCAATGCTGCAATCGGTAGGTAAACCAACAGGCACCAATCAAAGATCTCCGTCAGTGAGGCAGTCTGGCTTAACTGGAAAAGCCCAAGGCGGCAGGAATGTGCGTGGCCACAACTCCCCAAGGAAACAAAAGCACACGCCAGATCCTCACAGCAAGGGATAGTAGCCCAGATAAGGAGAGAGTTCGATAGGCCATTAGTGCTTACGCACCATACGGGACAACCATGGGAAGAAATATTCAGGAAAACGCTGGCAGAGAAGTTTCGGCTTATAGATAGTGGGAGAACTGCCTGTGATTATTATGAGGAAAGTCTGAAAAATAAGCTGATAGAAAAAAAGTGTACGGTGGATGATCTGAGCCGGT
>SAMEA5043665__coassemble_154_pt1 | contig 19859 bp, 16 predicted proteins | sample SAMEA5043665__metabat2_low_PE_004 | metagenome-assembled genome bin SAMEA5043665 (sample SAMEA5043665) | Gadus morhua | reverse complement strand
ATTTGCTCAAAACGGTTGTCGATTTGCTCAAAACGGCTATCGATTTGCTTTAAACGGCTGTCGATTTGGTCAAACCGCTGGCGAGTTTCAATTTTGAAGTCAACTAGCGCCTTTTCGAGCCGGTTAAGACGTTCATTGGTTTCACTTTCGAGTGTGTAAACCTGCTCAAAATTCATAACGGCTCCCATAAAAGATGGAGTGACCAGAGTAGCAGAGAGGCGTAGTGTCGCCAGATAACACTCTGCGTCTATGCGGTGCAAGTGCTCCCAGCAAACGCAGGAATGAGCCGAGTGGTGTCATGTGCTCATTGGTCCTACTCCTCATCCATCAGCGTCTTTCCAAATACTCCCACATGAAATCGTCAAGCCGAGACCGACATTCGTCTCGGCTTGACGAAAGTGATTGTCAGAATCAGAGGTCTAATGGCAAAGGCTGACCATTAGCGGTGGTGACGCCATTAGTCATGGACAAATTTGCCGTGTATTTGTCGTTTTGTAGGATGATCATCTTTTCAGCAGTCAGCATCTCTATCATCAGGTCGCCCATATTCTGGGCAATAGCTTCAGGTACAGTATCCACCATCTGACCTGTAGCTACCTGTGCTGCCATTTTTTCAGCCAGCATTTTGTCGGCTTCGGCATAGGCGTCAATGTTTAGATTTTCGAGCAGAAAAACGGGAGAGTTTAGCTGTACGTCACTGACATCATAATTGGCAAGTTTCAGATTCACCCGGCTGCTAAAGGTGCCTTCTGGAAGAGTAAATGTGGCTTTGGTAACCTCTATCTCCGGTTTGCTGGCCAGCAGTTTGTCCAGATGTTGCTCAAATATTGCCGGCGCTTCCAGACCGACAAGCGCCATATCTCCGTGCTTATAAAACAGTTCCTCAAGTGCTTTGGTGTAAGCCCTGTTAAAGGCGATACTGTAATTATTGATGGAGAGTTCCAGTTCTGTATCGGTCAGCAGCGTCTGTGGCGTTTGTAGCCGGTTGGCACTGTATCGGATCGTCAGGTCTGCCGCGCTGGCCTGTTCATTCAACTCGGTACTGGCAAAGATTTCCAGACCATCAGCCACAAACAGATCGCCGATTTTTAAATCGTCTACGGTCATTGAGTAGTCGCCCGGCAGCAGCTCGTTACCCTCTGGCAGGGCGCCGTTCACCGAAACGGTTAACCCTGTCAGGGAGGCAGGTACAGGAATGTCGATATGTTCTGCAGTCAGGGACTCTACCCGTCCCCGATAATCCAGATGATTACCATCCAGCGAGCCTTGGGACTGATAGCCGTTAAACTCTACTTTGAATTCATGATTGCTGAAGGCGAGGGCGGGGATAGACTCAGAGAATTTGATAGTACCAAGCAGATTGACATGCCCATCCATGCGGTAAACAGACTGGCCGGAAAGCCCCAGTGATGCGCCAAGCTCTTCCGTATTGATAATTTCACTGTTCCAGCCAGCCCATCCCAGCTGAATACCGTCGTTTAAAATAACCGGCCCATGCGTGATAGACACCTTGGACTGAACGTTAAGGACAACGGGTTCAGCATCGGCTGCTACCTCAATCGTCATGCGGGTATTCAGAACCGCTTCTGCTCCAAACCAGCCTTTTTTATAGCTCTCCCAGCTCAGTTGTATTTCGGGTGTTTGCAGGCTGTCTATCAGGCTATCCAATCGGTTTTTGGTATAAGTACCAACAATACCGGGCGCTGCGAAAACGCCAGCCAAAATTACCGCAGAGGCTGTTGCTGTAACCACTTTTTTCATGCTGTTCAATCCTGGAACGAAAGTATTTTTTGTTGCTGTGAGGTCCAGCCAAGGGGGTATTGTCCTTAAATATCCTCGACAGGAAAAGATGGCGCGGCAATTAAGATATCATAGTCGTATGTTGTTGAGGTTATGTCTGGTAACTGCACCAATACCAATACCAATACCAGCACCAGCACCAGCACCAGCACACAAAACAGACTTTTCGGTCACCTTAAAAAACATCAGTAGTGCTTGGGTAGCGCGATAGGAAAAAATTTCTTATAGCGGAAATGCCTGAAAAAACGACAGTTTATATGCCTTGCTGGTTACACGTAGAAATACTTATATTTTTGCAGTCGATAGCGGGGGGCAGCTCCGGGGTATGCAATCACTTACAAGCCTCTTAACTTCCCGTTGCCTTATTTTTTTTAGACTGAAAAGTCAATATTGCGGAGATACGGCAATGTCCCTAATATCTGCCATCGAAAACCACATATAGTGGTTGTCTTTTTTATAGCCACAATATGTGGGTATGCAGGATGTGGGTATGCAGGATATAAGCATGCAGGCGCCATAAACGTCTCTAACCATCTATCAGACACCATTATCAGACATCATCACGGAGTGAAAAAATGACCGATATCATCAAACGGGATGGCTCGTGCCAGTCTTTTGATATTCATAGAATTATCAAGGCTGTGACCTGTGCGATGAATGATGCTGGTCTTCGCGACGATGACTTTGTCGGCACCCTTGCTGAAGTGGTTCGCCATACCTTTGCAGGGAAAGCGACTGTGGATATCTATGATCTGCAGGCAAAGGTTGAAAATCTGCTGATGCGCAGCCGTTACAAAAATGCGGCTCGTTGCTATATCGAATTTCGGCGTACCCGGGATATCGAACGGGATTCTCGTAACTCGTTGAACCGGGAGATTCTTGGCATCATCAACCAGGATAATGAGCAAATCCTGAATGAGAATGCCAACAAAGACAGCAAGATCATTCCGACTCAGCGTGATCTGCTGGCCGGTGTCGTTGCCCGTCACTATGCACGACAGCATATTCTGCCTTCACATGTTCGCGAAGCACACGACCGTGGTGATATACATTATCACGATCTGGATTACGCACCTTTTTTCCCGATGTTCAACTGTATGCTGATCGATGTGGAAGGCATGCTGCTCAATGGTTTCAAAATGGGCAATGCGGAGATTGAAACCCCTAAATCCATTTTGACTGCGACCGCTATTACCGCCCAGATTATCGCTCAGGTTTCCAGCCATATTTATGGTGGCACAAGCATCAACGAGATCGATCGTATCCATGGGCCTTATGTAGGTAAAACCTTCGATAAACATTTAGCTGAAGGTTTGCGCTGGATTGGCGATGAAGAGAAAGCCAAAGCGTACGCCATGGAGCGCACCGAGAAGGACTGTTTCGACGCCTATCAAGCCTTGGAATACGAAATTAATACGTTGCACACCGCCAACGGACAGACACCCTTTGTCACTTTTGGCTTTGGCCTCGGTACGAGCTGGGAAGAGCGTCTGGTGCAGACTTCCATTCTTAAAAACCGTATCCGTGGTCTGGGCAAAAACCGTAAGACACCTGTTTTCCCGAAGTTGGTGTTCGCTATCCGTAAAGGCGTGAATTTTAGCAAGGATGATCCCAACTACGATGTAAAGCAGCTGGCACTGGAGTGTGCCAGTAAACGCATGTATCCGGATATCCTGAACTACGACAAGCTTGTCGAGGTGACAGGTAGCTTCAAGACACCGATGGGCTGTCGTTCATTCCTTGGCCCTTACGAAGAAAATGGCAAGCTGATCCACGATGGCCGCAATAATCTTGGTGTTATCTCCCTGAACCTTCCCCGCATTGCGCTGGAAAGTAACGGCGACGAGCAGTATTTTTATAAACTACTCGAACAGCGCCTGTCGGTTGCCAAAGATGCGCTGATGAGCCGTATTCACCGGCTGGATAATGTCCGCGCCAGTGTTGCCCCTATTCTCTACACCGAGGGAGCCTGTGGTGTAAGACTGAAGCCGAATGATAAGGTCAGTGAGATCTTTAAAAATGGTCGGGCTAGCATCTCGCTCGGTTATATCGGTATTCATGAAACGATCAACGCACTCTACGGCTGTGATTACAGCTCCGATACTGAAGGCCAACACATATACGACAGTGAGAAGTTACGTCAGAAAGGCATCGCCCTTGTTGAACGTCTACGTGACGCTGTTGAGCAGTGGAAGAGAGAGACTGGCTACGGCTTCAGCCTCTACTCCACACCAAGTGAAAGCTTGTGTGACCGGTTCTGTCGATTGGATGAAAAAGAGTTTGGTATTGTTCCCGGTGTGACAGACAAGGGCTATTACACCAACTCCTTCCACCTGGATGTAGAGAAAAAGGTAACACCGTACGATAAGGTCGATTTTGAGATGGACTACCCACCCCGTGCTACCGGTGGTTTCATCTGCTACGGTGAATTTCCGAACATGCAGCATAATCTCAAGGCCCTGGAAAATGTTTGGGATTACACCTACGACAAGGTTCCTTATTACGGCACCAATACTCCCATAGACAGTTGCTACAAGTGTGGTTATGAGGGTGAGTTCGCTGCTACTGCCCGCGGTTTTGAGTGCCCCTCCTGCCAGAACAGGGACTCCACCAAAATGTCCGTCACCCGTCGTGTGTGTGGTTATCTGGGGCAGCCTAACAGTCGGCCATTTATCAAGGGCAAGCAGGAAGAGGTGACCCGTCGGGTCAAGCATCTTTAATGTGATGAATCACCAATGAACTATCTCCAATGAACTATCACCAATATTACCCCGTTGATGTCGTCAACGGGGAGGGTACGCGATGTGTGCTGTTCGTCAGTGGTTGTGAACACAAATGTGTCGGTTGCCACAACGCCAGTACCATCAAGCCAGACTCTGGTCACCCCTACACGGAGGAGCTGGAGCAGCAGATTCTTCGGGATCTGGGCGATACCCGCATCTATCGGGATGGGCTCTCACTTTCCGGTGGCGATCCTCTCTATCCCGGCAATCTCAACGACATTGGTCGTTTGGTGCGCAGGGTAAAAGAGTGCTATCCAGACAAGAACATCTGGATGTGGACAGGATACACGCTTGAAAATCTGACCGATGCCCAACGGGATGTTGTTCGCTATGTCGATGTGTTGGTCGATGGCCCTTACATTCAGGCAGAGCGTGATATGACTCAGCCATGGATGGGTAGCCGTAATCAGAGAATTCTGCGGCGTTCATCGGGTGATCTGTTTGAGTGATGGATGAGGTTTTGAAGGGGCAGGTGTTATACTCGCCGCCCTTTCTGTATGTGGTTCCTCAGAGTTTTAGCTGTTATGTCTTATTCATCCCGTTTTGGTGGTATCCAGCGTCTGTATGGTCAGCCGGTCAGTGAGATGCTGCGCAGTGCCCATATTTGCGTTATCGGTATTGGAGGTGTTGGTTCCTGGGCCGCAGAGGCTCTTGCTCGAACAGGAATCGGTGCGGTGACGCTTATTGATCTGGATGATATTTGTATCACCAACACCAATCGTCAGCTTCATGCCTTGCAAGAGAGTATTGGCAAATCCAAGGTTGAGGTTATGGCTGAGCGGATGCGCGCCATTAATCCAGAGATAACCGTTCACACCATTGAAGACTTTGTCACCGAAGATAACGTGGCGGAGTACATCGGCAAGCATTTCGATTATGTTCTGGATGCCATTGACGCCTTTCGAGTCAAAGCCGCTATCATTTCCTATTGCAAACGCCAGAAAATTCCTGTGATTACCGTGGGTGGAGCTGGTGGTCTGGTTGACCCACTGAAAATTCGTGTGGCAGATTTAACAAAAACATTTCAAGACCCTCTGGCCAAAAAGGTGAAGGAGTATCTTCGGTATCGGTATAATTTTTCTAAAAATACCAAGCGTCGTTTTGCTGTTGAGTGTGTGTTTTCTGAGGAGGCGGCACGCTACCCGCAGCCTGACGGCAGTGTGTGTGATAAGAAGCCCGGCGAGGGGGCGTCTATGAAAATGGATTGTTCCAGCGGCTTTGGAGCCGCTACCATGATTACAGCAACGTTTGGATTTGTTGCCGTATCCCGAATCATTGAGAAATTGACTTTAAAGAGGGAGCGTCAGCCCGCTTGAACCTCGGCAGTGCTGTTAATGGGCAACGCTGAGGGACAACAGGGTGCGTTCTCAAGCCGGTGGGGAATGACCGGCTTTAATCATAACAACCAGCTCAGCTGGGAGATTTATATGGAAAGCAAAAAAGTGATCGCCAGTATCATAAATCTTTACCGTGACCATGGTGATATGCCGTATGTCGGGGGGATCAGCTTGCTCGAACATGCTCTGCAGTCGGCAGAACTGGCGACTACAGAGGGTCGTGATGATGAGGTGATTGTGGCTGCCTTTCTGCACGACATTGGGCACCTTATTGCCCATAAGGACGGAGAGCCTCTGGACGACATTGAGACAATGAATCATGACTGTCTGGGTGCCGATTATCTGTTGGGACTGGGCTTTCCTGCTCGTGTGATTAACCTGGTGGCCAATCATGTTGAGGCAAAGCGCTATCTGTGTGCTATTGAACCGGGTCATTACGAGCAGCTCTCTGAGGCAAGCAAGGAGGCTCTGCACTGGCAAGGCGGAGTGATGAGCATGGATGAGGTTGTGGAATTCAGCTGCAGAAAAGATCTTGAGGATATACTGGCTCTGCGCTGTTTTGATGAGGCAGCCAGAAAAAAGTGGGAAGTGAAGGGGGGGCTCGATGAGATGGAGACACTCCTGACTCAGGTTTTTGAACGGCAGGCTGAGTTGGTCTGAATCCCTCGGACCCGCTGTGGTTTAGCACTGGGAGAGTGTTTGTTTGCGGATCAAACACTCCCGAAAAAGATATGCGCAGTATGATCCAGATAATAAGCTGGAAAAGTTGATTCTATTCGTCATTCGTTATTTGCTGAACGCATACCCTTGTGGAACAATGCGGGTAATAGATTTTGCTAGGGCAACCACGTGATTGATTCTGATGGATTCCGGCCCAATGTTGGCATCATTCTCGCTAATCAGCTAGGACAGGTGCTTTGGGCCAAGCGGATCGGGCAGGATGCGTGGCAGTTTCCCCAGGGGGGTATAAACGGTGATGAGTCACCGGAAGAGGCCATGTTCAGGGAGCTTTATGAAGAGGTGGGACTGGAACCGGAAGATGTCAGGATAGTTGCCTGCACCCGGGGCTGGTTGCGCTACAGGCTTCCTCGACGACTGGTTAGAAGAGACAGTCGTCCACTGTGCATCGGGCAGAAGCAGAAGTGGTTTTTACTGCAGCTGATTAGCAGCGATGATCGAGTGCGTGTGAATCTTTCGGCTACACCGGAATTTGATGGCTGGCGCTGGGTCAGTTATTGGTTCCCGGTGGGACAGGTTGTCACTTTTAAGCGAGATGTCTATCGTCGGGCAATGAAAGAACTTGCTCCCCGGTTGTTGCAGCTCAAAGATAGAGAATCGTGCTGCAAATCAATAGAACGATGATGTCAAGAGCCAGTAAGCTCAGATGTGGAGTCATCGGTTGAAACAAGATGTTTTTGAAACAGGATTGTTTTTGAAACAGGGTGTTTTTGAAACAGGGAGTCCGAACAGAGGGTAGGCAGAATATGCTGAGCACACTAAGAAGAATTGTCCAGGAGGTGAGTGCTGCCAGAGATCTTCAGGCGGCTCTGGATGTCATTGTTCGCAGTGTCAGCGTAGCGATGTGTGTCGAGGTCTGTTCCGTATACCTGTACGATGAGGATACTGGTTGTTATACCCTGATGGCCTCCGAAGGTCTGAATTCCCAGGCTGTCGGTCGAGTCACTCTGAGCCGTGCCGAAGGGCTTGTGGGGCAGATTGGTCTTCGGGAAGAGCCTATCAATCTGGAGGATGCTGCTTCTCATTCTGGATTTTTTTATCTGAAAGAGACCGAGGAAGAGCGTTATTGCTCCTTTCTCGGTGTTCCTATTATCCACCACCGCAAGCTGCTCGGGGTACTGGTTATCCAGCGTGCCGAGCAGCGTCGTTTTGATGAGAGTGACGAGTCATTTCTGGTCACCATGTCAGCACAGCTGGCCGGGGTGATTGCCCACGCAGAAGCAACGGGCTCATTGCACTTTCCCGGTTCCGTCCATAAGCCTCGACAGCCCTTGTTTTCTGGTGTTGCCGGATCTCCCGGTATTGCGATTGGTACAGCCGTGGTATTAGCGCCTGCTGCGGATATCAATGTTGTTGCTGACCGGAATATTGATGATGTTACCCTTGAGCTGGCCCTGTTTCGGGAAGCGCTTGCCAGTGTCCGTGAGAGTATGCAGGACACAGCGGAAAAGCTGTCCGGACAGATCCCGCCCGAGGAACAAGCGCTCTTTGACGTCTATCTGAGAATGCTGGACGACAAAGCTCTTGGTGGGGAGATCGAAGCCCTGATTTTTCAAGGGCAGTGGGCTCAGGGCGCGCTGAAACAGGTTATTCTCGAACATATCGTCCTCTTTGAAAAAATGGATGATCCCTATTTGAGAGAGCGGGCAGTTGATGTTCGTGATCTTGGACAGAGGGTGCTGGCGGCGTTGCAGCAGCAACAGAAGTCAGAAGTCGTCTGGCCAGATAACGCCATCGTCATCAGTGAAGAGCTGACACCTGCCGTTCTGGGTGAAATTCCCAGGGATAAACTGATTGGTCTGGTCTCCATCCGGGGCTCGGGTAACTCCCATGTGGCTATTCTGGCCAGAGCCATGAGTATTCCAACGGTGATGGGAGCCGTTGATCTGCCATGGGAGCATATTGAAAACCATGAGCTAATTGTTGATGGCAACCTTGGTCGTGTTTATGCCTCTCCTGGGTCGGAACTTGTGGAGCAGTATCGCAATCTGGTGAATGAAGAAGAGATCTTTGGCAAGGGGCTGGAGAGTCTGCGGGATGAGCCGTGTATCACACCCGATAATTACCGCCTGTCGCTGTGGGTCAATACCGGTTTGATGGCGGACACTGTTCGCTCACTGGAACATGGCGCTGAAGGGGTTGGGCTGTACCGTACCGAAGTGCCGTTTATTATTCGTGACCGCTTTCCCAGTGAAAAAGAGCAGGAAGATATTTACCGGGAGCAACTGACCAGCTTTGCTCCCCGGCCCGTGACGATTCGAACGCTGGATATTGGCGGCGATAAATCACTCAGCTACTTTCCTATTGAGGAAGAAAATCCCTTTCTCGGCTGGCGGGGGATTCGGGTCACCCTCGATCATCCCGAAATATTTCTGGTGCAGATTCGGGCCATGCTCAAGGCGAGCGAAGGGCTGAATAATATGCGCATCATGCTGCCGATGGTTACGGGGGTGCCCGAGGTTGAGGAGGCGCTCTATCTTATCCATCGCGCCTACCATGAAGTGCTTAGCGAAGGTGCGAATATTCAGATGCCGCCTATCGGTGTGATGATTGAAGTGCCCGCGGCCATCTATCAGGCGAGGGATATCGCCCGTCGGGTTGATTTTCTTTCCGTCGGCAGTAATGATCTGACCCAATATATTCTGGCCGTTGACCGTAACAATCCGCGGGTGGCCGATCTCTACCAGCCCTTCCACCCGGCCGTGCTGCAGGCCTTGCGGAAAGTGGTGGTGGATGCCCATGGCGAAGGCAAGCCGGTCTCCATTTGTGGTGAGATGGCTGGCGATCCCGCGGCTGCTGTTCTGTTAATGGCGATGGGTTTTGATGTGCTCTCGATGAATGCTACCAACCTCTCCCGGGTGAAGTGGACGCTGCGAAATATCTCCCTGAAGCATGCTCGTCAGCTCCTTGATGAGGTGCTGGAAATGGATAACCCCAGAGTGATACGCAGCGCCGTAGAGCTCGAACTGCGTCACCGTGGTCTGGACAAAGTATTGGGCTGTCGCTCCCAGGTCAACCGCCTGTAATTCCCATATTTCAAGCCTATTGTGCGCGAAAATATTGCCAGATAATGGCGTTGTATTCAGACTTTGTTCGGGATGTGTTGTGAGCAGACTCGGTAAGTTATCTCGCCTGCCTGTGGCTTTCTTTTGACCGGAACCGTTTGACAGGAACCGTTTGACAGGAACCGTTTGACAGGAGTCGTTTGACCCGAATGCCGGATAGTTTTTATCCGGCGGGTTCCCCTCTGCGGTCATGTTGACCGCATCAGAAAATCCGTCGGCAGTTGCAGAGACCGATCTGTGACCGACTGTGGTGCGCCATGAACATCATAATGCTGTTCGTGCCAGTGCAACGTTCCCTCCCTGTTCAGAATCAGAGCTGTGCTGTTACGAGTGCCGTAAATCGGTGATTGAATAAAACAGGTACTCAGCAGCCGCTCTCTCTCCAGCCCGATGCCGGTGTCCGGCAGCTGATCGTCGCCGGGGCGCTGTTGGTCATGGAGAATATCGATCAGCGCTGGTGGATGGGTCGGTATTGCCTCCCTGTTTTTTTCCAGCAAAGCTTTCAGACGCTGCACCTTTGGCCAGGGAGTATCGAGCAGGCCATTGCTCAGACCGTAGAGACCGGGCTTGAGCTTCCTGATAAGCCGCTCCCGGTTTGAGAAGTACCAAAGCCCAGTGTTGTCTGCCAGCAGCAGGTTGAAACCGGCGTACAGATCCTGATGATTTTGAACCTCAAGCAGGTAGTCCTGGGCTGACCTGTCGCCCTGCAAAAAATGGCTAACCAGCTCGCCACGGCTACGTTCACCAGAGCTATTCGGCTCCCGATAGTTCGTGATGGCTGCCAGCTTGCCATTCCGGTTAACAGCCAGCCATGAGCCTCCGGCTTGCAGGTCCAGTCCACCAAAAATCCCGGACATTTGCCCCCAGTCAGGATTTTGCTCCCAGAAGTGAGCCTCACGGGCGGGACGCTGGTAGAATTCGTCGCGGTTGGCGATCAATATCAGTGGATAATGGCTATCAGGGTTCCAGTTCAGGGCGATCAGGCACATCGGCAACTCTTCCATGGTGGCTGGTGGTTATTGGTATACGTTACCCGAGCTGTTTAAATAGTTCATCAGATCAGGTCGCCCATCAGACGCTATTATTCGAATCAAAAGGTGTAATCAGTGGAATTCATCGCGTATCTGGTCACGGGCATAGTCGCAGGAAGTATGGCCGGACTTTTTGGGGTTGGGGGTGGAATTATTGTCGTTCCCTCACTAATACTGACCTTCACATTAATGGGGCTGCCGGAGGCACTTGTCACCCATCTGGCGATCGGGACTTCACTGGCCTGCATGGTTTTTACCGCCTTGTCATCGACCCTGAGCCATAACAAAAATAAAGGTGTGGACTGGAGAAGCCTCTGCGTTCTGGCCCCGGCACTGATGTTGGGTAGCTGGTTTGGCGTTGAGATGGCTGTCTCTCTCAGCGGGTCGGTCTTGCAGAAAGTGCTTGGCACTGGATTGATTCTGATGGGAGTCAACATGTTTTTTGGCAAGATCAAACCCGTCAGCGATCTGCCCTTTAACCCCTCGCCCTGGATATTGGCGGGTGGCGGCACGGCTATTGGGTTTGCGTCATCTATTTTCGGCATTGGCGGCGGGGTGATGACCATCCCTTTTCTCACCCGTCTTGGTCAGGATATGCGACGCTGTATCGGAACCTCTGCCGCCTGTAGCCTGGCCATTGCCCTGATCGGCGCTTCGGCCAATATTCTGCTGGGGGGTGGGGTGTTTGAACTGCCTGAACACAGCACCGGTCTGGTATACTGGCCTGCATTTTTCGGTATAGTCATCATGAGTATTCCCTTCGCCCGGCTGGGGGCACGCCTGGCTCAAAGGCTGTCGGCAGAGAAGCTGAAAAAGCTGTTTGCCTGCATGCTGCTGGCGGTGGGATCCAAATTTATTTTTCTCAGTTAATGATCCATAGGCACAAGTTTGATTCAGTATCCTGCTATAAACCCTATTGCTCTTGACCTCGGCCCGATACAGATCCATTGGTATGGGGTGATGTATCTGCTCGCTTTTGCCGGAGCCTGGTTGCTTGGCCGACAGCGGTGTCGCAGCTCTGATGGACTGTGGCATGAAGATCAGCTGGCAGACATAGTCTTCTATGGTGCCATAGGGGTCGTGCTCGGTGGTCGCTTTGGTTATGTCCTGTTCTATAACTTTGACAACTTCCTGCAAAATCCACTCTGGCTGTTCCGTGTCGATCAGGGGGGAATGTCCTTCCATGGTGGTATGTTGGGTGTGCTGGTGGCTATGCTTTTCTATAGTCGCAAGCTCAACAAATCCTTCTTCCAGATGACCGACTTTATTGCCCCGCTGGTGCCGTTTGGTCTGGGTGCCGGACGCATTGGTAACTTTATTGGCAGTGAACTCTGGGGTCGCGCCAGTGATGCACCCTGGGCGATGGTATTCCCGAATGATCCGCTACAGTTGGCACGCCACCCTTCACAGCTCTACCAGTTCTTTATTGAAGGTATCGTGATATTTACCGTGCTCTGGCTGTTTTCGATGAAAACCCGTCCGCGCATGGCTGTATCCGGTCTGTTTCTGATTTTGTACGCTTGTGGTCGTATTATTGCCGAGTTCTTCCGCCAGCCCGACTCCCAGCTGGGCTTTATCGCCTGGGACTGGCTGACGATGGGGCAGCTGCTCAGTTTGCCGATGGTCGTCGCCGGTGTTGGGCTTATGGCATATGGCTACAAACGTTATCCGTTGGTTGATGGCATGAATGTTGACGATAAACAATCACTCGAGGACGCAAAACAACAATGAAACAGTATCTGGAGTTGATGCGTCATGTGAAAGAGCATGGCGTCTATAAAGATGACCGCACTGGCACCGGCACATACAGCGTGTTTGGTTACCAGATGCGCTTCAATCTGGCCGAGGGCTTCCCGCTGGTGACCACCAAAAAGTGTCATCTGCGTTCCATTATTCATGAGCTGCTGTGGTTCCTGAAAGGGGAGACCAATATCGGTTACCTGAAGGAGAACGGCGTCTCTATCTGGGATGGGTGGGCGACAGCTGACGGCGAACTTGGCCCGGTGTACGGTAAGCAGTGGCGCAGCTGGGAAGGGCCGAATGGCGAGGTGATTGACCAGATTTCAGACCTGATCAAAGAGATCAAAACCAATCCGGACTCTCGTCGTCTGGTGGTCTCCGCCTGGAACCCGACCGTGCTGCCCGATATTGCCATGAGTCCTCGTGATAATGCGGCTCATGGTCGTCAGGCGCTGCCGCCCTGCCACTGTCTGTTCCAGTTCTATGTGCTGGATGGCAAGCTCTCCTGCCAGCTCTACCAGCGCAGTGCGGATATCTTCCTTGGGGTGCCGTTTAATATCGCCAGTTATGCCCTGCTGACCATGATGATTGCTCAGGTGTGTGATCTGGAGGTGGGGGATTTTGTCCATACCTTTGGTGATGCTCATCTTTACGCTAATCATAGTGAGCAGGTGGAGGAGCAGCTCTCTCGAGAGCCGCTGCCCCTGCCTCAGGTAAAACTTAATCCTGCCATCAGCAACCTGTTCGACTTCACTATTGATGATTTCGAACTGGTTAACTATCAAGCCCATCCCCATATCAAGGCGCCGGTGGCGGTCTGATTCAGGCTCTGGTCTTTTAAGCGACAGTGGGCTGAGGCTGTTTTCTCTCGGCCCACTGGGTCACTACCATTCCCGCAAGAATCAGCGCCATGCCAGGGTAGACTGTCGGATGAATAGTCTCCCCAAGCACCGTCCCAATCAATAGGATGGAGCAGACCGGCGACAGAAACACCAGACTGGAGACCTGAGACGTATGTTTTGCGGTCTTCAGTGCCTTTAGCCATAACATCGATGTTATGCCCATCTCAAACAGCCCCACATAAGCGGCTCCGGCGACTGCGCCCCAGGTGAGTGTTGGCAGCTCTCCATGAATAACATTCAGAACCAGCAGCAGCGGCACGCTACAGAGTGTGCAGCAGAGCAGGCTGACGATAGGGTCTTCCTTGTTACCGGTGTTCAGAATCCAGTAGAGACACCATAAAACGGCAGAGAACAGAATCAGGCCGAGCCCGATGGGATCAACGGTATCCAATCCATCCAGACGACCACGGGTAGCAATAAGGGTGACGCCGGCATAGCCAATGGCACAGCCCAGCACCTGCCAGCGCGTGAGAGCCTGTTTCAGAATAGGCGCGGCCAGCAGAGGCAGTAGCACTGCCCAGCTGTAGTTGACTGGGGCCGCTATCTGGGCAGGAAGCCGATCATAACCGGCAAACAGCGCAAGGTAATAGGCGGCAGGGTTGATGGCTCCCAGTGCCAGGTAAAAGGCAGGTCTGTTACGAATGGCTGAAACCACATGGGACAAATGCCCTTTAGCGGATACACCGAGCAAAAGCACCAGCAGGGAGACGAAGGAGGCACCCGTCACCAGCTGAAGTGGACTGAGAATACCAAGGGATATTTTGAAAGCAGTGGCCACGGTTGACCACAGCAGTACGGTACAGAGCCCGTAAATGAGAGCGAGTTTTTGGTTTGTCATTTGGCTATTTGCGGGATTACCGATCGGATAATTATTTGAAAAGGTGGATTGTTCCCACGTTTTGTATTTTTTTGCAATGGTTGGCTGTTCTGACAAGCTGGTTAATCGTTGTGAACGAACAGTCACGAAACTTGTCGGATGATTATGTGTTTATCAACCGAGAGGAGGTTTGTCAATGGAACCGATTAATAATATGGCCCTGACAAAGCTGCGTGAAAATGACCCTTTTTCAGGCAGGTTTAGTGTATTGGGGTCTGTACCAAATAAGGAAAATTCATTCTTTGGATGGGGACGTAAGGTGGCGGTAGTTAGGGAAGCAGCAGAACAGAATTTACCAACATTATCACATGATGAACCGACATCCGCAGGCTCTGAATCGGATGGTGGTAAATTTTCCGGTGCGGCTCCCCTTAGTTTAGTTGATAAGGAATGTTTTTCTAAACAATTGGAAAAAAATGTTGCTGACAAGCCATTTCCTGCAAACGGCAAATGGGATAGCTACGGAATGACAGGATACTCCTGTTTCGTAATGTTTGTTAAGGGGAGTACGGGGCAGTCTCTTGTATTACGGGGAGCCAAAAAACAGGAGGAAAAACTACAAGATAGTTTGAAGAGAGAAAGCGAACTGCACCAGAAGTTCAAGCATGAAAACATAGTTAAATTCTTTTGTTGCTTTCATGACGATAAGTTTGGACTGGTACAGGTTATAGAGCGCCTGACGACTGATCTTTCTGTGTACATGCACGAAAACGATTATGGACTGGTCGAAGTACAAGAGTGGATGCGGCAGGGGGCCTCGGGCTTGAATTACCTCCATGAAGAAGGGATCGTCCATGGAGATGTCAAGGCTGAAAATCTACTTGTTACGCGAAATAGTGACGGGCAATACCGTATTGCATGGGCTGATTTTGGTAGAAGCGGTAAGGTTGGAGAGACACGCGAGTATCCATGGAACACTGCTCACAATGCACCAGAGCACTCCGCTTTTTGGTTCGGATATGATTTGTATTGTGATGAATTGGCGAGTGTGAAATTTAAAATAATTAGTGAAAGAACTCTTGAGGGTGATGTCTGGTCTTTTGGCTTTATGGAACGCTTTATGATGTCTAAAGACCGCGAGGAAAAAAAAGAAGTTGCCCGTTTTCTCACAGATACAGCTTGGCCTGTTTACGAGGTGCCTGCATGGTCGGATCTCTCTGTTTTGGAAGGTTTTTATCTGATGTTTTGGTCTTGTAAACTCTTGTTCACCAAACCAGAAATTGATCGGCTAATAGATAAATTGATTATATGGACAGAGGCAGAGGCAGAGGCAGAGGCAGAGGAAAAAAAACAATTTTGTCGACTCGAGGACACGCCGACGGCACGCTTAGAAGCGCAGACTTTTTTATTAAAGGCGCAGCGTAAAATGGCAGTGCTACCTGAGCAGAGACCTACAATGGGTGAAGTGCTAGCAGAGTACTCTGCTGTCAGGGCTTACGCATCAAATAAGCACTATAGAACTTAATAATTCCTCAAGCTTTTCGTTGTCCCAACCAGCAGCTAACCGTTTAAGTTTTATACTGTCGTTGGTTTCCGTGTCCTGAGTGTGGATATTCAGTGCCATCCGGTTAAGGATGGATAAGTTTTCAATGGCGCAATTATTGGTGGTTTGATTTTTATCTTCACCAAAAGCAACATCAAGCCTCCAGTGAAGTTTGTTCTCCACTTCCCAGTGTTTACGGGCAATGTCCAGTACTTCTGCGGCACTGAGCTGTTTGCTCATGATGTAGTAATGTACTTCCGTAGTGACTTTATTACCGATTTGTCGATCACGCTGTATCATGGCAACTTGTTGCAACCCTTCCCACTTTTCAGCTTCCGTGATTTCAGAGAGGTCTTCCATAACCCAAGCCATACGCCGCTCAGTCCGGCCATGTCCTTTATCGAGCGTTTCTGAATAATTGAAACAAAGAGTCTGCTCCGGATGCCATTCGCATTGTTGTTCAGCTACTTTTTCAATCTGCTTGTGAAGGTTCTCCTGGTTGCCCTTAACTGGAAGCAGATAATCACCGCCCTGTTCGATGCAGACTTTAACAATCTCTCTTTGACAGTTGAGAGCGTCTGCAGTGATAAAGCAACCTTTCAGGTACATAGACCTCAACAGTTCAGGAACGGCAGTGATTTCATTGGATTTTTCATCAACCTTTCGTTGACAGAGAACCATTCCTGCGCGGGTACTCCACGCGCTTACCATATGAATGGCCTTTTTGGATTTACTTCTTGAGCCTCGGAGACACTTTCCATCAATGGGGATAACATCCAGCCCATCGCCGGAAAAGTTTCTGAAAGTATCGGAAATCCATCGTGTAAAGCACTCTTGAAAGGTAGTCGGATCGAGTAGGCAAAAAGTTCGGTAGAAAGTGTCATGGGATGGAATCCCGTTAGGGAGTTCCAGAAAAGTAGACAACCAGCCTTTTTTCTTACGGCCAAACTTTGCCATACCTTCCCAAGTCTCAACGCCACAGAGGACAGCGCATATGGCGATAATGAGGATATCAATAAAGTTATGTAAGCACATTCCCTCACAGCGGGGTTCCGGTACAGCATCGATATAGGTAACCAGTGTATTCTGTTGTAGAGCTTTCATAGCGAACATCTCAGAACCGATACACTATCTAAGCGACAGACGTTGTATTTTTCAAATTGGTTACTGAAAATAATAATGTACATTAGTACCTAATTGATGCGTAAGCCCTGACTCTGCTGTTGATTAATAAGTTCATCCTGATGTGCGCCCTTTTTTTGTTGACCAGTTGCTGGATTGCCAGAACAGGTGGTTGCCATCGGAAGATTTGTATCCTTCCCGGATAATGGCATTTTCTCCCTGCAATAACAGGATAACTGCCCCATCAATCAGACCGTTACAGATGTTGTGGGTTGTTCCATTATCGTTTATGAGCTGCACGGTATGGCGAGCACTGGCATTCCTGTCCTTGAGCAGATTGGTCAGAGAGTCTCCGGTGAGCAGATCCTGCTTGTGGAGATCTTTTCTCAAGGTATTGACCGCCTCTGCAATGTTGTCTCTATCGAGTTCTGCCAGTTGGTGAATGCGGCGAATGGTGAAGATGATCCGTTTTCGCAGCATCAGGTAGTGCTGGCGGACGGAGTCATTGTCCGAGCGAATATGACGGCGCAGACTTTTTTGCAGGAGTCGAAGCTGTTTGATAGCGAAGATAAAGTTCTCACCGGCGGTCAGAATGGCCAGGATGCTCTCTTTGTGTTCAGGGCTGGCATCAACCGTGATGTCGGTTGCAAAGGTGCAGATATCTTCGTGCAGAGCACGGATCTGCAGCTTGTAGAGTTTGCCAACACGCCAGTTTGGCCAGGGAGGGATGGTCTCGGACAGGGATGAGTGATCATCGTCGTAAAGCTGATCTTCCTGCACATAGAGTCCGAAACCGATCAGCGAGACTGTGCGCTGATAGAGTTCAGCACTCTCGATCTTCAAAGCTTGCAGTGCCGCATCAGGATGCTCTTGTACGGCTTCTGTCAGTAGTTTTGCCCGGTAAGGCTGCTGCTCGGGTATGGGCAGTTTCAGGGTGTCACGGGACTCTTTCGAAGGAATAATGGTACACAGTATACGCAGCAGAATCCCCAGAAGCGGGATGGCAATGATGGCACCGGTCAGATTAAACAGGCTGTGAAAGAGTGCCAGTTTCAGTAGAGGATGCTCGGTTATGCCGAGAAAGCCTGACAACGTACTGAGCAGGTTTTCCCACAAAGGCAGGGTGGGAACGATGATCAGTGCGGGGATGAGCTTGAACAACAGATTCCCCAAAGCCAATCGACGTCCGTCTGTTGTCGCCTGAATGGAGGCGAGTGCCGCCGTCGTGGTCGTGCCGATATTCGTGCCTATACAGAGCGCCAGCGCCTGATCAAAGCTGAGCAGGCCGTTTGACATGGCGGCGATGACCACAACTAACAGAGCGTGGCTCGATTGCATCAGTGTGGTGAATATAATCCCTGCCAGAATGCCACCCAGCAGGCCGTAATCATTGGTTAGCAGTGAAAGATTGCCCGCTTCAGTCACCCCTTCCCGAATGTAGTGGACACCCAAAAACAGAAAGCCGATGCCCAACAGGATATAGCCGCTACTTCGGGAGCGATGTCCGCTCTGTAGTTGAAGCAAGGTTCCCATGACCAGCATCGGCATGGCGTAGTGGCTGATGGCAACCTTCATGCCATACCCTGCCATCAGCCAGGTACCGGCTGTTGCACCCAGACCGGAGCCGATCATAAGCGCCAGCCCCGCTCCCAGAGAGATCAGCCCGGTGCTGACAAAAGAGACGGAGATGACAGAGATGAGAGAGCTGGATTGCAGAATCGCAGTAGAAACGACACCGGTCAGGTAGCTGTTCCAGCGGTTACTGATGATTTTGTTGATAATGCGGGAAAGAATGCCACTACTGGCCTGGCGAAAGCCTTTGTCGAGGCAGAGCATGCCAAATAGAAACAGGGCGATACCGGCAGTGATGGTCAGCACTTGCGGATAGAAGAGAAAACTGCCAGTCAGCAGCAGTGAAATGGCAATAAAAAAAATTTTACGGAACATTCCGTGGCTCCGGGCCGAAGAATCAAAGATGTCTAAATACAGCCTATCGGTTGGGGCGGGTTTAGGCAAAACTGGATGAGAAAGTGGAATGGGATCGTGGTGAGCTGCGAAAGCTCTTGGCACAATGATGATTATTGTGACTATGGCTATAAAATTGAGTGATTCAGTGGGGCTGGTAAATATGCACAAAGAGAGCGTTCTTAATCATCGTATTCAGGGTGAGGGTGAACCACTTATCATTCTGCACGGACTGTTTGGCAGTATGGATAATTTGATACCGGTTGCTCGCAGGTTGTCTGAGCATTTTCAGGTGATCTCTGTTGATCTGCGTAATCATGGTCGTTCATTCCATGCGCCAGATATGAGTTATCCCCTTATGGCCGACGATGTACTGGCGTTGATGGATAAACTCTCTATTACACAAGCGGTGCTGCTCGGTCACTCGATGGGGGGGAAAGTGGCCATGCAGCTGGCGCTGGATCATCCTGAGCGGGTTGGGGCTGTTGTCGTGGCGGATATTGCACCGGTGGCGTATCCCAGCCAGCATACCAACGTGATTCGAGCCATTGAGAGTTATCAACCGGAACAGGCACTCTCCCGGAAGGCTGCCGATGAGCAGTTGGCCCGTTATATCGAGATGCCGGAAGTACGACAGCTACTGATCAAATCTTTGAAACGCAATGACCGGGGTGAGTTTGTCTGGCGAATGAATGTTACTGCGCTGGTCGCCAACTATGATGGAATTCGGTCGGCACCGAACGTCGGTGACAGGGTATATTCCGGCCGGGTACTGTTTGTGAAGGGGGAGAGGTCGGATTATCTTCAGTCCGCGCACAGGAAGGTGATTGCCGGTTTGTTTCCCAAAGCATCACTGAAAGTTATGGCCGGAACAGATCACTGGCTCCATGCGGAAAAGCCAGATCTGTTCTGCGGTATAGTGGAGAGATTTCTGGAGACTCTTCATTAAGAGTCAGTCCTGAAGAGTCAGTCCTGAAGAGTCAGTCCTGAAGAGTCAGTCCTGAAGAGTCAGTCCT
>SAMEA5043665__coassemble_153_pt1 | contig 19869 bp, 13 predicted proteins | sample SAMEA5043665__metabat2_low_PE_004 | metagenome-assembled genome bin SAMEA5043665 (sample SAMEA5043665) | Gadus morhua | reverse complement strand
ACCTTTATCAACGGCTGTCGGCACCTTTATCAACGGCTGTCGGCACCTTTATCAATGGCTGTCGGCACCTTGTCAACGGCTGTCGGCACCTTATCAATGGCTGTCGGGGGCTTTGATCTTTGGTGGGTTCCTCCCAGGGATTGTTTAAGGTATGTTGATACTCCGTTATGTGCTTATGGTCTGTAACGGCGTTTTAATATGTTCATATGTTCTTATAACTAGATATTCTTCCAGTGAAGCTCATCTGTAGAGGCCGTATTAATGCAGGAACATGATCAACCCAGAGAGCCGGGATTTCGTCACGCTCTGCTGACCTTTGCGACCATAGTGACCATAATCGGGTTTGGTCTTTTTTATCTTTCCACCAGTCTTCATAGCCTGATGCTTGGCTGTATTCTGGTGGCATCTTTCAGTGCCATGGGGCTTGGTGTCAGGTACAAGTCGATCCGGGATGCTATGAATGAGGGCATTTCCGGAGCGCTGGGGGCTATATACATCTTTATCATGATTGGTGTATTGATCGCCGCACTGATCGAAAGTGGTACTCTCGGGGCGTTAATTTACTTTGGCATCCAGTTTATTGAGCCTCATATCTTCCTTCCGGCCGGATTATTGCTCTGCAGTCTGATGTCGATAGCCACCGGCACCAGTTGGGGAACCGTCGGAACTGCGGGCGTGGTTCTGATGGGCATCGGTACCGCCATGGGCTTTCCGGAACCTCTCATAGCGGGCATGGTGATCTCCGGCGCCTGTTTTGGAGACAAGATGTCTCCCGTTTCCGACACCACCAATCTGGCGGCGATGTCTTCCCATACCACTCTTTACCAGCATATGCGTAGTATGTGTTACACAACGGTGCCTGTGTATTGTCTGGTGCTTGTGTTGTTTACCTTCCTGGGAATGGGCTACAGCAGTGCTGCGCTTCCGGAGACCGAGCTGGCGACTCTTTCCAATGCGCTGAACAGTACGTTTACAATCAGCTGGCTGGCGGTGCTTCCGCTGTTGGTGATGATGCTGTTTATCGCTTTCCGGGCTCCGGCAGAAGTGGCTATGGTGGCGGCGACGTCTGTCTGTGTGGTGTTGGCTGTGACCTTGCAGGATCGCTCTTTTTCGGCGGTGCTGAATAGCCTGTTTAGTGGCAGCGAGATCCGTTCCGGTGTTGAAACGCTGGACAATTTGTTGGGGCGGGGCGGCCTTATGTCCATGATGTGGACCCTATCCCTGGCGTTAATGGCCTTGGCTTTGGGGGGAATACTCAGCCGTTTCGGTTTTCTCAAGGTACTGATTTCCGGCGTACTGAGACGGATTAAACGTCGTGCGACGTTGGTAGCGACAACTATTATCAGCGGTTTTATCGGCAACAGCACCATGGGTGAGGCTTATATGTCCATTATTCTTGGTGGTCAGCTGTTTGGCGATGCTTATGATAACCATGGCATTGACCGTGCGGTACTCAGCCGCTCCCTTGAAGAGGGTGCCACGCTCACTTTTGCCTTGATTCCCTGGACGACAGGGGGTGCCTTCTTTGCCTCCACTCTTGGCGTATCTGTGCTGGAGTACGCACCTTGGGCGCTGTTGAACTGGATCAACCCTCTTATCGGTATTCTATTTGCGTTTCTTGGGATTGGCTTGATCTCTTCAACAAATGAAAGTCCGGCTCGTTCTGAAAGTGCGGGTGAGGCTACTGCCTGACAGAAAAATGGGGCATCAGCAAAAATGATAAATTGGATGTCCCATCCTTTTTTAAGAACGAACGAACGAACGAACGAACGGCATGGCAAGTTATCTGCCTCGTCATCTGTTTCCTCTTCCTCGAAGTAGCCTTGTCTCCACCGTTTCAATTGCTGACAATGACTCCATTGCTGTCGAACATGTTACCGGAGACGCCATTGCTCACTATTTACCACTCCAACCATCTCGATATTCTAAAAGAGCTGCTGGTCGAGTTGATCCACCGCGATCCGCTGGATAACCCACTGGATGAAGATCAAATTCTGGTGCAAAGCCCCGGCATGGCCCGCTGGCTGCAGCTGGAGCTGGCCGAGGCGTTTGGTATTGCCGCCGGTCTTGCTTTCCCGCTTCCTGCGACATTTTTGTGGGATATGTTTGTTCGGGTACTGGACGATGTTCCCAAACGCTCAGCCTTTGCCAAGGAGAGTATGACCTGGAAGCTGATGGGCCTGCTCGACAACTGGAAGGATGAACCCTCTTTCGAATCACTGAAAAATTATCTGGAAAACGACGAGAACCTTGTACGTCGCTATCAGCTGGCAGGAAAAATTGCTGATATATACGACCAATATCTTGTTTACAGACCTGAGTGGATTGCCAGCTGGGAACAGGGAGATGATCTGCCAGAGCTGACTCAGGATCAGGCATGGCAGCCCATCTTGTGGCGGGCGCTGACAGAGCGTACTCAAGAGCTGGAGCAACCCCACTGGCACCGGGCCAATATGCAACAGACCTTCGCCAAAATTCTCGGCAGTCGTGATTTCAGGAATCAACTCCCTAAACGACTGTTTGTTTTTGGTATCTCGGCGCTCCCCCCCGGCTACGTGGAGGCGCTGTATGCCCTTAGCGGGCATTGTGATGTGCACCTGATGATAACAAACCCCTGTCGTTACTATTGGGGAGATATTCGTGATGCCCGCTACCTGGCCCGGATTAATGCCCGACGTTTTAAAGAGAGTATGAACCCGGAACTTCCGGAGAGTTTGAACGACACAGGAAATCCATTACTGGCTTCACTTGGCAAGTTGGGGCGGGACTATCTTTATCAGTTGCAGGAGATCAGTTCCGGAGAAAATGCCTCGGAACAGAGCCCGGTCAACGAGATTGATGGCTTTGCCGATATTGAAGCCAACTCACTGCTGAAAAAAATTCAACACGATATCCTTGAATTACAGGACAGCACTGGCAGCGGACAGATCATTGATAATAACGACCGCTCCATCAGTTTCCTGGGTTGCCATAGTCCGCTACGGGAAGTGGAAGTCTTGCACGACCATCTGCTCAGCCTGTTTGAAAACGACAGCTCGCTGACACCCCGCGATATTATCGTGATGGTGCCCGATATCGACAGTTACTCACCTTATCTGCAGGCTGTTTTTAGCAGCAAGGGTGGTACGGCCTCCGGTAAACGCACTATCCCCTTTGCCATCTCTGACCGCAGCGCAAGCCAGGAGCATCCCGCGCTGGCAGCACTGCTGGGGCTGCTGACCCTTGACCAGCGTCGTGCCAGTGCTCCGGAATTAATTGAACTGCTGGAAGTGAAGGCCATCCAGAATCGTTTTGATCTGGACGACAATAGTATTACAACCCTGAGCCGGTGGATCGATAAAAGCGGTATCCGCTGGGGTCTTAACCAACAGCACCAGACTCTGTTTGATGTCCCTTCCCGTCAGGAGAACACCTGGCTGTTCGGCTTGCGTCGTATGATTTTGGGTTACGCCATGCCTTCATCCATGGGGCTTTATAATGACACCCTGCCATCTGATCAGGTTCAGGGGGTCGATGCCGAACTGGCAGGCCGATTGGCCGATTTTATCGAGCGCTGCGAGTGGCTGCTGAGTGAAAGTGATACGTCAAGAGATGCCGACCAGTGGACACTGTTCATCAACCAGATGCTGGAGGCGTTCTTCGCGCCTGATGAAGAGGATGAGCCGGTATTGAAACAGGCTCGGGATGCCATGGAAAAATTCCGCCAGCAGCTGAACGACGCCCAGTTCCATGAAACCCTGCCCAGGGCGGTTATGGTTGACTGGCTGCAGGAGAACCTGGTCAATACCCGTAATAGCCAGCGTTTTCTTGCCGGACAGGTCAATATCTGTACCCTGATGCCGATGCGCTCGATTCCGTTCCGTGTCGTTTGTCTGCTGGGTATGAACGACAGCGCCTATCCACGCAGTCTGCCGCCCATGGGCTTTGACCTGATGGCAAAGCAGCCCCGTCGGGGAGATCGCTCCCGCCGGGAAGATGACCGCTATCTGTTCCTGGAGGCGCTGCTCTCAGCCAGGGAGCAGCTCTATATCAGCTATGTCAGCCGCAATATTCGCGACAATACCCCCCGCTTCCCGTCGGTACTGGTCACCGAACTGCAGAACCTGATTCGGGAAAGTTTTGTCTGTGACAATGGCGACGATGGAGAGGTTCTGGTTAATACGCTGTTCCATCAGCATACCCTGCAGCCCTTTAGCCCGATCAATTTCCAGAAGGAGCCGGAAGGTAAAGCCAACCGCTTCCCGAGTTTTGCCAGTGAATGGTTGCCGGCCGCTCAAGGCGAAGGTCAATCGGCTCCCGCATTTCTTACCGAACCACTGACACCGGTTCTGGCACCGGAGACTGTCTCTGAACTGGATCAGATGCTGGCAACGATTCCGGAGACAGCGCTTGAAGCGGATCTACCGTTGGCTCAACTGCTCACCTTTTGGAATAACCCCTGTCAGGCCTTTTGCCAGCAACGGCTGAAAATTTTCTTCAATGATGAAAACGAAGCGGCCGAAACCCGTGAACCTTTTGCCTTGTCCGGACTCAGTGGCTGGCAACTCAAAGACAGTCTGGTGCGCGGTTATCTACAGGGCATGGACGACAAACAGTTTTTTTATCAGGCCCGGGCTGCCGGTCAATTGCCCCATGGCAATTTTGGTGAGCTGGCCATGGCAGAGCTGCAACAGGATGCCCGTAGTCTGGCGGATCTGGTTGCACCACAACTGACCAATAAAAAAGATGATCTTGAGATCAGACTGCTATTGAACAACAGTCGTCTAACCGGTTGGCTCGACAAAATATATCAAGAGGGACAAATATTCTGGCGTACCGGAAAAATGCAGGATAAACACCGTTTTCAAGCATGGATACAACATCTCTGCTACTGCGCCACGGTAGAGAACCCCGGCAGAACCATGTACTTCACCAGTAAGGAGTCCATCGCCTTTCGACCTATGAACGGGGATGAGGCGCTCTCCCGCCTCTCTTATATGGAGCGTCTGCTACGGGAGGGACTTACACGACCACTGCCGTTGTTTCAGCAGGCGGCCTGGGTTTGGTTAACCAATGCGGTTGACGGTCTGGGGGTTTCTGCCAATAGCGCCTGTCTTGAAGAGGCTGACGAGAAGGCACGAAAATCCTTTACCTCTGTTGATTTTGGCCCCAAAGGAGAGATCAGCGACGTCTATATCCAGCGCTGCTGGCCTGAGTTCGAACAGGCGCTACCTGAACTCAGGCAGTTGGCAGAGAGCCTGCTTTTACCTGTCCACAGCCATATGGAAAAACGGGAGACCGAGCAGTGAGCACAACTACAAAAATGCTGAATGCCCTGACTTTACCCCTGCACGGTCACCGGTTGATTGAGGCCAGTGCCGGTACCGGTAAAACATGGACGATCGCCGCCCTCTATCTGCGGTTACTGCTTGGCCACGGCAAAGAAGACTCTGCCCATAAAGAGCCGCTTACTGTTGACCAGATTCTGGTCGTGACGTTTACCGAAGCGGCCACCGAAGAGCTGCGTGACCGTATCCGCGCCCGTATCCACGAAGCCCGCCATGCGTTTTTGGTCGGCGAAGCCAGTGAGCCTTTTCTTGAGGATTTGCTGGAAGAGATGGATCACCATCCGATTCAGGCGGAACGTCTGCTTGCGGCCGAACGACAGATGGATGAGGCGGCCATTTTCACCATTCATGGTTTTTGTCAGCGGATGTTGAAACAGCACGCCTTCGAGAGCGGTACTCTGTTTACCAGCGATCTGATGGAAGACCAGTCCGAGTTGATCTCGGATACCGTCGCTGATTTCTGGCGTCGAACCATGTATCCCCTGGATAAAGAGCTGGCGGCGCTGGTGCGGAATATCTGGACAACGCCTGAAAAACTGGAATCTGATCTGCACCGCTGGCTGAGCCAGCAGGACCTGCACATTCTCGATAATAATATTCCTGAGTCCTTCGACGATATCAAACGACAGATCAGTGACATCAAGGCGATCAAGGCGCTGTGGCGGGGGCAGCAGGATGAGATTAACCAGCTGGGTAGTGTGCTCAAAAAAAATTCCAAACCGTGGCATCGGTTGGTCAAAATGAATGAGTTTGCCCACAGTGATGATCTGATTCCGGTTATCAGTCATGAGACCAGCTGGTACTGCTATACCCCAGGAGCGCTGGCAGCCGCCTGTGCCAAAGGCAAAGTGCCACCCGATCTGGAGGTTTTCCGTCGTATCGAAACGCTTTGTCAGAACGCCCTCGATCTTAACGACGCCCTTAAAGGGTTGATTCTTCGGGATGCTATTCAGGATGTCGGAAGTCGTCTTGTTCAGCGTCGACTGGAGCTGCGCAAGATGTCGTTTGATGATCTGCTGACCCAGCTCGACCGGGCTCTGCGTTCCCCCTCCGGCGAGGCCCTTGCCCGACATATTCAGGGTATTTTTCGGGTTGGTATGATCGACGAATTTCAGGATACCGATGCCGTTCAGTATCGGATCTTCAGCCATCTCTATCCCGTCGATGGCCGTGACGAAGACGCTACCGGCCACGGCTTGTTTCTGATCGGCGACCCCAAACAGGCGATCTACGCCTTCAGGGGAGCGGATATCTTTACCTATATCCATGCTAAACACCGGATCAGCAGCCACTATACCCTGCCTACCAACTGGCGCTCCTCTTCGTCGATGATTGCGGCGATCAACCATTTATTTAAACAGTCTTCGTCGCCTTTTATTTACGACAGTGATATTCCGTTTTCGCCAGTACAGCCATCTGATAAAGCGGATCAGCGTGGTCTGTTTATCGATGATGAACAGGTCAAGGCGCTGCAGCTCTGGACCATTAGCTGTGGTGAAAAGGGCTGTGGTGAAAAGAGAGATAGCGAAGAGAATATTGGCAAAAGCGATTATGAAACGGCTATGGCCGGCGCTACCGCTGATGAGATCAACCGCCTGCTGACCCTCGCAAAAGAGAACCGATGCCGGACCGGGGGTTCACAACAAAAACCGCTGACACCGGGGCAGATCGCAGTACTGGTTCGTACCGGACGACAGGCTGAAAAGATAAGGGAGGCACTGCTGGCGCAGAATATTGCCAGCGTCTACATGTCTGACCGCAGCTCGGTGTACGACAGTGCTGAGGCTATGGATATCTGTCGTCTGCTGGCGGCCTGTCTGGAACCCACTAATGAACGTAGAGTCAGGGCGGCATTGGCAACACCACTGCTGGCGCTGGATGCCCACACCCTCGATGAGCTGAACAATAATGAGCTGCACTGGGAGTGTGCCATTGAGGAGTTCAACGACTACCATGACTGCTGGCTTAATCGTGGCGTATTGCCAATGCTGCGGATGTTGCTGAGCCGACGAAAATTGGCAGAGAATCTGCTGACCGACCCCAATGGTGAACGACGGTTGACCAATGTACTCCATCTCGGTGAGCTGCTGGCCACTGCCGCCCGGGAGAAGGATACGCCCCACGCCCTGCTGCGCTGGCTCCATGAGCGAATTGCCAGCCCGGATACCAGCGCCAAGGAGCAACAGCTCCATCTGGAGAGTGAACAACATCTGGTGCGTATCGTCACCATTCATAAAGCCAAGGGGCTTGAATACGGTGTCGTATTTATCCCCTTCGTCTGCACCTGGCGGGAACAGGAACAGGCGATTTTCCACAATGATCAGCAACAGGTTGTGGCAGATCTGCTCGGCAGCGGTGACTCTCTTGCCAAAGCGGATCGGGAGCGTCTTGCGGAAGATCTGCGCCTGCTCTACGTGGCGCTGACCCGTTCCGTACACGCCTGCTACCTTGGCATAGCGCCGGTAAAGATACGTCCTGGCAAAAAGCGAGATAAAACTGATCTCGACAAAACCGCCATTGGTCACCTGCTGGCACCCGGACAAGAGATTCTGGTCTCTACACTAAACGACAGTCTGCATAAACTGGTCGAGCAGTGCCCGGCCATGGCGCTGACCGCTCTTCCTGATGGCAATCTGCCGGCATATCAGCCCCCTCAGGAAGAGCCACCCGAGCTCTCTGCCAGACTATTCACCGGCACTATTACCAATAACTGGTGGATGACCAGTTACTCAGCACTGTCCCGTAACGCCAGCCATGCGAGGGTGATGACTACACCAGATGCCAGCCATGAACAGCCAGGACTTGATCTGGAAGTACAGGGACAACAGAGCCAATCGTCCGTTTCTGAACGTCCCGCATTCTCATCGCTGCTTGATTTTCCCCGCGGTGCCCAGCCGGGTACCTTCCTGCACGAGATTTTTGAACGGGTAGCCTTTGAAGATCCGCAGCCGGAAGAGATTGCAGCCATGATTAGTGACCAGCTGCTGATTAATGGCTTTGATGAGCAATGGTTGTTGGTGTTGCAGGAGATGGTGCATACCGTTATCCATGCGCCTATGAACGACAATGGACTGACATTGACCCGTCTGCAAAAAGGCGGCTACAAGGCCGAGCTGGAGTTTAATCTGCCGCTGGGGACTATTAAGGCTTCTGCGCTGAATGCTTTGCTGAAAAGGTATGATCCACTGGCAAAGCAGGCGGGTGAGCTGGACTTTCGGGATGTTCAGGGCATGCTGAAAGGTTTTATCGATTTGACCTTCCAGCATGATGGGCTCTGGTACGTGCTGGACTGGAAGTCCAACTGGCTGGGTGAGACCACCGTCGCCTACACCCAGAAGGCGATGGCCGAAGGCATGATCAGCCACCGTTACGATCTCCAATATCTGATCTACACCCTGGCACTGCACCGGCTGCTGAAATTCCGCCTGCCGGATTATGACTACGACACCCATGTCGGTGGTGCCTTTTATATCTTCCTTCGGGGCGTTCAGTCTTCTGTTCTCACTTCAGAAGAGAGTGAACGCACCGGTATCTACTTCCACCGTCCTGAAAAACAGCTGATTGAAGCTATGGATTGTCTGTTCCAGGGTGCTGGAGAGACGGAGAAAAGCCCATGCTGAACGCACTGCGCCAACTGGCTGACCAGAATATTATCCGTCCTCTGGATTACCACTTCGCCCGTTTTCTTGCCAGCGAACACGACGATCCGGTCCTGTTGCTGGCCGCAGCTCTGACCAGCCAGCAACTGGGATCTGGCCATACCTGTCTGAAGCTGACCGGGCAGGATCTCCTGCAACTACTGGGCAGTGGTCGTGATCTTGAGCCGATCCGCAACTGTCCCCCCGTTCATACCTGGGCAGACCATCTTCAAACCCTGTCCGCCGTGGGTGACGGCATACATCCAACGCCTCTGGTACTCGATAACAGTCGTCTTTACCTGATGCGTTACTGGCAGTACGAGGCATCTATCGCCCGGCGTATTAACAATAATCAAGTCATTGCTCTTGATCAGGCCCGTACTAAAGAGATACTTCAGCGTCTGTTTAAAGATTCGGAACAGGGGCAGGATACCAACTGGCAGATGGTGGCCGCCGCAGTGGCAGCAAGTCGGAAGATCTCAGTGATCAGTGGCGGTCCGGGCACAGGAAAAACGACAACTGTTACCCGTTTGCTGGCATTGCTGGTCGAGCTGGGGCTTGAGCAGCACCACCGGGCGCCGGTTATCCATCTGGCCGCTCCTACCGGTAAGGCGGCGGCACGACTAACCGAGTCTATTGGCTCGGCTCGCTGGAAGCTGGACTGTTCCGTGGAGGTGCGCCATGCCATTACCGAACAGGCGACGACTATCCACCGTTTGTTGGGGGTGCTTCCCGGTCGTCCTGAGTTTCGTCATAACCGGGATAATCCCCTGCATCTCGATGTTCTGGTCGTCGACGAAGCCTCGATGATCGACAGCTCTCTGATGGCACGTCTGCTCGATGCCATGCCTGACCATGCCCAGCTAATTCTGCTGGGTGACCGTGACCAGTTGGCCTCGGTCGAAGCGGGTAGTGTGTTGGGGGATATCTGTTCGGCACTGAAGTTTGGTTATTCGCCGCAGCAGGTACAGAACCTTCAACAGCTAACGGGTGCTGAACTGATGCAGCATATTAACGCCCGTGGTCCGGTTATCCGTGATGGCCTCTGCCTGCTGCGTAAGAGCTATCGTTTTGATGAAAACTCCGGTATCGGTCTGCTGGCCCGGGCAGTCAACAACCATGATCGACAGCAAGTGCAGGCTTTGGCCAGAGAGTCACGGGATGACCTGCAGTTTTGCTACAGCGGTGATATTCGACGACGGCTGTTGAAAGAGGCCGTAGCGGGTTATCGCCCCTATCTGGAAGCGATTAACCGCGGTGCCGATCCGGCGCAGGTACTGGAAGCATTTGACCAATTTCAGATACTCTGTGCTCTGCGGGAGGGGCCACAAGGTGTGGCCGGTCTGAACGATGCTATTCGTGAAGCTCTTCAGCAAGAGAAACTGATTGTTGGCAACGACATCTGGTACCATGGTCGTCCGGTATTGATTACCCGCAATGATCCCTCTCTGGAACTCTACAATGGTGATATCGGTATCACCTTCCGCCAGCCCGATGGTAACTTCCGGGTCGTCTTTCCCAAACCAAACGGTGAGCCACGCTTTTTGCTGCCCAGCCGTCTACCGGATCATGAAACTGTATTTGCCATGACTGTCCACAAGAGTCAGGGCTCGGAATTTGAACGGGTACTCCTGGTTATGCCGGATACGCCGTCGCCTATTCTGACTAGAGAGCTGCTCTATACCGGAATCACCAGGGCGAAAAAAACACTGATGCTGTTTGCCCAGCCGGGCATCCTGACCACGGCCGTTAATCAACCAGTACAACGGGTAACGGGACTGGCCGAACGGCTTTTGTAATACTTGGTAAAGCAGCACTAAAAGTCCCCGTTACCATGATGGTAACGGGGACTTCTGGCATTCGGAAGCGCCCAACTCCCCCTGTCTAAATCGGTGACGCTACGATTGTCTTTTCGTTGAAGGGGAGATTATTGTCTTGTTAATAACTCCATGAAAATCCTCTCAGTAATGTCCGTTCACAAGGTCCCGGTTTGTTACTAGAAAAGCATTGCAGGACTGAACGGAAAGAATGAGTGGATTGATGCAAAAAATACCAGACAATGAACTTATAATAATGTTCACTGGGAGGGGGCGGAATGTGTGGCTGGAATTGAGATGTTGAGATGTTGAGATGTTTTTGTAATTAAAAGACGGCTGTGTTAATAATTTTATTAATTATAACCGAACAGGATATCGGAATATTGAGTCAGACTATTAATTACTATCTTGAAATGACATCAAATAATCAGCTTCGTAAAAAGACGAAACCTCAAGGATTACATATCGTTGAAGCAGAAGAAAAGGAATACCGCTTCAATCGTTATCTCTATCATCTGGTCGGTGAAGTCTGGAACTGGACAGATAGATATAAATTTTCCGATAAACAGTGGCAGTCGTATGCCGAGAGTGAAGATGTAAAGACCTTTGTTGCTTATATAAAAGGCAGTATTGCAGGGTATTATGAGCTGCAGAAACATCCGAAAGGTCATGTTCAAATTGTTTACTTTGGGCTGGCGCCCAGATTTATCGGTAACGGTTTTGGCGGATATATGCTCTCACATGCACTAACAACGGCCTGGAGCTGGAAGGACACGGAGCGAGTCTGGCTTTATACCTGTAATACGGATCATCCAAATGCATTGGACAATTACAAAGCGCGGGGGCTGCGTCTGTTCAAAACCGAACGCAAACAACAACGATAAGCTTTTCAGCTGGGTGCAGAGGAGGGCTAGTGCTGCAAAGCTCAAATAGCCATACCACTGTCCTTCCCGTGAAGGCGGGAATCCACCGCACAATGGACTCCCGCCTTCGCGGGAGTGAGGACAATGTATTCGGTAAGGACATCATAAAATAGGTTGATTCCCCCTCAGTATCCTTTGATGATCTCATCATAAAGATCAAATTTTTGTTTGTAGCTATTTGGAATATTTAATGTCGGCATTAGCTCCCTATCCAGAGCCGGACAGTGTTGCACCTGCTCCGTTCACCCGTTGGTGTGAAGAAAACGAGACGCTTACCATCGACTTGACGTCACTGTTTGGCTACCCCTGTCAGCTGGTGGTTTCAGGTTGGAAAGACCAGTGTGCCTGGTACAGTGTTCTGTACGGCGAGATTGAACACCCGGAGACGTATAGTGATCCGGGTATGGATCTGTTCTCGCCAACAGACGATGAGAATATTACCCGCTGGCAACAGACCATTCCTGAAGATATCCGCTCTCGGTTAGCCCATTTTGGCCGGTGGTGGTTCTCTCTGTTGAGGATGGCCTGTGTGCACAAGGAGGCGATGGATCTTCTGGAAGGCAACCCGCTGCTGTTGTGGTTGTGGCTCTGTCACTGTCAGATTCATAAGATAAGCGACGATGTGATGATTGCAGGCTTGGGACAGAAGCAGGCTGTTTTGCTGCAAGCGATGGAGTTGATCGCTACGCCTGCTAATGCCCGCATGTTACGCAGGGTGGTGCCGGAACAGCTTGATGAGCAGATCCGGCGGAGAATAGTCGAGCTTTGGCGATGTTATTCTGCCCTTGATACATTGCGCCACTGTCCGACAATTACAGAGAATCATCTGAGGCTGCTGCATTACTATCCGATATTGCGAGAGTTACCACTTTTTTACACCATCGTTGAACAGGATTGTCCCTGGACGCGGACCCATAACCTCAATATTTTAAGGGACTGTGTGCGTATGGGGCTTAATGATATTCTGCGCCGCTGTCGTACTCTCGAGTCTCTGCAGCGTATTCATGACCGTTATATGGTCCGGCAAAACCGGAATGGAAATGGAACGGGCGTAGGTGGGCAGAAGGATGCGAACGGCAAGCCACTGCCTTTTCCCGCGCCCCCTCACCCTGGGACGGACAGGATCCTGCCTATCACCACACCGGCTGATCTGCAGCGCGAAGGCGAGGAGATGATGCACTGTGTTGGCAGTTATATCCGTACGGTTCAGAAGGGCGGGAGCTATATCTACCGGCTGCTGGAACCACAGCGGGTAACCATTGGTGTCACGCTGCGCAATGGCGAGATATTTGCCATAGAACAGATTAAAGGGGCCAGAAACGCCATGGCTACTGCCGAGGTCAGGGAGATTGTGAACGAGTGGTTTGTTGAGCTTAAGCGGGCTCGGAAGTCAGACTCTTCAAGAGGCTTGCAGCAACGGGCCGATGATCTGCTCGCAAGGATTGCCGGATAGTCAGGTCTCCCTGTGTAAAGTCCTAACCCCGCTAATTGCCAAGGGTCCCCTGAAACCCCATGGTATTTACGGGGTTACGGCACCGCCGAAAACCGGGGTCATATATGACCCCATTTTTTAGGGAATAATCTTTTCTCCCCTGACCATTTCTGCCCCTTTGCGGGTCAGTGTCAGCGGTTGAGTTTTTAAAATGCTGCGGAGGTATTCACCTGCCGCTGGATTAATACAATAAGTGCGAAACGACGGTGAATGGCCTTGTTGGGGGGATGAGCCTCCTCTACCTTAATACTTCGTAAAAATGGTGAGAGTATTTACCGATGCCAGAAAATACAGAGGTGGTTTTTGTGGAGAGACTCTGGAGAGTGCTGGGCAGGAAATTATTGTTTCTGATCTCTTTCGCCTTGTCTCTGGTCGTCTATGGAGGAGTTACAGGAACGACGTCCAGTCCGATGGTTTACGGTGGGCTATCAGGTAGCACCGATTATTCGAGTGGCTATTATACGGCAGTGACTACTGATAACAAGCGGGGGCCACCCACCATTCAGAGGTTGAATGAGGTGTTCCAGCAAGGAAGGCATGACGAGTTTTTCCCGGGAGATCCGCGCACAAACGGTCACGATAGGTTTCTTTATCCGGTCGATAGGTTGGATCTAGATAGTTTTAATGTGCCCTCCACGGAGAAACTCCATTTTACCGTCGACGATAACGGTAATCTGTGGGCAGCCGGTACTAGAGGAGCGATGGTGCTTGGGCTCAAATATGGTGATAAATCCGGGAGAGAGACCTTAGAGGAACAAAGGACAGTCATATTTAATCCGCCTCTTGGGGAGGGATCGAGGCTATGTCCGGGGCCTGACTCTGGAATAATAGAGATAATGCCACGTCTTGGGGAATTCAGGGTGCGCAATCAGAATGGAGAGGTCATTAGCGGATCGATTTCAGGGGGTTCTGGCGACGTCAATATCACGGAAGCTGGAGTAAAACTCGACCCCGCGGCGTGTAGACGTTCAAGGCTGAATAGTGTGGGGGGCATATTAATGTACGAGACGGAGGATGGGGGCTGGACCCGTGTGTGTCACAAAGTCGTTACCGTTGAGAGCGGACTTATTATCTGCAGAACCTTGTATCCAGGCCAAACCGTCCATTCTCCCGCTATTGCGAATATAGAGACAGCTGACGCGATGGAATGTAAAACAGGGCGCGGGTTAAGTGGAAATATTAAGAATAATAATGTTCAATGTAATGGAGATGAGTCTTCATTTAAGGCCTGCCCCGGGCATAATAATACAGTCAGTTGCGCTTCATCGGAACTAACACATATAGAATGTAACTTCTTAGAACCGCCTTCCGGGTGTAGCAGTTCCCATGCTACTTTGCCTGTGATCAGTGGAAATGAGATCGTGTCAATAAACTTGACAAATTCGGAAGCAGAACAAAAGAAGCAGTTGAATCCACAGGTTGGAACGAAACACTGGCACTTGATGGACGACACCCGCTTACTTGTTTCTAATGATACCCATGTCGCATTGTTAAGCAGAGAGGGTCCGGATGAAAATTTTTCTCTGGTTGACACAGTGGAGCTAAAGTTGGTTAGTGTTTGTGGAAAGTTTGGTTGTGGATATGTTCTAGGCTTGGGATCCAACGGGCGTGTTTTCAAGATAAGTCTTTCCATTGAAAACAAAATAATTGTTAAAATGGCAGGACATACTACAATCATCGATCCACAATGGATATTCGAATCAGACGTTTATACTTACGTCGTGGGGGCTCATGATGTGGAAGCTCTCACCAATAAGCCTGAGGCGCTGACAAAAGCTCTGTGCAGGGACTTTGCAGACCTAGCGTTAGAGAAACAAGACGCAGAGAGTTCGCTATCTTTTAAGGAAAAATTGGCGATTGTTAGTGCTTCAGTACCTGTACCGCTAATGGCTACAATAGTAAGCCTCATAAAATGTTGGTTTTGTAGAACAAAAAACAAGAATGCGGATGGTGACGATGAGCAGCGCTTGATCGCTCATCAGGGTGACGATGGGCCGCGCGTGGTCCAGATGGGGACAGGGCCGGAAGAACAAAACCTCATTGAGGCTGGCCGCGACGAGCATGCTGCACAAGCACTGAATGCCAGAGGGGATAACGAATATAGTGATATGGTAGTCGAAATGACTGACATAGAACCTGAACGGTCTAACTCTCAAAAGATAGAGATGGAGGTTCATCAGTGTGACGACACTGGTAAGATGTAGGGCATAAAAATGTGGTAATGGGTCAATGTGTGTTTTTCTTTTGTTTGGGCCTTGCTGGTCAAGGCTTCCAGAGTCATCGAGGACACATCGGACCCACGACCATTTTTTTCACATACAGCCGACCACCTACGGCGTCGTCTGTATCCAGACTTTATGCTACTGTAAGCACCTCGAAAACATCTCATTCTTTAGAGCTATGAACAGATATCATGACGAGAAAAATATTATCTTTGAAGGTGAAAAAAAATATAGATTCCAAACAAACAGATGTAGATAAGGTGGTCAAAGATGTATTTCATGCTGACCCGCAAAAGCGTTTTTTAAATGGCGTAGCCATCAATCCTTCTCAGTGCATTCGCCTGGAATTAGGTTCTCAGCAACTTACCACACGAGCGATGGATTTGATTACGCCAATCGGAATGGGGCAGCGAGGTTTGATCGTGGCTCCACCGGGTTGCGGGAAAACGACCCTTTTAAAACATATTTGTCAGGCGGTGGGGGAAGCTTATCCCGAGATAAAGCTTTATGCGTTACTCATTGATGAACGACCGGAAGAAGTGACTGATTTTAAACGCAGCGTGTCGGCACAAGTACACGCCTCATCCTCGGATGAAAGCTATGACCAACACGTCCGGGTGGCCAATAACCTTCTTAGTACCGCCCGCCAGGAAGCTGGCGAAGGTCATGATGTAATGATTGTCATTGATTCTCTCACAAGGCTCTCGCGGGTACATAATGCAGAGCGAAAGAGCAGCGGTCGTACAATATCGGGCGGGCTTGACGCCAGAGCGATGGAAATACCACGCAAACTGTTTGGCGCCGCTAGAAAGATTGAGAATGGTGGGTCGCTTACCATTCTGGCGACCATACTCGTTGATACCGGAAGCCGAATGGATCAGGTGATATTTGAGGAGTTTAAGGGTACGGGTAATATGGAAATCGTTTTATCACGGGAGATTGCGAATCAACGGATTTTCCCCGCGCTGGATATTGCTAAAAGTAGCACGCGCCGTGAGGAGCTTCTTCTAAATGCTAAAGATATCGAAAAGGTAAGAGTTTTACGGAGGGCACTTACCCATCTTAAACCTGTAGAAGGCGCCAGAAAACTTGTTGAGTTACTTGAGACATACCCAACAAATGCAGAGCTGTTGAATCGTTAGGGGATAGCAATCGGGGGGCGGGTCTTGAATATTGAATTCATTCAAAATAACAGCCTTTATTGAGTGATCCGCCCCGTTTCTGAACTGTTGATCGCCATCTGCTATCTGTATCTTGATTAACCAGAACAATCACTACAATATTGTTCTGGATATTCATTATCCAGAGTAGAACGTAAGACAGGAGGTATGAAGTAGAGCGTTTTTTCAATATAATCCACACCCGATTTTTTAGCAACGATATTCAGATTTTGACAGTTTGCATTATCATTATTAATAAGACAGATCGAATTTAAACTAAATGAGCCGCCTATATTATAAGCACGTCCTCTCTGGTAAAGGTAATACTCATCATCGTAATCGTTGTAAACAAATTCCGCCGCGGAGGAGGAGTTAATATCTCTGTGATAACAAAGAGGGTTAAGAATCACTTTGCAAGGACTCACACCCAATGCTGTATAGTCCCATTTTACTTTTTCCGGACGACCTAATTTTTCAAACGTGTCTGAACCCATTCTAACGCTTATTGATGGACAGCGGTTTTGGGAAAAAATACCACAACGGATCATTGTCAGACCAACGACTACGGGCTGCTTGTCCTGACCGTTTTCGATCAAGTAAGACATAAGGTCAGCGTTTGCCGATGCAGCGAATATCAACGCACATAACAGTATGAAAATTGAATTTCTCATGGTTAATATCACTCATGCGTTATTAAAAAATTCTCTTCATAACTTCGTTCGCAACAACTCCCTCTCTTTTCTGGAACCATTGATTCTGTAGGCTGTAACGCAGATGTTTCTTTCTGGCTCGCATACTTGTGGGCTGGTTTCCGGTGCCTGATGAAGCTTGCCCTGTGTCATTGTGGTTGTTACCGGTATCGTATAAAGAGCGGAAACCGCTGCCTTTTTCGAATAAAGTAAAAATTATTCTGCCTGCATGGTCTAGCATACATTAAGAATACTGTCAAGAAGAAACCCTTGCAAGCCCGGAAAAAAAGCAAGGAGTGATACTCTTTGCACTGGCAGACTATTTTGAGCTGGTCGACGGGACGGGCAAAGCCATCAGGGATGATAAGCATAGAGCCCTTGCCAGTCAGTTGTCGCCTGTTCTTCATCGACGGGGAATGAACCTGAATGAGTGGTTAAACACTATGCGACTACATGGGAATCGTTTTGCGTTGGGCATGGGTCGAGTGAAAGCACTTCAAGCCTTTGTAGAAAAAACCGGAAGACGCTGGATGCATGGTATGGTGGCCAGTCGGTGCCTGTTTGTGGGCTAACCGGGTAGACGTTTGTGTGCATTCCTTCCTGAAATACCACTTTTGTGAATTCCAAAATATCAAAGGTACGGAGTGATGGCATCGGTTGATGCCGTCGGGTGCTTTCGTTGCCATTTTGAGACCCATTGCTCCCGGTTTGTTGCGAGCAATGGGGTGAATTTATTGTTTGGAACCTTGGTGGTTTAACATCGGGAATGAAACTTTTGGATTATTCTCATTTTTAGATGTATAGAGGACCTTCTCCGGATGAGATTTTCTAGGTCTAACAGACGTACATATTTTCCTGAAGATGTGCTGAGGGCTTCTGAAGTAATCAACTATCGTCTTATGAGCATTCAATGAGGCCAATGCGCGGGGAGTGAACCCCTCGACATTTACTTGATTAAAGTCCGCTCCCTTTTCTATCAGCCACTTGACAATGTTAATATGCCCATGTGCGGCGGCTTTATGCAACGGCGTGTCGCCAAAAGCATTTGCGGCATCCACCTTGAGTCCTTCCGTATGAAGATATTTAACCGTATCTAACTGGTTACCCGAAGCTGCTTCATGCAAGAGGGTGTTGGTGTTATTGCCGGAAATAACATTCAAAATACCAAGTTTTGCTGTTACAAAAAATTTGATGAGTTCTATGAGGCCTTTGTGCGCAGCCTTGAGTATAGGAGAATTGCCACCGTCAGGCCTGACGGTATGGGAGGGATCTGCACCATGCTGGGCAAGATACTTGGCAACCTCCTCATTAGAATTGTCAACAGCTAAAAGCAAGGGGGTACGTGTTATGTCACCACAGATCATGTCTACGGTAGCATCATTTTCAATAAGCAATTTAACTATATCTACATGCCCGGTGACGGCGGCTAACTGCAACCCGGTCATATTTTATACGGCGTGTAACGTTTTCGACATCCGTGAAGAAACAACCTTCGTACGCTACATCAACGTCAAAATCGTCCTGGTCCAGATAAAACTTCACCGCCCTCTTATTTTGTGACCGGATACCTGCCAGAAAGAGGCTATTATCGCGCATATCCTTGATAGTCTCTGTCCATTCCTTAACGGCTTGCGCTGCAAAACTTGCCGACAGGCAAAGTGTTGTGTAACAAAATAGTTTGAAGAGTCCACGCATACAACCCTCTTGGTGTGATGAACAGGAAAGAAACCGGTATGGTAAGTCGTGCCACAATAGCAAATCATTCTGGGTAGTATGGCTTATGGATGGCTTAGGCAACTTTAAAATTCATCGGTAAACGTCCTGAACCACGCAGCAAGGGAGGGAGGGAGGGATTGTTTGATCGCTCAAAAGGTTGCGAGATATCTACATCGCATGTTGTCGTGCGAAACAGCACCTGAACCGGCCCGTCGGGTCAGGCTTCAGAACTGTTGATCTGGGATCTGGTATGTTGCTCGCTTTTTCCGAGTAGACCATGGCTTTTGTTTGCAGCGGATATCGCTGAGAAATTGTGAATTTCCTTCATTGGCGCACCGGATTGATGATTTATCAAACAGGAGAAAAGGAGACACAAGGCATGCTTAAAAACGGCAATCTTTTTGATCCATTACCCGATGCCCGCAGTGGTGAAATTTTTGAGGATTTGATCAAGAACCCATCGGTCAGAATCGAGCGCATTGTCTCTCGTGGGCAAACTTCGCCGGAGAGTGGCTGGTATGACCAGGATGAACATGAGTGGGTGGTAGTTCTCAAGGGGATGGCGGAGCTGACCTTTGAGCAGGGCGGCATTGTGAAACTGCAAGTAGGGGACTATGTGAATGTTCCTGCCCATACCAGGCACAAGGTGAGTTGGACAGATCCGGAGTATGAGACGGTTTGGTTGGCGGTGTTTTATCGAAAGGGTTCTGGCGGTATGGACTGATGCGACCAAACAGTTATCCACCACTCAACAAAAAAGGCAGCACTGTTAAGTGCTGCCTTTTATTCACCCAAAGGTGAAAAGTAACGGAAGGCTGTCGCCTTAGATTACTTCGATATCTTCAGCCTGAGGACCTTTCTGGCCCTGAGTCACGACGAAGCGAA
>SAMEA5043665__coassemble_152_pt1 | contig 20125 bp, 13 predicted proteins | sample SAMEA5043665__metabat2_low_PE_004 | metagenome-assembled genome bin SAMEA5043665 (sample SAMEA5043665) | Gadus morhua | reverse complement strand
AGTGATTTTTTTCAAGAAACGTAGTTTTTGAATGCGCCGACCACTTGAACCACAAAAGCAGCTCTGTGAGGTAGATATTTCAGCTATCCGCCTGGACGAGCCGTTCCCGTGACGATATCCCACGCTTACTGCGGGGATTGCAATACATATACCTGGCACCCTCCCTGAGAGATGAAGTGTTCAGCATTCTGGAAAGCATGATTCCGGACACTGTTAATCGTAATACTGGTCGACCCGGCATGGATCTCCGGCGCGTTCTGGTGCTGGGCACTTCGGTTTCACTTTGCATTACCGTGTCATGGTCAAAAGAACAGACGACAAGGTAACAGTATTGATGGCAGAGGAAGCCCTTAAGCGTTTTCCTCAGTTACGGCAGGTCAGCTATGACAAGGAAAAGAACTCGTGGGGGAGACCTGTGCCCGGAAAACAGGAAAATAGTCCTGATGAGGCCCGTTCATGAAAAGCAAGGATATCCACATTTTGTTGGCCGTGAGCAGGTAATTTGGCATGAGCAGGTAAATGTATGGATGTCCCTTTTTTGCCTGCAAATGCCAAACATGTTCACCGATCGCCTGCACTAAGTTATATGACGCTATTCATACGGTCAGCGTCAGATTTAACACCCTTCAGGCTGATCCTCCAATGTTTCCCGATTAGGTATTTCTGCGGAATTTCCTGTCTCCGAAAGAATTTCGCTATACATCTGAGCGGCTGCCCGATGGAAGCGTTCAGAACTATTAGACAGTTCACGAAGGTAAAGACCGATGCTGTTCTGGATGCGTCCATAATTCCTTGCCAACCCTGCCAGCAGACGAAGTCGTTCGACTTCATCATGGCGAAGATCTCTACCCCGGGTGATTCCGTCAATATTCATCAGAAACTGATCCAGCCTGGCCGTACTAACAGAACCGAATTGAGTCATGTCACGATTAAAAGAATCGTCGTCTTCTATAGCGATACCATAGGATTCGTACGGGTTGGTATTTTGACCAAACTGGAGGGCATAGCTTCGACCAAATGCTGTGTTGGCAACACTATCTATCGCTAAAGACCTGTGTCTGAGCGCCTGATCGATGAGGTACAGCTGAAACGCCCCCTGGCTACCACGCCCGGGAGCATATCCCATCTGCGTCAACATATTACGGATTTGTCCAAGATAGTAACTGTTGTCTGTCTGATATAGCAGTCTGAAGAGATCGGCAAGAATCCCGCCGGTTAAGCCATAATCCGTGATAACGTCATTCAAAACGCCGTATCTTTCATGATAAATGTGTGGCAAGGCATTATTGGGTTCTGGCGCGCGTGGGCCCCTGTCGGGTTTTTTACACAAATAATCCGCTCTGAACGCACCCGCATTGGGCACCGGTGATTTCATGGCAATAAGTTTCTGACTCTCACTACCACTGCATTTTTTAAGTCTGGCAAACCCTGTTGAGCCACTCGTTTCATCGCTGAAGTCAATACATTGCTTTGTTTTTACCGACTGCAAGCGGTTGCTGGACACTTTCCACCTGAACTTGTCATCCGAGGTGCTATTGAAAGAGGAGTTGTGCTCTATAAACAGGTAACCATACAGATCGCCGGCACGGAGACACCAGCGATTGTCGTAAATACTGCAGAAAATATAGTATCCATCGTCGTCTTTTAATGCCTGAAAGAAATTGTGATAGGGGCGGCCGGCTACAGCTTTACCACATTTCTGGCTGTAGAAAACCTTATCAGAACTGACGGTATGGGGCGCAGAAAGACAGGTGCCCTTAGACTCATTGTAAAATGCAAAGATCCCGCTCCCGGTGTCTACCTGAAACTTCTGATCATCCGCAGTATCATTTTTCGTCCAAAAAATCAGCTTTGAACCGGCTTTATCGCTACTGCCTGAAATAGCAACATGTTTGGCAGTGAGACCATCCATAAACATATCTCCCCAGCGATCAGGTAGAAAAGCATCATCGGTAAAAATCAGTTGCTGATCCAACCGGTCTTTGGGATTGCACGCTAAAAGGCCAAGTCTGTCTCCATTGCTCGTGGAAAGGTAACCCCGGTCTGCGTTTTCAACACAAATTTCTGAGTTGGCAAACGGCGACAGCACTGTGGCGGTATGGCCTGGCTTGTATTCAAAACCATCAAAAATCCAGTATTGATCCAGCCACATATTGGTCTGTTCCGAAGGCCATGTAATTAATGCTTTGTTGGAACCGACTTTTTCAGTATCAATGGCAACATAGTCACCTTTGGCCTTGTTCTTAATCCTGGCGACACTCGGTGTTTCCACTTTCCAGTTCTGGTCATTTGCATGGTTATCGCACTTCTGGAGAATGACTTTTGACTCTCTGGCATTGGCAGAGCCTTCAATGGCAAGACAATAGGATCGACTCGCTGATACTCTTATCTGGCTGGAGTGGCTGTTATAAATAAACCGTTGGCTCAGATCTTCTGCATCACACCGCTTGAAAACAATAGGCTCACCATTTTTATAATCCGCTGACTTAACAGCCAGACAGAATTCATAATTGGACGCACTCTGGAGCTGACCAGCAGTGGTGTAGTAAAAAAACTGGGTAAAAGGATATTGGCTGTTTCTTGCATCCCCGCTCCCTGACAGGTAGCAAACCGTTGTCCTTGCTTCTGCATTGTCACGGATAAAATCATGGTGCTCCGAATAGGAAGCCGCGAGACAGCCCTTGGAAGCGAAATTATAAATTGCGTAAGCACGTCCATCCCCCTGCTGGTTTAGAAGAAAACTCACTGGGTGCAACGGCTTATTTTCTTCTTTGTCAAGCAGGGGCTCGGGAAGACCGTTGACATGGTCATTATTCCCGGGGCTCGAGGCAGGGGAAAACATCGCCTCCTGAAAGAACATTATCGTCTGCAAGGAAATCTCCCTGTTGGTCACGCTTCCCATAGTGGAAGGTGACCCTTTTGCTGTGTTTATACAGACACAAAACAGGGATGCGACAACTGCATGACAAAACATTTTGTGGTTCACGATCATGCTCTCCTTGGGCAGCAAAGCATTAGAGGCGCAGATGAAGGGGATTTATAGTAGGGGGGAGGTAGAGCTTAGCCGATCCATATTTTCATCAACGGTCGTATTTTTTTGCAAAACCCAAAATGAATCTGTGATTATGGAATATAGCTGATGCTGAGAAAGAGCCCTTTTTTATTTGTTCGGCGGGTCGAAGGGGCCTGAGCATTCCACAATGGATTGGCTGCGGCGGTCTCCAGTTGACGGGTAACCTGGGAGATGAATTCGGGCACATTATCGGGAACTTCTGTTGAACCGGGAGCCCTTGTTGGTACAACTATCGGTGAAAATGTTGTATTACCATAGGGCATTGAAGGTAGGAGAGATCAGTCAGCGATTCAAGCTTATCCTGAAATACCGGGCAGCAGGGAGGTTTTACTGCCCTCATGGCTGCACGGGACGATAGATGATTCAATGGATTACCGGGCTTTCAGAACCTGACCATTAATAGGATGGCTGTCCTGACCCATCAGGTAGAGATAGACCGGCATGATCTCTTCCGGGGTGGGCAGGGTGTCTGGATTTTCTGCGGGGTAGGCGCTGGCGCGCATGGTGGTTTGGGTGGCGCCAGGGTTGATGGCGTTGGAGCGTACTCGACTTAACCCATCCTCTTCATCAGCCAACACCTGCATCAGACCTTCGGTAGCAAACTTGGAGACACTGTAGGCCCCCCAGTGTGCCCGGCCTTTGTTGCCGACACCGGAGCTGGTGAAGACGACGGAGGCATCACTGGACTCCCTCAGAAGAGGCAGCAGGGCGCGGGTGAGCATAAACGGAGCATTGACGTTTACCTGCATGACCTGTTGCCAGGTCTCCGGGTCGTACTGATGCAGCGGGCCGAGTCGGCCAAGCAGACCGGCGTTGTGCAGCAGGCCATCCAACCGACCAAACTCCCGGGTGATAATCTCTGCCACGGTATCGTAATCGTGGGGAACGGCAACCTCCAGGTTCAGGGGAATGATGGCCGGTTGAGGGTAACCGGCAGACTCAATCTCGTCGTAAACCTGTTCCAGCTTCTCGGTGGTGCGTCCGAGCAGAACCACCGTTGCGCCATACTGTGCGTAAGTGATAGCCGCCGTCCGCCCGATGCCGTCACCGGCACCGGTGACCAGAATAACGCGATTTTCAAGCAGACCTTCAGGTGCCTGATATTCAAACATGGTCATTATCCTTATATCTGTCATTTTTACGCAGGTCGTGACCGGATTGTGGTTATGGGTGATCAGGCAATAGCCAGTCACACTCGTCCAGCCATTCCAGCAGTTCCAAGGGGGAGCTGATAGTGTAGTCGGCACGCCACTGCTCGGGATTTTCGTCTCTTGGAATAAATCCGTAAAGGGCGGCAATGGTGATCATTCCAGCGGCATGGCCTGCCTGAATATCCCGTTCATGGTCACCGGCATAGAGGCAGGCCTCGGGTGTACAGTTCAGAATGTCGGCGGCCAGCCAGAGTGCATCCGGTTCCGGTTTGGCCTTGCTGACATCGTCAGGACAGACCAATACACTGCAGCGTTCCGTTAATTTCAGCTGAGCCAGCATGGGTTCGGCGAGGTGGCGGGGTTTGTTGGTGACGATGCCCCAGGGGATGTCGCTGGCTTCAATGGCGGCCAGCACATCTTCCATATCATCAAACAGTTTTGCGGAGCTATCCCGGTCTGCGAGACGGGTATGATTTTTATAGAGGGTCAGAAAACGCTGCTTTTGCCGCTCAAAACCCCCATCGCTGGGTTGCAGACCGTAACCAAGAGTGATCATGCCCGGAGAGCCGTTGGAAACGTGGGAGCGAATAATGTCGGCGGGTATTGGAGGACGGTTATCCTCGATGAGCATAGCGTTAAGTATATGAACAAAGTCGTCTGATGTGTCGATCAGGGTTCCGTCCAGATCGAAAAGTATCGCCTGAATCGTGCGACTTCGAGAGTCTTCCATTGGTGTATACCATTCCGTCAATGCAGAAGTCAGTTGGCACAGGAGGCAGAGCTTCTGTGAAAGTTATTATTCCGATATGTTGAAGGCAAAGGGATGATTAGTCCAGTGTCGTATAAGTTTTAGTTTTTGGGGCTGGAGAGGGGTACTCACCAGCCATCTGCTATTCAAGGCGATATCTCCGATTCGCCGTCAGGTCTGAGCACAATGGAGGCTGTACATCCCGGTTGATGGATATTATTTTCCAGAGAAAACTGCCAGCCATATTTACGACAGATGTCATTGACTATCAGAAGTCCGATACCGTATCCCCGATAATCAGAGGCCTTATTATCAAGACCACAACCGCTGTCGATCACCTTCAGGCTGTTGCTGTCGGCATGCACAATCACACTACCCTCGGTGGTACAGGCCATCGCATTACGGATCAGGTTAGACAACAAAATCCTGACAACCGCCTCCGGTGCCGGCACAGCAGGCTCCTGAACAAGGGTGATATGGGTGGTAACTGCCTTGCCCCGTAGTAACTGTTGGTGATCGCTAACAACCTGTTCAAGCAGTTCTTTGCTGATGGGAAGGGGCACAATGGTGTCGTGACTCTCTTTCCGTGCAAGACTCAGCAATGTTTCGATAACGTCGTTCATCTCCTCGGTGGCTTTGATAAGCCGCTGCTTCTGCCGCTCGATAAACACGGGATCAGTAGAAACATCAAGCAACCCCGCCACACCTCGTGCAACGGTTAAGGGGGTACGCAGCTCATGGCTGGCATAGCTGGTGAATGAACGTTCACGTTCGATCAACTGTTCCAGTCTCTGGCGGTAATCATTCAGGCTGCCCACAAGCTGCTGGATCTCTCTGGGAGCCTGATCTGGCACGGTCAGCAGAGTCAGGTCATCCGTTGTACTATTATGGAGTTGCCTGCTCAGTAATTGCAGGGGCAGGGTAAGACGACGGGCAACAACAATAATGGCAAAACAGGCCATCACAAATAGCGCAATCATCAACGTAGTATAACCAGATACCCACAACATACCCTCCGCATCGGATACCTCCAGCAGTGTAACGTTCTCAATAATATAAAATGTATCCTCTGGTGCAATGGATCTGTCTTTTATGGCCAGAACCATAAATTCATCTTCTTGTTGCCCGTAAAATATCTCCTGCACTCCCAGCCAGTCAGGATCGATATGCTGACGTATGTTCTCCGGCAACCGGTCATATCCCTTGTAGGCCGTTGTCAACAGATCTATAGCGAGAACACCGACTGTATCCGCATGAAGTGCGAAACCGTGTAGAGCAATAGTGCGATAAAGATTAAGACGACGATGGCTGATGGCATCTTCGGTTGTCTTCATGGCAGAGATAAACACCAGCATCTGGCTCATCACGATCACCGATGCGATAAGGATAAAAACGACAGTGATCCGATATTGAAAGGTGTGTGCTTTCGAGTTATTCATTGCAATACAGCCGATAACCAATTTTATGAACAGTGATAATCAGGGCTTGATCAAAGGGTTTATCCACCTGATTACGTAGCTGGTAGATATGGTTGCGCAGTACATCGCCATCCGGCGGATTATCCTTCCACAGTTGGTAGCTGATCTCCTCACGGGTCACCGCGACGGGGGCTTTACTGACCAGCATTGCAAGAATGCGGAAGCAGGTTGGATTCAGCAGTATTTTTTGGCCTTCCCGTACCACTTTCCGTGTTCCCATATCCAGCTCCAGTGCCCCACACCGGATTTTTTGCTGGAAGTTCTCAGGCTTTGTGTGGCGTACCAGAGCTTCTATTCGGGCCTGTAGAATATTCAGATCAAAGGGTTTGATCACATAGTCATTGGCACCCTGAGCAAATCCGTTCAGCGTATCTTCTTTGGTGTCCCTGGCGGTCAGCATCAGAATAGGGATTGCTAAACCATGTCGGCGTAGTGCGGCACACACTTCCAGGCCATTCATTCCCGGCAGCATGACATCCAGAAGGATCAGGTCGTAGACATTTTCAAGGGCCAAATTCAGCCCCTGTCGTCCATCAGCGGCATAATCCAGTTCGTAGCCCAGCGCCTCAAAGTAATCATAAAGAATACCAGCAACATCCCGGCTATCTTCCACTAACAACAATCGCATAAACATACTCCCTATGCCCGTGTTCAAATTCGGTTAACTGTATCGCTGTTCAGGTGAAAAAAATGTAGTAGACATTTTTTTCACCCTTCGAAAGTTAAGATGTTCCCATCGAGCACATGATTTTGGAGAGCAGAATTTCGATCCTCAGCGCGACAGCTCCCGGTAGGCGATCCGAATCATACCTGCGAAATCGGACGACCCCTTCCGCCCCTGAAATCACGCTGCCGGAAGATGCGGTTCCCGCTTGAACTCGTGGCTGCTGAAGAGACTCAACAGGCATTGCGGAAAGAGAGATCCTGAAAACGGTGATCCCTCATTGCCGCGATCCCTTCTCAGCGATCCCTTCTGTTACTGTTGGAATATTTTTATGAGAGTTATAGTCCTGTCCTGTGTTTTTTTATTTTCATCTATTGCCGGAGCAAACAATTATATTGTTGCCCGACTCGCGCCGACAAAGAATGTTGTTGTTCGCAGTGAAGTCAGCGGGATAGTCAATTCATACACCTATGAGAATGGTGACGATGTCAGACAGGGAGAGGGTCTGCTCAGCCTGTCAGCAAAGGATTACTCCCTGAATGTCGATCTTTCTAAATACGAGATGGATGTCAGCACGAGTGAGCTTGAGGCCCAGGAAAAACAGCTGAAACGTTATCAATCCCTTTTCAATAAAAAGGGTGTTTCCGCCAGTGATCTGGAAAACCAGCTGCGTGTCACCAACATCAGCCGGGCGCAGTTGAATGTCAACAAAACCAAGTACAAAATCGCTCAAAGAACCTTGGGTAAATCGACGCCGGACGCCCCTTTTGATGGTGTTGTTATTGATCGTGGGATTGAGCTGGGACAGTTTGTTTCTGTTGGCGATCCCCTTTATACCATCGCCGACATGAGCCAGTTGAAAATCCGTTTTCATCTTCTTGAGATGGATTTCAACAAGTTTAAAAAAGGCGACACCCTGAAGGTGACGATCCCCTCCACCGGAAAATCCTACACAGGGATCGTTTCCGTACTTTCGCCAGCGATTCGGGAAAGCGAACCGGGTTTTGTGGTTGAAGTAACTTTGGATAATCACGATGCAGAGCTGAATCCCGGTCTGGCAAGCCATGTTTACTTTGGCGAGAGGGATGCAGAATGAACTATTTATTAGAGTTTTTATCCCTGCGAAAACTAGCTGTTAAAGTACTGACACTGCTTATTATCGGTATGGGTGCCTTTACCGCCTATAACTTGCCGCTGGCAGAAAAACCACGGTTTGATATGGGTGAAGGCACTATCCGGACGGCCTATCCTGGAGCGACAGCACAAGATATCGAAAGCAACGTCACCAGCAAGATTGAAAAAGAGTTGCTTTCCCTCTCGGGTATCAAGGAATTTATCTCGACATCAGAGACCGGTTTGTCGGTCATTGAGGTCGCTCTTGAAAGCAATGTTTCTGATCCGAATGTCGTTTATCAGGATATTCGGGATGCGCTCTCCCGTGTTGCTGATTTGCCGACCGGCGTTACCGATGGGCCGGCGTTTTCGTCCCAAAAATCTTACAGTCTCGATTTTATGGTGGTGGGTATCTCCGGCGATGTCGCCTATCCGGAGTTGCGGGCTAAAGCCAAAAATTTAGAGTTGGAACTGAGGGATATTGACGGAATCGGGGAAGTTCACACCATCGATCTGAGAGCCCCGGAGTTTCTTATCCAGCTGGAACCAAAATCGCTCAAGCGTTATGGGCTGACCATCAATGAAGTGTCGACAATTATCGCCGAACGCAATGCGCTTATCAGTGGCGGCCGGTTAGAGTATCTAAAAAATAACCCTGAGCTGGTAACCGCCGCAGAGCTGGACAGCCTTGAATCCCTGCGCGAGATGCTGGTCTCTTTTTCCCCAAAATTACAGCTGAAAGATATCGCCGGAGAGATCGAAAGTGGTTTTGAAAAGGGTGATGTCTACGGCTCAATCAATGGCAAAAAGAGCATTATTTTTGATCTGCGCACCAATGAGAATGGCGATGTCATCAGCACCTCAAAAGCGGTGAAAGCCTTGCTGGAAAGGAGGCAGCAGCTTTTAGGGGATAAATACACGCTGGCCATCGGCTCCGATCTTTCCGGAGATATTCAGGAAAAGGCAACGATTGTGCAGAGCAATGGCCTGTTTGGTCTGGCTTTGGTACTGATCACACTGGCGCTGTTCCTGAAAAAACGCATCGCCTTTTGGGTCGCGATATCTATCCCTGTCTGTATATTCGGAACACTGGCTCTGCTTCCGGCTTTCGGTCAGATTCTGGATGTTTTCACCATGTCGGCACTGATTCTGATTATCGGAATTATTGTGGATGATGCGGTGGTTGTCAGCGATAAAATTGTGGCTCTGGTTGAAAAGGGATATACCATTGAGCGTGCGGTCACTGAAGGGGTAAAAAGCGTTTTCCCTGCGGTTCTGGCCAGCATACTCTCGACCATGATCGCCTTTATTCCTCTGCTCTTTCTCCCTGGCAATAGCGGTAAGGTGATGTATGTGATTCCTCTCACCGTGATCATAGCCCTCTGCTTTTCGTTTCTGGACGCGCTGCTCTTTATACCTGCGCACCTGAAAGGCGTATTAAAAGATAACCAGTCGATAAAGCATAATAACTTAATTAAACTTGACGGTTTCCATGCGCTGATCGCCCTTGCGATCAGGAAGAGCAAAATCGTTTTGCCTTGTACGCTGGTCGTTTTTTTTGGACTGGCGCTGTTATCCTGGAACAGCCTGAGTTTTCTGTTCTTCCCGGTTGATGGAGCCTATCTGGTTGAGGTGGGTGCCGAAGCCGATCCGGAGCTGGATCTGGATGAAGTCTGGCAACAGACCCAGGCTCTGGAAGCGATCATCAAAGATACGCCGGAAGTCGCCTATTGGTATGGTGAAGTGGGTTCGCCGAACAGCTTTTGGGCTATAACGCTCACCCCGCCCAACAGCCGCACCCGCAAAGCGGAAGAGATCGTCGAAGAGTGGGAGACCAAAACTGAACAGATCAAGGGACTGGCTCAGATTGAGTTTGATATTGACGGCGGAGGTCCTCCAGTGGGTCGTCCGGTCGACTTGCGTGTCGTGGGTGGCACCGATGCCGGGCGTGACCAGTTGGCCAATGATCTTGTCGCCTTTCTGAAATCCCTTGAGGGGACGACCCGTGTCCGCCGTGATCTGAATGCGCCGGCACCGCAAGTGCAGGCGGCGCTACAATACGACTGGCTGAACTATTACGGTATCAGTGCCGCTCAGGTCGGTGATGTGATCAAGTACGCCATCGACGGTCAGCGGGTTACCCGTGTCTTTAATGGTGAGGAAGAGGTCCACTTCCGTGTCGCCCTGGAGGAGAATGATCGTTCGCTGGATGAGCTCGATGATATTTTTGTTCGGGCGAGTGACAACAAACTGATCCCGCTTCGGGAGCTGGTGCGGTGGGAGTTTACAGACTCCCAGGCCACGATCGACCACTTTAATGGTAAGCGGGTGATTCGTGTTTCATCCGGCCTGAATGCGACCGTTACTGATCCTGTTGCCGTGTTCGATAGCGTACAAACAGCGTTTGCGGACAAAAACTACGGGGGAGCCAGCATCATCGCGGCCGGTCAGATTCTGGAGACGCAAGAGGCACAAAATGGTTTTACCATAGCGATCATCTGCGCTCTTATCGGCATCTCGCTGCTGTTGATCTTCCTGTTTGACCGGTTTGTTGAGTCTCTGATCATCCTTACGGTGATACCGTTTGGCATCAGTGGCGCCCTGTTCATTTTATTCGTCCACAATCAGGTACTGAGCTTCTTCTCCATCATCGGCATAATCGCTCTGATCGGTATTATGGTGAACAACAGTCTGGTTCTGGTCTGGCACTTTATGGAGACAGAGAACCTGTGTAACAGGGACAATCTGGTGGAATTTGTTATTGAAGGAACCCAGAGTCGTGTACGTCCCATCATGCTGACCACCATCACAACGGTGGCGGGTCTTATTCCCCTTGCCTACGGTTTTGGCGGTTATGACAACTACATGTCGCCCATGGCGCTGGTGGTGGGCTGGGGATGTGTTATCTCCATGATTGTCACCCTGGCGGTGATTCCGTCGCTGTACCTGTGGGCCAAACGACTGCAGTTTAAATATGCGCCCGGAACGGCGGCTGGCGAGAAGGATGCTGGTAGTCTGTAAGGCGAGTATCAGGCATTGCCTTGCAGATAAGTCTCTGCAAGGCCGTGTGTGCTGGTGGATCAGATTAATTGTCCCTGGTCGTATGAATCATATAGTTCACACTTAAATCCCCTTCCTGCAACCAGTAGCGTTTAGTCAGAGGGTTGTAGAGCAAACCTGTTGAGTGGTTGATATTCAACCGGGCTAAACGACACCAGGCCGTCAGCTCGTGGGGGCGGATAAACTTTTTGAAGTCGTGGGTGCCTTTGGGCAACATGTTCAAAATGTACTCGGCACCCGCAATAGCAAACAGCCAGGCCTTTGGGTTGCGGTTGATGGTGGACAGGAATACATGCCCCCCCGGCTTTACCAGCTTTGCGCAAGCGGCAACCACCCGGGAGGGGTCAGGGACATGCTCCAGCATCTCCAGGCAGGTGACCACATCAAAGCTGGCGGGGTGTTCATCAGCAAACTGTTCAGCGGTGGTTTGTTGGTAATTGACCTCAATACCGGTTTCCAGAGCGTGGAGACGCGCTACCGCCAACGGCGCCGCACCCATATCAATACCGGTGACATGGGCTCCCCGGTGTGCCATCGATTCACTGAGAATGCCACCGCCACAGCCGATATCAATGACCGTTTTGCCGGCAAGCCCCGCACGTTGATCGATATAGTCGAGGCGCAGTGGGTTGATCTGGTGCAGGGGGCGGAATTCACTGTTCTGATCCCACCACCGGCTGGCCAGCGCCTCAAATTTGGCCACTTCTTCTTGATCAACGTTGTCATTTTTTTGTTCAGTCATAGTCGTATTCTTTGGATTTGGCCGACGTTCTGTTGGGTGAACCAGGATCAATTATATCTGAAAATTCACGGGAAAAGCCTGCTCGGGGATCCCCTTTGTTGACTGTACTGGCAATGAATGGCCTGAAGAATCTATTTTTTGGAAGATGTTGGCGGCAGGGTTAGGGAGTGCAGTCCTTGAAAATGACTGTCAGCAGTACGCTTGTTCGCAAAAATTGGGCCAGATGGGGAGGAGCTGATAACCTTGATCTTATCGTGGGTGCGGTTTTTCTCGGTGATGTTCTTGAACTGTTGATGATGAGGGTGCTTCAGCCACACGTCATTCCCTTGTCAGGTTTTTATTCTACGGGTGCTGCCAGCCTCCAGACTTGCACAGAGGTCATTTCCATCATTGGCCAACCAAACGGTGGCTGTAGAAGCTGTAATTGTTGTTGAACGTCCCAGTGAGGACAACTCCCCATGGAGCTGTTCGGCGAAAAAGCGGTCATTGTCGACAGATTTTGCGCATGCGCAGCCGCTCAGAGTGATGGACGGCGTCTGATTTTTCGGGCAGCCTTCCAGAGTGAACCACTGATCCAGTTTTTTCGCAAAGCTATAACCGCCTAACCCTGCCATAAGGGGGCCGTGGCCATAAATGATCAATTTGCTCCGTTTGGTCAGAGCTTTTCCCGTTAGAATTAGATGCTTCGTAAGGGAGTAATCCTCTGTGGTATTTTTTTTCCATAAGTAGAGATCAGCCTTATAGTAGGAATATAAGTGCATATTAGCCAGTGTTAACCGTTGCAGATCGTCCATGATGGCAATAATGGCAATATGGTCATAATCGATATCGGACGGCTGGCATATGACTGTTTGTGCAGGCCGTTTTTCAGCGCTTTCGATGGGCTGGTTCTTGTCGGGGGTTCTGTGCCTGAGGAGGTCGGAAAGGTCAATAACAAAAAGCCTGCGGAATTGGGGGATTTCGTACAACGAAAGGCTAAAAAGAGGGTGGCTGCCACTGATATTTCTTGGGTTGCTGGGTTCATTGAGTGTGAACGGGGGTGTGTAGATATTCTTAAAGGGTTGGGTCCCGATAAAAATTATCTCACCAGCCGATGTGGGTGTTTTTTCCGTTTTCGGGCGGATCGTGGGCTCCAGAACCTCCTGAAAATCGGTACAGCGATTTTCTGGGGTGATGTTCTCGACTCCATACATTTCTTGCCGGCCAGGGTTTAACCACACATCGCCACCTTGCCAGCGCTCCAGCGTAGAAACTTTTTTTTCAGGGTTATATTGCTCTTTGCCGCAGAGATCCTTGCCATCAGGACAAGTCCAGACGCTCTCGTTAGAAATGTAGATCTTTGGCTTGTACCCATTTTTTAGCAAGCCAAAATACAAGGTTTCGCCAAAAGTGAGCAGCTCGGAATGTCTTTTCACCTTGGTACTCATACCCAAAAGGATGATTGGTAGGGAATGGTTTTTTGGGTAACCGTTTTGGGTAAGCCAAAAAATAACGCTGTCCGCCAGAGCACGCCCCGTTATTGTATGGTTTTCGGAGACGGGAGCATCAATAATTAACGGGCCATAAAGGAAGAGTTTCTGATGGCTTTTGATCAGGTGATCCTGAGCAAACTCAAGCTTATTTTTATCCCACTTCCACAAGAAAAGATCAGCTGCTACAGGGAGTTGATCATACAAGGCAATAGCCCGACCCAATCCCGTTTCGTTATTCATGAGCGCAATAAGGACAACAGAGGGGCACTGGTTATGGGGGGAGTGGTGGGCAGGCTTTTGGGCGTAAAGAGTGCGTATTTTCTCCCTGTCGACTTTAACCAAGGCCCTTCTCACTTCTTTGTCGGTAATGATGAATGGCTGTAAGATTAATTGCGCATTCAGGCGAGATTCAAGAGATGCAGGTTGCTCCCGTCTGAACAGAATAAGTGTCGGATAGGATGTTTCCTATCTCCGGATCTGGCGTCAAAATAGGCATGTATCCCTCCACCCACACGTTAGCACTCCGATCCAAATTAATTGTCGGGTAACAAAATGCTTAACGCCTGGTCGAATAAAGAATGGCATGAAGAGCTACCTCGTCAAACAAATTGGAATGCTGTACCAGTAGAGGCATTGTAGCTTGCCTTGGCAGAAAAATGAGTCAGCGGGCTGAAATGCGGACTTGCCACTGGTGGGCTTTCTGTTTAATAAAGGCTTCATCAAGTGTCGTCAGGTGACGATTATCCATCAATAGACGACCATGACTCCAGACATGAGTGAACTGATTGCGCGTACAGGTGTAGACCAGCTGGGAAACCGGATTGTACATCGGCTGGTTCTCCAGCTCGTTCATGGCGATGGCGGCGATATCTGCTTTTTTCCCCACTTCCAGAGAGCCGGTTTCGGTCTCGATTCCCATGGCTCGGGCGCCATTGATGGTGGCGGCTTCCAGCGCCCCCCAGGCGCTCAGAACAGTGGCATCCTGAGCGACGGCTTTGGCAAGAAGTGAGGCGGTGCGCATCTCTCCCAGCATATCAAGGTCATTGTTACTGGCGCAGCCATCGGTACCGAGGGCGACGTTGACACCGGCCTGCTGCAGACGGGCAACCGGAGTAAAGCCACTGGCCAGTTTCAGGTTGGATTCCGGGCAATGTAAGACACTGCAGCCGTGCAAGGCGATCAGTTGGATCTCTCCCTCATTAAGTTGCGTCATGTGGGTACATTGCAGACGGGGAGAGAGTAGCCCCAGATCGCCCAAACGGTGCAGAGGGCGAATGCCGGTGGATTTCACCGCTTCGGTCACTTCCTGAGCACTCTCATGGATGTGCATCTGGATATTGATATCCAGCTGTTCCGACAGGGTGGCAATCTCTTTCAGAATCTCATCACTGACCGAGTAGGGCGCATGGGGGCCAAAGCCGACCATAATGGACTCCTGATTGCGGAACCTGTCGATCACCTCCAGCCCCTTATAGATGTAATGGGCGGCATCCTTTGCCCAGGCGGTCGGCAGATCCATGACCGGGAACATCAGTTGGCAGCTAACACCGGCTTCCAGAGCCGCCTGGCCCGCCGCATTGGGGAAAAAGTAGTTGTCACTGAAGGTGGTGGTGCCGCAGCGGATCATCTCGGCAATCGCGAGGCGGGTACCATCGTAGACAAAATCTTCATTCACAAAAGCCGTTTCTGTTGGCCAGATATGGTTTTTCAGCCAGTCCAGAACCGGTAGATCATCGGCCAATCCCCGCAACAAGGTCATCGCAGCATGGCCGTGGGTGTTGATGAATCCGGGAATCAGAGCGTGGTCGGTGAGGTGGAGAACATGAGCAGATTGCCATAACGTTTGAGCCTCTGCGGTGGGCAGGATAGCGGCTATGCGTCCTTCAATAATGGCCAGTGAGTGATTTTCCAGAACGGCGTGGCCACCATCAACCGGAAGTATCCAGCGAGCGTGGATCAGGGTGTCGGCGGTTCGGGAAGAAGAGGGGGGGGGGGTAGTGTTGGTCATATCGTTGTTTTCCTCGAATATGACCGGATTATACCTGAATTCATATTCTTTCAAGATCCGTTACATCAACAACAACTTTTACGAACAAATAATCATCCTTTATGTACGCATAGTTGCTATTGTCGAGCGCACTCAGGCTGGCAAATAAAGGGTAACCACTGGCAATATTCATCTCATGGGTGGGTTTTTTGAAGCTGCTGCTGGTTGGGTCCGGCTGGAAGGAGGAATCGGTAACATGCTTACGGTTGCCCTGGTCAAATAGCAAAAAGGTGACCTTCTGGCGGAAAGGCCAGTCGAGTATATTGCCGTAATTCCCCTTCATCACCACAAAAAATAAGGATAGATGGGTACCTTTGCCCATACCATCACCATTGAGGTAGATCCTGGTGCGCATTTTATAGCCATGGTAGCTGGTAAAAAATGCCGGACTGTAGAATGAGGTGGTTTTGCCTGAGATGGCATCCCTCCGCCTTCTGGCAAAGTCAGAAATTTTCCAGACCAGAATGCCGTTGTAAGCGGCGGACTCCAAACTCTGTATCCTCAACTCTTGCTCAGCCAGGGCAACATTTTTCACGGTTAGCATCTGGTCGTGGGCGTGTAGCTGTCGATCCTGCTGTTCGATGGTCTCTTGAAAGTGGCGGTTTTGCCGTTCAAGACCACTAATTTTTTCAGACTGTGCTTCCATTTGGTTATTGAAAACAGCGATGACCTCCTGGAGCGTTTCATTGCTTTTAGCGAGAGTTTTGCAATGTTCTTTTATTGGATCTATTAGTTTGTTCGCTGTCTCAATAATATTATTTGTAAGATTTCCCCTAAATTCAGGATCATTTTTTATCTTCTTGATTAACATTTTCTCAGTGGCTGCCGGTTGCTTTTTTAGTAGCTCTTCCATGTGCTGTTGTATTATATCATTAATGATTGCCGGGTCGTTGATTGTATATGTTAATGCTTCTATATCACCGTCTGAGGAGTGAGTTTTGGGGGCAGGCTGTTCGGTCTCTATGGGTGTTGCCATGCATTCCATAGCCATAGCCTTCCCTATCTCGCTAAAATATTTTCTTTTGCCTCTATCAAGGGCGTATAGTTCACCATTACAAATGGGGTCGGGGACCATGGCTTCCGGAAGTATTTTAAGGCATTCACAACAAAGGTTATGGGTATCGCGTGTTTTTGTTTTTGCAAAGATAGGAAGGTAACTTCTTGGGGCTTCTTGGTCCTTATTTTCATTTTTTTGGGAAAAACAGGTCATCAATTCATATTGGCAGGTTGAGCATTTTTTTGGTTTTCCAGATACTGCTGATATAACCTCAATGATTGGGTCGAATTCATTGGCTAATCTACTGATCCGGTTGCAGAGCCGCTGATAATTTGCTGACGAATCCTTGTTTTTGGAATCAGCATCCCCGGAAATACTGAGCTGGTCGAAGGCTGTCTCCAGACCTGCCTGCTGATGTTGAGCAGTTACCCAGCGGCCTGTTCCTTCAGGTGGTTTAGGTAGTTCAGGTGGGTTGTCTCGTGTTAGTGGACCAATAATGTTTGAAATATATGTGAAACACTCACGACAGATAGGACCCGGAAGCTTTGTATCAGAGAGAATCTTTTTTTTGATTTCCGGAGGAAGCATTAAATTACAAATGTAATAGGCTCCATCTTTCTCTGCTTTGCAGTAATCGCATGCCAAGGTTTTTTTCAGATTACTGCATTGTGTGTTTTTCGGTTTGGCACCACGGAACGGGTTCCTGGTATCATCACCAACCACTGACGGCAAGGAGGGATTGCTGCTGGCATCGGTAGCCAGATATCTTGGGTCAGACAGCTCAGTAGTTTTGGAATCCATGGCCGCCGTTGTAAGTATCTTCCTACCCGCTTTCATTTCCTAAATTCCGCTGCTGCTGGGTTCTAAGGCGGAAAATATTCGATTACGGATGTCCGAGTACTTATTGAGAAGTACTGACAGAACGCATAAAATCAGTATACGGACGTGTAACCTGTTTGAACTCATGGCCGGGTCTCCTCCAAAAGCTGCCAGTAAACGCAGCTGATTGCTGACCTGCAGTTTGATAATATTTCAAAGCCGGAAGGCAAGCGTAGTTCATGGAAACCGTTGCCACTCTGTTTTTTACGAACCGTTGCCACTCTGTTTTTTACGAAAGATGCGAATATTGTCCAGTTTTCGTCAGGTTCACTATCAAAAATTCTTATCGCAAGTGCGAGTTCGGTGTCGCGTCTTGAATCTTGATGATATGTAAAGTCTGCATTCAAGAAGAAAGACCTGACCCAAAAATTTGCTCAACAAAAACAGTAGCTGCTCAAAATTCTCTGGTAGATCGAAAGCCAGCTTTGTAACTGCTCAAAATTCGTAGGCAAAATCGGTCATTTTTCATCTAATACCCTTGACATTACTGGCCTGTAGCCAATTTTCATTCAAATTTGCCTACACTTTTTGAGCAGTTACCCAGCTTTCACACAGCCAAGTATTTCCGGAGGTGATGATTCCGAAAACGCAGATTTGCCAGTAAACAATGAGCCGTTACCAAAAACAAGGTGCTATTGTTCGGAAGCAGTCGCTGCACTGAACTCACGGGAGAGTACGATTTCATTATGGTCATTCCACGGAGTTACTGCTTGTGTATCGAAAGGGCCGCTACAGGAATAATATGCGCCTTTGCCTCTGGTTGATTTGGCCTCGGGTTCTTTCTTGGGCTTGAGCATAACGGTATGGCCTTCAGCGTTTTCGAAGATCACCCCTTTCAGAATGAAGGTCGGTGGTGCCTTTATGACAGCCTGGTGGTGAGCGTAATGAGTTGGATCGTCCTTAGAGTAGATCTGAGGAAAACACTTGTTCCCTTTTACTTTTCCATAGTTGGCCGACCTTTCAAAGTAGAAACGGCCATCCGTTGCGGATTTCACCTTGCTGGAGAAATCGAAGAATATATGCTGACTACCGGGCTTGTGCTTGTTTTCACAATCTACGACGAAGTAAGACTTGGTGATATCATTCGTGCCAAGTTTTTCCAGTACAAGATCACGAAATCCGTCAGGAAATATCAGTCTGACCTTGCAGCTTCGTGATCTACCTAAGCAGTTACTCGCACAGATTCTACCAGGCGAAGTTCTGATCATAGCGATTGACAACTCGACCTGGGCCCAGAACTTGTCATCATAAATGACATCGCAACCATAAGTAGTAACAGGCTGCACAAAACCAACGCCAAAGACTGTAGCAGCCTGCACAGAGCCAACGCCACAGATTGTGAATGACAGTAAACGCAGTAAAAGCATTACACAACAAGGGTAAGGTATACGTTTATGATACATAGCAATGTTCCCTGATCCGGAAGGTAGAAGTGAAAAAATAAACTGGTTTGTAAGGGGGAACCAAGTCTTTCGCTTCTTTCGCTGAAGTACTGTTGCAGAGTCAAGCTGGCAGAAAATGGAAAACCATGGTCACATATAACCGCGCCCCGCGATGCAAGGAAAAGTTTTCCATAATGACAAAAGAGTAATGCTTCCTCTCTCTTGATAAGGAGCCCTGTCCTGGGGTGAGGTCGCATTCGCCCTTGGTTCTGATGGAATTCGCTCACTCCCCGCTCATCAGGTCTTCGGCCTCTATGGATCCTGACCCTGAGCAGGTTTAAGGGAGTACAGGTCTTACCTTTTACGCCATCATTTGAATTGTCTCTTAATGGATTTCGGGGAGTTAGCCCAGTATTTCCTGGGGTGATGATTCCGAAAACACAGATTTGCCAGTAAAAAATGAGCAGTTACCAAAAACAGGGTGCTATTGTTCGGAAGTAGTCGCTGCACTGAACTTACTGGGGAGTACGATTTCATTCTGGTCATTCCACGGAATTACCGGTCGTGTATCGAAAGGGCCGCCACAGGAATAAAATAATTCGCTGGTTGATGTGGCCATGGGTTCTTCCTTGGGCCTGAGTATAAGGGACTGACCTTCAGCGTTTTTGAAGACCACCCCTTTCAGAATGAAGGTCGGTGGTGCCTCTACGAAGGTCTGGAGGGAACCGTAATTGTAGGTCAGGGGAAAACATCTTTTCCCTTTTATGTTGCCCGCGTTGGACGACCTTTCAAAGTAGGAGCGGCCATCCGTTGTCGATTTCACGTTGCTGAAGAAATCGAAGTATATGTACTGCCTACCGGGCAGGTGCCCGTTTTGACAATGTACGACGAAATAAGAATTGACGACATCCTTCTTGCCAAGTTGTTCCAGCACAAGATCACGAAATCCGTCAGGAAATGTCAGTTTGACCTTGCTGCCTCGTGATCTACCAAGGCAATTACCCGCACAGATTCTGCCAGGCGAAGTTCTGATCATAGCGATTGATAACTCGACCTGAGCCCAAAAATTGTCATCATAAATGACATCGATACCATAAGCAGCAATAGGCTGCACAGGGCGAATGCTAAAGACTGTAGCAGGCTGCACAGGGCGAATGCTAAAGATTGTAGCAGGCTGCACAGGGCGAACGCTAAAGATTGTAGCAGCCTGCACAGGGCGAACGCTAAAGACTGTAGCAGCCTGCGCAGAGCCAACGCCACAGATTGTGAATGACAGTAAACACAGTAAAAGCACTGCGCAACAAGGATAAGGTGTACGT
>SAMEA5043665__coassemble_151_pt1 | contig 20360 bp, 19 predicted proteins | sample SAMEA5043665__metabat2_low_PE_004 | metagenome-assembled genome bin SAMEA5043665 (sample SAMEA5043665) | Gadus morhua | reverse complement strand
AAAAAGTGTCAATCTATTTTAGGACTGGACAGGGATGAAAGAGTTCCGCTCTTTTTTCTGCGCGCAATTTCCTCTTGCATCACTCTCGTCGACGTCGACCACCGTCTGGCGCAGCGGCTCCGGCAGCTAGAGAGTTGAAGATATCCATAAAACCTAAAGGGTAACCACCTTGCCTAACATACAATTCTTACCTTTACTTGGCTTCCTGCAATATCACTAACGAGTCATATGATGTCAAAGAAGGCTGCCCCCTTTCTTTCACTCCTTATCTCTGTGATGGCTCTCCTCTGCTCATCCTTTCTACCAACTACTCTCGTAGCCCAACCGACTAAAAACGGAATCCATGTCCCCCCTTCAACCGCTTCCGAAAAGTCAATACAGAGTGTGCTCTCTATTCCCCCGAGGGGGAGCATCCGTAATCCCAGAAAAACAAAATTGCATCGTGAAGATTTGACTAATGCTGCTACGATAGTTAGGGATGGCATTGAATCTTGCTCCAAATATATCCAGCAGCTGCATTTAAGATACAACCCCCCAACGAAGGAGACATCAAAAGAAATGTTGAGCCTAGCAAAAATCCTCAACGAACAAAATAAAGTCTACTTTCAGAACGCTTCAGCCATGACTACAGTTCAGCTATTCACGACACTCTCGCAGTCGGCGTATTCCTGCACCCTGATTAATGAACTGCTAAATCGACTTACCAAAGAAATCATCACTCCCGATAATTTACAAGAATGGACCGCACAGAATCTGATTACGATTAAACAAATTTTATCCGGAGACTCGCCGACAATACTCACCGCTCGGAAAAACATTACAAAAAAAATCAGTCTCCTAATTCAGCATTATTTTACGTCTTGTGTGCTGACAGAGACAAGCCTGAATCTGCTCAAATCCTTGTCAAAAGGGGAGCTCCTAAATTACAGCAAGAGTGACCAAGAGGAACTGCTATGGAACATGACACTCCTGCATTTTGCTTCCAGCAATAAAGAAAACTTAAATGAATTATGCCTGGAGCTTGTTTCTATCTACAATTATTTTCTGGAAATTTTTGACGAAAATTCCGAAAAAGATGAATCAGAAACAGACCCTAAAACCCAGTGGCACAATGCCTTCAGAAAAAGTTATTGGGAATTAACCCCCCCTTATTACTATACAATTAAATACTCAAATCCCACCCTGTTACAGCAACACATAAACAGTGTATTAAAAAATACACTGCCAGATAAATCATTCCAAACCGTCTTCATAAACTACTTTCAGGTAGATGTTCTGATTAATGATAAGGTCTGTATCCGGATTGATAATCCCGTAGCTACTCAAAATTCTCGGGCAGATCTACTGCCAGCTTTGGAAAAACTCAATATTTCTGGGGGTGATAATTTAGAAAACACAGGTTTGCCAGTAAAAGGTGAGCAGTTACATAATCCCTCTACCTCTGACATTGAATCGACTATCAGTCAGATAGAAAATAGCTTTATTGACCACATGCTGAATCTCTATAAATTTACCGTTTTTCATATCCTGTCTACAGGGAAAATCAGCGCCGATAACCTAAGCGCTATCAAATCCGCTTTGGGCAACAAAACCACAACAGAATAGAGAATTCCTGCACCAATGCAGGCGGTATAAGCAGCGTATCAGGCAGCGGCAGGTCTTCAGATAAAAAAGCCCCGAAGCTTATGCTTCGGGGCTTTTTTGCTCAGGGCATCTTGATCAAACGATAACTATTCGCCAATTCACCCGTCACCCGATTACCGTCACTATCCAGCAGGAACACCTGATTCTCACCCACCATATACTTTCTCTTATTAGAAAGTATGACCTTATTGCCTTTTCTGTCCCACTGGAATCGACCTTCGGTGATGTACTGCGTGTCAGGTTGGCCAATGTATTCGACAACCTCTTCATAAACCTCTTCCGGCTTTAATGTCAGCGTCGTCTTTATGCCGCTGCAGTCCGCGCAGGGAAGAATCCCTTCGTAAGTACCCTCCCAGTCAATGGAATTACGCGAAGTATCACCCAGCTCGGACGGTGTAGGCTGAAGAGCAGAGCATCCGGAAAGCAGCATGCCCAACGAAATAGCAACCAGATATTTTTTCATATTCATTCGCCGTATCTCATATCACAAGCTTCATACAAAGCACCCCCCGCCGAATCGTCAAGTTTAATCCGGACACTCGCCCCTGTCAGGTATCAAACAGAGCGAGCACACCAGACAATGCGCCCAACAACAGGATTCTCCTCCATCTGGCTGGCATGCACCACCCAGCTTGGGTAGGCGGGATTATCACTGGTAATCTGCAAGGCATTGTCTCGCAGAGGACGAAGCCGTTTGGCCATCAGGCCATCTTCGGTGTGGATAAGATAGAGTCCCTCACCGGATACCATTCTTCGAGAGATATCCACCAGCACCCTGTCGCCATCAAACAGCGTGGGCTCCATACTCTCTCCCCGAATGCTGATAAATGCGAGGCTGTCCGTGGAGACACCCAGCTGTGAGGAGAGAAATGACCGGGTAAAGGCAAAATAGTCGTTTATATCTTCCGCCTGAACCTCAGCGCCCATACCGGCGCTGGCTTGCACATCGAACATAGGAGCATAAACAAGCTCTTTATCCTGCACGACACCTGCCGGTTGACTCGCACTGCTCTGCTCACCGGTCAGCAGCCAGTTCAGATCGACTCGGAATTCGTCGTAGAGATGTTGAAGGTAGGCCATGGACGGACGACTCACGCCCCGGCAGATTTTATAGATATGGGAAGCGGATTTTCCGGTCTGGGCAGCAAACTCCCTGCGGTTCCCCTGGGCAAGCTGTTCAACAACACGTTGAAAACGATGGGCAAAAGCGTTAGACATTGAACTCCCTGTGCTATTTCCTGATTGTTTGAATTCCCGTCTTTGCAGCCAGTATATCTAACTTTTGTGGCTATTCTGTGATGAAAAGTGCGATAAAAAAGGACAGGCCATGCAACCAATAACCTGCCCTTTTCCCAAAGAGTTCCGATTATGTCTGTGTTCAGCTTGCGCAGTACAGATCAATACCCGCTTCTTTCAGCTGTTCACGGTTCTTCTGGCTCAGACGATCATCAGTAATAATCAGATCCATCGCCTTCAATTCACAGATTTTATGGAAGGAGTAACAGCTGTACTTCTCACTGTCTGCAACCAGAATGGAAATATCGGCACGCTCAATCATCTTGTTCTTCATCGCTGCACGCTCTTCTGTTGGCGTGGTCAGACCACGACGCAGATCCCATGAGGTACAACCGATAAACGCGATATCGACGTGAACGGTGTCCAGAAAATCGACCACCTTGCTGCCGAGACAGGATTGGGTCACTTCATCTACCCGCCCGCCCGGCACATACACTTCGATATTTTGAAACCGGCACAGGTACTGAGCCTGGGCCAGATCCGTGGTCATAACCCGGATATTCTTGTCTGTCAGGTAGTGGACGATGTCCATGCAGGTGGTGCCGGCATCCAGCAGGATGGTATGACCATCATGAACCATAGATGCAGCATACCGGGCAATAGCCAGCTTCTCTTCCGGGCTCTGATTCTTGCGAACCTCGGTATGGGGCTGGCTACTGATAAACTGACCAATCGTCGCACCGCCATGGGTGCGACGAACCAGACCTTGCTCTTCCAGTTTGTTCAGATCCCGACGAATAGTCATGCTGGAAACCGTCAGATTTTCCGCAAGACTCTCAACGTTGGCGTACTCATTTTGTCTCAGATAACTGAGAATACGTTCACGACGCTCAATAGCTAACAAGAAATTCCTCTCCTATTTTGATAGCAACCAGCGGCCTTCCGCTGCACAGAAAGCTCCCAGCCAGCTCAATCAATAAAATTACACAATTCTATAGGTAAATGTCCGTTTTAACCCCCTTCGGAATTCACATATACACAACCTGCATATCAGCGAACAACTGACAAAGTTGTTAGTAGCACGGTCAAATGCACACAGGTATCTCCGCACCAGCGAACTTTCTTCTGAGTGCTCTGCCTGAGTGCTCTGCCAACCAAGTTATGCTGGATTCAACCCAGTCACGAGAAATGAAACTTTGAATATGGGCTTGAAAAATTAACAGGGAAAACAAACAACAAGGAGTTATTTTATGTCTACATCATCTGCTGACACAGGTTTCCAGTCATTTCTCATTGGTTCGTAAGCCCTGTCGTCCATACTGTAAATTAATATGTTGTGAAAATGCCGGTTCGCCGGCTCTTTTTGCTCACCGGCCACCGATAAAATCCACGGTAAAAATGGCGAATTATGGTAGTTGTTCCATACTCGCTGTCATTTTGATGCAACAGGTGTGTAGGGAATATGACATCTTCACTGAAACATATTGGTGTATTAACCTCCGGCGGCGATGCCCCTGGCATGAATGCCGCCATCCGCGCGGTGGTGCGCTGTGCACTTCACCATGGCCTTAAGGTGACGGGTATTCCAGAGGGTTATAGTGGCCTTTTAGGGGGCGAGCTGAAACCCCTCAACAGCCTTTCTGTCTCCAATATTATCAATCTGGGTGGCACCTTCCTGAAATCAGCGCGCTGTATGGAGTTCTACAAACCGGAAGGCCGAACTCAGGCGGCTGAGCGGCTGGAGGCTGAAGGTATTGATGCCCTGGTCGTGATTGGCGGTGATGGTTCTTTCACCGGGGCGGTGGCGCTGTCTCGCGAACACAAGGTCTCTGTCGTCGGTATTCCAGGCACTATTGATAACGACATTTACGGTACAGATTTCACCATCGGCTTTGATACCGCCATTAACACAGTGCAAAGTGCCATTGACAAAATCCGGGATACGGCAACCTCCCATAACCGCCTCTTTTTTATCGAAGTCATGGGGCGAGATGCTGGCTACATCGCACTTTACAGTGGCATTGGTGCGGGCAGTGAAGAGATTCTGATTCCTGAACAGTCCCGAGGACTTGATTACCTGCTGCAATCCCTGGAACGCAGTGGGCGGGCCGGTAAAACCTCCAGCATCGTCGTCGTGGCCGAAGGTGACAAAAGTGGCGGCGTGTACGAACTGGCCAAAGCCGTTGAGGAGACACTGCCCGGCTACAGTTCGAAAGTCACAGTGCTCGGCCACCTGCAGCGTGGTGGCAGCCCCACCTGCACCGACCGCGTGCTCGCCAGCCGTCTGGGAGTAGCTGCTGTCGATACTTTGCGCGATGGAACCTCTGGCGTGATGGTCGGGTTGAGAAACAATCGCATCTCTCTCACAGGCCTGGAGAAAGCCTGCAAAGAGCGTCCGGATATAGATGCCGAGCTTATCCGGGTTTCCGAAATTGTTTCCACCTGAGCCACACCCTTCGATCGGATTAAAACCCACTTAACGGTGCAGCATTGAAAAACATACCGACTCACCGTCATTCCTGCGAAGGCGGGAATCTATCGCGAGCAGTGGCTCACCGCCTTCGCGGGGATGACGACGGCATGCTTTTATCAGCGCATTCCCTTAACAGATTAAATCAAGGCTTTTATCAAGCCGCTCGACGACTTCTTTGGATTCAGAGCCTGGGGAGTCTGGAGAAATGACATAGCGACATACCGGGTGCGCCCCGCATACCAGAGCCTGCTGACCAGCTCGCCGACCTCTCTGGATCATTTTTGAAACCATGGCAGAACCACATTTTTCACAGCGTTGTCCCCCAGATTCCTTCACCTCGGATGGTCGGGCACCACTGATGATGCCATCAGTACCCAGAAGCTCCGCCATACCCGTGGATTGGTAAACATCTTGCTGAAGTTTGGCGAACTCAAAAGTACCGCGTGCTTCATACACCAGCAGAGAGAGATGCAACCGATCACAAAAGTGACGCAGCTGTTTGATCTCCTTGTCCCGCTTCTTTCGACAACCCGGCTCAATCAGAATGATCGCGCACTTTGGTATCAGGGTGCCTTTTTCGCAAAGCAACAGATCAATGAAACCATTACGTAATTTTGCCGGCAACGGGCTGACCGGCCCACGGTGCTGGATCACATGGCTAACAGGAACATTATGGAACAGACTAAAGTGCTTATGCACAGCCATTTCCAGCAAGCCATAAAACGAGCGATAAGAGCCATTAAGCAACGATGCTCTTAAGTGCATCGAGACAGCTCCCCTGCGACGGAAGATGAGGTATCTCAGCAATACCAGCACGCTGATGACCGCCAGCAGTATCAGAGGATAAAAGTGAACAGGAATGAATTCCGCTTCAAAAAAGTTGTTCAAATAGTTCGCAGCCCCAAAAAAGTATGTAATGTCAAAAAAGTCCGTCAGGTTAAAATCTGCCACTACCTTGTTTCTCTGTCAGATTGGGAAACACGGCCAGAATACCGTGTCCTGTTATAAACGCACTTCGGATAATTCGAATAATTCGGATAAGGATAAATGTGACGAGTTTCCTATTTATCCTGAAAATCCGGCATCCTGAAAACCCAAAATAGCCAGATCGGCCGGAATTTTTGCAGGCTCTTCAACAGAGACCCGTTTCTCTCTGCTTAATTCACCGCTTATTATTGTGATATTACGCTTGGCCACCCCGAATTGCTTGGCCAGAAACTTCACTAAATACTCATTGGCCTTGCCTTCAACAGGCGGTGCTTTTATCCGTATTTTCAAGCTGTCGCCATGGAGTCCGGCAAACTCATCCCGGCTGGCACGCGGCTGCAGGTGACAAGCGATAATAAGATTTTTCCCCTGCCAGCGATAGAATGACATATACACTCCCTGATTGGTTACTGCCTCCTATTGTTTGCCAAATCCCATGTGCTGACAAACCCACCTGCTACACTCTTTCCCTCTCATGATTACGGACTTCAGGCTGGAAGCCCATACCGGTCCGGAAAAAACAATACGCAATGGAAACCAAATATTCATGTCTACCAGAAAAACGAGTTCCGTACTATGCTGGCTATTTTTCGGACAAGCTGTTTTGTTCAATCCTGCTGACACTCGGATGGCCTGTTCTCAAGAGATTGAACGGGCCGATCAGGGGGAGGGAATTGCCATTAAAGGTTTGGTCGTTTTTGGTGACAGCCTCTCCGACAACGGCAATACATGGCGTCTGACTCACTACTATTCGGGGTTGCCTGATCCATTCAATCAAAACTATGACACAAACTATTTCAGGGATTTTGTCGGCGGAAAACTAACAGGAGCAATCAGTACTGTCGGGCCAAGTTTTGCGTCCTTCCCTGTTTTCCCGAGGCCTCCTTATGACCGGGGTTTTTTCTCTAATGGGCCTGTGGCCGTTGAATATTTAGTTGATTATGCCGGGCTTGATATTACCGATCCTGAGCAGTATCAGAATCTGGCTTTTGGGGCGAGTTGGTCAACAAACCTGATCGACACCGTAGTACACTCCTGGGAGCTGCAATACCTGCCGGAGTTGCGTCTGTTTTTCCAGGGCAAGGTTATGCCACCCGGTTTAAATGAGGTCGTTTCGGTATTTCTTGCCAGGAATCCCGTCCTGGATCCGGACGTTATCTATGGTCTTTTTTTCAATGGTAATGACTATCTAAACGGATTTACCGACTCTCAGATTGTTGCATCCCGTCAGTTCGAAAATATCCGCTACCTTATCAACGCAGGCGCTCGACATATATTCTGGGGCATGATGCCGGACTACTCTCTGGTCCCCTGTTTTCACAAAGGCCACCGTCGCGACCAGATAATCTCATCGGGAGAAGAGCACAACAAATACATTGGCACATTCGCCTCACTCATACGAAAAGCATGGCCAGAAGTAAAACTGACTACTCTTGATGTCGGTTTTATTTTTCGACAGATCATGCTTGATCCCGACAACCAGTTTCATACGCCAGATGAGGTCTGCACCAATATTTATATACCTAGCTGCGAGCGCAACCCCGGCATGGTCAGCATGCTTGACATTACATCGACAGATGTACAGCAGGATGATCCTGAAGACTACCTGTTCTGGGATCAGGTGCATGTGACGAACCGGACACACCGCATCATTTCCGGTTACCTCTGTGAGCTAATCCGGGAGAGTGGCTATCGTATAAATTGTCCTGATAAAGAGAGCTTACGGCACAAAAAGATCCCACCTCCGAGCCCCGAAATAGAGGCTCGCCCATAGCCCGCAGGCTGGTCATAAAATTTTTTACCTGTCAGATCCAGACGTAAGGGGAGTTTTAGCAATATCTAGCCCCAGACCGGCCCGCGTCTCTGGCTCCGTAAAAATATTCTGTTCAGCAAAAACCGTTGACGACAATAATACCGTAAACAGACATATTGCCAGTACAACCGACACTAAAAGATGCAATCCACGAAACACGCTGTTTGCCATGCTCCTATTTTTCCGTACCCAAGCACTATAGATAAGGAATAGACAAGGAGCGCAGTATTATGGTTTTGATTTGTTACAGCCTATACAGACTCAGCTCTTTTCTGTAACCGATTACTCTGTGATTGATCGGTTCCGGCAGCGTTAGCCTGTTTGTTCATACAGCCTTTGTTGGCATCAATAAAGGCACTGCAGGCGCGTCCGTCCGTCATAGCGTTCTGAGGCAAAGGTTGTCCCATTTGTTTGGCGATAGCTTTGGCGAAATTGAGCATTTTGGCTGTCGGTTTACGTGGGCCACCCTCAGTGCCCGAACCACCCGAACCACCAGAAGAGACATAACCCGATACCGGGCCGTGCTGCTGCTGAAGCTCTTGCAGATACTGCTCCAGTCGATCCAGCTGGCGATTCACGAACCGATCCCGCTGAGTAGCAGCAATGACATCGTCACTTCTCAGCTCACAGATACGATTGAGCCAATCCTCCCACATCGCCGTCGTCTCCACCTGCACCAGCCAGAGTGGCAGATCATTGACCAGCGCCTCACCTTTGGGGGTGCTCTCCAGTCGCTGACCTTTTCGAGTCACAAATCCCCTCGTCAGCAAGGTTTCCAGAATGGTACTGCGGGTTGCCGGTGTGCCGATACCGGCGCTGTCCCGCAACCGCTTGCGTAACAGGGGGTCACGAACATGGCGACCAACCGACTTCATCGCCTTGATCAATGAACGGTCGGAAAACCAGGGCTGAGGCCGGGTCGTACGGGTCTGCAGATCAACCGCCGTTAACGGCGCAGGCATATTTTTGCTGACCGGAAACGGCTGGAGAGTATCCGGCTTATCTTTCTCCGGCGGAAAGGCGAGCATCCAGCCGGGGTCCTGCACTACGTTCAGCGTGGTGGCGAACCGACTGTAGCGGTGGCCGAGCAGATCTTCTGCCGGAACGGCAAAACCCAGCTTCTGTTCAAGAATCTTCGCCGGTGGCCACATCGCCTGCACATAGCGTCGGGCAACGATTTCATAGGCCTGCTGCTCCTGTCGGGGCATTCGCTCCAGTGAGGCCGCCTTGCGAGTGGGAATAATGCCGTAGTGCTCCATCGGCTTGCTGGTAAAACAGCCGGGGCGGAACGAGCGGTAAGTGGTGTCCTGACCGTTGTGGATATCTTTTGCCCTGGCTGCCGCAGCACCAAGAGATGGCATTCGAGCCAAGTGCTCAAGCACCGGATTGCGCTCACCGGGCTCATAAAGGGAAAGCGGCAGTTCTGCGTGTTCGGTGCGGGGATAGGTGACAAGACCATCGTTGTATAGCTTCTCCAGCACCTTTTGCGCCTGTGCCGCCGTCAGGCCGGCGGCCTTGTTCATCTCCGCCTGAAACTCGGCCAGGTCGCAAGGCATGGGCGGGTATCGCTTGAGCTCTTTGGTGCGACTGGAGATAACAAGGGCTCGCTCGCGCTCTGCCAGCAAACGCTCCCGAAACGCCTGCACTTCCGCCTCTCCGACAAACAGCGGCGCATCCAGCGGTTCCGGGTCGCCCTCTTTCACCACTTTTTTGGAAGGCTCCCACTGCACGCCGGAGGGCATGGCATCAATAATCTCGGAGGTGACCTGCGGGGCGTAACGTGCTTTTACCCGCTGGCCAGCCAGATCAAAAGTGCCATCGATGAGAAAGTGATCTTTGGGTACAAATTCACGAATCTCCCGGGTGCGCTGAACCACCAGAGCCAGTGTTGGCGTCTGGACTCTGCCGACGGAAACAACCGACTCCCGGCCCGAACCTTGTCCCAATAGATTGCCCATACGACCGTGTCGTGCGTAACAGGTCAGCGCCCGCACCACAAACTGATAGGCCCAATCGGCACGGGCGCGCGCTTCCGATGCACGAAACCAGGATTTCATCTCTTCACCATCTTTCAGACGGCTGAAGGTTTTACGCACCGCCGCTTTATCCAGACCATCCACCAGCCAGGCGTGACGAACCGGCCCTCGAAAACGGCAATATTCGAGAATATGCCAGGCGATAGCGGTGCCTTCGCGATCCGGGTCGGTGCTGACAATGACCTCACCAGCACCTTTTAACTGCTCACGAATCACTTTCAGATACTGGTTTGGCGTTTTGCCTTTGCGTCCCTTATCGGGAAGAGTGACGCTCAGCTCAAAGCTGCGGGGGATAGGTAATAACGTCGCGGGATTACTCCAGCTGGCATCGGGCTTGAGCTCCTGAGGCTCCATAATGCCGAGCAGATGACCGGAAGCCCAGACAATGGCGACGGGGCGTCCATCCCACTGACCGGTACCGTAATCACTGCTCATACGCCAACCCATAGCCTCAGCCAACTGGCGAGCCTGGTCCCGTTTTTCTGCCAGAACAACTATCGGTTTGCCTGTGGGCTTACTTGTGGATCTGCTTGTGGGCCTGCTTGTAGTGCTGTTCATGGATTTGTTATTCGTTGCTGGGCCGGATGCCATGTCTGCGGAAGTTCCCGTTTCCAAAGCTGTATAAATAACCGATATTTTCCCAACTCGCTACCATGGCAGTTCCGAGCCATCCCATGCCCAGAACCGTCCGGTCTGCTCGGGTGTTAAATCGGTAATAATTTCCAGCAGACAGGTCGCACTGTGCTGGGGAGTAAAAAGTTTGTCTTTTGATACCCCCGACTGGAAGGGTTTGGAGAGTGCCGTATCCGCAGTACCGGGATGCAGAGTCGCAACACAGCAGCCGGGAAGTGTGCGATGCCACTCAATGCTCAAGGTTTTCAACGCCTGATTGAGAGCAGCCTTGGAGGTACGATAGCTGTACCAGCCCCCCATTCGATTACCACCAACACTGCCAACTTTCGCCGATAATGCCGCGAACACACTCTTACCAGCCGCTTTCAGCGCCCGCTGAAAATGTTTTGCCAGCAACAGGGAAGGCATGGCATTCACCCTCGCGTTCATCAGAAAAAAATCCGGATTGAATTGGCTGATGGATTTCTCCGGTTGCCCCTCGTCGTTGTGCAACACTCCGACCGCATTAATCAGGTAATCCAGCTTCCCGAATTTGCCCGCCAGCGCCTCGATAGAGGCTTCATCGGCAATATCTACGTTGTGCCAACTCAGACGGTCGTGATGAAAATGAGGTCGATTGTGACACCAGGTTCCATGCACAAAAAACTGCTCGCCCTGCTCCAAAAAAGCCTGCACCAGCGCCGAACCGATACCACCGTTACCGCCAACAACAAGGACATCTATTTTTGTTTTCATCAGTCTTTTTTCCTTGGCTGAATCTGGCTCCTTACCACAGAACCATCTTCCTAGTTCAGTACAGAGACAGGCTTCAGTACAGAGAGATACTATCGTCAGTGAAAAAATATTCTGGCATTCTGAAAATCGTCTTAAATTGTAGTGCTTGGGAGAGACAGCATCTGCTTATAATAACCAGTAATTCACAAACCAAAGTAGTACTGATAATGCTTAACAAGTGTCTTTTCCCTGTCGCCGGCTACGGCACCCGATTTCTTCCGGCCACCAAGTCCATGCCTAAAGAGATGATGCCGGTCGTGGACAAACCCCTTATCCAGTACGCCGTTGAAGAGGCTTTGAATGCCGGCATACCCGATATGGGATTTGTGACCGGGCGAACAAAACGTGCGATTGAAGACCATTTCGATGTCAGCTACGAGCTGGAAAAAGAGATCGCCGGCAGCGGTAAAGAGCAGCGCCTCACCAGCATTCGTGAACTGATGAGTGCCTGCACCTTCAGTTATACCCGCCAGAAAGAGATGGATGGCCTGGGGCACGCCATTCTGGCAGGACGCACTCTGATCGGCGACAACCCGTTCGGCGTCATTCTCGCCGACGACCTCTGTATTAATCCGGAAGGTCCTGGGGTTATGGCTCAAATGGCCAAACTGTTCAATCAGTTCCGCTGCACCATCGTTGCGGTGGAAGAGGTTCCCACAGATGAAATTCACAAGTATGGTGTGATTGCCGGCGATGCCATCGGCAATGATCTCATTCGCGTCACCGACATGGTCGAAAAGCCCTCCAAGGAAGATGCTCCCAGCAATCTGGCGGTGATTGGGCGTTACATTCTCACCCCCGATATCTTTGATATTCTCGAAGAGACACCTCCTGGCAAAAATGGCGAAATCCAGATCACCGACGCCATCATGACTCAGGCACAAAGAGGGTGTGTACTGGCGTATCGCTTCAAGGGCAACCGTTTTGACTGCGGCAGTGTTCCCGGATTTGTCTCTGCCACAAATTACGTATACGAGCATTTGTTCAAAGGCTAAGCGGATAAAGAAACCGAAGGCTTTGCTCTGGGCCTTCGGTGGCTGTTTTTAGTGACTATATGCAGCCATCGTATTAGTCTGTGGATAGGTACCGACCACAGGAGAGATCATGTCCATCCAGCAGGCTGTACAGGGAAATATCACAACACTGTCCTCTCTCAAAGATCTGTTGAATCAGATAACCGATCCTCTCTACATACTATGGTTTCAAAAACCTGGCTGCTCCATTGGCCAACAGGTTCGGCACGCCCTTGAGCACTATCAGCTTCTGTTCAATGGTCTGGAAAGTAGCCGTATCTGTTACGATGACCGGGAACGAGATCCGCTTATCGAACAGTCTGTTGATGTCGCCCTTTCCGTTGTTGATAGCCTGATTAGCAAACTTATCTCTATGGAAAACAGCGCAGACAAGATGCTGTCAGTCGCTTGCGCCACAGGTCAGGAAAAGTGTTCAACCGTGCAGACTGAAACCTCCCTTACACGTGAGCTGCTGTTTATCCAGAATCACACTATTCATCACCTGGCGATTATAGCCATCCTGCTTCATAACCAATCTGTCACCGTGCCCGATGATTTTGGGGTTGCACCCGCAACCTTGCAGTTTCGCCCTCACTCCAACGCCAACTGCTCTTCGACCGGCTCGGAGTGATAACGGTGGAGCCGGTCATACCCCTCTGCTCCCAGATAACGCATCACTGACTTTTTATCGCTTTTCAGCAGATCAACAATAATCAGACCATCCAGAGCATTGGAAAACGCCCGGTCAACATTAAACCCCACAAAAAAACCATTCAGTTTCAAATACTGCTTCAACAGAATCGGAATATCACGATCCTGCTCGACCAGTTTGACCAAAGCCGACAACTGTCGAACATCACCCAATCCAGCAAGCATGTCGCGGTTCCATGGCAGCTTTCGCACCTGCGGCAGTGGCTGCAGAGGCTGAACCAGTGCGGCAAGCTCCTTGCCGGAACTATTCTGTTCCAGAGTCATCGCGATCAGATAGCGAGACAGTGACTTGTATTCATGGCTGATACTTACAGGACCAAACAATATTCGATACTGAGGATTGTCAGAGACCCATCGTCCAATACCTTTCCACAGCAACAGCAGTGCCAGCAGACTCTTCTGGTACTCCGGCCGAACAAAGGAGCGACCCATCTCCAGCGCGGGGCCAAGTTTATCGAGGAGGCGCTGGTCATAACGAAACAGGCTGCGTGTGTAGAGCGCCTTGATACCCGCTCTCGCCACCAGCTTGTCGGTCTGACCGAGTCGATAAGCACCAACAATTTCGCTCTTTTCACAATTCCAGATAAACAGATGCTGGTAATGCTCATCGAACCGATCCAGATCAATCGCATTGCCCGTGCCTTCACCAGCAGCGCAAAAGGTTAACTCCCGCAGCCGTCCAATCTCCTGAAGAATATTGGGAATACTCTTTGCGTCGGTACACCAGACCTCATAATCTCCGTTCTTCAGAAGACACTGGCCTGGATCAAGCTGAAGACGATCAGCTTCAAGTTTTTCAGTCGCAATGGGCACAGAAATTTCAGCACTTCTTGGTGCAGCACTGGTGTTTACAGAGCTGGCTTCCTGAATATCCGGAGCGTCCCGGGAGAGAAGAAAGGTACGCATGCGCAAAGCATTGGTCAGTAGTCTTCCAACAGCCAGAGCTGTGAATGCCGATGGATCTTCAACTTTGCCAATATGCAGGATTATCTGCTGGTTTTTCGCATTTATTAACTCCCGCACCAACCAGACTGAACGACACAGAGGATGTATCATTCCTAACCCATAGAAGAGTCTGGAATTTTTACCCTGTACGTAAACAGGCAAAAAAGCGGCACCGGTCTCTTTTAAAATTTTTCCCGCTGTATGTCGCCATGGCGCCTCTTTGGGTAACCCGGTCTTCCAGTTCCAACCGGCAACTTCACCGGCAGGAAAGACCAGCAGCGCACCACCATTTTTTACCCACTGGACGGCCGCAGCCAAAGCCGCTTTGTTAGCAGCTTTTCTTTCAGTGCGCGACTCAATTCCAAGGATATCGACGCCGATAAAAACATCCTTCAGCTCCGTCAGGCCACTTAGAAACTGGTTGGTCAGCACCTTCACATCGGGTCTGACTCTGAGCAAAACCTCCATCAGAGCCAGCCCCTCTGCGCCACCAAGCGGGTGATTGGCAACCATAAGCAATGAACCACTGGCCGGTATGGTTTCGGGTGGTGCGCCATCGGTCTGGTAGCGAATGCCAAGAACTTTCAGGACTTTTGTGACAAAAGCCAGCCGAGGCTCGCCATCAACGGGCTTACCAGCAATAGAGCGTTGGTATAGCCGATCAAGATGACGCAATCCGACAATGTACTCCAAAACTTTCATCGCCAGATTGCGCTTTCCCCGATGGCGTAGCTGAAAAGGGCTATTGGGGGGCATTTTGAACCTTATTATTATTATTTTTTATTCACGCATTCCGATCACGCAGCGCTATAGCGAGAACGACCAAAGAGGAGAGCAACACCGCACAAGCATTAGCAAACAGCAGCCCGCCATCGTCTCCGATAATGACACCCTCGGCATTAAATTCCGGCATATTTATGCCTAATGGCGTGAACAGATGGAAAAAAACCGCACCCGCCATTGTTCCTGACGCAATCAGAGCTCCAAACAAATGAAATCCAAACAACAACAGCAAAGACGCTGTCAGCTCCACAAGGCCAACGCCTATGGCGCCGTACTGGGCAAACCAGTCAAAACCGGACCATTCTCCCAGTGTGCCGAATATATGAATCGTCTCCGGGGCTCCGGTAAATTTGAAGAACAGTGATTGTATAAATACAATCGCAATATAAAGTGACAGAACGATCCTGACTGCTTTCATATGTGCCTCCTTGGCCTATGTTGTTACCATTTATCTTGTTGTTATTACTTAGCTATTGCTATCACTTAGCTATTGCTATCACTCGGCGTCGGGGTACCGCCGAACCAATCGCGTCTCCTTGGCCCAGCTTTGCAGAACCTGGATAAGACTCTCAGGCTTGTACCCTCTCTTCCGATTAATGGCACCGATCTCAAACAGCATGTCATATTGGTGAAATAGTGTCTTGTAAACCTCTTTCAAAGAGGAGTCTGCATCCCAAATATGACCAGCCTCACTACTGATGCCATTAATTTCTACGATACGAAAATCCTTTCCCGCTCGCAATGAGCGTTCGTGGGCAAAGCGCACATCAAACCGTCCGAAGTAAAAACCATCAATATCCCTGCTAATTCTATCAAAAGCCTCAGTCAGCTCCTCAGTGATAAGATCGCGGCCGTCCCGAAAAATTGAGCCAAGACTGTGACTACCGGTAAATGCCAAGCGGAATGGCTGCCCCGGTTCAAGGACTTCATTTAAATATTTTCTGTGCCGGCCAAGATAAAGATGGGCCAGTTTTCCGGCACGGGGATCCTGTTCAATCAGCGTCTGCAGTGAATCAACACCGTTACCATAGACATAGGGCTGGTACTTTAGCGTCAGGGAGAAAATTCGTCCTTTCTGCTCATCCGGCCTGCGAATGTAAAAAATACCGGCTTCGGGCTCCCAGGGAATTAATTCCTGCAAAATAACCGACGCCTTTTCAGGAAACTGCTGGAGATATTCAGCAAGCTCCATCCTATCCCTGACAATCCGAACACCTCTCCCGCGACACCCCATATCCGGTTTGGCTATCAGCGGGAAGGAGAGCCCTTCGATGTTCATCTCCCTTAAGGTTTTGGTGAGGAGCCTCTTGCTATTCACGCCGTCATTAACCACCCGGCACCAGGGAGCGATAAACTGGCGGGCATAGTCTCCGGCCTGACGAAAATTCTCAGCCTTGGATTCACCAACAAGCCCACCGAGATAAAAACCGGGATTGGCACAAAGAGGAAGGGTCAGACCACGATAACGAACAGCTTTAAACAGCCATTGAACAACTATTGGCAGATAAACAATAGACGATGGCCAAAATTCAAAAAACGCCAAAGCCCGACTTCGTTGAGCCAGTATTGGCATTCCGACATGCGCCTCCCTGATTGAAGATGTTGGAGTAATGGCCTGTTCAATCAGATGTTTGTCCCTGTTTTCCAACTCTTCCAACATTACTTTCTCTCCAGATAGGCTCGAATGATGCCTTTCAGACACCACTGAACTACGTAGAGAATCCCCACTAGCAGTGACAGCAGAAACCATTGCCCAAAGCCGGTTTTATCTATCCAGACAGTCAATACAGGATGGTTCCAAAGTGGCTCTCCTCCCCACAGCAGGCCACCGAAGACCAGAGTCATCCATAAACAACCAGCAGCGCTTACACCCAAGATAAACGTTTTGAGTGGGATAAAAAACCATCCACAGGATAAATAACACGGCAAACGCAACCCCGGAGCAAAACGGACCAGAAATATTGTCAGCAATGCATTTCGGTGAAACCACAGATTGGTGCGCTTAGCGATATCAGCCGTTCGCCACTTTTGTAACCGCTTAATTTTCCCCGATAGAAAACCACAACCGTAAAGCAGAAGATCGCCAACAACAATTCCCAGAAGCAACGCCAGAAATGTAGTATCTGCACTAACAGCCCCTCGGTGAACAAGCATGACTCCCGCAATAATCGCTGCATCTTCAAGTACAAATGTTCCCAAAAAGAGCAATATGAGGATAACAACGGGGGAATTGAAAACCTCATGGGAAAGCAACTGTTCGAACATAAAAGTCCCTGCTTTTCTGTGCAATATCCTGAGCAACAGCCTTTCAGGTAAACAAATTTTTTATATTACTTTTTATGATTCTTGCCCTGCTATCTCTTGACAAAACTCTGATACATTTATCTCACAAACAAAAATAAATAAGCATTTATTAATGTTATGATACATAAAATCTATACAAAATCTTTTTCAGCGTTGACAAAAACAAATTATTCTAGGAATATCCGTTCGTAAATGTGAATCCAGTGAAAAAAATTAGTAGATCTGGCAAGAATGTTTCTCAAACGGTCTTAGAGCTACATACCACTATCAAAATCCTGTTCCTTTGATAGGATTTTATAGCTGCCAGAACAACACCGAATATTCAATCTTTTTGATTTCCATAGGGGAAGTACCAAATGAATATGTTTGACGAAATTATGCACCGCCTTTCCAGCAAGAACCGTATGCGTGGTCTTTTCAAGGACACTCATTTCGAAGACATGGAGCGCATCATCGAGCGCATGAACAGCCTGTTGGAAGAGAAGCGTAAAGACTTCGAAGCAGAGCAGGAAAAAAACAAAGAGAAAGCTGAAAGCATTGAACAAGTTCGCAAAATGCTGGAAGAAAAAGGTCTCTCTCTTTCCGACCTGGGTGCTTCTGACGAAACTCAGCCTAAGAAGCGTCGCAACGTTAGCAAGCACACTTTCGAATACCAGACCAAAGCTGGTGACAAGGTGCAATGGTACGGTTCCACTACTGGCCGTCTGCCAAAAGAGTTCCAGACTTACCTGGACGATAGCGGCAAGAAGCGTGTTGACTGCATCCTCGGTCAAGAGTAATTGCCGGCTTCTGAGCGCCTAATCGCTTAGACCCGATCTGACAGTTACCTGCTTTCAATACGGTAACTGTCAGTTCAAACCCGGCCACTTTCTGATAGCCCTGGTCGGTTGCTCTTTTATGGCGAATCTCACACTGAAACCCACCCGGCAGGTTCAGAAGTCCATAACCCCCTTCTCCTTCAGATAGACCTCCCAGTTAGATATAGCACGTTCCCAGTCAGCCTCGTTTTTTGCTCTCATGTTTTTCACGAACTCCTGCCTCTGCATGATCGCATCCCCCACCCTGAACCAAGCCTTAGTGCCATATACCTGCCCACTCTTCATGAAATTTAGTACGTAAAGCCTTAACACCATAAGGATCATATGGAACATCAGCGTCGGCTACAGAGGACGTGGATGTAGCCTCATCGCTAACTGGGTCTTCTGCCTCGTCAAAGACATTTGTGGTCTCATCCTTATCAAGAGTTCCTTTATTCTCTCCGCTAACGGTCCTCTCCCGGTCACGACTGCCTGTGTCGGAATCTGAAGCATCAGATCTGGCTTGTTCCTCGACATCCTCAATCGCACCACCTGTTTTCGATAGATGATTTATCGCCCACGAAAATACCAAACGAGAAAGCGTTATCCTGATGAGTCTGCGAACCAGCCTATATAATCCTCGCGCAGGCGCTGGAGTACGGTATAGGGTTTCCAGTTGTAATCTCTCACCCGCTTTTTGTGAAACGTTCAGGTAGATATCTGGCAACTCGTAGTTCTGGGAAACATGGCTGTCAATGATGAGGCCACCACCCTCTCCCGGGTTCACCAACAGCAAACCGTTATTTCCGATGTCAGGCCGATGTCCCGAAATGTGGGCCGGAGATATTTCCTCACCAGAGAGAAGTGTGACGAGCCTGGTCAAAATATCTTCATGCAAAGGATTGACCAGTTCATATTCAGAAAATTGGGCGTCTCTTTGGGACAACAGGGTGGTCCACCACACAGCGTTTGCACCGGCGGAACCATAATTCCCTGGCAGCAGATGACAATCTTTCAGTTTCCCGGCTCTCCACGGGCAAACAGATAATACAAGCAGACCATCATCGTCAAAATCAGGATGGAGAGAAATCTTGTCAACACCCTCTGCCTGCGCCCAACGATGCAGATTCATCAGCGCTGTTTCCATGGGGCTTGTAACATTGACAGATTCATCACTTTTGGTCTGCTTGTTAAATCTGAGCAATAGACAAGAATGATCCCCGTCGTCACCTTGAGCATAATAATAAATGGATACTGCATCACAAACCTGACCATTCAGACAAAAAATACTCCGGAAGCCTTTAATCGCAGGCTGCCGTCTGGCTAAAACATCCTGCATGAAATCATAAAACAACATCCCGTGGGACAGGGCATATCGCCCTACGCTCTTTGGCCAGCCATCAAGCAAAAAACTGGCTGAATCAATCCCGACACGAAATAACAGTTCTTTCCAGTCATGGCTGAACAGCAAGTTCGTGGCTATATCGGTCAAAACAAGCCCATATTTTTGTAAATACGGCCCCCTGATACTGGCCCAACAAAGCTTGAAAAGCACCCCGGCCATAGTGAGAAAGCATCATAAACGAGAGAGCAGAACCGGCAGCCAACCATTCACTTTTGATACCGTCATAGAACCAGTCACTCCAACTGTAGGGGGAAGAGCGAAATGAGGCTCGCTTATAGCAAATCGTCAAGAAAGCGTTCGTTACCCTGTGTGGCCCCTCTGGATTCCAGACCATGTCCAGTATTAACGCCAAAAGTAGTATCTGCAGGTGAATGGTTTAATCCCCCAGAGGCTGGTTCATATTGTTCCACAGCCCACCCCCTGTGCATCCAAAAGAGCATGATGACAACGGCAGCAATTAAGAAAACGATCCTCTTTTTACAGGATTCCCTACTAATTCCTATGATTCACTACCGCCCTGTTTGCGCTAATAGTAGAGCCTTGAGTTTCAAGGCGTTCAGATGCCTCTGTCATGTGAGGGTCTTGGGCGCCATATTGGGTTTTTAAGCTGTTTTCCACTTTTTGCGCAAACAGCGCCATCCACCACTTTTTGATCTTACTGGTCATGCGGAAACGCCATTATCTAACCACTCAACAACAGATCCGCCTCTCCAAAGTAGTTGGATATTTGCTAACCACCAAAAGCCACCTGTATTTGGCATGATCCAACGTGGTGGCCAAGTAGTTATCCGCATGCTTGAAAATGT
>SAMEA5043665__coassemble_150_pt1 | contig 20410 bp, 15 predicted proteins | sample SAMEA5043665__metabat2_low_PE_004 | metagenome-assembled genome bin SAMEA5043665 (sample SAMEA5043665) | Gadus morhua | reverse complement strand
CCGCAATACCCAGACCAAAAGAGGTCTGGACCTTCTTGGAGACCGCCAGGAAGGTGCACATGCCCAGGAAGAATGCCAGGGCCATGTTCTCAACAAATACCGCCTTTACGAACAGGCTCAGATAGTGCTCCATCTTAGTGAGCCTCCTTCACAATATTGGTGTGAGGTGCCATCTTGTGATCCGCAGCCTCTTCCTGGTCCGTCTTCCAGGTACGCAGAACCCAGATCAGCAGGCCGATCAGGAAAAATGCACTGGGAGCCAGCAGCATCAGACCGTTAGGACTGTACCAGCCGCCGTTGTTGACGGTTTCGAAAACCACAATACCGAACAGCTTGCCAGCGCCCAGCAGTTCACGGAAGAATGCGACCGCCATCAGAATAGCACCGTAACCCAGACCGTTACCGATACCGTCCAGAAAAGACTCCTTGGGAGGATTCTTCATGGCGAAGGCTTCAGCACGACCCATGACGATACAGTTGGTGATGATCAGACCCACGAATACCGACAACTGTTTGCTGATATCGTAAGCAAAGGCTTTCAACAGCTGGTCAACCACAATAACCAGAGAGGCAATAATGGTCATCTGAACGATGATCCGGATGCTGCCCGGAATATGGTTACGCACCAGGGAGACAAACAGGTTAGCAAACGCCGTTACCAGAGTAACCGCCAGCGTCATAACCAGTGCTGTCTGCATGCTGGTTGTTACCGCCAGCGCTGAACAGATACCGAGGATCTGCAGAGCGATCGGGTTGTTGTTAAAGATCGGAGTGATCAGTATTTCTTTGGTATTAATGGCACTCATACTTATGCCTCTCCCTTCTTCAGATTGGCGAGGAAAGGACCAAAACCTTCCTGGCCCAACCAGAACTGAACAAGATTGTTGACGCCAACACTGGTCAGAGTGGCACCCGCCAGACCGTCAATCTCGTGAGCCGCATTGGCAGAACCTGATGTCACAGCCCCCTTGATCACCTTGATGGACAACTGATCGTTGGCGTCAAACACCTGCTTGCCAATCCAGCTGGCCTTCCAGGTGGGATTATCCACTTCACCGCCCAGACCAGGAGTCTCGGCGTGGGAGTAGAAACCAAAACCGGATACCGTCTTGAGATCATCTTCCAGAGCGATATAGCCGTACAGCGTGGACCAGAGACCACGCCCGTGAATCGGCAGAATCAGGGTCTTGAGCTTACCGTTTTCGGTAACCTTGTAGATCTTGGCGACATTGGCCTGACGCTTAATGCCAGCAATATCCTGTCCGGCTTCCAGAGTGTGGGACAGAGAGGGATCTTTGGCGGCGTTCTGCTGAACATATTTTTCAGCATCCAGACCGTTCACATCAGCAACAATCTTGCCGGTTTTGATATCCACCAGCTGCGGCGTGACTTCCTTGAATCTGGCTGCAATCTGATCGCTGGACAGCGCCTGAGGCTCCTTCACCAGACCGGAGATGGCCAAAATATTTTTCTGTAGATCCAGCTTCTGGTTGTCATCCTGAACAGGCTTCAGGAGTACGGCCGCAGAGGAGACCAGTATGGAACAGACCAGAGACAGACCAACGGTAACCGCCAGTGTCTTGGTAATGGTATCGTTAGCCATTGATGCGGGCCTCCCGACGCTTGATGTTAGCCTGAACCACAAAGTGGTCGATCAGGGGCGCGAACAGGTTGGCGAACAGGATCGCCAGCATCATGCCTTCAGGGTATGCAGGGTTGGCCACACGGATCAGCACCACCATCACACCAATCAGGGCACCGTAGAACCAGCGACCCATGTGGGTCATGGAGGCGGAGACCGGATCGGTCGTCATGAAGATCAGACCGAAAGCAAAACCACCCAAAACGAAATGCCACCAGAACGGCAGAGCGAAGAGTGGGTTAGTGTCGGAACCAACGATGTTGAAGACCAGAGTCATCAAGATCATACCGATAATGGTACCGGCCACGATACGCCAGGAGGCGATACCCATCGCCAGCATCACCGCACCACCCAGCAGAATGAAGAAGGTAGAGGTCTCACCCATGGAGCCTTGCATAACGCCGAAGAAGGCATCAAACCAGCTGATACCGCCCGCTTTGATCGCCTCTACGCCACCTTGCTGAGCCATGCTCAGGGCGGTCGCGCCACTGAAGCCGTCAACGGCGGTCCAGACGGTGTCACCGGAGATCTGTGCCGGATAGGCGAAGAACAGGAACGCACGGCCCGTCAGCGCCGGGTTCAGGAAGTTCTTGCCCGTACCGCCGAACACTTCCTTACCGATCACTACACCAAAGCTGATACCCAGAGCGACCTGCCACAGCGGAATGCTGGGCGGAACGATCAGAGCAAACAGAATGGAGGTGACGAAGAAGCCTTCGTTGATCTCGTGCTTACGCACCGATGCGAACAGCACTTCCCAGAAGCCACCGACCAGAAAGGAGACAGCATAAACCGGCAGGAAGTAGGCCGCACCATACACCATGTTATGGAACAGATTGCCAGGGTTGTGACCGATAAAGAACCAGCTGTGCCAGTCGGTCGGTACCATGCCACCAGCAGCGATGGCGGTGTTGGCCTGATAGCCAACGTTCCACATACCAAAAATCAACGCCGGGAAGGCACAGGCCCACACGATGATCATGATGCGTTTGAGGTCAAGACCATCTCGCACATGGGAGGTGGTGTGGGTCACATCTGCCGGACTGTAAAGCCCGGTATCTAACGCCTCAAAGAGAGGGTAGAGCGCATTCAACTTGCCGCCCTTCTCAAAATGAGGAGCCAGGCTGTCTAACAACTTTCTCAGCACTTGGGTTATCCCTCCAGCTCGATTCGGGTCAAGTTATTACGAAGAATCGGACCGTACTCATATTTGCCAGGGCAAACAAAAGTACACAGGGCCAGATCGTCTTCATCCAGTTCCAACGCACCCAACTGAACCGCGACTTCAACATCGCCAACAATCAGGCTGCGCAGCAGCTGGGTGGGCAGGATGTCCAGAGGCATCACTTTTTCGTAGGAGCCCACGGGCACCATGGCGCGCTCACTGCCACTGGTGGTGGTGGTGAACGGGAACAATTTTTTTATAAAGTGGGAGACGTAAGTCGGCATCACCGAGAAACGATTGAAACCGGGGCTGAAGTAGTGCAGCAATTGACGCTCGCGGCCCTCTTCCAGCACGGTCACCTGGTTGTGGTAACGACCCAGATACGCAAAAGCGCCATGGGCGGTACGACCACCAAATACGGAACCGGAAACCACACGGTTCTCACCCACTTTCATGCCACCAGCGACCAGCTCATCCAGATTGGCACCCAGACGGGTACGGATGATACGGGGCTCTTCCACCTGGGGACCCGCCAGAGAGATCACCCGTTCCAGCCACAGCTGACCGGTGATGAACAATTTACCGATGGCGATCACATCCTGATAACCCACACTCCACACGGTACGGTTGGCGCCAACCGGATCCAGGAAGTGGATATGGGTACCGGCCAGGCCGGCAGGGTGAGGGCCCTCAAACTCTCTTACGTTCGCTTTACCGGCAGGAATACTGGCTCCGGGAGCCTGGCACAGGTATACGGGACCATCGGTCAGACGATCGAGAATGGTCAGACCATGCGCGAAGTCTTCACGGTGTTCAGCAATCACCAAGGCCGGGTCGACGGCCAGCGGGTTGGTATCCATCGCCGTCACAAAGATAGAGCGAGGCACACAGCCCAACGCCGGCACTTTGCTGAAAGGACGGGTACGCAGAGCCGTCCAGAGGCCGGATTCCACCAGCTGATTCTGAACCTTACTACGCTCCAGCCTTGGCAACTGCTCAGCCGTGAAGCTATCGAAAGTGACGGCGTCATCACCGTCCACATCGATCACTACAGACTGCAGCACACGCTTCTCGCCACGATGAATGGCAGAAACGACACCACTGGCAGGTGCCGTGTAACGGACACCTTCGGTTTTTTTGTCGGTAAACAACAGGTTACCCGCTTGGACACGGTCCCCCACGGACACTGCCATAGTCGGCTTCATGCCGACATAGTCAGGACCGATAATAGCCACAGAACGAATCCGTGGACCATCACCGATGACCTGCTGCTGCGGCGATCCGGAGATCGGCAGTTCCAGGCCCTGTTTAATCTTGATCATATATATATTGCTCAACCTGATGATGCAGGAGTTTCACGGAAATCTTTGGTCACTGGCAAACAACGAACTATTGTTCTATTTTTGCGCCGTGTTCACGTTGTTCCAATGCTCCCGCAGAATGCTGGTATTTCTTGGGAAACATGACACGTTCTCAGGCTGATCGTGTCATACGCAACAGGGTTTGGATGTGAAACCATCGCCCAAATTGCGGATCCTGAGAAAACCTAGCCGGCGATTATAATAATCACGGACCCAATATTCCATACGGAATTAAGGAATATACGGAATTGGAAAGATACTAATATGTATGCAACCTAGAGAACCAGTCTCTTGAAAAACAAACAAGACCTCATAAAAGACAGTTTTCCCGGCAAATGCAGCCCCTTGCAGAACAGAACATATAGGTTTTGCCTTACTGTTTTTTGCTTTATATCACTCACGCTGAACGGTCATACGGTTAGTACTGAAGAGAGTACGGGCCAGTGGGAAGAGGAACATTTGAGCACCGGTCAAAGTCCGAAAAATCACCATCCTATCACCCGTCTGGATCTGGAAAAGATTCTGGAAAATAACTATTCTATCACCCGTCTGGATCTGGAAAAGATTCTGAAAAATAACTATTCTACCACCGACCATAGTCCGGAAGAGAGCCTGGAAGAGAGTCCGGAAGAGAGTCCGGAAGAGAGTCCGGAAGATGACTATACACATCAAGAAAGTGACCATCTGGTCATCAAACAAATCAGAGAGACAACACCAGATCAACAGTCCAGTCCGACCCCCATCAACTACTTCCAGTATCAGGAACAACTGACCCACCAGAAATTTAACAAGTTCCTAACCGACGAGCTTACGCGAGAGCAGACTGGTATTTTATACGAATATCTCTATGAGCATCTCTACAGTACTAAATTGCCGTCTGCCGAACAGATGATGGATGAATTCAGTGACAAGCCAAAACCGAAAAACTTTACCAATTTCATCAGAATCGTTCAAGCGATGTTTTACTATTACAACTACATTTACTTGCCGCTGGTCAATTATGCTGGGGAGGATAAAGGGCAGGCAGGTCTGACTCTGTCCCTCATAATCCCCTTCACGCAATACCTGTTCATAATGTTCCCAAACCATCGCATCCCTATCAACTTTTTAATCAGCGTCCCTGTTTGGCTGAACCTATTCTCTCGTAATTACTATGCAACGGGGTATATCGAAAACCTAAATCCTACTCCTGGTTCTCTTTCCTATATTGAAACCCATAAAGCCCAACCATTTACTGCGCTTTCGTACGCCCAATACGGTCTGACTTTGGCATTGGCAGCTCAGGCTTCAAGTACCATTATTGATAAGTGTACCACCTTCAAATGTCATCCCGCAGGCATGATGGCCTGTGCCTACAATAACTACCAGAAAGAAAGTTACTTCCAGGCAGGCCTTGACGGCGCAACTGCCTTTTTAAGCATTGAGAAATATCGCGGCCTATCCCACTCCTTAATGTTTATGGCATTAATGAACTATAATGGTTACCCAAAGCCTCATTGGTATGGCGCAGGGCTGGCCGATGTCGACCACATCATGCCGCTTTTTCTGACAATCCATCTCACGGAGGACTGGTTTTCGACATTCATAGCGGGCACTGTGATGCTGCTCAATCAATATCTACTCTACAAACCCAGAAAAGTATTCCTTGGTTCCAAGATTCCACATGTTCCGCCTTGGGTGATGGGGACCTCCACCGCGACCGCCATGGCAATGCTTACACTGGCTGTACAATGGAACGATATGCCCACTATGGAACAGTTCCAGAACGATATATCCCTCATGATCAGGAAAACAATATCCTTGCTGGGTTATCTCGTCTTCATGGATAAAGACGACTCACTTTATGAGACAAAAGATAGTCTGATCCGTTGGATAACCAAACAGTACACAGGACTCGGTCCCTCCCACCGCCGGTATCATGGTGAGAGCAAGGTGCAAGGAAACGATGACTATATGTCATTATCGAACACAAAAAGCTCAACCGAACAGCTCTACGGGTGGTTTCCCTGGTTTACCAAGAACGCATCTAATGCAAAAAATAGTCTGATCCGCTGGATAACCAGCGAGTACGCACCGAACTCCCACTATAAATATCATGGTGAGAACAAGGTGCGGCAGTCAGAAAGCGATATGCCATGATCGAGAACAAAGTCCCCCATCGGACAATTCTCCGGGTAGTTTTCCTGATTGACAGGTCAACAGCAAAATAGCGGGCGGTCAACGGACCATCGGTGATCGCCCATCATCGCCGCTGGTCTAATCGCTCGGAGGGTCTTAGAATCCTGAGTTTTATTGTTCTCCACAATGGACACTCAGGATATCCATGATCCTCACTGATTTTGCACTGCCAGACCGAGCCGGTGACAGGCGCCAATGGGGTCAGGCGATCGGTTCTGCCGGCGCTTGCGCAATGGCCGATATCGCCAGACGTCATCAGGGGCTCTCCCTGATTATTGCCACGGATACTGAACAGGCGGAGCGCCTGCAACGGGAGCTGCGCTTCTTTCTTGGTCTGACATCAGAGGATATTCAGAACAGTGCCCAGAACAGCATCGGAATCGAAATCCTGCAGTTCCCGGACTGGGAAACGCTCCCCTACGACACCTTCTCTCCACACCGGGAAATTGTCTCCCAACGTCTGAAAACCCTGTACCGACTGCCCTCCATCAAACAGGCGGTACTGATTGTGCCGGCCACCACTCTGTTGCACCGTATCGCCCCGCGTCACTGGTTGCAGGGCAATAGTCTGATGTTCCGCAAAGGCGACACTCTGGATCGGCAGCAGTATCGGCACGATCTTGAGGCGGCCGGTTACAACTGCGTAGAGACAGTAATGAGTCATGGCGAATACGCTCTGCGTGGCTCGCTACTGGATATCTTCCCCATGGGCAGTGAGACCCCTTACCGCATCGACCTGTTTGATGATGAAATCGATACCCTGAGAACCTTTGATCCGGAAACCCAGCGCTCGCTCGCCGATATCGACGCCATTCAGCTGCTGCCCGCCCATGAGTTTCCACTCAACAAACCGGCGCAGGACGCATTCAAAACCGCCTTTCGGGAGACATTTGATGTCGATTACCGTGCCTGTCCGGTCTATACAGATATCAGCCATGGTATCGCCTCCCCCGGCATTGAGTACTATCTCTCCCTGTTCTTCCCCGAAACGGAAACCCTGTTTGACCATCTGCCTGCAAAAACCCTGATCATTACCAGTGATAATATCCGACAGTTCGTGCAACAGTTCCTGGCCGAGGCCGGCAACCGTTATGAAAACCACAGGGTCAACCCTGAGCGGCCGTTACTGCCACCAGCACAGGTGTTTTTGAATGAGGACCAGCTGTTCTCCCATCTGCGGGACTACCCCCGCATCACCCTGATTCAAGAAGCGCAGCCACGAAGAGCGGGCAGTGAAAACCTGAGGACTAAAACGCTGCCAGAGGTGGCAGCAGAGCCGAGAAAAGAGCAGCCTCTGCGAAAACTGCTGGACTTTATTGATAACAACAGTCGCATCCTGTTTACCGCAGAATCTGCCGGACGCCGGGAAAACCTGCTGGAACTGCTGGCCAAAAGTGGCATCAAACCCGAGCGGGTCGATAACTGGCACAGCTTTGTGACCGGTTCCGCCCCTATCGCCCTGACTGTCGCCGCTATCGATCACCCGCTCTGGCTGGAACTGTCACCGGAGCAGCCGAGCCTCGCCCTGATCACCGAGAGTCAGATTCTTGGTGGCCAGGTCATGCAGCGGCGACGCCGCAAAACCTCAGAGGACACCACCGACCAACTTATTCGTAACCTCAGCGAACTGCGGGAAGGGGCACCGGTTGTCCATATCGACCACGGTATTGGCCGCTACAAGGGGCTGATCACTTTGGCGGTGGATGAACAGCCTCAAGAGTTTCTGCAGCTGGCCTATGCGGATGAAGCCAAGCTCTATGTCCCGGTCAGCTCTCTGCACCTGATCGCCCGCTACACCGGAGCCGATGATGCGCTCGCACCGATGAGCCGACTCGGCAGCGAACAGTGGAGTAAAGCACGCCGCAAAGCCGCGGAGAAAGCACGGGACAGCGCGGCTGAATTGCTCGATATCTATGCCCGCCGAGAGGCAAAAACCGGATTGGCCTTCCCGGCCCCCGATACCGAGTACCATAATTTCTGTGCCGGTTTCCCGTTTGAAACCACCCCGGATCAACAGGCCACCATCAATGCCGTGATTGCCGATATGACCGCACCCCGCCCTATGGACCGGCTGGTCTGCGGCGACGTCGGCTTCGGTAAGACCGAAGTGGCGATGCGGGCCGCCTTCCTCGCCGTCAGCGGCGGCAAACAGGTTGCTATTCTGGTTCCCACCACCCTGCTCGCCCAGCAGCACCACGAGAGTTTCCAGGACCGATTCGCCGACTGGCCCATTAATGTGGCGGTGATATCCCGCTTCAAATCAGCCAAACAGGTGGCTGAGATGAAAGAGAAACTGACCGACGGCACGATCGATATCATCATTGGCACCCACAAATTGCTACAGCCGGATATCCTCTTTGATCGCCTCGGGCTGCTGATTATCGACGAAGAGCACCGCTTCGGTGTGCGCCACAAAGACAAGCTAAAATCCCTGCGCGCCGAGGTGGACATTCTCACGCTCACCGCCACCCCGATACCCCGGACGTTGAATATGTCCATGTCCGGCATTAGGGATCTGTCGATTATCGCCACGCCCCCCGCCCTGAGACTGTCGGTGAAAACCTTTGTCCGCCAGTCCGATAAGCTGCTGATCAAGGAGGCCATCCTTCGGGAGCTGATGCGCGGTGGACAGGTCTACTACCTCCACAATGAAGTCAAAACCATCGACAAGATCGCTGCCGATCTGGCCGAGATGATTCCCGAGGCGCGTATCGCCGTCGGCCACGGCCAGATGCGGGAGCGGGAGCTGGAACAGGTGATGCAGGATTTCTATCACAAACGGCACAATGTGCTGGTCTGCACCACCATTATCGAAACCGGTATCGATATTCCCAGCGCCAACACCATTGTCATTGACCGTGCCGACAAGTTCGGTCTGGCCCAACTCCACCAGCTGCGCGGTCGGGTGGGTCGATCTCACCACCAGGCTTACGCCTATCTGCTGACCCCCCCTCCCCGCACCCTGACCAAGGATGCCGAGAAGCGGCTGGAAGCGATCGAACAGGCCCACGACCTCGGCGCAGGCTTTACCCTCGCGACCCACGATCTTGAGATTCGTGGTGCCGGGGAGCTGCTGGGTGAAGGTCAGTCCGGTCAGATTCAGAGTGTCGGTTTCACGCTCTTCACGGAGATGCTGGAGCGCGCCGTCGAAGCGATCAAAACCGGCAAAGAGCCCGACCTCGATAAACCACTGGCCCACGGCACGGAAGTTAATCTGCGGGCTCCGGCGCTGATCCCCGATGACTATGTGCCCGATGTCCACACCCGCCTGGTGTTCTACAAGCGCATCGCTTCGGCAGGCAGTGAGGCGAAACTGAGAGATCTGCAGGTAGAGATGATCGACCGCTTTGGTCTGCTACCCACTCCGCTCAAGCAGCTGTTCCGTCAGACCACCCTGCGCCAGGAGGCGGAGCAACGGGGCATTGAGCGTATCGATGTCGGTGTTAATGGCGGTCGTGTGGACTTCGGTTCAAGCACCAAAGTTGATCCGCTCAAGATCGTGCTTCTGGTTCAGCAGCAGTCACATCTGTGGCGATTGGAGGGTTCATCCTCTCTCAAACTGCTCAAAGGTGCAGAGAAGGTTGAGGAGCGCTTTTCAATCATTCAGAATCTGTTGGACAGACTTCACTGAGGTGTCTGCATTGATGATGGCTTTTACATCACGTTTTACTGCCTCAACCTTTGCATCAACCTTTACACTAACGCCGGAACATATTCGAAATCACATGACCATGCGCGCACTCTTTACCCAATACACGCTGCTTACTGCGCTAGTGACGGCGCTGGCAACACCACTTACCGCTATCGCACAAGAGCAGGCACAAGAGCAGTACTGGTATCAGTTTGACGTTCTGGTGTTCAGCCAGAACAGTCAATCGTCCATTCAGGAAGCGATGCCGAAGGTGGCTCATCATCCCATACCGGTTGATGCTGTCAGACTCAAGTCCGCAACAACACCCAACCTGGACAATGAAGATCCGGTACTGCTGCCCGGCACGCTGTCCAAATTACAAAAGGAGACCCGGAAACTCAATAATGCCAGAGGCTACAAAATACTCTGGAAAGGGAGCTGGCGTATGCCTCTGGTCCGGGAAGGTGATACGGTGTCGATTCTGGTAGAAGGGGGCAAACATATCGACCACGACTATGAACTCGAAGGGACGATGACCTTCTCCCTGCGTCGGTATCTGCATGTACACACCAATCTATGGGTCAGTGAACTGACCCCGGTTCAGCCATCGGAGAACCTCTTCACCGAGACCTCAGTGCGAGCGTCGACTGAGCTGTACAGCCAGACAACCAGTCAACAGTCTCCAGTACATGCCCTATTGCCAGAAAACCTGCCCTACAGCAGCAATCGTCCCTTTAAGGCCAGTCAGCGTCTGCAGCTCAATAAACTGATCTACATAGATAACCCTGATGCAGGTATTCTGCTCAAGGTCACACCATGGAAAGAGTCAAAGGACGTTTTGTAAGAGGGTCTTACACCGGAAGACTACACCGGAAGACTACACCGGAAGACTACGCAGGAAGACTACATAGCAAAACAGAGGCTCAGGGCTGAGCCAACGTCCTGATCATATGAAATGAGTTTCGCCCGTTACTGCTCTGGTAACGGGTTTTATCCATCAGCCGTTCAACAATAGGGAGTCCACGGCCGGATGCTGTCCAGGTATCAGGATTCAAAGGATCAAGCGGCTGAAGCTCCGTTTTGCCCTGCGGCACCATAGGGGTGCCGAAATCCGAAACCACAACCTCCAGTGATCGATCCGGTGTATAGAACACATCCACTTCTACCTGATGACCACCTTCGCCACAATAGGCGTGCTCAATCGCATTATTCACCACCTCCACCACGCATAACTCAAAGCGGTTAATATCTGTCTGCGACAGAGATGTCATGGCGCACACCCCGCGCACGGCCATGGCAACCAGCACAGTGTCTTTCAGATAACTGTTAATACTGAGCTTCAAGTGCTGGGGCGCATTCGCTGCGGGGAGATCGGTCATGAGGAGAGTGCCTCACTCACACTGCCATGTATCTTGAAAATCTGATCCATGCAGGTCAGATAAAACAGATCATGAACCGCCTTCTGTGGTGCCGCCAGCTGAACACTACCCTCGCCATTGAGCTGTTTGAAAACAGCCACTATCGCGCCAAGACCACTGCTGTCCATAAAATCAACCATGGACAGATCAATAACCAGATCATTCTGTCCATTGGCGATCAAATCAAACATATAGTCCCTGAACGGTACCGACAAGCTGGCATCGAGCCGTGCATCTTCGATCCCGACAACCGTTTTTCCCGCTTCCTGCCTATTATTAAATGCCATCCCTCAACCTCCTGATCTCCCTGATACGCCATCACCATATTCCATGACGAGATAAGTCATATCGTCATCGAAGTTTTCACTCCCCCGCCACTGGCACAGATCATTCCAGACCTGCCCAATCATCGTTGTCATCGGCAGCTGCCAGGCATCTTTCAGAATATCCTTCAGACGTTGCTCACCAAACATCTGCTGCTGCCCGTTCTCACATTCAGTAATGCCATCGGAATAAAGAAACAGGCGATCCCCTGGCTTCAGCTGTATCTGCTGGCAGCACCAGCTGGCATTGGTCACCATACCAACCGGCACACCGGCATCACCGAGTTCACCGATGGTGTCATCTTTTGGTCTAAGCCACAGGATGGGAGGATGACCGGCATGGCAGAGCCTGACACGACCAGTGGGGGTATGAATAACACCGTAACTCATAGTGAAGTAGAGCATGGAGTCGGCCGTTGTCTGAAAACGCTTGTTCAAGCGGGAGATAACCTGTTCCGGAGAGACCGGTGTACCGGACAGTTCTCTGCCTTCCTCTCGTACAATGGAAGAGGCGCCATCAACATCTTTCAACAAGTTATTAAGTGCAAAAGAGAAAAGTGCTGAACGAATACCATGACCGGCAACGTCCAGCTGGTAGAACATGACATTTTCATCGTCGATCGCATGGTAACCGAACATATCACCACCCAGAATCTTGCTGGGCTTGAAATGCCAGTCAAAGACAATATTCTGAATCGTCGCCGGTTCTGCCAGCAAACTTTGCTGAGTCAGGGCAGCCGATTCCAGATCATCTTCCAGCATATCAAGAGTTTGCTGCAGTTCACTGTTTTTTTGATCAAGGGTCTGTTCAAGTTCAACGACACGACACCCGGCTTTCAGTCGCACTTCAAGCTCCTGAAAATCGACCGGTTTATTGAGAAAGTCATCAGCACCCACCGAGAGTCCCTGCACGGTAGCACTGCGCTCGGTCTTGCCGGTCAGCAATATAAAATAGATATAGCGATCAAAATCACCTGCACGAATAGCTTCACACAGTCCGATACCATCAAGACCGGGCATCATCCAGTCGCTGATAACAAGGCGAATGGTCGGCTCCGCAGCCAACAGGGAGAGCGCCTCAAGACCATCTTGCGCCTCATGCACTTTATGGCCCAGCTTTCGTACCACGGCGGAGAGTAAACGACGTTGACCATGGACGTCTTCGACTATCAGTACGTCCATACACTTCTCACTTTATCCATGAAGTTGCCACTTATTATTTTTTGAAGGGATATTTCAGTTATAGCAGGTTAAAAACAGAGGAGTACTCAATGTGACCTTGCCAGTATTTTGGCAACGATACTTTGCTTTGGTGAGTCATGACCCATCTCTTCTGCGGAGCCCATACCGGAAACGGCACTCCCCGGCAGCTCCAGCGTTGTCGTTGGAAAGGCGATATCACCGCCATGCTCGTGGACGATCCTGACAATATTCAACAACACATCCTCCTGCGCCAAAAGATACTTGGCCCAGTCACAGGTGCGGGTGAAACAATAAACCTGAATATTCAGCGTTGACTCACCAAAAGAGACAAAATTCACCATACAGAGCTGGTTATCATCAATTTCCGGATGGCTGGCCAGAAAGCTGCGCATATCCGCAAGAATATTGGGCATGATCTCCGAATCACAGTAGCGCAATCCGATCACCTGTTTGATGCGCCGGTTCAACATACGGGAAGGATTGACCACCGAGATATTGGCAAACAGGGAGTTGGGAACATAGAGCGGACGCTTGTCAAAGGTGCGGATTCGCGTCAATCGCCAGCCGATGTATTCAACCGTTCCCTCAATTTGCTTTTCCGGTGCCGAGACCCAATCACCCACCCTGAACGGACGGTCCATGGAGATCATCACGCCACCAAAAAAGTTGGCCAGCAGATCTTTGGAAGCAAAACCGACCGCGACGCCACCAACGCCACCAAAGGCCAATAAACCGGACAGGCTATAACCCAGGGTCTGCAGTATCATCAGACCGGTCGCAATAAAGACGACAACTCGAATCAACTTACTGATCGCCATCGCGAGTGTGGGATCGACTCGGGAGGGAACGTTCATGGGGCCAAGGCTGAGAAAAAGACTCTCCCAACGACTAATAAAACGGATAACCGTCCATGACAGCGTTGCCATAATCAGCAGCTCATGAAGCCTGGTTATCTTTCTGAAAATTACCGCGTTCGTTTCCAGATGCGCAATATCGGCCATCCACATCAGGCCAATTATCCAGATAATGATCTGCAACGGCAGCCGTATGGCATGGAGCAGAGACTCGCCCCAGATCCTTCGATTATGCTGCATTCTCCCACCCAGCCGCCTCAAAACAAGCCGTGTGCATATATGAACACTGATGACCACTAGAAGTGCTATCAGCGCCTGAACAAACCAGCTTTCGTATTGGCTAATCCATTGGCTGAATTCAGCGATGTACTGCGTGGTGAGGTCTTGCACAACCATACCCATTCCTGCCGGGAGCGATGTAACGGAGAAGACGAGGTATGCAGTATAGGCAAAGCCTGACCGGACGGGGTCTGGTCAGGCACTAGATAAAGGCCATCAAAAGATAAAGGCTATCAAAAGAGAAAGGCCATCAAATGTGATGCTTAGCCACGACCGTGCTTCTGGCGGTAGCTCTGAATCCACCGGCTCAGACCGGTATCCTCTTCAGCAATGTTTTGTTCGGAAGTCAGCTGATCAAAAATCTGGTCACCCAGAATCTTGCCCAGTTCAACACCGAACTGGTCGAAGCTGTTCAACTGCCAGATGGCACCCTGAACAAACACCTTGTGTTCATACAGGGCCACCAGCGCGCCCAGCGTTTCCGGTTCCAGCTTATCCATAACCAGCAGGGAGACCGGCTTGTTACCAGGAATCGCCTTCTGGGGAGCCAGGGTGTCGATATCTTCCTGAGTCATACCCTGTGCCGTCATCTCTGCACGGATCTGCTCTTCCTGACAGCCGTAAGCCAAGGCCTGACCTTGAGCAAGCGCGTGGGCAAACAGCCAGTCCTGATGCTCGGCAACCGGATTGTGGGTGGTCAAAGCGGCAACGATATCCACAGGAATCAGACGTGTGCCCTGATGCAGCAGCTGGTGATAAGCGTGCTGACCATTGGTGCCCACGCCACCCCAGATTACCGGGCCGGTCTGCCAGTCAACGGCCTTGCCGTCGGTGGTAACACGCTTACCATTACTCTCCATATCCATCTGCTGCAGATGGCCGGGGAACGCTTCCAGATCGCTGGCGTACGTCAGTACCCCGTGGCTCTGGGCGTGGAAGAAGTTGCTATACCAGATACCCAACAGCGCCATAATCACCGGCATATTGTTTTCGAAAGAGGTCGTGCGGAAGTGCTCGTCCATCTCGAAAGCACCGGTCAACAGACGTTCAAAAACGGCGAAGCTGGTCATCAGCGGAATCAAAACACCGATAGCAGACCACAGGGAGTAACGCCCACCGACCCAATCCCACAGCGGGAAGATATTGGCTTCCGCAATACCAAAAGCAGTGGCCTTGGCAATGTTGTTGGAGACGGCGATAAAGTGACGGGCGCTCTCCGCTTCCGGCATACCCTGCTCCAGCATCCACGCCTTGGCGGCCTCGGCGTTGACCCGGGTCTCCATGGTGGTAAACGACTTGGAGCAGATAATGAACAGAGTGGTTTCCGGATCAATAACATCCAGAGTGCGCGCCAGATCAGCAGGATCAACATTGACGACATAGTGCGCCTGTAGCTCCTTACGCTGGTAAGGACGCAAACCATCCAGAGCGGTCTTGATACCGAGGTAAGAGCCACCGATACCGATGTTGACGATATGCTTAACCGGCTTGCCGGTCCAGCCCGTCCACTCACCGGCGTGTACGGTGTCGCACAGTCCGGAGAGACGGCCCAGGGTGTCACGTATGCCAGGCATTACGTCTTCACCATCCACCAGCACCACACGCTCACCCCTATTGCGCAGAGCGGTGTGCAGAACGGCACGATCTTCAGATTTGTTGATCTTCTCACCAGAGAACATGGCCGCACGCTTCTGATCCAGACCCGCCTGTTCAGCAAGTTTGATCAGGTCAGCCAGTGCACTTTCACTAATAAGATGACGGGAGAAGTCCAGATTCAGGCCAGCCGCAGAGACCGTCATACGACCAGCGCGGTCGGTTTCGATCTGATGCAGTTGCTTGATGGTTGTTTCAGCAGTCTGATCCGCGTGACGGGTCAGAGCATCCACAACGTCGTAGGAAGGCAGTGTTTTCATCATCACTTCGTTTTACATAGGATTGAACATATTCTGCTCCAGAGCTGCCATAGCAACAATAACAGCCGTAATAACAGCCGCAACAACAGCCGCAACAACAGCCTCAGAGCAGAGGAGAGATCCAAAGGTTAAACAGCAGCATCCTGCTGCAGGATGTGCTGTTCCAGATAGCGGGCAACAGCCTCGTCGGTGTTTAAACCGATGATCTGGTGATTGGGCAGAGCCGTTTTCAGACGATCATCCGCATTACCCATAACCAGCCCCTTGCCCGCGACAGAGAGCATATCCGCATCGTTCATCCCATCCCCAAAGGCGATGGCCTGAGTCAGCGGACGATTCAGTAACTCTGAAAGATAGGCAATGGCCCGCCCTTTTGAGACATCTGCCGCCATGATTTCCACACACCACGGAAAGGAGGTCGTGACATTGACCTGTCCGGCAAATTCACTCGCAATCTCCTCGGCACGGGCATGCAGCGCCTCAACATTCTCACTGCACATAAAGACTTTCGCTACGCCCTGCACCGGAAAATCTTCTTTGGTGAACCGGAATCGAGACAGTGGACTCGCCCCATCAAAACTGGCGAGCGGACCGTCGATGCGATTGTAGAACCAGCCCTCGTCAGTATAGATATGCACCGACGTCTGTTCGCAATCGACCATTTTGCCAACAAGACCAGCGACCACATCGACAGGAAGGTCCTGACGGTAGATCACCTTGTTGTTGTCGTCGGCGATCCGGGCACCGTTCGAGGTCACCATATAGGCGGGAAAACCGGCATGTTCACGAATAGCCTGGACTTCAACCTCATGCCGGCCAGTGGCCAGAACCAGCTGGCGTCCGGCACCGTGAACACGCTGAAGCACATCACGGGTATAGTCACCGATCAGATGGTGTTCATTGAGCAGCGTGCCATCCATGTCAGAGATGATCATCTTTCAATTTTCTCCAAATCTACATAAAACAAAGCCGGGCTCAAACTGAACCCGGCTCTGATGATCTAAAAGCGCTTATACTGCCTGAACAGCCTGCGCCCAACGCTCGGCTATCTGCTCACCAACCACCAGGTGAACAATGTTCGAGCCCGCCATGATGGAGAAGACAATGCCTGCGGCTTGCAGCGCGGCCGTATCGATATTGGCGGAATTCCTCAGCTCAATACGTACACGACTGATCGCACAAGACTCAACGGACAGAATATTCGCTTTACCGCCCAGGGCCGTCACGATACGAGTCACCAGATCCTGATCGATACCATGAGCTGGCGCATCCTGTACCGCTGGCTCAATAGCAGCGATCTCAACGGGAGCCGTTTCAACGGGCTGAGACTCAACAACGCTGGATTTGCCGAACCACTTACTCAAAAAAGACATTGTCTGATTACTCCTGTCCTTGCCATTTTTTCAGCAGTGCACGTACCTGTGCACCGTCTTCCATTAACAGCGCTTCTGCTGCCAGCTGACGACACCTGGCCATACTCAACTCACGCACTTTGGCTTTCACCAATGGCAGAGTCGGTACGCTGACAGAGAGTTCATTCACACCCAGACCGATCAACAGAGGGATCGCTTCCAGATCACTGGCCAGACCACCGCAGACACCGGTCCAACGGTCAGAAGCGGCAGCGCCTCTGCAGGTCATGGAGATCATACGCAGCACCGCAGGGTGCAGACCGTCGATACGGCTCGCCATACGCGGGTGACCCCGATCCATCGCCAGCGTGTACTGAGTCAAGTCGTTGGTACCGATGGAGAAGAATGCCACTTCACGGGCAAACTCACGGGCCATAATCGCCGCAGAAGGCACTTCGATCATGATGCCCAGCTCAACGGAGACATTCAGTTTGGCGGACTCTTCGTCCATCAGCGCCTTCACGACACGGAACTCATCCAGAGAGCCGACCATCGGCAGCATCACCCGCAGCTTGCCAGCATTGGCACTACGCAACAGCGCACGAATCTGAGTCCGCAAAATGCTGGGACGGTTGATACCGACACGAATGCCACGCTCACCCAGGAAGGGGTTCTCTTCCGCAGGCAGCGGCAGGTAAGGCAGCGGCTTATCGCCACCGACGTCCAGAGTCCGGATAATCACCGGACGATCAGGACCCATCGCCTTCAGAATATCGGTGTAGATCTGAGTCTGTTCATCTTCGCTTGGCGCAGTGGTACGCTCCAGATAGAGGAACTCAGTCCGCAGCAGACCCACGCCTTCAGCACCCAGCTCAACGGCCTTTTTGGCATCGGCCAGACTGCCGATATTGGCGGCAATCTCGACAGCAACGCCATCCGTGGTCACCGCATGCTCAAAAGCACGCGCCAGAGCCGCCTGATACTCGGCCTCAGCCTTCTGCTTAAACGTCTGACAGTGTTCAACGTCTGCTGTCGTTGGATTCAGCTGCACAAAGCCGTTGTCCGCATCCAGAATGATCTGAGTGCCGTTTTCCAGTTCGCGAATCTTGCCGTCAACGCCGGCCAGATAAGGCAGATCCAGAGAGCGAGAGATAATTGCCGCATGGGAGCTGGCACCACCGTCCAGACTACAGAGTCCGACCACCTTGTCCAGATCCAGAGTCAGCAGGTCAGAGGGGGTCACATCCTTGTACACAGGAATGGCATTTTCCGGCCAGGCATCCGCACTGACGGAGACACCGGTCAGTTCCGCCAGAACACGGTTACCAACGTCTTGTATATCCGCAGCACGGGCGGACATCACCGGGTTGTTCAGTGCGCGCAGGGCTTCCACTTCAGCGTTAATCGCCTGATTCCAGGAGAAAGCCGCACCGTAACCCGCATCAATTTGAGCGACAGCGGCCGCAGAAATAGCCGGATCATCGATCAGTTCCAAATGAGCAGTGAAGATCTCAGCCTGCTCTTTCTTGCCGTCAGCCTGAAGCTTGATGACCAGATCGCTCAGCTTACCGCGGGCAGCAACCATACTCTCGGTCAGGGCCGCCAACTCGGTAACACTGTCGGCACCGTGCTCTTCAAAGCTAAACGCCTGAACGCCAACCTGAACGACAGTACCAACCGTCATACCAGCAGCCGCCTTAACACCGGCCAGACGGTTAGGATCAGTACTGCCAAAGCTCAGCAGTGGCGTCTCTTCCGCCAGCCGTTCGGAGGCACTCTCAGCGACAGCAGCGGATGGATTGAAACCGGAAACATCTTCACCCAGACCACCCTTTACCGCGAACACCAGGGCTTCTACGGTAGCGATCGAGTGAGGACCCCAGGCTTTGATGGTCAGCAGATCACCCTGACGGGTGTTGAGTTTCATAATCTCAGTGACGCTATCGGCACGACCTTCCAGGCCATTGCAAGCCAGACGCACCGCAGCAGCAAACTCTTTGCGCTCTTTAACAAAGACCGCAGAAGGACGCGCATGAAGGCCGGTCGGATTAGGAATCAGCACATCCGCCTGTGCATCCGGCTCACCGGAACAGTCGATAGCGACAGGGGCAGGCGCAACCGCAAGATCAGCCGCTTCATCGGTAGCGCACTCGCTGCTACCGCCAAGAACCATCAAACGATCTTCGCCAGCGACCACAAGACCGGAAGCCTGCCAGGAGAGGTTCTCGCCCTGAGAGTCGGTGATGATAATCGGGCTGATCAAGCTGCGGGCATTACGCGCCAGAAAGTCGAGATCAAACTCCAGCAGCGGCTGACCGATCACAACCTTATCGCCTTCCTGAACCAATGGTTTGAAGCCTTCACCTTTGAGAGTGACAGTCTCCAGACCGATATGAATCAGAATCTCCACACCGGCTTCGGTTTTCAGGGTCAGAGCGTGACCGGTCTTGAAGAACTGAATAACAGTGCCGTCTACTGGTGAGAGCAGCGTATTGCCGGTTGGATCAATCGCGATACCATCACCCATCATGCGTTCAGCAAACACGGGGTCGGGCACTTCATGGATGGGAACAACAAGACCGGACAGCGGGGACTGCAATACCAGTTCCTGAATTTTTGCCAAGTTATTGCGTGCCAAGTTATCGCATGCCAAGGTATCGTGATTCAAAAGAGGGCTCCATCGAGGGTAAACAAAACCTCACACGCCAAACTACCATACGCAATGACGCGGCAAAATAGACGACTAAAGTCGTGAGGTTATTTTCGGAGCACTATAGTTAACGAAGTAAAGAAAAAGATATTTGACAAAGATCAATAAGACTACTGAAAAAGCAAACAATTATTTACACCTTTCGCACAAATAGTATCATCGCAACGGGATCTATTCGCTGGAAATAGGAAATCGAGAACATCCACCTTTTCCCGCACATTTTTCCGTTATGGGTACCTGCTTTTCCCAAGCCGCCGCCAAGGGGCCCAAATGCCAAAATTGACACGAAATCCTCATTCCCGCGCAGGTAGGGATCTGCTGCTTCTGAGAACAAGAGAACAAGAGAACAAGAGAACAAGAGAACAAGAGAACAAGAGAACA
>SAMEA5043665__coassemble_148_pt1 | contig 20676 bp, 13 predicted proteins | sample SAMEA5043665__metabat2_low_PE_004 | metagenome-assembled genome bin SAMEA5043665 (sample SAMEA5043665) | Gadus morhua | reverse complement strand
CTAATAAAGAGCAGAGCCTAATAAAGAGCAGAGCCTAATAAAGAGCAGAGCCTAATAAAGAGCAGAGCCTATACGTTCCCCTGTCAACGCTTAACCGTTGCCATTACTGACAACCGCCCATGATTCGGGGTTCCGGCGGTTTGCCAGGCCTTACCGGATGAAGGGCTTTCACCTTCAATCTTTTGCCGATTTAGTTCGGCGCACTGGATGTCCTTTTTATCCCGCCAGCCAGCTGATGTAACACCATCCTGACTTTACAAAACAAACCCCGCCGGTTGGCGGGGTTTGTTGTTTTTGGATTTTTAATCTTGGCTTTTCATACCGGCATTACTCACTGTTCCCCACGGATTATGATGTGAATTTTCTTCAGCACTCAATTCCCAGGAATTCTTAATCACCTCGCCACCATTCTTTCTTAATGTAGGAGTAGAATCCCTTTTTCTACTGGAGTTTTTAATAGAAAATATTTCTTCACTATCGGCCAGGGACTCAAGGCAAACTGCTTCCTCGCATACTTCCCCTTCAGCGACATCCGTATTCTTTTCCTTATGAATTACCAACGTTCCATTCTTCGCCCAAGTGGCTATGACACCAGTGCGCAGCCATACATCCCCTTTAACATCTTTAACAAATGCTTTTTTAGTTGCCTCTTCATCTTCAAAATACCCTTCGGCCACATTGGGGCCAGAAACAAAGAGCTCCCCTTTGCTATTATAAGAATCAGGATACTCGTCTGCCAAACCCTCATCAAGAGAAATAAGTACCTGATGCTTGTTGGAACGGTGGGTTTGAAAAGGAAATATTTTATAACTAGCGTTCAGGTACTCGCACTCAATATTATTAACAAAAACTTTCATGCCGGGTAGAAGCACCAACCCTTTTCCCGGTTCTTTCTCAAGGGCAATAAGGCCTGCCTCAGGAAGGCTATACCCGGCAATGATGTCTATATCAAAGTTCGTCTTGATGATTTCACGGGCCTGTGCGTCAATATTTTTGGCCCCAATAATGACCATTTTTGGCTTTTTCGATTTCAATGCATCAATAATATTCTTAACTGAGCCATTCACGAAAGCGTTCACTAGGTTTTCATCACCAAACAGAATATCGGCATGAGCCATATTCAAATTGTTGATTAATTCAAGTTCGTTTTCTAGGGGCTTCTCAAAATCGACAGATACCCTAGAACCTATTGGGACTAATAGGCTCCGGGGCTCCTCCTTTGATGGTTGGCCATCTTGTGAGGCCCATAAAACCGAGGACAAACTTCTTGAACAATCTTGGCGTTTTGTAGCTTCAACCACTAAAGGCAACATAGCCCCAAAAAGGTGTGTCATAGGCAGAGCATTTAAAAATGATAACATGGAGACATCCTTCTCCATGTCACTTAATTTTAATACCTCGTATACCTGCATTACATTTGCATAAATATTGTCATAGGTGTATTTGATTGGTATGAGCTTTCCATTTTGGCCTGTAGATAATAGCATCAAGGCTGTATCTGTGCAGTTGCGATTGACTGTTTTGCATTCAGATTCGGGCCCATCTTCCCCCGAAATAATGTCTGCAAGCGATAAGACCTTTATGCCACTAACAAAAAATTTAAGAGGCACCTCAAATGGACTTTCACCTGACACAACCAATCCATTAACCTTGGCAAGTTTCATTTTTAACAGCAGAGGGTTTTGGTTATCGATAATCATCGGTATGAAACCCTCATGAATGATACCGAAAATAACCAATGTAGAATATTGTTGTTTAATAGTCGTCATAACGCCAATCTGTTTCTGATCCGGAGCACCTTCAGATACTGAACCATCACTGAATACCTTCTTTAGCTCGGCTCTCACAGCCTGAATTATCTTATTGCTAATAATATCTATGCTAAAGTCCCCGGGCCCCGCCAGACAAATGGCCGGAAACAAAAAAACAGCACCCATAACACAAAGAACGGCCGCCCGCAGCACACGTCTATACCCAAAGAGCATCTCCCCCCCCCCATACGTAAGTAAGCAAGTAAGCAAGTAAGCAAGTAAGCAAGTAAGCAAGTAAGCAAGTAAGTAAGCAGGGAAGTTTAGACGTTTTCAGAGACTATTCAGCCAATTCATATTTTCCAGTAGTAAAAACAGTAGTAAAACGGACGGTCATATTTCAGAACTGTTGATCTGGTATCTTGACCGCTTTTTCCGAGCAGGTCATGGCTGTCGTTCTCGTTGCTTGTGTTCAGTGTCAACAAACAGATACTGTCGTCAAAAAGGGAAAAGCAGGCGCCGGGCATCAGCGTTACCACTGCCATTGCTGTAAGAAAAGCTTTCAGCTTACCTGCCGCTATCACAGGAACCAGCCAGACATACACGAAAGGGTCATATTAATCATATCTCAAGAATGCACTATCAACAGCTCTGAAACATGACCAAATTATTAAGGCAGCTTCAGTAAGCCACCTTTTTCTTGTTTACAGTTCCTGAAAAAACCAACGCACAAAAAGAAGTATGGCAATAAACAACATCAGACTTTCAATAGCCAGCAGCCAGCCCAGCCAGCTTTGATAAACCCAGCCATCAACAACGCCACTGGTAAAGTAGAACAGCACCACAAATCCCAGCCAGGCAAAACCCCTTCCATAAGCTGTAACAACCGCCGGAACAAAGATCAGCAGGGGCAATAACCGCAGGAACCAGATCAGCCAGGGAGAGTCGACCTCCGGAGGGGCAAGTATCCAGTGCTCCAGCGTGATAGTGATCAGCAGCAGGAAGTAGCAGGGAGCAGCAACCAGCCAGCTTATGCGGGCTTTAGGACCAAGTGTTGCGATCATAACGCTCGCCCCAGCTTGACAGCCAATTCGGCTATACGTTTGCCGAGAGCCTGGCAGAGTTCCTTCTCGTCAGACGACAGGGGGTTTTTATTGCCGCCGGCAACATGACTGGCCCCGTAGGGTGTACCACCGGTTTGTGTTCTGTTGAGAGCCGGTTCTGAGTAGGGCAGGCCACAGAAAATCATACCGTGATGCAACAGCGGTACCTGCATGGTCAGCAGGGTACTTTCCTGACCGCCGTGCAAACTGCCTGTTGATGTGAACACGGCAGCGGGTTTGTCTATCAATGCACCCGTAAGCCACAGATTGGTGGTGCCATCGAAAAAATACTTCATAGGTGCCGCCATATTACCGAAGCGGGTCGGACTCCCAAGCACCAATCCACTGCAGTTGCGCAGATCATCTTCTGTGCAGTAAACGGCACCTTCTGCAGGAATATCCTCTTCTGTCGCCTCACAGACAATGGAGACCTTGGGCACCGTGCGTACCCGTGCTTCCACACCGGTCACCGATTCCACCCCCCGGGCAATGGTCAGCGCCAGATCACGGGTAGCGCCATGCACGCTGTAATAGAGGACCAATATATAAGGTTGTTGAGCGGCGTTCATAGGAGAGTCTCCTGATTCTGCGTAGCTGTTGATATCTGGCAGGATCTGCTGTTTTTTGAGATAGTCTATCTGGATGCAGAATAAGGGTATACCGAAATGGATTACAGGCGTAGTGCCAAATATGGGCGCAAAGTCGTGACGATAACATTCCAGCGCTTTATCACCGACAACTGTTTTGATCATGCCGCTTCCCTGACCTACACCACGCTGTTCGCCATCGTGCCCCTGCTGACGGTCACCTACAGCATTCTGGCATCATTTCCGACGTTTCAGGGTATTGGCGCCGAGATCCAGAGTTTTATTTTCTCCTACTTTGTCCCCTCGGCCGGGGAGACGGTGAGTGAGTGGTTGACCTCGTTCTCCAGTCAGGCCCGTAATTTGACCATGGTGGGTTTGGCGTTTTTGGTGATCACAGCCCTGCTCATGTTGCGGACAGTCGACCGGGCCATCAACATGATATTCCATGGCGATGACAGCCGCCGTCCGGTGACCAGCTTTCTACTTTACTGGATGATTCTGACCCTCGGCCCGCTGCTGCTTGGTCTCGGCTTTGTTGCAACCTCTTATCTCACGACGCTGCACTTTCTCGAAGAGGCAACGGTGACTCTGGGCGTCAGGGGCGCATTTCTTCGGGGGTTGCCGGTATTGATGAGTTGTATGGCCTTTACCCTGCTCTATATGGCGGTGCCCAAACGGCGGGTAAAGTTCAGCCATGCTCTTACCGGTGGTATCGGTGTTGCTCTGATGTTCGAAATGGCCAAGTTTGGTTTTACCATGTTCCTGGGGGTTTCACGTACCTATGAATTTATTTACGGGGCTTTTGCTGCGGTTCCTGTTTTTCTGCTGTGGATTTTCCTAAGCTGGATCGTGATTTTGTTGGGAGCCGAACTGGTTCATGCCCTCGGGGAGCCCAAAGGGGATGATTTCAAGGTGCTCTCTCCGATGCTGGCTCTGATCGCAATTCTTGCGGTATTCAAGGTGCGTTTTGAGCAGGGGCAGGCGACCGGGCTGGAGGATATCCAGAAAGCGGGCTGGCCGGTAGGACAACGGGATTGGGAGCGGGTCACCGGATGGCTGACCCGTGATGGGCTGTTGTGGCGAAACAATGTCGGGGCGCTGGCACCCGCATGCTCTTTTCACAGCGTGCAATTGGCCAGCATTATCAGTCGCTGTCCCTGGTCGTTGCCGGGCAATAACGAGCTGGATAAGTTGGAGCTCCGTGGTCGTCCGGACTGGTTTCGGACGCTTATCGGTACACTGCGGGGGTTGAACGATGAGCGGGACAAAGCACTGGCGGGTTCATTGGATGCGCAGCTTTCAGATCCGCCGCCTTCAAGCAGGCCGCCTTCAAGCACATCATTTGCAGACAAATCATCATAGAGGAGTGACCGGTGACCGGAAGTAGATTGTCCCTTCGGCAAGAGAAATCGGGCCGTGTGTTGGCAGTACTTATTGTTCTGTCTGTTCTGTCCGTTCTGTCCGGATGCCGTCAGCCTTCCGGGCCGACCTCGACCTTCAGGGATTATCAGGGCAATGAACTCTCCCGATTTTCTGAGCACTCTCCCTGGCTGATCGTGAGCTACTGGGCCATCTGGTGTAAGTCCTGCCGGGAGGAGATCCCCGAACTGAACGCACTGGCTAAAGCCGATAATGGCATTCAAGTCTGGGGCGTGGATTTCGATAATCCCACATCCGTAGCGGAGCTGGATGCGAAGGTGGATAAGCTGGGGATTGCCTTTCCCGTCCTTGCTCCGGCAAGTGTTCCTCAACTGGCACTGGAAATGCCGCCGGTTTTGCCTGCGAGCTATATAATTGCCCCTGATGGTTCTGTGAAGGAACGTCTGCTGGGTTCCTATAGCATGATCGAATTGCAGGACATCGTTCACCGGTTAAAAAGCGGGTAACAGTTATGGAAAAAGTGTGTCAAAAAGCGATTGTGCGCGGCAGGGTTCAGGGTGTCGGGTTCCGTTTTTCCGCCCGACTGCAGGCGGAAGAGCTCGGCATTAGCGGTTGGGCAAAAAACCTCCACGATGGCAGTGTCGAAGTGATGATGTGCGGTGAAGCCAGCGCCGTTAAGCTGCTGACCAACTGGATGGAAACCGGGCCAACGTCGGCCGAGGTTGAGAGCGTTATGGTGGAGGATATTCCCTGCCAGCAGCTATCGGGCTTTGTTACGCTTTAACGGCAAACTTCCCTCGGGATGAATCGAAGCGCAGTGTGCGGTATGGAATAAAAGAGAAGGTCAGGCTCTGGTATTCAGAGCCTGACCCGAACCGATTACATGATGTTAGCTTTCATGGCTTCTGCTTTGTTAACAGTCATAACAAAGTGCAGATTGCCACCCGCCTTGATATCAGAGTGCTCGAAGGTGTTGTAAACATTCAACGGCTTGCCGTTGATGGTCACCGACTTGACATACTTGTTCTCAGAGCTGTTGTTTTCAGCGGTAATGGTGAACTCACCTTGACCAATATTCACCACAGCTTTGTCGAAAATAGGACGACCAATGGTGTAGGTTGGATCAGCCGGCGTGATTTGGTAGAAGCCCAGGGCAGACAGAATGTACCAGGACGACATCTGACCCACATCTTCGTTACCGATAATACCGTCCGGTGTTGGCTTGTAGAACTCCTTGTAAACGCGATCCAGATACTCCTGGGCTTTCCAGGACTCTTCGGTACGGTTGTAGAGGTAGATCACATGGTGTGATGGCTCGTTACCGTGAATGTACTGGCCGATAAAGCCGGTCATATCCTGATGGTTATCGCCACCGTTGGAGTCGGCAGTAAACAGGTCATTCAGCTTTTTGTTAAAGCCGGAGGTTCCGCCCATCACTTCGGTCAGCTTGTCCAGATCCTGCATAAAGGTCCACTGCCACTGCCAGGCGTTGCCCTCGGTGTACCAGAGCGCATCGGAGTTATAAGGGTTGAAGTCAGCAGAGGCGTACTCGTTCTCGCAGGTATTCAGCTTCACTGGTACGAAGAAGCCAGCCTCTTTATCCCAGTGGTTCAGAGAATAGTAAGCGCGATCGTTAAACTCCTGGTAACCATACGTATCACCGGCCGCCTTGGCCATCTCACCAATGGTCCAGTCGTAGTAAGCGAACTCCAGACCATAGGAGACAGAGTTCCAGTTTGGCAGACCCACACACTTGTCACGTTCGTAGTAACTCAGCTGACCTGCCATGACCGCACTGAGGGTATGATCCGGAATTTGCGGGTAATCATACGGGGTGTAGTAGGCCGATTTTTTAGAAGCGTCGAAAGCACGCTGAGCATCAACATCCAGACCTTTCACCACCGCATCGGCGACAATGGCCGCAGATGGATAGCCGATCATGGTGCCGGTCTCTTTACCGCCCCCTTCCCATTTAGGCAGCAGACCAAACTCGTCTGATTTACGCAGCAGATCAAGAGCGTACTCTGTCGCACGCTCAGGTTTGATAATAGTCAGCAATGGATGAACAGCGCGGAAGCTATCCCAGGTGGAGTAGATAGTGTAGTTGGTGGTGTCGTCTGCCTTGCGCTCACCGCCGAGCATATCCCGGTAGGCACCATCCACATCCTGGAACACAGCCGGAGCAATTAAAGTGTGGTAGATAGCGGTATAGAAGTTGGTCTTCTCTGCCTCAGTACCACCTTCCACCTTGATGGTGGAGAGCTCTTTCGCCCACTTCTGCTCTGCGTCCTTTTTCACCTGCCCGAAATTATAGGTAGGAGCTTCTGCCATCAGGTTGCGCTCGGCACCATCCCAGCTGACCGGAGAGAGTGCGACACGCATTTCAATCGGGCTATCGCCTTTGCCAAAGTCCAGATAGGTGACCTGCTCTTTATTCGGCGCATTGATGGAGCCATAAACAGCGCCCATCACCATATTGGCCGGATCTCCACCCTCGCGGGCAATCATAGCGCTGGCGACAGGTTGATTGAATTTGGCGTAGAAGAAAATTTCCTGTCCCTGGAACCAGCCGGTGGACTTGCGGCGACCGCGGATCGTGTATTCATCCACCAGTTCCACACGGTTCTGCAGGGATTCGCCATTATTGGCTTCCAGAGTGTGAGCCAGGTCAAGCTTGATTTTCCGATCGGCACCGGGAGCGTAGGTGTAGCGGTGCACGCCGACACGGGTGGTGGCGGTAAGCTCGGCCTTAATCTGTCCTTCGTTCAGAACAACAGAGTAATAACCGACAGATGCCGTTTCATTAGCTTTGTCGAAATTGTTATTTTCTTTGTCGGCATCATCGGAGTAGGGAAGTACGAGGATATCACCCAGATCGGTAGCACCGGTGCCAGAGAGGTGGGTGTGGGAGAAGCCATACAGGTTTACGTCAGTATCAAAAATCTGGCCACCATTGTAGTCACTGGCATCCCAGTAACCGGAAGCGGAGTGCCAGGGATTTTGACCCTCTTCTGTATCCTTCCCTGTACCTTTAAAAGTATCAGGCGACAGCTGCACCATACCTGACGGTACAACGGCACCGGGGAATGTGTGACCGCTGGCCGCTGTGCCAATCATCGGATTGACGTATTTCAGAAGGTTAAGATCAACAACTATCCCGGCACCATCTTCAGGGCGCTCAGGCTGAGGAGGCGTTGTCGGTTCCATCATTATGTAGTTGGTGGTTTCTTCTTCACAGCCAGTTAAGCCCATTACACCAAAGGCAACAGCAACCGCCAACAGGGTTGGTTTAAGCTTCATCATATTTCCCTACATCTCTTTCAAGAGAGTTAAAGAGCTAAAAAATAGTACATACTGTAATGCCAACCGCGTGTTTGGCTTCGCATAAGAGATCAGCGTGACGTTGGTTCAGGAAGGAGTAGTTTCAGATTTCAAGTACGCGAGTCGTTGCTAACGACAATAATCCTATATTTGTTTTTTGCAAAAAAATGAAGACAAAAAAAGAATTGCCTGCAAATTGCAGTTCAATTTTAAAAAACAGATAAATATTTTTTAGTTAGTACAAAAAAAATTGAATATTAAGCCTGAAATATTACACACGGATCAAATAATCAACCCTTCAAGAATCGAACGCCATCGAACATATACACGTAATATAAATGAGATTTCCCCTTCCACATACCTTAGATATCAATCGTATATCGGACTAATGTAACATTTTTTGTGATTCACTCTGACAATTGATCCATATCAAACATTGAGCACTCTATAGCATCATTGACAGCTCCATTTTATGGCCTTTTGGTTTTTTTGATTCAAATCAACGGCAGTAACAAATCAGAAAAAATGCTACAAAATTACCGTATTTGAATTATTTGAATTGTTTCTGACAAAGAATTTCTACTTTATATTGGCCCCATGTTCAATGGTGTTCGGGTTTGAACGTCTGGCAACCCCGAGCAAGAGCAATAAAAACAGCAGTATCGAAGTCATCTACTCGCCTGACTATCCGCTTCAAACTATCTATAGGGTTTTCAATGGAATTTAAACGTAGCCTTCTGGCCTGCGCAGTTGTGTTTGCCGTAGTTAATATGACGGGCTGTAGCGATAATGATGACGATACCGTAATAATCACGCCGCCCATTGAATCTGAAAGCACCGTACTGAAGTATGTTGATACCCTGATCGGCACCAATGGTCTTGGTAATGTAAATCCAAGCCCGGTCACGCCAGAGGGTATGATCCAACCTTCGCCAGATAACTGGAATCCCAATAACTGGGATGGCAAGGGTTCACCATCGAATTATCACCACAACCTGAACCTGTTGTCCGGTTTTAGTACCACCCATATTTCCGGAGCCGGCAAGGGTGACTTGAACGACTTCGCCTTCCTGCCTTACACAGACTTCAATACCGATCCTGTCACTATCGACAAGAGCACCGAGGTGGCAGAGGTTGGTTACTACGCTGTTGACCTGATTGAAACCAGGGTTAAAGCAGAACTGACAGCCACAGACCGTGTCGCCTTCCATCGCTACAGCTACGAAGATGGCCAGGATCGTAAAGTACGCATCGATCTTCAGCACGAACTGCTGGAACAGTATGGCAACCACTCCCGCAGCATCTACTACAAGAAGGTCGGCGATAACGCTATTGCCGGTGCCCGTACCTCCAATGAATGGGGACAGTGGCAGACAGTGTATTTCTATGCAGAGTTCTCGGAGTCAGTTATTAGCGAGACGCTCTACGTCGATGGTCAACCTTCCGACCTGACTGAAGCGGGTCTGGCGGATTACGAGGGTTATGGTGACAAACGCCCCCGTGTCCGTGACATCATGACTCACCTGAACTTTGGTGCAGGCGATCAGCCAATTACCGTCAAGATGGCTATTTCCGGTACGGGTGTAGAAGGCGCGATGGCCAACCTCAAGGCCGATCAGAATGGTTGGGATTTCAACGCTGTTGTTGAGCAGAACCGTGCTCAGTGGAGCGAAGTTCTCGGCAAGTTTACCGTCGAAGGTGACAGCGAAGCTGACAAGACCATGTTCTACACCTCCCTGTATCGCACTTACGTTGCACCGTTCGTCTATCAAGACGTCGATGGCAAGTACCGTGGTATGGATGGCAAGGTTCATCAGGCAGAAGAAGGCTTTACCAATTACTCCGTCTACTCCATGTGGGATACCTTCCGTGCCGCCCATCCATTGAAGACCATTATCGATAAAGATCGTGCGGTTGAGTATGCGCGGGATCTGTTAAACAAATTCAAGACCGGCGGTGTATTACCCAAATGGGAACTCCACTCTGACTTTACCGGTGAGATGGTTGGTTATCCGGCGGTGTCTGTTATCGCAGATATCATGGTCAAGCACCCCGAAGAGTTCACTCCGGAAGAGTACACTCTTGCCCTGCAGGCGGCAGAGGTTTCTGCAAACTTTGATCTGAGCGTCACTGACAGCTGGGTTCCCTATCGTGATGCCTGGAATGGCGACAAGCGTTTCACCGTAATGACCCGTCATGGTCAGTATGCAGAAGAGCTCGGTTATGTACCGGCCAACATGAAATGGGCTCCAGAACAGGCTCCAGCCGGAGTTTCTGGCTTGAAAAAGGACAAGTACGACGAGCTGGTTAATGAATCTGTGTCGTATGGTCTGGAGAATGCCTACTACGACTGGTGTATCGCCCAGATTGCCAAACTGGCAGGCGATGAAGCGCAGTTCCAGCGCTACATGAAACGCTCGGAAACCTTCAAAAACTACTTTGACCACAACCCGCAAGAGTACAGCAAGTACGCAGGTGCCACCGGCTTTATGCGACCGGTTTACCAGGAACTTGGCTCCGCAACCGGTACATGGGCGAATAATTTCGATTCAACATGTATCGATCAGGTGACTGGTAAATATACTGGCAACGACTTCGGTGTTTGTAAGAATCTGAATAACGCCGATATGTTCTGGCCCTACCGTGCCGAGCACCGGGGTGAAGACTTTACCGAAGGCAATACCTGGCAGTGGACGTGGTTTGCACCCCATAACATCAACGGCCTGAAAAACGTTATGGCTGGGGTGAAGAATAAGCGCACCAACTTCGAGCAGCCGGAAGCCATCGCTCCCAAAGGTGATGCAAGCTTCCTGAAAAATCTGGATGCATTGTTCACCGCCGATTCCAAAGCGGATACTTCACAGGGTGATATGACCGGTTATATCGGGCAGTTCATCATGGGTAACGAACCTGACCACCATGTTCCTTACCTGTACAACTGGACCTCAGAGCCCTGGAAAACCCAGGAATACGTTGACCAGGCCATCAATGAGTTCTTCCATCCCACCAAGGAAGGTCTGATTGGTAATGAAGACGTGGGCCAGATGTCGGCCTGGTATCTGATGTCGGCCATGGGCTTCTATCAGGTGACGCCTGCTGACCCAACGTACACCATTGGTCGTCCGATCTTTGACAAGGTTGCTCTTCCTGTGAATGGCGGTGAATTTACCATCACTGCGGAAAATAACTCGGAAGAAAATATCTATGTCAAAGCGGCCACCATTAACGGCAAGCCGCTGGGTGACAATCTTTCCTTCCACCATTCTGAGCTGAAGCCGGGCGGTGAGCTGCATTTCGTAATGACCAACGATAAGACCGCAGCCATAAAAGCCAGCTCTGCAAAATAATAAAACATTGGAATAAGGGGGCGGTGTTATGCCGCCCTCCTCTCCGCAGACAAATTAATGATCGGTGCCAACGGTGTCTGGCCATCGGTTTACACTCGAATTCGAGGTTTTCAATGGAATTTAAACGTAGCCTGCTGTCTTGCGCAGTGGTGTTTGCAGCACTTGGTATAAGTGGCTGTTTTGATGACGGTAATGATAATGACGATTATGTGGTTACCCCACCGGTAGTAACGCCAGAAGCAAACACGACGTTTACCCGCTACGTTGATCCATTTATTGGCACCGGTTTTAACGGCCACACCTTCCCAGGCGCTGTTGTTCCAGAAGGCATGATTCAACTCTCCCCTGATACCGAGCTGTTAGGCTGGCACTCATCCTCTGGCTATCACTACGACAAAGAGACGCTATACGGTTTCTCCCATACCCACCTCTCCGGCACTGGCATGGGTGGCCTGGGCGACGTTCTGTTTATGCCCTACGTAGAAGGCAAGCAACATGAAGTCGTGACCATGGATAAGACGACAGAGACAGCTGCTCCCGGTTACTACTCGGTGGTTATCAAGGACAATGGTATTAAAGCGGAGCTCACCGCGTCTGCTCGTGTAGGTTTCCATCGCTATACCTATCCCGAAGGCAAACCCAACAAACTGAAAATTGACCTGAATAGCATTCTTAATGCGGATTGGGGCAGTACCCCGATGCGTAACAAACTTACTATCGTTGATGATTACACCATTATGGGTGAGCGAGATGCTCGCCAATTCTCCGGCTGGGCGAAAAACCAGAAGGTTTATTTCTACGCAACGTTCGACAAAAAAATCAAATCGTTTGAACTGTTCGCGGATAATGAAAAAGTTGATGGTCACAGCGCCGAACATATCTCGGAAATTATCACCACTGAGACCGGCGGTCTGAAACGTATCAAGGCCGATGTTACCGCATTCATCACGTTTGAAGATGGTAGTAATGAACTGAATGCGAAAGTTGCAATCTCCGGTGTAAATACCGAAGGTGCGGAAAAGAACTACGACGCAGAAGCCGATGTCACCTTTGATATCGCCAAGGCCGAAGCCAATAACAAGTGGCACGCAGCGCTGAATAATATTCAGATTAAGGGTGGTACCGAGGTAGAAAAAGAGATTTTCTACACCGCTCTCTATCACACCAAGATTGCGCCACAGGTTTATCAGGATGTAGATGGTCAGTACCGGGCAATGGCAGACGGTTCGCAGGTATCCATTTCTCAGGCTACCGATGACCAGCCAAACTTTGGTGTCTACTCCCTGTGGGATACCTTCCGTGCCCTGCATCCGCTGAAGACTATCACCGAGCCAGAACGAGCCGTTGATTACGCTAAAAACCTGATCGAGAAATACCGTGAAGGTGGTCTGCTACCCAAGTGGGAACATCTGGGTGACTATACCGGCACCATGGTCGGCTACCCGGCTGTTGCCGTTATTGCTGATGCCATGACCAAGTTCCCGGAAGCGTTCAGCACGGAAGAGCGCCAACTGGCACTTGAAGCGGCGGTTGCCTCTTCAACCTGGCATCCGGGTGATTTCCAGCACTGGGATAAGCCGGTTCTTGATCGGGTAATGACGCCCCATATCAAGTACATCGAGGAGATTGGTTTTGCTCCGGCGGTGGTGAAAGACGTCGATGGCAATATTGTGAGTGGTACTGCCGAATCAGTCTCCTATGGTTTGGAAAATGCCTACTACGACTGGTGTATTGCCCAGATTGCCCGCCTGGCAGGCGACGATGCGACACAAATTAAATACATCAAGCGCTCCCAGGGCTACAGACGTTACTTTGATAACAACCCCGCTGAATATGCCGAACATGGCGTGACCGGTTTTATGCGTCCAGTGATGGAGGACAAAACCTGGAGCACACCTTTCGATCCCTACAACGCCATCCACGAGACAGGCAACTACACCGAAGGTAATGCCTGGCAGTGGACCTGGTTTGTGCCCCACGATATCGCCGGTCTGAAAAATGAGATGGGTGGTGAAGCAGCCTTTATGGCCAACCTTGACGCGACATTCACCGCGGAAACAACCGGTGAAGAGACTGCCGATATGTCCGGTCTGATCGGTCAGGTGGCGTTTGGTAACGAGCCCTCTCACCATATCCCCTACCTCTATAACTGGACGGCGGAGCCCTGGAAAACCCAGGAAGTGGTGAACTACATCCTTGAAGAGATGTACACCGACCAACCTGCAGGTGTTGTTGGTAACGAAGATGTGGGCGCGATGTCTGCCTGGTACGTGATGTCTGCCATGGGCTTCTATCAGGTAAACGGCGCTGACCCTGTTTATACCGTGGGTCGTCCGTTGTTTGACGAAGTGGTTATCCCGGCTGAAGGTGGTCAGTTCACCATTACCGTTGAAAATAACGCTGACCAAAATCTTTATATCAAGGATGTCACCATCAACGGCAAACCTTTGGGTGACAACTTCACGTTCCACCATCGCGAATTCAAAGCCGGTGGTGAGCTGCGCTTCGTAATGACCGGCGAAAAGTCCGAGGCTATGAAGCCTGTTCCCGCTCAATAGTTAAAACCTGCAATCACAGACAGGGAATCCCACCGGATTCCCTTGTCTTGCGCTTATCCATTAATTTGATCTGAGATAATGTATGTATTTTAAACGTAATCTTCTGGCCTGCGCCGTTGTATTTGCCACGATAGGCATTTCAGGTTGCAACGATAATGATGACGATGACTACGTAATTACTCCTCCTGCACCTGAAGCAGACTCCACATTTACCCGCTACGTCGATCCATTTATTGGTACCGGGGCTGATGGCCACACCTTTCCGGGAGCGGTTGTTCCGGGCGGTATGGTTCAGCTCTCTCCCGATACTGAAATGGAAGGCTGGGGCTCCGCGGCCGGTTATTTTGACCATGGCAAAGAGGCTGATATTCCTGTTTACGGCTTCTCCCACACGCACCTGAGTGGAACAGGTATTACTGACCTGGGGGATATTCTGGTACTGCCGTTTACCGATAAGGCTAATGCCACCTACAACACCTTTGACAAGGCCAACGAAACGGCGAGTGCCGGTTACTACTCCGTTGAACTGAACCGTGGTGAAATCAAGGCTGAGCTGACCACCTCTGCCCGTGTCGGTTATCACCGCTATACCTTCAAGCAAGGTTCAACCCCTTTTATCAAGCTTGATCTCGACCACACGCTGAACAAAAGCTGGGGCAACCGTACCACAATCGGTGATATCGAATTTATCGATGAGTACACCATTCGTGGCAAGCGCAGCTCTGATGGTTGGGCCAATAATCAACACATCTATTTTTATGCCAAATTCAACCAGCCTATCCTGAAGGCCACGGCACTGATTGATGGTGTTGAGACGGAAGTGAGTCTGAAAGACGACGCCCATGAAGCGGTAAAAACCATCGCCTATCTGGAGTTTGCACCTAATACTCAGTCTATCGAGATGAAGGTGGGCATCTCGCCAACCGGTAGGGAAGGCGCGCAGAAGAATCTGGAGGCGGAAGTTCCCGAGTGGGGCTTTGATTCCGTACTGGCAAAATCCCAGCAGGCCTGGCACGAAGAGCTGTCCAAGGTGAAGATCAAGGGTGGTACCGAAGATCAGAAAGAGATCTTCTACACCTCTCTCTATCACGCATCTATTGCCCCGATGGTTTTCCAGGATGTTGATGGTCAATACCGCGCCATGCGTACCCAGCAACTGAAAGACGCCGGTGACGTACCCAACTACTCTATTTACTCTATGTGGGACACCTTCCGGGCCTTCCATCCTCTGCAAACCATCATTAATCCTGAGCGCGCTGAAGAGTACGCCAATGATCTGATTCGCAAGTATCATGATGGCGGCATCCTGCCCAAGTGGGAGCTACAGGGTCACTACACCGGCACCATGATCGGCTTCCCAGCGGTCTCCATCATTGCTGACGCCATGGCTAAAGGTCTGGATGTTGATCCACAGCAGGCCAAAGAAGCGGCAGAATTTACTGTTCGCTACCATGAGAAAACCGAGTTCCCGGACTGGACCGAAGACCAGAATATCGGTGCCGCTAACGTGGTACAGGTTAAGGTGTACGAAGAGAATGGCTTTGTTCACCATGGCTATTGGAACAGTGCGTCGTATACTCTGGAGTTCGCTTATGGCGACTGGGCCATGTCCGAAATTGCCCGTATGACCGGTGATACGGCTCTGCAGACCGAGTTCCTGACCCGCGCTGAAAACTGGCGCAACCACTGGGATGAAACAACGAGTTTCCTGCGTCCGAAGAATCATCCCAGGAGTGCTAGTGCCAACAAACCGCCACTGGAGTTCTATCTGCCCATCGATGAGAGTGGTCTGGCTGAGTGTGAGACTCCATATGACACTGCTACGGTTTGCCCAAAGCTGCCGTTCGACCCTTACTACGTGGACGAATTCGCATTTACCGAGGGCAATGCCTGGCAGTGGAAGTTCCAGCCACTGCACGACTTTGACGCTCTGAAAACAGCAATATACGACGCTGACATCAAGAACGGCAAAACCGATACCACACCGAAGAAATCTTTCCGTGAAGATCTGGACGAACTGTTCAATGCCCGTTCTTCCAACACCGGTGAAGAGCTGCCCGACCTGACCGGCTACATTGGTCAGTACATGCACGGTAATGAGCCTTCGCACCATATTCCTTATCTGTACAACATGACTGATGAGCCATGGAAAGCGCAGGAGTATCTGGACCGCATCATGTCTGAGATGTACACCACAGAGCCAACCGGCTTGATTGGTAACGAAGACGTTGGTCAAATGTCGGCCTGGTACATTATGTCTGCCATGGGCTTCTATCAGGTGTCACCGGGCAATCCAGTGTACTCTATTGGTCGTCCACTGTTTGATGAGGTGTCGTTCAATGTTGAAGGTGGCGAATTTAAAGTCGTTGTTGATAACAACAGCCCCCATAACAAATATATCGCCTCCGTTACCATTAACGGCAAGCCGCTGAGTGAGAACTTCACCTTTGGTCATGAGGAGTTTGTAGCCGGTGGCGAGCTTCGCTTTGTTATGACCGGAGATAAAAATCTGGCTATGAGAACCAACCTGATCTGATTGTTGCCATAGATCATCAGAGAGGTCGCCTTAGATGTTCAGGTGCCCTCTCTGGTGTGACTGCTCAGGGTCGAAATACCGATTGCACTTATTGTCTTACTCCAGCTTCCGGTGGGTGGAAGATATTAAAGAGTACCCAAACCAAGCCGGGTAAGCTGAAACATCAGGATCCGGCCGCATAGGCGGCACCGAGCACCTCGAGCCATTTGTCTCCTGCCCGCTGCTGAATAGAATCCACATGATCGGTCTTATAACCTCTGACACCAACATTGGACTCCTGAATCTCATGATTCCCGGATTCAAGCAGGATGCTCTGAAACAGCGTCTGATCGTCCCCCTCTAAAGGATTACCGGGAGTGGGCACTTCGCCATCCCGCTCAATGCAGGCCGCCATAAATTTAATTTCAGCATCCAGCATGCCGGTTCGATCCTTACCGCTTTTGCAGTTATAGAGCGGCACAGCACCAATCTTTGATGTCAACAGTGCCACTCTGGTTGCCAGCTTGTAAGCGTCGTGATGTTCGTGGTGCTGCTTACCGCTGAGGTAAATTGTTCGAACCTGTGTAGCCAGGTTATTAATAATATTTATTTCCGTCTCTAGTGCTTTGATGTCACTGTTAAGATTTTGTGCTGTGTCGGTATTATTCTGCAACGTAATCAATTTCTTGTTGAGTTCACCTAAACGATCACCAACAAAGCCCCCTATTTGACCTTTGGTTCCCCCCAGCATTTCATCCATAGCCTTGCTGTTCATTTGATGCTGGGTAACACGCCCCCCCGTCAGGCCAGAAGCGATTCCCACCCCACCCGCATTCACGGGAATATTGAATCGGGCCTGTTTTAAATTGAAGGCAACAGTGCGGGTTTCACCATCCGAGGCGGGAATTTTAATCTTTACCGGTTGTGATCCATCAACCAGTTTCCTGAAGGCTTTGTTCTGGGCTTTCTGTAGTTTATTTTCTTTAGAAGAACCAAGGCCTGTAGTCACCAGTGAAGTCGATGTGGTTATTAATGTTGGAGCCTGGCTCTCATTTGCTCCCGCTTCAAGTGCTCCCGCTTCAAGAGCTTTATTATAGAGCTCTGGCTGGCTTGCCAGCGCTGCAATAATACTTTCTTCCGCTTTCTTATTCGCTCCAGCCTCTCTTTCTTTCTTATTTTTATGACCAAAAGGGGAGTGAATGCCATGGCGAATACCGGTAAAGACTGATTTTCCTGCTATCGAAAAGTCTGAACGCCATAAATTGGTGGCATGGCCGGTATTGGTGGTATCCGCACTGCTGACACCACCTTTTCCATATTTATTTATGAAAATTTCTCCATCGGAAACACGTATTTTTGAAGCGGGCGTTTGTTGTGATTGGTACTGTATGCCATCCACAGAAAAGTTATTATCAAAGACTGCCCAGTCTCTGCTATTTAGCTGCTCGACATAAGCATTCCTCAAAGCGCTTTTCGCTTCTGATTTATCAAAACCTACTGATACCAGTTGCTCGGCCAATTCCTTGGGCAAACCTTCCTTAACCGCCTTTTGCTCTTTTTTTGATGCTTCCTTATCACCGTTTAAAGCCACAGAAAATTCAAGTTCTTTCAAACTATAATTCAAGTGTTCTTCCAGTTTTTCATAACGCTTATCATTTTCATTTTTGTTATTCTTCAAAATATTTATTGCTGAGTTGATATGGATTTTCTGTATTTTGAGCAGCTCTTTAAGAGAGTTAGGTTTAAGCTGAGCTTGATTGAATGGATGACTAAGGTCAGGCTCGAGTTCTCCACTTTTTATCTCTTTAAACCGCAGACTGGTTATCTCTGCTTCCAGACCCGCGTCTATCAGTTCAGCAAAGATCTTGTCGGATAAATTATCCAACTCATTCTTCAGATCGTCGGTGACTTTTTTTGGACATTTTTCCTGAAGTTGTTCATCATAAGTATCAATTAAATTCTGCAGATTTTTGGTAAGCACTTTCTTATCATCATCGTCATACTGGGCAGAAGCTATGCCTTCACGAGCTAAAGTCAGACCAGCGTTTAGTAAATTGTTTTTAGTAATTGTATACTGTTGAGGCTGTGTTTCAGCGGAATGTTCGTTAGATTTGGCGACCTGTGGTTGAGGCTGTGTTTCAGCGGAATGTTCGTTAGATTTGGCGACCAGTGGTTGAGAGCCAGTTATGACTATATCTCTTGCGCTGAGAAGTTTTTCCTCGGGCTGATTGGATTTGTCACTACTTTTCCGGGATATGTTTTTAATAGCGTTAGGCAGAAACGTTATGAAGCGTCTGAATACCTTACTGCTACCTTTATTCTTCACTTCAGTAGATATTTGTGTCGTCTGTGTAATAGAATTATTACCGCCAATGTTTGGAGTGTTACCTGCCATGGTTTATTTCCCTTTTAATTAATCAGGCCCGAACCCAGCCCCCAGAACAGCACGGTGACTACCTTCATTGATACCTGCATGACTCACGCTACACAGAGCGTTGGTCTGCAAATAAAAAGCCGCACCCTTTCTGGAGCTCCTCTATCTTATTAAAGACAGCACAGAAGAGACAAATGATCCAGAAATCAATAAAAAACTACCCCTCGAAGGAGGCGGTTTTTTACTGCCGGCGATCACGATCAGGCAGGATTAATGGTGAGGGAACCAGAACCATTTTTTCCGGCTTTCGCCAGCCGTTGCTGACGCACCTCGGTGAGCAGGGCTTACGCACCAGTTGACCCGAGTCAGGAACCGTATAAAATCCCCACTTTTTCATGACTCACAAGCCAGCTCCTCTCATCACATTCCTTGAAACGCTAGAAAACGTTCGTCGTGCTGTTTCCTGCCAGCACAACTTCATCGACATTCTTGTGATCGCAGTGTGCGCCATCATTGCCAACGCCGATACTTGGGAAGATATGGAAGAGTTTGGCGATGAAAAGGAAGAGTGGCTCCGTACATTCCTTGAGCTGCCAAATGGCATCCCCTCCCACGACACTTTTTATCGCACCTTCTGGCGGTCAAAGGTAATCAGAAAAATCTGGAAGAAGATATCCGGAATCACATTGAAGCGCACTGGAAAAATCATCCTGCGGATACCCCGTCTGACAGTTTTTATGAGGAAAGCAATCGTGGTCATGGGAGAGAAGAATATCGGTGCTGCTGGACGTTTACTGACATTGCGGCCCTCAGAGATCATGAGGCCTGGGATGGCCTGAAGCAGTTCGGTGCCGTGCAGGCTGACAGAGTCATCAATGGTAAAGCGACAACAGCTCTGCGCTTCTACATTTGCAGCAAAGAGATGACAGCAAAAGACATGCTTTCTGCCACAAGAATGCATTGGGAAGTGGAGAATAACCTGCACTGGATGCTCGACATTGCATTTTCCGAGGATGCCTGCCAAACAAAGAACGAAAACGCTGCCGAGAACCTCTCCACCCTGCGTCGTATAGCCCTAAACATTTTGCAGCTCGATAAAACCAACAAACGCAGCATCAAAGGCAAACGGAAGAAAGCTGGCTAGAGCAATAACTATCTGGCCAAGTTGCTTAAGTCATTCATTGTGACTGGTGCGTAAGCCCTGGTTCAACTCCGGCTATGCTGCAATGGCACTGACTTAAGCCGAAACTCTTTGCTGCGCAAGGCATAGCGGCTGAAGATGACGAGGCCAATTGTCCCAATCGATACAAACTGCGGGCGGTGAAGATGTGACCAAAGCTCTTTCCCTCGTAGCAGTACCCATGTTTAAAGGCCAGAAAGCCCGGTCAGTACGAGGGGTGAAGCCTTAAGTCAGTGCCATTGGGCTATGTTGCCCTTAAAGGTTGAAGGTGAAATTAGGCTATTGTTTATGCCTATTTCTTATGAAAAATCGGTATAGCAGTAACATCAACAACTTAAAAAACTACTTCTTAGTCTTATTTACGTGCCAACAGGCCACTATCCTTCGATCCGGGTTATAAGAGTTTTTCTTCAACCATTTAGGGCAACATAGCCTTCAACCCCCTTATCGCGTCTTTTGCGGATCAATTCTATCCAGGATTCAACTCCGCCAGCCCCTGATAATCAGGGTAGCGTTGCCTCATATTTGTTAGTTTCTCTAACAATCCGTTATTTTATCTAACA
>SAMEA5043665__coassemble_145_pt1 | contig 20806 bp, 13 predicted proteins | sample SAMEA5043665__metabat2_low_PE_004 | metagenome-assembled genome bin SAMEA5043665 (sample SAMEA5043665) | Gadus morhua | reverse complement strand
ATACAAAAACATTTAAAATAAAAAACAAGGATGTGGTGGGCAGGATGCAAAAACAAAGAGTGAAAAAACAAGGAGCACACAAACAACAATTTCCGAAACAATCATCTGGAACCAAAACCCCAAATACGAAGGCTCAGGAAGTCGCACAATACCGTCAATCCGTTTTAGTGCGGGACGGCCTGATCATGATGCTGCTCGTTCCCGGTATCTATCTCAAGTAAGTGCTCATATTCCTCTGGCAGAAGCCACTTCCTGGTATCCTGAAGCTGCCAGAATCAGGTCTCGCAGCCGGGGAATCTGGTTAGCACCTGAGAGCCTGTCTTTGAGATATTTGGCGAAAGAGGTCCCATGCAGTTTGCAGGTCTTTTTCAGACTGGCAAAGGTCAAAGGTATCATGACACTTCCTGCCCAGAGCGCTCCGAGTACCACCGCTGACCTTCCGTCTTTTCACAGACTCCCTGATTTGTCGTTCACTCAGATTGTTGTGCAGGGGCAGCCACGGATACTCAAGAACCAACAGCAGCTCTTCCCTGACCACCATCAATTGGCCCAGCACTCTTTGTAAGTCCGGGTAATCGACCTGTGTCGTTATCCCGTTGTCAAAGTCTTGGTAGAGCCGACGCTTCTCCGCCTCTGTAGAATTTTTCTGGTAGGCTTCCATATCATCGTAGAGGTTCCAGTATTGGGTCTGCATCCAGTCTCTGGAAGCTCTTTCGAAATCATTAGCCGGTATCAGTTTGTCCAGAGGCCTTCCCGCGTGGAACCAGCACAGCCCATGCTGAAACACAGTATCAAACTGTCGGGCACCGTCACTATGGATAATCAGGGTTTCGAGCTGATGGAAGCTTATCAATGCAGCCTTTAAAACGCCCTCCCTCGCCCAACGCCTTTGCTGGGAGGCTTTGCAGCCCAGATTGTCGAGGAAGTTTTCCCAGTCTTTTTTTGAGGTAAAGGACTGGTCGCCACATGTCGCCAGTTAAATATGAGCAGTTACCCGCAAAAATATTCACCAAAACTGTACTAATATACACAGATGCTGATCTTACTCAATTTTTTGCCCTCAAAATACAAAATTTATCACTTTTAAAGATTCCTTTGTTCGTTTGTAATCTGATACTATCCATACGTATAAGTCACCTGTCGTATTTATCAAAAATCAAAAAACTGTAGTCCGGGGGGGAGTAATGCCACAAACACAATGGCATGGCAGAGTCGTATTAAGCAGCCAGTTAACAGAAGAAAATACAGGAACGATAAACAACGATATATATTCACAAACCGCAAGGCCGATCGATGTTATCCAGCAGGATATACAAAATTTCATAGCAGGTCTGAACTTCAGCGGATTCCGCTACTCTTCAGTACCGACATCTTTGGCAAAACATGGCCAGTACAGCGATTCTGTATTTGAGCTCACCCAAAGAGCAGATGGCCGAGAGGGATTTGGGACTATTCCCATGAAAATTCTCGCCAAATATTACAAAACCATGGCCTCTCATGATGATGTCTGGCCTCACCTCATTCACGCGGAAGGACCGGTGTTCCATGAGCCAGCAGCCGGGCTGATGAAGGACTATCTGCAAACCAATAATATAAAAAGCTATCTGTTCCTTCCGATGCGCTGGCAAACAGGCAGTGACTGGTTCTGTCTGTTCACACTCCAGAGTTCACTGCCCATTGATGAACTGAGAAGTCATTACCAGAGCATCCGCCAGACCCTCAATGAAAGGGCTCTTTTCTGGCATCTTGAACTGATGACATTCAGTCAGGAAAAGTTCAATCCCTACATTGTCAGAAAAGTTCTAACACCAAGAACCCGATACATTCTGAAACTGGCTGCTGAGGGGCACTCCTCAAGCGCTATTGCCAAAATGACAGGTATCAGCGATAACGGTGTCAACTATCACTATCGTGAAGCCAAACGCATACTGGGTGCCCGAAACAGAACGCATTTGGTCATACTCGCCAAAGATCAGAAGCTTATCTGACCAGCTCTTGCTCCGGTAACTTCATAAGGGAGTTACCGGTCATTCGAATATCAGTGATCCCCCCTTGTCGTAGTGATACACGACTCAGCCACGCGGTTCTCGACCAGCAGAGGGCTGTTTAGGGCTTAGCTTATCCAGCAAATCAAGATGGACTCTATCCCTCTTAGATACCGGATTCAGAGATTGGAACATCAGTCGAGCCTGAGGCAAATTGACGTCAATGCCCTTGTAGCCATACATCAGCCCCAAAGCAGCCAGGTAGTGCTCATCCGCGTTTAATTCAACTGATTTGCCCTCCTGCAGGTTTTTGATAGCAAGAGCGACTTTTCCGCTCCAGGCTTTCCAATCCTCCAGCTCCAGCTCTTCCCAAACCTGCCAGGCCTGTTGGCAACGAGACTCCAGAAGCTTTCGAGCACCCTCCCCAATTCCAGATTCATCCTCGATCAGAGCCAGACTTTCCAGCGCCTTAATCCCCTGCAACAGGGATTCTCCATCCCCCTCCACAACCTCCCGACGCACAGCCAGCGATGCGGCAAGCAGACGGGCCTCCATAACGGGGAGCAGACCATCCTCTCCCTCTCCCCAGCTTGTGAGTAGAGTCATAACCTCCTGCTGCTCACCGCTGTTCGCCGCAATCGCAGCATCGCGTACATGGTTCATAGCCTCAGAATACTGTTCATTAGCCCACTCGATAGCGGCCAGTTTCAGCAATGCCGGCACATTTCCTGCCTCTTTTTTGACAATATTTTTTAACAGGGTAAGAGACTCAGCATTGGTTGGATCTATTTTGTGTAACAGCAGAGCGATATCGGCAGCGTCACGGTCATTCGATGACAGCAGAACATACAGCTGTTCTTTATTGGGCTCTCTTCCACCGCGATTAAAGATCTCAATGGCCACAGAACGGCTATTGGGATGGTCAAAAGAGAGATCAACGGTACGCTTCAGTGCTTCACAGATATTATTATTATCGATGGCCATGGCAGTCAGCTGCTCAATGGGCAGACCATTCAGCAGATAGAAAGCCTCCTGTTCAGTTGAAGGATCTTTGATAGTGTTCGAGACCTCATCAAGCAGCGCATTCAGGTTATTAGCCGAACTATCCGTATCAAAATCAAGCGCCTGCTTGAGGGTCTTATCCAGCTGCTGCTGCCGAGACCTGGGCAGACAATAAAGGCCGGTGGCCCGGTACTGGGCAGCGGCAAGATTAACCCTACCACCGGCTGAAATATGCTCTGTCACTGCATAGGGTAAAGGGATGGGAATGTCACGCAGAAATGGTATACGCAATACAAGTCGGTTTGGCTTCTTGTCAAAGCGGGTAATCTTTCCTCTCATCACACGTAACCCCGTCTTAAACGCCGTATTAAGCAACCAGCAGGTTAAACGATTCTTAGTCGAAGCCCTGGGCGAATCAGGTTTAACTCTCAAACTGCTGGTAGCCATCTTACGAATATCAATCTGGCCTCCTGATACAGGTATACGACCATTAAACATGAACTTTTTATCTTTCAATAACCAGCGCAGAGAGCGCGGCAGAGAGTGCGGCAAAGCGGAAGACTGCCCTTCCTCCTTGGGGGAAAGGAGATCATTGAGTCGGAAATTGACGCCCTTGACATCGATTGCACCATTCAGCTCATCGTTCAATGTCAGCTCAGCCTTTTCGACCTTCATGGCTTTTATTTCTACCCCATGCAGGGCGACAGACCCCGGATGTATAACAGTACGCTGTCTGGTAACCTTTCCCTCTGACGACATCGATTGAATATTCTCGATACGCAGGTTTTTGAGCTTGCTCTTCCCACGCACAGGTATGGTCGTGGTCTTATCAATATCGTTACGCCCTGAAGCACCATGTTCGAGCAGAATATTGCCCGCCCCTTTAATCACTATAAAACCTGCACGAACCTCTGAGCGCTGGCTTACATCATTCTTTTCAAGAGTGCTGGTTGTATTAATGTCCCTTGCCGTTCCCTCTATACTTTCTGGCAACCTGACCTGCATATCCGCTCCCTGCAACAAAATGACAGGCGCATTGGTCACCACTTTATCGACATGGGTACTGACGGTTTTGTTATGCGGATCCAGAGTCACTTTCACATTGTCTTTAACAACGATTTTCCCATCCCCCGTCACCAACAGTTTTTCGAGGGCATCACTGCCAAGTGCCTTGCCCAGCGATTTGACCAGATCTGGATTGCAGTCAACCCTGATTTCAGCCGCGTTTTCCTCTCCCTTAGGCGCCATGGAAAGTGTTAACTTCTCTCCATGCTCGTGTACTCCTGACTCTAGCTCTACCTGTTTCAGAGAGGCATCAATCGCAATATCACCCTTGGTATCGATTTTCACAGCGTTGGCAAAAACACTGAAAACAGCATCACCTTCGACAATCCCTCCCGGACTGTCAGGACTGACCATTGTCGTGCGTTTGCCGACATCTTCCCCCAATGTGACCTTCAGGTCATCCACTCGCAGACCAACATGGGTGCAGAATGAACCGGGGACTCGCTCCAGCACCCCTGGCTCATCAGGGCGGGCCAATGGTTCTGCCAACGCCTGCAGTGGATCACTGGGCAGAAGTTTTCTCGCGGTACTATTCGCTAACCCGATCGGGCTGCTGACTTCGGCTCCAACGTATTCGGCCTTTACAACAAGCTGGTCAGGGCGGCTGTCTGCCTCGGTCTTTTCGGGCGCATTCGTCAATAAACCAATATCAAGCCCCTTGAGATTAACACTGACCTTGACGGCATCACCATTGACCAAGGCCTCACTCCCCTCTTCTACCTTTCTTCCGGTCTTGAGCGTCACCTCATCCACTTTGATTGAAGGCCGCAGGTGTGAGCTAAAAATCATCTTGTGCGGAAGCTCGCTGGGAGTACGAATGCCCATGGCCGTGATCCGAGCAATCATATCAGCATTCATACTGTCTGCATTCACGCTGACTTTGCCAATCTCTACACCAAAATGAACAGGAGCTTCTGCCATTTTTCCCTGAATGACTTTCTTCACGGTTCCAACCATCTTTGCCAGATTGGCACCGACTGTGGCAGGTTTGCCAGTCAGATAATTATGAAAGGCAATCGCAATCGGACCACCCAGAGTGAGTTTGATCTTATCAATATCAACATCCAGATCAACAGGGTCACTACCGTCAATCGGTGCTGTTAGTTGTGTACTAATATCTCCAAGGGTGATTTCAACCAATGGTTGTCCATCACTCCCCTGACGGGTATTGATATTCACCAGCTGAAAAGTAGCTTCTTTCAGATCAATAAAATCATTGCCAACAGGTATATTGAACTGAGGAACAGTGATCTTTTCGTAAGAGCCCTTATTCTGATAGATACGACGTAAATTCAATGCCAGCGTGACAATCTGTTTATTAAATGCCTCTTTCTGTTGTTTCCTTTGTGCCAGCGCTTTCTTTTCAGTATCAATCTTTGTACCCAGAGATCTGGTCTGCGTTGTACTTTCATTTATCCTTTTTTCAGCCTCCTTCAGCTGAGACACCAACGCCTGCCTCTCTTTCTTTAATTGTTTAACCTCTGCGCCCGAAGTGGCGATTCTGACATCACGACACCTAAGTTTTAATTTACTCTGCTTTTTGTCGTTTTTCTCAATATTTTTCTGCAATGTTTTACACGTTTTCTGAAGCTCTTTAACTGCTTTATTGCCTGCTCTCAGATCTTTAGTCGACTCTTCAATGGTCGCGTTGTGCTGATCAATTTCCTTTTTGCCCACAGGAGAATGATTATCAAGAATTCTTTTCGCACTCCATCCAATCCCCTTTTCAACAAAGTTTCGTCTGTCTGGTTGCGGCTGTGGAGAAGCCTGTTTCTGAAACTCATCAGGCTTTTCGGACTCTGTAGCCGTCGAAGGTGTCTCCAGCAATGTGGTTGATGATGATGGTACGGAAGATTCTTTCAGCTCAGCCTCTGCGTGGAAAGAATTATCCTCTTTAGCCGTTAGCCTGCTTTTCAGGGAGCAGGATTTTGGAGAACCAGCAGAATCAGCAATAGCTTCATCCTGAGTTTTCCCGCAGGAAGGGAACTTTTCTGAATGTGTGTTTTCGGAAACTTTACGTCGAAACGCACCAAAAAATATATCCTTCAGAGCACGCCTTTTGTCGTTATTAACTCTTATGGATTGACTGTCTGAAGGCTGTTGTCCATTTTTTCTAGAACTTCGCATGGTGGCTTTCCCTGCTCCGATAAACACGTCCCGATACACAAAGAGCCCAAATCCTTCGGGCTCTTGTTCAGTTTAGCTAGATCAGGTCATTTTTTGCTATAGAGGCTGGTAAAGGTCAGGATATGGGTCGAAGAGGCCGGTATTTCAGCATAAAGTTCAGTGCCATCCTGCTCCAGCCCTGACAACTTGCTGACACCCATCAACTGATAGGCTGCATCCTCAATCCGCAGACGCACAGGGTGTCCGAAACGGTTGTTTACCTTAAGTTGCCAGTCCACCAGCCATTTACCATCCTCCTGATTCATCTTCAGACGACTGCGTTCAACGGTTACGGTGTACGCCTCCCCCATAACAAGCTCAACCTGATTGCCGCTAGCCGTCTGGTTTATTTGTCCTTGATAAACCATGCGCAGCGACTGATCAGCATCCTGTTCAAAAATCTGGATGGATCCCGCCGGCAAATCTCTCTTTGGAATGAAACGCACGGTGCTCAACGGATGGCTATTGACAACTTCATTACCGGAATGAGACAAACCATAGAAGCGGTATTTATAGCTACTGTTGTAAGACACCTGCCTTTCACTATCCATAAACAGAGACACTGAGCCCATCGCCAGAAGATCATGCTGACCAGCCACCGGCGTGAACAGTAAATCACCTGCCCGCTCACCACCGGCAATCCCCTGACTGGTATCCATCATCGCAGAAACCATACCCTTGCGAGCGCTGAACATTTCAGCGCCAACCTCATCGCCGGACTCTCCGGCAGCCAATGTCACCGAGACCTTGCGATAATCGGTCTGTGACTGGTTGTGGATGGTCGCGTTCAGGTGAACATCCAACTTTTCAGCATCGGGGGTCAACACCACCCGATATTGATTGTTGTAACTCAACCCCTGATTGAAATAGCTCAAACCCAGCCCACTCGCTGGCTGTTCCAGTGAAAAGTGGGTATTCAGCTTTAGTATCAACTGATCAGCACTCAATACCCCCCCCTCAACACTGCGCATAGCAAACCCTTCCCGCCACTGAAACAGTTCCTGACGTTGATCGGGTAAAAGCAACAGGCCGGCCTCCCCATCCCAGGCCTGCAACGTACCACTGGCGCGCTGATGCGTACCCGATCTGGCAAGCTCAATCTCCTTGCCGATCATGGCTGAAACAAGAGCATCAACACTGGTCAGTGGCTGCTGCCAACTTTGGGATACCGGCAAAACCTGCACACCCTTGACAAGCGCCGAAAACTGCAAGGTATCCATCATCCAGTACTGATAATCCGGTTTTATCTGAACGATTGACGACCCGGCAGGAAGAGCCTTAGCCAGAGCCTGGTTCACCAGTGCGCGGTTGGGATAAATGGTCAACGACGTGGTGCTGATATCCGCTGGCTTCACTTCGACTGTTTTCATAGCTACTTTCATATCTACAACGTCGTCAGCCGAAACCGCAGCCAACACCATTGAGGGTAACATCGTGAACAAACCGGCCGTGATAATGGCTCCAGACAATAAACCGATCTGACCAGGGGACAAATTTTTCGCTTTCATTCACTCATCCTCAATAAATCAAAGAAATTATTGTGTACGCAGTTCGAACCTGCGACGGGTGACAATAGCTTTCAATTGCTCCAGTGCCACCAATAATGCAGGAACCACCAGCAAAATAAGAGCAGTTCCAAATAATAGACCAAAGACAATGGTAGTTGCCATAGGCACCAGAAACTGTGCCTGCAGCGATGTTTCAAACAAAATCGGCAACAAACCACCCATCGTCGTCAGTGATGTCAATAGTACTGCCCGCAGACGCTGACAAGCCGCCTCCTCAATGGCTTCCAGCATGGGCAACCCCCTACGTCTCTGCTCCCGGTAGAAGGTCAGTAATACAATCGAATCATTCACTACTATACCGGAGAGACCAAACAGACCAAACTGGGACATGACGGTCAAATCCGTTCCAGTCAGCCAGTGACCAAGCAAAGCTCCGGTGACGCCAAAGGGAATAGCAATCATCACCGCCAGCGGCCAGCTCCAGGACGAAAATACCCACGTCAGAATGATATAGATCAAAGTCAACGCAATCAGCAGGCCGGTCTTCATCTCTGCCATCATTTGCCGCTGCTCGGCGCTGCGCCCCTCGTAGTCATAATCCAGGTCATAACGTTGCAGTAGCTCTTGCAGAAAATCCTGCTCAACCTGTGCCAGAATCTGATTGGCATTGTTGCTGTTTTCATTCACATTAGCACTAATCTGTACCGCCAGCTGTCCGTCGATGCGATTCAGGGTATCCAGACCGCGCTGATGGCTAAAGTCAACGATACTATCCAGACGTTGGGCCAGACGTTGGGCCAGACGTTGAGATGAGCTTTCATTGTCGTTCACTAACGGAAAGGCGCGAATAGTTTTCAACTGCTCTCGCTCTTCACGGGGCAGGCGCAAATGCACTTCAACCTCTTCATAGCGCTGATGGTAGATCTGCAGGCGCTGCCCATCAATGGCCGTGCGCAGCTGTTGACCGATCTCCCGCAAAGAGTGGCCCTGAGCCTCGCCTTCCGGCTTGAGGGCAAAAATAATCTGCTCGCGTCCCCAGGGCAGATCATCTTCTATATTGTTGACTCCGGAAAACGCCGACAACCTGTTCTGCAGCGCCAACGATGCCTCCTTGAGCACCTCAGCATCGTTGCCGATCAGTTTTATCTCAATCGCCTTTCCCGGAGGGCCAGCCTTAGCCTGGGCGATGGTAAAACGCTCAAGACCGGCAGGCTTGATCAGCGCCTTCTGCCACTGTTTGAGAAGCTCGGCATTGGTGGTTTCCCTCTGTTCCGAAGAGACCAGATCAACAATCAATGTTCCAAAGTTGTCCCCAGTCGTACGACCGGTGTTGAAAGCACTGAAACGAGCCTCACCATCCAGCTGAAATATATTACCGACCACCGTTTCACCCGTCGCCGTTTCAGCAACTTTCAAACTGCGCTCCAGCTCATTGAGAAACGCTTCCACCTCGTTTTTTGGCGTTCCGGGGGTAAACTGGAATGCCGCCCGCATGGTCTGACCATCAATGCTCGGGAAAAAGGTAAAGCGCAGATGACCACTGGTCACCAAAGTCAGGCTGATAACAAACAGACAGAGAGCAATTAAAATCGTTGTACCACGGTTTGCTACCGACCAGCGCACCACCGGCCGAAACCGCTGCTCCCGAAACCGGGCAAAAGCATCATCTATCTTTTTTCGTCTAATAGAGGGTTGGTAAGTTTTGCGACCAAGACTGTGATAGAGATGACCGGGAAGAATCAGAAAACACTCTACCAGCGAGGCGATAATCACACAGATAACCACCGTAGGAATATCCACCAGTATATTGCCGATATTTCCGTCCAGAATCAGCAGTGGCAAAAAGGCGGCAACCGTCGTTAATGATGCAGCAGTTACGGGCGCAATCATACGTCGAGCACCCGCTATTGCTGCCGTTCTGGGTGACTCTCCCTGCTGCACATGGGCCAGAATATTTTCACCAACGATAATGGCGTCATCGACGATAATTCCCAGAACCATAATCATGCCAAACAGACTGATCAAGTTGATACTGCCACCAATCAGTTCCAGAATCGCCAGCGAAGCAAGAAAAGAGACCGGTATACCAACGGAGACCCAGAACGCCACATTGACATTAAGAAACAGAAAGAGAATGGCAATCACCAGTACCAGACCACCGACGCCATTTTTCAGCAACAGCTGCAGACGCTCACTCAGGTAGGACCAGTTCTCATCATAAACGGCAATATCAATAGATTCCGGCAGCTCCCGGCGAACATCATCCAGCCAGTTCTGCAGGGTTTCAGCCATTTCCAGCGTATCATCCGAAGGGGTTCGATAGAGAACCATCTCCACAGCGGGGCGACCTTTTACCCGCAGCACCGACTGCCCTTCCGCAGGTTGATAGCCGATACCAGCGACATCGCCGAGGCGCACCACATCGCCATCGCCTCCGGTGAGTAACGGCAGATTAGCGAACTCACTGGGCAATCGGGCCTGTTCCAGACTACGCAGAGGTCGATCCACCGTGCCAATACCGGCGGTTCCCGCCGGTAGATCAATACTGTGGCCCTGAATGGCGGCTGATACCTGTGACAGTGTCAACCCCTGCCGGTGCAGCTGTTCGCTATCAATGGCGATAACCATTTCCCGGTCAGGCAGACCGGTAAAGCCGACCTTACGAATACCCTGACTGAGAATATCCTGCTCCAGTCGTCTGACCAGTGGCCGCAGCTCTTCCAGAGATTCGCCACCGGCAATAACCACTCGGGCAACAGCCTCAAACCGTTCCTTTTTTTCTACGACCGGCTTTTCGGCATCATCCGGCAGCGTGGTCATCGTAGTCAGAGCCTGACGGACCTGGTCGGTGACTTCGGCAACATCAGCTTCACGACTGATCTCCAAACGAATAGAGCTAAGACCGGGCGAAGAGGTAGAAAAATAGCGCTCGATACCGGCAAATCCCTTCAGCTCACGCTCTATGGGAACGGTGATCGCCTGCTGAATATCCCCGGCCGCAGCACCGCTCCAGGTTGTACGAACAGTGACCATTTCAATTTCAAAATCGGGGAAGAACTGGGCATTCAATCTCTGAATGGCCCAGAGCCCGGCCAGAATCATCAGGAACATCACCAGATTGGCTGCGACCCGATGATTGGCAAACAGAGCGATCAAAGAACGATTCTTCATGGTCGCCCTCCCTGCTCACTATTGACCAACGAAGCATTGATAGCGGGAGTACTGATAGCGGGAGCATTGATAGCGGGAGCAGTCGCCATTGGAGAGACTTTCAGCCCGGTTATCGCATTGGCTACGCGGGTGGTCATTAACCGGTCACCTTCCCGCAAGCCGGCTCCGGAAATAAGTATGAACTCCCGACCATTTTCTTCTATCGTACCCTGACGAGTGACCGGCACCGCTTCGAGCGTATTCCCTGAAGTAATACGGTAAACAAAGCTATCGTCGTAGAGCATACCCGGTTCCACGCGCACTACATCAGACGACAAAGGCACATAAGCCGTCAGCACCACCGAACGACCCGGTACGATGTGCGCGGGCGAATGGCCTGCTATACGAAACAGTCCATCCACACCGGCTCGACCACTATCAACCTCGGCCGCCAGACGGTGCAACAGCCATTCACTCTGATGCCCACCGTTCAGCCCCTCATACTGAAGAGTCGCTCGAATAGGTTGTCCCGCGGCAAGTCGTTTTCCGATCTGAGGCAAGTAGCGGTCTGTGAGCTGGGCACGAATCTCCAACTGTGCTTGCGGATAGAGTTCAACCAGTGCATCGCCGGCCTTCACCCGCTCACCCGAAGCAACCGGCAGTGAGGTAACACGACCCGCAAAGGGGGCTCGCAATTCACTGCGCTCAAGCGCCAGCTGTGCCTGCTCCAATCCGGCTTCTGCCCGTGTTAGCTGCGCAGATAGCTGCTGCAAACGGTTACTATGATCATCAATAAACTGCTGACGCTGAATGACCGCCAACTGCTGGCGGGCAAGAGTAATCTGGGAAGACTCAACGACACTTTCGGATACCAGCTTCTGCCTGTTCATCGACAGCTGTCGTTCATACTCCTGCTGCGCGACGGCAAGCAGCGTCTTTTCTTTAACCAGAGCCTGTCGGTTGCTGTCTACACTCAGTCGTTCAGAGGCGAGGCGTGCCTGGGCATCCTGAACATCGGCCTGCTGGCGAGCAATCACCAGCTGCTGATCTCTTGGGTCGATTCTGAGCAGGATATCTCCGGCCTTGACAGCGCTCCCTTCCAGAACCATTAACGACTGCACATAGCCGGTAACGGGTGCGGAGAGAGTCACCCTATGGGGGCTTTCCACCCGGCCATAGAGACGAATCTGAGCACTGCCACCTTCAAATACCGCTGGCCTTTCTTCAACCTGCCACTGGGCTGCCAGGGCCGGGCGCACCTTTGGTTTTTCCCGGGTTATATACAACAGTGAAATCAGAAGAGTGGTAACGACAACAACGACAATGGGCCAGCGATAGTGGAGCAGCCGTGAAGCAATCCTTGGTGACATCCTTTTACCTGCCTGTTGTTTTTAGTGTTATAGGGCAGAGAAGAGTATGCCAGAAGTTGCTCTCTAATAAGAAAAAAACACCTTCAGAAAGCTCTGAAGGTGTTCTCGAACAGCCGGTTAGCAGAAATCTGCGAAAGGATTGTCCTTCGGCAGTTTTACCTCTTTATCCCCCAAAATAACCCTTTCATCGGTCACCTGAATAACATCCGGCTCAATCACCCCTTCGCCGAAGATATAGCGGGGTGCGTACTCTCCGGAGAGATGCGCAGCTTCAGTCTCAGCCTGTTTCTGCTGTACCGTTTCGTGATTCTTCTCCCACACCGTCATCATCGGGCCACCGTGACGACGGGCAAGCATCTCTCTGGTCTTGTGTGGAGCAATAACGACAGCTGACGCATTGTTACCACCAAAACCTTTGGCGTTCAGCAGCGCAAGATCCATTCCATCAACGCCGATGTCCAGATGGTCGGTCAGGATATTAAGGTGGGATGCGTGAACGTCCTCAGCAATCTCTCCGCCAATGGTCAGAATGCCGGGGATGATGCCATGCCTCCAGGCACCCAGCGTCGACATCAGCTGGTCGCCGGCCGATGTTGCTACCGAATGTCCCAGATAGCTTTTCACCGCAGATATGGCCCAGTTTTCAATACCAAATGCCTTGGCCGTGTCGTTAAGAATGGCTGATTCTGTGACCCGGTTCTGCCCTGTGCCTGTGCCATGGGCCTGAACAAACGAACGACGCTGGAGTGATTCCTCACCGAGGATATTGCGCGCCAGAGCCGCCGCACGGGCCATGGTAATATAGTTACCGGCACCGGGACTGGAGATGGACTTTTTGTGACCATCGGCATTCACAAATACGCCAGCGACTGAGCCCAGAATCTCGGCTCCGGTCTGCAGGGCCAGCTCATCATCCATCAGGATAAAGAACTGGGCAGACTCGGCCAGAGTAAAGCCGCAGTTATCGCCGAAGGGACGACAGGCTCGCCGATAGTTTGGCTCCTGAGCTTCGGACAGACCTTCCAGTAGTCGCAAGGCCTTATCCGAGGCCAGAGCGCCCATGGTGGTATAACCTTCAATCACTTCCGGCGTCAGTGGTGCTTCACTGTTACCGACCAGTACAATCCGGGCACGACCACTTGAGATGTCATCTACGGCCTGACGCAGATTGTAAAGGAACGTGGCGCAGGCACCCATATTGGTACCGGTCGAACCCAGACTGCCCAGCACATAGGCGTTAATAAAGTCTGCCGGCATCTCCGCAAAGCCGAGCGGCAATTGCTTGGAGCTGACTCGCTTTCCTTTCAGACGCGCCTGAAACATACCGCCATTGCCGTTTTGATCCAGCTGGCTCATGCTGCTGCCGGCATAGACAGAAACCTGATCAGGATGAACCAGTTGATCCAGAAGATTCCAGTCAACGCCCATGGAGTTGAACACGTCGGAGGCCCCGTAAATGGTCATCGCCAAACCACGGGGATGGTTACGGGAAGGATAGAGCTTTTCCGGTTTGAAACCGGTAGGTAGCTGACCGGCAGCGTGCACCGGAAGAACCAGAGTCTCCGGTAACAACAAACTCTGCCCTTCCGGCATCGATACCCTGACTTCTATTCTGTTTTCGGTATCAGTGACGGTCCAACCCGCAGGCAGAGGAATAGGGAGCTGCCGACGGGGCAGTACTATTTCAGAGGTACCCCTGGTGACCATGAGTCGGTGATTCACAATGGCATCAGCGTCAAACAGGGAACCATCCAGTTTACGGATGAGGGTGGCATCAAGTAGCGCCTGCCGGTCAGCAGCTGCCAGACCGGTTAACCGGGAAAGACTGGTGAATGTGCTGGCCTTGAGTGATTCATCCAGAGCATCAATAACTAACCGGCGATAGGCGTGGAAGCCGGATGTCCGACCTGCTGAGCTGATACCACCTTGAGCAACAATAACGGGGAGCCTGGACACAAAAACCTCGACCATATCAAAGGCACAGAAGAGTCGAGAGTCTATGATGATATTCGCCATAAAGATTGTATAATCTGGTCATTTAATATGACTATATGGTCAAATACCGAGAGACCGCTCTTTTTATGCCTTCTATACCTTCTATGCCTTTATCTTCTACGTCTATTTGCCTGCTTGCACTCAACGGTATGATGACGACCAGTCTCTCCCTGCCGCTGGAGATGTTGACCGCTGCCAGCCATATGTACCGAACCATGCATCGAAGAGGCGGCAGCCCCGCGTTGACTGTTGCCGGGGAGAGTCTGAGTCAGATTACAACCACTGGCGGCCTAAAAATCCTACCCGATGATTGTTGGGAGAACATCGGTCAGGCCGGGGTTATTTTCATTCCCTCGTTCTGGCGCAGCCCGAACCTAAGCGCCAGTCGCAGGGAGCAACTTCAGGCGTGGCTGATTGCCCAACACCAGGGTGGAGCCCGTATCTGCGCCACCGGATCCGGTGTCTTTCTGCTGGCAGAGACCGGCCTGCTCAATGATCAACCGGCGACGACCCACTGGTTCTATCTGGACAAGCTACAACGAGAGCATCCGGAGCTGATGGTCAAAAGACATCATCTACTGACCCGCTCCGGCAACCTCTATTGCGCAGGTAGCGTCAACTCCATCGCCGATCTCACCATCCATCTGGTTGAGCAACTTTACGACAGTGCCATCGCCGCCCGGATTGCCAGACAGTTTTCGCCTGAGATCCGTCGCCGCTACAGTGATCAGTTTTACTCTCTGGAAAGCAGCTTCCCCCATCAGGATGAGACTATCGTTCTGGCTCAACAATGGCTGCATGAACACTATCAGGATCCGGTTTCAATGTTGACGCTGGCAAAAAAATTCTCCATGAGCCAGCGCACCCTGAACCGACGCTTTATGAATGCCATCGGTCTCACACCCGGACAGTGGCTGCTGCGGCTGCGGATAGAACAGGCCAGAGAGCTGTTGGTCTCTACCAACCTGGACATCGGTGATATCGGCCTGCGCTGCGGCTTTCAGGATCCGGGTTATTTTTCCAGAGCGTTTCGAAAACATATGGACACGACGCCGGGGCACTATCGCGCCAGCGTGCGCAACAAGTTGTTCAGTCCGTGACGACTGAACCCGGCAGGACGATACCCAGCCCTGTTGTTGCCAATTGCGAGAGAGGGTTTGCCCTTTCAGAATATTGATGGAATTTTCAAACAGGTAAAAGGACTCATTAAAGAGCCGGCCAACCGGTTTATCCACTGTGGTGACATCGGACAGATCAAGAACATTTTCACTGTAAAGCTTGTCAGAACTGTCCTCAATCATTTGCAGTCGTTTGTAGTTGACCTCAAGGCCCCGGGATATGGTCAGGGCCAGGGGCGTATTGCTATTGTGCAAGAATCTCAGGGCAAAGGTCTCACCCTGACCTTTTCGAGAACCGTTTAATGCCAGAGTCGTAACTAAAATCCTGTTTCGGGCTCACGGTTTCCGTGGTCTTGCCGCAATAAGCGTAATCCGCAGGTTCAGTGCGATAGGGGCAGTAATTGTGGTGATAAACCGTATCGGTGCAGCTATTATTATTCCCGATCGGTTTACCCTGTGGATTATATAAACAGATACGGATATTATTTCCACGGCCCCCAAACTCTGAGAGTTTAAACCGCAGGTCGTTAATAGTGGTATTTTCATCAATCTTGATATCCAGCCCCCTCTTGGAGATAGTGCCGTGCATATTGATGCCGCGCACCCGGAGATGGTAGCCATTCAGTGCAGAAACAGGCAGATCCCTGTCAAGATACCAGTTGGTGTCGGTATGAGCGTTGCGGAAAAAGGGAAGCTGCCGGCTGTCGGCCTTGTCGGTTACCCAGGTGACGTGAAAGTCCTTATCAAAATCGTAATAGTAATTCTCCGGTTTTGAGCTTTCCGGGTAATGGGTATGGCCGTAATAGCGGTCGGTACACTGCTGACCGATCAATGTATCATCAGGCGCATAAACACATAAACGCGTATCGATGTCTGGTTCTGTGCCGGTGGCAACAAACAGATTACTCAACCTGCTGTTTTCGTTGACCACTGCCGTATGAATGACATCAATGGCGCAGGGCTTGCGGGCACCGAATTGCAGTTTTTTAAAACGATAACCTATGAGATCTCCGAGCGGAATATCTTTCCCGATATAAAGACGATCCCCGGTGGTTTCATTGATAAAATAGGGGATTTCTCCGGAACAGTGATCAATAAAAGTGGCGTAATAACCATCAAAGAAGCTTCCCTCAATTGGCGGTTTTTTATCAGAGTTGGAAAAACAATTGCCCGTTAACGTAGCCAGCAAGAACAGGGCTACAACAATAAATCTGATCAAACCTCGAACCTCCTACAGGACATCACCCTGTCAGTCGGAAAAATAATCATACAGCTAGCATTCTTCATGACTCAACGGCTGAACAACCGTTTGTCCACGCCTATAATAGTCCACTATCCAAAATGCAGGCTTTAATATCTGAAAATTGTCGTTAATCCTACTGACCAACGAAAGGTCAATTTCAGGTAACGTTTCATTCATGACCTTCCACAATCGACAAATCTGAACCGTTACTCATCAGCCCTACTAAGGAAAAAAGTGGAAGCAGCCGTTCTACCCGGTGTCATCAAAGATGGACAATGACGTTGTCATTAAACATTACACCGTTCAGAGCCCACCAACAGTGGGCATCGGGTATACGAAAACGAGAGGTCTGGTACTTATCAAGAATAAGCCACCAAAAAGTATCCGAAACGCGAACAACGTCTGCGTAGCCTATCTGAAATAGAGATGAGCGCTTTTCTTACTGAAATCACGGGCACTGCCATCCTCCAGAAAGCGCACCTTGAAGTCGGTGCTTGTTTCTGAAAGCACAACACCTTCCCCAAAGATGGAATGGATCACTTTTTTCTTCTGCCAGGGAGTACTCACGCTATGAAAGGTGTCGTAGGCGACACTTCCCTTCTTTTTCCACTCAATTCTGACCTGCGGACATTCATGGGCCATATACTTTTCCACAACCTCAGAACGGTGGTAATCCAACGCTACCGTTTGTGACGACAGCCCTTCATGGAGAAGCCTGCCCACCTCGCAGGAAAGTTTATCATGCAGTTCTGCCATAAAACGGCTGGGGCTGCGATCAGCTTCAGCACTGGCCGGATTAACTGTGACCAGATAGAGCTCTTCTCTGGCACGGGTCATGGCGACATAAAACAGCCGTCGCTCACTCTCCAAAACAGACTGATCCAGCGTTTTATCATGACTGCAGGGTATCTGTCCCTCCAGCAGAGAGGGCAGGATGACCACCGGCCACTCCAGCCCTTTGGACCGATGCATACTGGTCAGCAGCAGGGCTTCACCCCTTTTCCGTCGCCCTCTTTGGGTCTGGCGAACATTGAGATCATCGATAAAATCACAGGCTTCCGCCGCACCATATCCGGTACTGGCGAGGTAACCATTAAAGCTGTCGATAGCCCGCAGCTGCTCCTCGGCTTTATCCCGATCCAGTGCCGACTCCAGCAACCAGCTTTTCAAGCTGACTTTTCGCTGATAATTGCTCAAAAGATGGGCGGCTAAATCCTCACCCTTCTCCAGCTGTGCCAGCAAACGACCACGTTCCTGCAGTTTGTTTTTCTGAAAATCACTCAGGCCGGGCAGAGGTGTCTGGGACAATTTCATTATCTGCCTGCCAAAGCCATCAGCCTGTTGAGAGAGCTGTGAACAGAACGGTTTTAACCAGTCATCACGAATACCGATGTGCGGAAAGCGCAAAATCAGCCAGAGATTGTCATAGCGCTGTTTTTCATTCAGCCCCTGATAACGTCCAGCGGCCAAAGCCAGCAAAGCACGCTGTACTTGGATCTCCTGCCGATCAAAAGCGCTCCTCTCCGCTTCACTGATAAAGGGAACATTGGCTTCCAGCAGAGCAAGTTCAAGATTAACGGTCTGGCTCCATAAACGAACAAGTACAGTTATTTCTGAAAATGAACGTCCCTTGTCGTTCAGATCAACAACTCTGGAGACCAGCCAATGTCCATGATTATTGCTCTCTATGCGCTTAACTTCGGTTTGGGGTGTGGTGTTATGGGCAATACAGAGGGTGTCACCCCGTGCTCCGTTGCGGGTAATCAAGTGATCCGCCACCAGGGCCAGAATGTGGCCATAGCGGAAGGTATAACTGAGCTGGTAGTGCGCCGAAATGGGGAAATCTTCGGCAAAGGTCTTTAAAATATATTCTGGTCGGGCACCACGAAACTCATAGATGGTCTGGTCAGGATCCCCGACCGCTATCACTTGTGCACGACGACCGGCAATTATTTTAAGAAGAGTGTGCTGAACCTCATTGGTATCCTGATACTCGTCCACCAGCATCAGATCCATACGATCCGTGACCCGCTGTACCAGATCAGGTCGCTTCACCATCAGCATGACCGGCTGGTAAAGCATATCGGCATAGGTGATCAGCCCCTGCTCTTGTCGCCACTGCTCAAAAGCGTGATAGCCTTCCAGCAACAGTTTTTTCTGCACGCTGAATCCATAGTCTTCAAAGACCTGTTCCGGCGCATGAATCGTGCTTTTAACCAGCTCGATAAATCCGGTCAGCTCGCTGATCCAGCTGCTTTTATCGCTCTTGAGGCTCTCCGCCATATTCGCCGGGGCGATGCGGGTCAGAATTTTCCAGCACTCATAATCCATACGGGCATTGGACAACGGATCACCCTGCCACCGGGGCAACAGACCCGCCTCTGCGAAATATTTATATAACCTCAGCCCCATAGAGTGATAGGTGCGGATATCGGGCAGTATCAAACCCTCATGACCCGCTTTTGCCAGTTTGCGGGCAAAATCCTCTTTGGCACTGCGATTGAACATTAACACCAGCATACGAGCCGGGTCGTGTCCCCGTTCCAGCTGACGTAAAACATGTGCGACCAGAGTGCTGGTTTTTCCGCTGCCAGCAACGGCAGTCACGATGGCATGGCCAGTGCTGTGATCGATCACAGCTTGTTGTTCATCGGTCCAGTTCATTGGTCCAGTGCATCAGAAATAAACGTCGGAAAACCTGTTTGCAGATCGAACCAGGCCAGTACCAAACAGTACTGGCCCCTCTATCGATCAGGTCGCAATAGCGCCCATCAAACTACTAAAAAAGAGTGTAATGCTATCAGCAAGACGTTTAAACAAACCACCAGATTCGACGGTATCCAGCGCCAGTAAATTACGCTCCAGCAGCACCTCATCACCCAGTTTCCAGCGCACGGCCCCCAGAACATCCCCCTGAGCGACAGGAGCCTTGAGAGGCCCGTTAACCTGATACTCAACGGTGACATTCTGGAGTTGTCCTCTGGGCAGAGTGAGAATAGCGTCCTCGTCTATACCCAGATTGATGGTGCTGAGTTTGCCCAGCCAGACTTTTTCAGAAACGGCCGGTTCGATCTCATCCAGTAGCGTATCCGTCTCGTAGAAGCGGAAACCGTAGGTGAGGAGTTTGCGCGTCTCCACCTTGCGAATCTCAGAGCTGGGCGCCCCCATTACAACACTGATCAACCGCATACCGTCCTGGGTCGCAGACGTTACCAGATTATATCCGGCACCGCTGGTGTAACCCGTCTTCATACCGTCAACATCAAGAGATTTATCCCACAGCAGTTCATTACGATTGAACTGACGAATATTATTCCAGGTAAATGACTTTGTACCGTAGATTTTGTAAACCTCCGGCACATCCCTGATCATGGCGCGGGCCAGAAGCGCCATATCTGTGGGTGACGTCGAGATATCCTGACCATCCAAACCATGGGCATTGATAAAACGGGTATCTTGCAAACCCAACCTTTCAGCCCAGCTGTTCATCATAGCGACGAATCCCTCTTCAGAACCGGCCACATGTTCAGCCAGCGCCACAGAAGCATCATTACCGGACTGCACCATAATACCGTGAAGAATATTCTTCACCGAAATTTCGTCCTTTGGCTCGATGAACATTTTCGACGAGTCGGGGAAGTTCCGGGACCAGGCGTTACGGCTGACGGTCACGACATCATCCAGACTCAAGCGCCCCCCCTTAATCTCCTGACCGGCAACGTAGGCGGTCATGATCTTGGTCAGGCTGGCCGGAGCCATACGGATATCTTCATGACCGGCCGCAATAATCCTGCCGGAATCAAAATCCATCAGCACATAGCCTTTGGCATTAATCTCCGGAGGGGGCGGCATCATGAAGGGTGTTGCATAGGCCAATGAAGTGACCAATGAGGACAAAAAAGTCCCGACGGCAAGAAAAGACAGCACGACGCTGCCCCTGAAGAAAGCTGGCATAGATGCTCAAATCCAATATTATGTTTTGACGGCTCTCGGAAGTATTCTCTGCACGATGGAATCTCTCCTCGTCGCAAATCATTCCTACTAAAAACTGGAAACCGGATGTTACAGCAAGGTAACGCGTGCTATTGATACCATAACTGCCCCACGCATGGAAGATAATCTCCTACAAGGTTTTGCTATCACAGCCTCCTAGGAGGCTGACCGAGAATATCGGTTGAGATTAAAATTCAGCAAAACGAGGTCA
>SAMEA5043665__coassemble_144_pt1 | contig 21100 bp, 13 predicted proteins | sample SAMEA5043665__metabat2_low_PE_004 | metagenome-assembled genome bin SAMEA5043665 (sample SAMEA5043665) | Gadus morhua | reverse complement strand
CGTATCACAGAGCGTATAGAGTAGAGCGTATAGAGTAGAGCGTATAGAGTAGAGCATATAGAGTAGAGCATCGTTAACAAACCTTCCTGTCACCAACAATATAGACGGTCAATGCGCATAACCCCTGTCACCTATCATTCTTCAAATGTCCACAAGGCTTGAACTCACTCATGGCTTTCAGTTTGCGATTTTGATAGCCTCTTATCCAAAAAGAGACATCCATCAATAAAGTAAGCTTTTCACGATAATTCTCAAAATCATCCGGATAGTTTAATAGCAACTGTTTCAACAAATCATGCAAGGATTGCCCGTCAGGCCACGAAGATTCTGGATAACACGCGCACCGAGTATCTAAAAGAAGATCAAGTGCCTTTTTCAGGTGTTCTGTTTGATCAGGGCTAGGCAAGTATTGTTTAATAACTTCTTTCAGGCAGCGAACATGATCGATCCATATCTCCTCCCAACAGGGGTTTACTTTATAATTTTTACGGCACTGCTCTTTGTAAGTCTGCCATTTACACTTTTGACGTATCCATATTTCTTGATAAATACTCAGTGCGTGATCGAACTCACCATCTTCGAAATACTTCTTCGCTTCTTCGGAATACTTCTTCGCTTCCTTCAAAGAAGAGACATCCATCAATAAAGTAAGCTTTTTACGATAATTCTCAAAATCATCCGGATAGGTTAATGGCAACTGTTGCAACAAACCATGCAAGGATTGCCCGTCAGGACACGAAGATTCTGGATAACACGCGCACCGAGTATCTAAAAGAATATCAAGTGCCTTTTTCAGGTGTTCTGTTTGATCAGGGTTAGACCAGTCTTGTTTAATAACTTCTTTCAGGCAGCGAACATGATCGATCCATATATTCTCCCAACAGGGTTTTACTTTATAATTTTTACGGCACTGCTCTTTGAAAATCCGCCATTTACACTTTTGATGTATGCATATTTTTTGATAAATACTCAGTGCGTGATCGAAATCATTACCTTCGAAATACTTCTTCGCTTCCTTCAAAGATGAGTCAATCTTATCCTTACAAAGCTTTTTTAACATACTGTAATGATACGCCTTCCTGAACTTTTTTTCACACCGATTCTCTTTCAGCTTACAAAACAACACAGCCAAATAAACATTGAACGCTTGATCATCATCAAGCTCTATTGCATACTCTTTAACAATCTCATTAATTTTAGGCACACTCTTCTTCACCAATGAGACATACTCATTGGCAAACGGGTAATCTTTTACCTTTATCGCATACCAAAACACACAAACAAGAAGTTTTCGATAGATATCTTTCTCCTCAGAACCCCACATATATCCTTTTAAAGTTTCAAGCGAGCACTTCATTTCATTCAATTCATCCTCATTCAATTCATCCTCATTAAATTCATCACTAAATACTTGACCATTTGTTTTTTCCTCCCCACGCCCGCAGTCACTGGACTCTGAATCAGCAAGTTTTTGATTACAACTGTCCGAGTACTTACCAGTGATTTTTTTGAATAGTTCACAAATGGTTTTATCCGCATCCTGTTTATATTCCGATATCATTAAATTAGCTTTTTTAGCAGCATTTTCCCAAGAGTCCTCACCCTGTAGTGGGGCAGGAAATTTCATTTTATAATCATCAAATTTCGACAACCCTGTTTTTTTCTGAATATCCAAAAAATCCCTTAATACTTTCCATACCCCTAAATTCATAGAATTTTTTATATTATAAATCTCCTGAAATTTATCAAAAAATTGATCCAAAGCATCCTTAGAATTTTGACAATTAGGTAATTGCCCAGCCACACTTGTTGATTCCCCGCCTTCATCACTTAGTAGTACTACTGACTCTGAATCACTACTGTCCGACACATCAATCACTTCATGTTGTTCATCACTTATAGGAAAAAAATTTTTGGCTTCTTTATATTTCTCCATGCCTTCATCAGACATGTACTCTTTGAGCTTACTCAAAGATTCAATATACTCATAAAGCTGTTCCTTATCCTTATCCTTTATTGCATAGTCAAGCAGCTTTAGTAGAGCGCTACATGTCAAGGTTTTACATTGTTCCTCTATCTGAAAATCGCTGTACTTATAGGAATTCAGAACTTTAATAGAGGTAAAAACAGACTGTCTTTTTTGTTTATCTAACGTTTTGGAAAAGTTTATAAAAAAAAGGATCCTGGCCCGCTCACAGCAGACTTTCATATTGAAATCTACGTTTCTATTTCCTTTGAAAACACCGTAAATATCTTTATCTATATCATATAATTTGTATTCTTTAATCACTTCATCAAGAGAGTTATTATTATTTTCTCCACCTTGAGTGAAAGCCCATCCAAAATGTAATAAAAAATGACGTCTCATTTCTACTTTTACGTCTTCTGATCTGCCCACACCATTATCAGACTGGCGCCTCTCCATTATTTTATTCAGATACTGAACCTTTTTAATAGAATACCCTTTTGGTAAATTATAATCATTACACTCCATGGCATACCAATAGACTAAAATACAGAACTTATGTTCACAATCAGGTTGCATAGATCTTGAACAATCAAAATTATTATAAATATCAATAAGCAGAGACACATAGGCAAGAGGATCAACCTTACTGTCTGACCTTCCTTTATCAAGAGAAAAAACCACATCAAAAAAAAGATGAATAATGGTTGTAAATATTTTAAATACTTCACCTTTAAATTCGTCATTATCTCTACTACCAACCCCACACCAAAGATTAATTAACTTGACAGCACCCAGCACATCTTTCTCTTTCTTGCGAATTAAAGGGTTTAACAATTTAGACACAATTTTATACTGCATCCCTTTATGAGGATTGGCTTTAATAAATCCCAGAACATTGAAAACTTCATCCTTGCATTTGTCATAACATCCCCTAGAGTCTTCAGCAATAAACAATTTACTACTGCGAGAAAAATGTTCCCCAAACGAATATTCTTCTTTTCTAATATCAATACGATTTAAATCATCACCTATAAGTTTCTCTTTATTTGGAAAGTATTCACCCGGTTTCACGTAGAGGATCTTTTGTCGGCGCACATTTCCTCCATCCACCACGATCGGAAGCTTATTATTCGCCACACCAAAAACAGAAACGGGCAAGCCTGCTGCTGCTGCTACCTCCTTCATGGCAAACGCAGCATTAAGGAACACTCCCGAGATCAGAGTAACCAATACAAGTCCACCGGAAAGAAGGCCTTTTACACTCACTGCCTGTCTCCAATCAACCAGAAAGGCTATCATACGGTTCTTCTCCCCTTGGTTTTCGAGTACGAGCGCTGGAAAATGTTCCAACGGGTTGTGGATTCGTCAGTGCAACGGGGCAACAATTGTGCCCCCGGCTAGAAACTGCCAACGATTCCACTCTGGATATCTTTTTTAATCACTTCAAAAGCAATACATTCGCCGCTGCGCTGTATTTTTTTCAGCCCGGCATAATCCTGCGCCGCCTTCAAAAGAGCCGTTTTGTCTTCTTCCACGACCTGCTTCTTGCGCTCCCCTCTGATCGTTTGGCTTTGCAGCACTGTGCCATCATCCCGTTTTATCTCGTCAGTGGCGTACTGAAAATATTTCGACTGCGAATTGCCGACAAAACCATCAACGGCATTGATCTCATCAATACCCATAACATCGCCATACCCATTAAAACCCGGAACCCGCGCCGCCCGCTTTTGTACCACATCCGCTTCCAGGTCAAGGTTGCTGACCAAAGAAACCATACGACCACGACAGTCCATATAGACCTGACTCAGTTCCACTTCTGAAGCCCTGGTATTGAGGAATCTGGCAAAGGTGATCAGCCGCTCGGTATGCACTGAGCCGGGGTGGGACTGTTTCATGGTTCTCGCCAGTTTGATGATGGCGGGCATGGCAATGGCATCATAACCCACCAGCATCAGCCCCCGGGGAGAGATAATGCCACTGGCGCTGATACTTGAACCCACCCCGATGGTGGCTCCGGCCGTGGTGTCGAAACTGACTTCATCAATGGAGGCTTTGGCCGCCAGTTTACCGGCCATACCCACCCCGAAGGACACGGACTCTCTGGCTTTCAGGGCAAAGATACTAATCCCTCGTCGTGGATGTTTCAGGGCGATTTTCTGATCAGAACCGAGTTCAAACCCGGCAAACAGTTTCCCTCCGATATCCATGCCAACCCCCTGACCGTTGACGAAGCACTGCAGGTTCCCGGTGGCGATTCCACCGGCAAACAGATCGCCCCCAAGCTCCACTTCTGCCAGCTGGCCGACAGTGACACTGCCCTGCCCTTTCATCACCACAGCCAGGGAGACCTCCCCTTCCAGATTGGCCTTGAGTCCATGTAACGCCCGGGTACCGGTGGTCTTGCCATCGGTCAGGCCGCTCTCCACAGCAGACTCCTGATGACTATGCAACAGACTGGCGGTTGCCCCTCCGCTGCCCCCGGCCTTGCTGCGGATTTCGGCACTGGCACCGGTATGGACTTTCACCACATCAAACTCGCCACCCAATAAACGACGGAGGTATTCTCCCTTGACCCTGCAGGAATAAGTTAGCTCGTAATCAATATCGGCCCGCAGGTTGGCCTCACCCTCCAGCCCCGCCGCAGCGCTGGCCCTCAGTTCGGCCATACTGGCGGTACCGGAGGCCGCACCACTGGCTGAACCGCTACCCTGCAGATTGCCTTTCAGAGTCTGCTTCAAACCGCCTTGCTGCCACTCCCGGTTGACCGACAGCCCCGCACTGCCTGCGGCCGCTGCCGAGGCACCGCTTTGTGCCCCGCCCTCGGCAAGCCCGGTGATACCCTTGCCAAATCTGGTGCTGCTGCTCCCAGCCTGGCGTTCGGCCGAAGCACTGCTCTGGTACAACCCCACCGTATTGGCCTGCCATTCATACCAGGTGCTCCAGTCGGTATCCACTTCCTTCATAGAGTGGTCATGGACCCGCGCGGCGCTGGCCGCCAGCAGCTCGTAGCGGAGCCGGGAGACCGCCAGCTCACCCGGAGCCCCCAGCCCATCAACGATCCAGGAGGTATCGGTTTTGTCCTGTTTGATAATATCCAGCAGATCAATTTTATTGCTGATAATCCGGGTGGCCAGAGTATTGCGGATCATGCGCTTGACCCGGGTCTGTTCCACCGGTGAGGGTTGGTAGGCTGACAGATGTTCGGGAAAATTGCGGCTGGCACAGCCCACCAGTATCGCCCATTTGGTGTGGGACAGGATTTTGCGCGGATCGGTGGTCTGGAGTTCACTTTCCAGTGTCGTATAAACCGTATCAACCGCTTCCTGAAAGTGCTCAATACGGGTGGCCTTCTGATAACCAAACAGCTTTTTCGCTCCCAGCTCCCGGGTCCAGCGGTCGATCAACTGTTCATAGACAGAATCATTGATAGTAATCAGCTTTCGGCCGGGCCCCAATTCCAGTAACTCAGCGAATCTCATGGTGGCTTTACCTTACTTCAGGACTTGCGTTCAGTTAATGCTATAAACAATCCTTTGGTCATCCAGACCTATAGCGACTGACCGGATGGTTTTCCCCTCTGCCATACGGGCCAGGCACTCCGCGGCCAGCTGCGGCATCAAGTTGCGGTTGATCTGCTGTTCAATGGCCCGGGCACCGATCTGCGGATTGGTATTCCACTGCACCAGCTGCTGAATCACCGCTTCATCCACAGTGAGACTGGCACCATAACGGCTGGCCAGGTTTTTCTCCATCCTCCCCAGAGCCAGACGACAGATTCTAGTCATATCCGGCTCATTCAGCGGCAGGTAGGGAATAATAGTCACCCGCCCGAGAAAGGCCGGTTTGAAATAGCGCAGCAGCTCATCGTTAATAGCAGCCAGAATGGTGTCCCGATCCGGAATACCATTACCCTGTCGTTGAAACTGATCCACCAGATCGCAGATCACCCCGTCGGCGGCATTGGCGGTCATAATGATAATGGTCTGGCGAAAATCCACGTCCCGACCTTCACTGTCGGTTACCCGACCCTTATCAAAAATCTGGTAGAAAATATCGTGCACACCGGGATGGGCCTTTTCCATTTCATCCAGCAACAACACAGAATACGGACATCGTCGTACGGCTTCGGTAAGCACACCGCCCTCACCATATCCCACATAGCCAGCCGGCGCCCCCAGCAGCATGGAGACCTTATGCTCCTCCTTGAACTCGGTCATATTCAGTACGGTAAGATTCTGCTCACCTCCGTACAGCTGATCCGCCAAAGCCAGGCCGGTTTCCGTTTTCCCTACCCCGGAAGGGCCGCACATCAGAAATACACCCACCGGTTTGCGCGGGTCCGATAGCCCGGCCCGACCAATGCGAACACTTTTGCTGATCTCGGCAATGGCGTCATCCTGACCAATCACCCGCTGGCACAGGCTGTTTTCCAACGACATCAGTCGTTCAATTTCATCCCTGAGCATATCGCCCACCGGAATACCGGTCCAACCGGCCACCACTTCCGCGACACTGGCGGCATCCACCCGGGCAAATACCAGCGGCAGCTGTTCCCGGCAGGTTTCCAGTTCCTGTTGCAGCATAATAAGTTCGTTGACTTCGTCCGTTTCCGGCGGTTCCCCGGCCGTTAAAAACTGCTGATCCACCTGGGCAGACAGCGCGATCATTTTTTCCACAATCGCCTGCTCCTGCCGCCAGCGCTGTTCCAATACCTCGCCATCGGTCTTTGCTGTGGCCCGCTCCTCTTCCAGAAGAGCAATCCGTTCAGCCACCACTGCGCCGGTCACCTGATCACGTTTCAGTTCCTGCAGTTCACTGGTCAGCGCCTGCTGGTGCTGCCGCAGATGCTGCAAGGCGGCCGGGGTGGTGTGACGGGACAGGCTGACCCGGGAGCAGGCGGTATCCAGCAGACTGATGGCCTTATCCGGCAGCTGTCGTTCAGGCAGATAACGAATGGAGAGCTGAACCGCAGCCTCCACGGCTTCATCATGAATCCGTACCTGGTGATGTTTTTCCAGCAAGCGGGCCACACCCCGGGTCATCCGGATAGCACTGATCTCATCCGGCTCAAGGATTTTCACCGGCTGGAAGCGACGGGTCAGGGCCGCATCCTTTTCAAAAAACCTCTTGTATTCCGACCAGGTGGTGGCGGCAATGGTTTTAAACTCTCCCCGGGCCAGAGCCGGTTTCAGCAGATTGGCCGCATCATTCTGACCTGCCGCGCCCCCCGCCCCCACCAGGGTATGGGCCTCATCAATAAAGACGACAATGGGGTGATCCGACTGTTTGACTTCGTTAATCACATCCTTGAGCCGGTTTTCAAACTCGCCCTTAATGCTGGCGCCGGCCTGTAACAGCCCCAGATCCAGACTGTGGATCGCCACCCCCTGCATATTTTCCGGAACATCTCCCAGCACCACCTGCTGCGCCAGCCCTTCCACTATGGCCGTTTTACCCACCCCGGCATCTCCCACCAGAATCGGGTTGTTCTGCCGGTGGCGACACAGGATATCTATTACCTGTCGTATTTCACGGTCCCGGCCAATGATCGTCGGACGGCCCTTGGTCAAGGGGCTGGAATCGCCCATCAGTGTCCGGGCTTCATCGGTCATATTAATGGTGTATTTATCCAGTGCCGTCTGACTGGCAGGCATCAAGCCACCCGCTTCTGCCATGGCCTCCGGTTGCCGGGCCAGGGCCTGGAGTTTTTCCCGGGAAATTTTTTCCAACTCCCGGGTTAACGGAGTTTCCACCAAGGTAAAATTGTCTTTGGCCAGCAGCGCCAGTATCAGGTGGTAAGCGGTAACTGTATTCTGCTGAAAATTTACCGAAGCCAGCAGCCAGGCATCCTGAATCAGAGTCACCGTGGCCGGCGCCAGAGCCGGAGTGACTTGATAGCCACTGGTCAACCGGCTCAGCCGCTGCTCCAGATCATCGACAATCACCTCTCTGGCCAGCTGCTGGCTATGGATAATCCGGTTCATATCGTGGCCGGGTTCCCGGAACAGTTGCCGCAGCCAGTGCTCAAGTTCAACCGTCTGGTGACCACGGTTAACACAGAGCCCGGCTGCCGTTTCCAGCCCCTGACGCAGTTCCGGGGATAGACGACCAACCAGTGTTTTCAGTTCAAGCTGTTGCATAAAACCTGCCTCCCAGTTCTGTCCTGACCAAAAGACTGAATTTCAAAGATACAAAGATACAAAGGCACAAAGAAAAGAAGGAACCTGCGAGTAGAAGAAAGAAGTCTGCTGAGCGTAGTTGGTACCCCACAAGGGTGACAGTTCAGGGACTGAAAAAATGGCTGACTTTTGTCCCGTATGGGCCGCGACCCAAGTATATACGGCATCTCATGTTTGTCAGAATGGCTGACAACCAGGATACGTTGAACTTTTGTAACTGCTCATTTTTGACTGGCAAATCTGCATTTTTGGAATCGTCACCCCGGAAATACTGGGCTGCCGAGGAAGGAGTGGCTCACTTGCCAGAGAATTATGAGCAGTTATGAACTTTTTCCACCTGTGAAATGTCTAACCAAATCAGATTGAGGGAATTGTTCGCATCTGGTGCGTAAATTCTGAAAATATAGTCCGTTAAGGACCTTACACTGAGCAGATAAGATTTTGTATGGACGAGCTAACACAAGATACAACTGTATCCAGTAATACGTCATCCCATGGAGCGACTCAACACAGTGTGACTTCAGAAAAAGGCCAAAACCCTCAAAATCCTTCAACAGTCAATCGCATTGATAGTCCTGTCCAATTAAACGTCGACCAACAGAAGACTGGGGCCAGCAAGGGTCCTGGTGCAAAATCCAAAAAGCCCCACAGAAAAGTCGAAAAGTGTCAGGAATCAAAGAGACCAGGAGCAGCCTTTCCTCCCAGTTCAACAGAGCTTCAACTTCTTAAAATCAGTAGTAATGAGATAAATGATTTTCGCACAGATATTTATAAGCTTAATAAACATATAAATAATTATAAGCAGAAACAAATAACATGGAAGATGATGCAAAACATCATCAATGATGATTTAAAAACCGTTTCAACGCTGCTAACAACATACACTCATCTCACAAAAAACTATCCTCCCAGTAGTACCGATTTCAGCCTATTTGAAATAAAAGAAACTGGCACCGGCAGAATCGCCTGCATTTATTTCACTTACTCAGATCGGGCTGAGTCACTGTTTATACTAGCTAAAATTACCATAGAACTATCGGAGTATGTACAAACAGCCATCCTTAAAAATACAAAATTTAAAGTGCCACAAAAACAGTTACTCACCAGTTTACTTACAATCAATAATATTATACTGGAGTTCCTAACAGAGAGCATAATCAATGATAACAAAGCAATTAGTGACCATCATAGCATTGGTCATTACTTTGACAACACCATGAGTTCCATCAATAACGCACAACTCCGTCCTCTAAAAGCAGAATTCAGCACCTCCCGGTGCGAGGCAACTTTTTTAGACCAAAAGTTTTATGCAAACATATCATGGCTTACCACTGCTGAAATTGATCACCAAATAACAATAGAATCTAACCAACAAGCACGGTCAGACTATCTTGTGAAAGAAAGGAAGAAATCGCTACATATTTTTGAACGTTACTCGCGTCATAACCATTTTATAAAAATTGAAGCACAACCAAACGAAAAAAACGTTATTGAAAATCATCTTAATTACGCAGAACTATTGATCCAACTTGTGCTTGAAAAAAAATGGAGCGCAGCTCTACGTATCCTCCAGAATTTAGTACAGACCCGCTTCCCCTACCAAAAAAGACAAATTGAACATGACCGTGAAGAAAGTAAAAAAATCCGTTTTTTTCCTCTACGTGATTATTTCAAAGAAGCCTGCAGGGCAGTATCGTACATCTTTCAACATGATCATATTCAACGACGATACCAGCAAAACAAGTACTCTATCCATATTGAAGAACTGCGATCTTTACTGGACCTGTTTAACGAATGGAAACGTAATCTGATTGAAAATAATCTTGTGGACGCATCGGACAATTCATTTTCAAACATACAAAAACAAATAGAAAAGTACAGTATGGAACTGGATAAACAACATGAAAAAAATATCAACTTCATTGCGGAATATTTCAAGGAGGCAGCCGCAGGACCGAAAAATAACACGAGGTCAGAGAACCAACATAAAAACCACCAGAAGAGTGAGATGTTTTCCTTATCGCCTCCAACGCAGCCATCAACGAAAGTGATGACAAAAAACTTTGCCATTACCGATACAAGCCATGAATCCTCTGGCGCAACAGCTGCTATTGTACAGCCACCCAGTTCATACGATGACGGTAACACTCCATGGCTGAGTATCGGTAAAGGTGGAAAAATCCGGGCAGACCCAATCGTGGCCTTGCAAAACATATCCGAAGCACTGAAACAGCAGGATATGAAAAACGTCGTTGAATCCCTGCGGTCAATTGATTTAGATGACACTTATGATCATCTGAAAAAAGATCACGAAACTCATGACACATTACCTGCGAGTTTCCTGACTCCACTGATTTTAGGCTATAAACAGGTTATCGAAATGTCTCGACAAATCAATCGATGCAAGGAACTTGCTCGTAATATCGAGCCATTTATAACGTTAATACTACATTCCAATAAACTTCCAGATAAACCAATAACAAGTAATTTTACCGCGGCCGCCAGACAATTCAAAGACTTCGATAATAAGGCACAGAAATCTTTCCTGGAAATTTCACAACACATTAGCACCATTCTGGATCTGAACACCAGGGATATCAAAGCCGATGCACAGGTAACAGCTATTAATATCCTCTTTGATTCAACCGAGTCTTTGATAGAAGCCTTGAATATCTTTAGCGATGGATTAATATTCGTATGGAACAAGCGTTACGAAATTCTGAAAAGTAAATACCCTGACCAATTGAAAACAGAAAAATCTAAAAAAGATATCTCAGATATATTTGAAGAATTAAAAAATAACAATACCGCATTAAAACAACAAAACAAATATTTTGAACATTACAAAAACAAACACAAAGAAACAATATATCTATCAGCGGATCAATCACCAACTATTATAACGCTACTAAAGCACACCGAACTTAATCAAAAAATTACATGTGAATTACCAGTTGAATTACCAGAAAATGAAGAATCTATCTATACATTACTGAAAAAATATGGTGCCATTTTTGACGTTGCCATTCATGTAAATTATTTCTCGTCAGGCAATACCCAGAAAATAGAAAGGACTCCAGAAAATGAACAACCACAGAGACAGCTAACTGCAGATAGATTGACAATAGCTAATATAAGAATACTTATTCCCAGCAAGGAAAAGCAAGAAATACGCAACTACTTTCACCAAAAAATAATCGATTTCATACCCAAGTTAAAGTCCAAAAATGATCTAAATATCCTGATCATTACCGGTAGCAGAGCCTGCAATTTCCAAATCAACCATTTATGGGGCAAAGAACTCCTGAACAAACTGTTAACAGAGCAAGAACAAAATATGCCCTCTGGTATTACCTATCAAAAGATGATGGCTACATTATTAACCAGAGACACAGATATTGCCGTTTCTAATCCTGCTTCCCTCCCGACAATCAAAACAAAGATGGCGCAGGCACTGAATGAGATGATTAAAGACAAAGACTGCCCCGTCTCGATCCAGCAAGACACTGTACATCCCGCTGAGGTAGATGTTCGTCCTATCCCAAGCGCATGAAGTGTGATGACCAGGGAAAACTGACGGGTTAATCCCAGAGACTTTGTTGCAACAGCCTATCAATCCGTCTCCTGCCTTGCCACTGCTGAAAAAGGGGGAGCTGCCGTCGGTAAAACCAAGAAAGGGAAGAGAACCAAAATCATGAGGCTTATGGACCGTCATGGTCTTCCTGTTGCTTTGTGTATCCCGAGTATAAAGGAGCCAATTTTCTTGCATTCGTGCAATTGGTTTGCAATCGGCATTTGATTCAGCGATTTTGAGACGGCTTCTACCAACCATTGGCACAGACTCTTACCAACAGGGGCAAACCCTATATTTCTTTGCGATTTAAAAGGGCCAGTCCCTCCCTTTGCTCGCCTGAGTCCCTGGGAAATCAACCGTTATCCTCTGCTCTGGGTGCAACCCCGAAAGTAGACAACTCAAGCGCCCCAGGCAGGCAATATGACCCGCGGGTTTAGCGGCTGGTTGTGCGGACAGCTGCGGAGAGGCCAGACAGCGGCGCGGGCAGTTAATCTGCAGCCGGAATCGGACCAGACTGGAGAAATAGATCGAACACATTTCCAGAATGGCCGGAGCCAGCAGCGGGTCCCCGGTGAGCGCCTGGTATTCCTCCCCGGTATTCACCACAATCCCCACAAAAACGCAGGTGTGCAGCAGGTAACAGGAGTTGCCCAGCAGACAGCTCTCTCCCAGCCGGCCCGCACACGCGGTGCGATGATCCACATGACTGTGCAGTTGCGTGCGGCAGTCCGGTGCCACCGGCATTTTCATCAGTGGAGGTGATTCCAGTCGGAAATCCAGAGAAAAATAGTCCCGCAGAATCAACGCCAGTAATTTCAGGTTGGTGGTTTTGCGGCCTACCGCCGCGGCGTAGCGCACCAGATTATTCACCGGAATGGTTTTTGGTGAGGGCACCCCGGCCAGCGCCAGCAGCCGGTGTCCCGGGGTCAGTTTCTGCCCGGCTTTCTGTTTGCACTGTTCGAACAGCACCGGCAGGCTGGCATCCAGTTTTATCTGGTTGGTGTGCTTGAGAATCCGGTCACTAAAGATAGAGAAAAAGCCCAGCATGCTTTCATTACCGTCAGCATGACCGTCAGCATGACCGCCAGCATGATCGCCGGCCAGCCGCATCTGCTTTTCCAGATCCTGATAAACATAAGGCAATGTTCCGTAATAGCCATTCAGGGCCGGCTGGGTGGATACCAGCTGCCAGCCGCTATCCGTGCGAGAGTCGGTACGGAACACCCGGTACAGTTCAGCACAGGGATAGCGATAATCCGGTGCACAGTGAAAGCGCCAGGGTACGCTCTCTGGAAAAACGCCCTTCTGGATAGTTCCACGGGGGGGCACAATCCGGGGAATGTGTCCCACCACCCGTAACGCCTGGGCAGCCTGCCAGCGCCAGGGTTCCTGCAGCAGCGAGGTAATCAGCGATTGATCTGATAACCATGACGGCGTATACATCGAACATATTCTCCCTGCTGACCTTTCAGCTGAATCACCACCTGGATAAAACTGTGAAAACCGGCAAAGCGGACCGCCAGGTAATCCAGCAGGTTGGTAAACATCATAATGCTGGTCTGTTTCAGCTTGACCGGGTCCAGCTCAAACACCACTTCACTGCCCTGCACCAGACACTGGTGACCATCAATACGAATATGGGCCACCTGGGGCATAGCCCGGATGGCTGACAGGGACTCCAGCCAGGCGACACCCGACGTCGTTTTCCGCAGGATATGCAAAGACATAAGATTGCGCAGTTGTCTGGCCGGATCGCTGGCCTGAAATAGTGAAACAATATTGTCACTGAGCTGCACCAGCAGGTTGAGCCGGGTTTTCATATCCAGCGTCCGTGTGACCGGTGCCGTAGGCCGCATCAGCAGCCGAGCCTCTGCCGGAAGAATAATATTGTCCATGCACTCCAGCCTGGGGTTGGCCGGCAGGTCCAGCACCTGGTCACCATTGCTGCAGATCAGATGGGGAGACAACACCATGACCTGGTTTTGTCCGGGATCCCTATCGGTCACCATAACGTCCAGATGACCGTAGTGTCCGGTATCCACATCCACCGGCCGGTACAGCCAGAAGCAGTGATGTTCGCTATCGTTATGTCTCAGACCATACAACGGCGGCAGCAGGACCGGTTGCTCCCCGGTAATATCAAACACCTGTTTTACAGTCTGGATGTGCAGGGTGTTCAGGCTGTGGGTATCGGGAATCAGGGGATAGTCCAGCTGCCGGTGATCAACAATCACCGGTTCAGCAACATGGTCAAACAGGTTGATCAACGGCGCACAGCCCAGCAGAAAACGAACCTGATCAGCGCCCCGCACTAACTCCTCCGGCATATTTTCCAGACAGAACAGCAGGGTGACTTCATGGCTGTCAAACTGGTGCAGCAGCGCCCCGATGCCTTTCAGCCGGAATCCGAAAAACAGCTCCGGCAGGGAGAGCAGCTCGGCCAGCATCTGGTAGCCGGCAAAAATAGTATTGTCATGGTTTATCAGACGCTCACCTTCGCCAAAGCCAACCGGCGAAAATGACGCCAATGGCAGCGCCTCGCACCGGCCCTGCCGATCCACCACCAATATTTTGCACAGATCCCGGCACAGCAGGTCATACATCAGCGCCTGTTGTCGGGCGATACCCCGGAAATAAATGGTCAGCTCATAGTCCTCCCCCAGCTCATTAAAGCTACGGGATTGATCCAGCATGGCGAAATCCAGACTGAGCGTGGCCACCGTCTGCTCCGGGCAGGGAATATTTTCCCGGCCGAAAGGCCGACGTTCAATGTGGGTGCCGACAATATCAAACGGACAGAGTTCCAGCTGACCTGTAGTCCGGAACTGGCAGTAATGGTCATCGTCACTATACACCCGGAAGCGGGTGCCCGGCGGCAGGCTGGTCACCGATGGCTGGTCGATGTCGGGGGCAATCCGGATCATACTGGCCGAAGGCAGCGGCTGCAGGTATTGGGGGAAAATCACCTGCAGCAGATCGATGGAAATCTGGCCGGACTCTTCTGAAGCCTGACGCGCCATCCGGGCGGTTAACAGGGCAAAGGATTCAATCACCCGGGCCACATGGGGGTCATCCACCGTGTCATAGCTGATACCGAGATGCTGGGCCTGCTGGGGATGCTGTTCGGCAAAGCGCCGGGCCCCTTCCCAGAGCAGGGTCAGCTCCCGTTCGTACCAGGCCATCAATGAGTCAGGCAATACCACTCTCCATACCAACCTCCTCGGTATTAACAATATCCACCTGGGCATCGGTCAAATTCAGCACCGAATCAAAGCCCACGGGAATTCGCTGGTGCCGGTCCAGAAGCACGCCTTCAATATGAAAACGGATACTGTTGTCCCGCTCATTCAAGGCGACCATCTCAACCATGATCTCAGTCAGCCGGGGCTCATAATCCCGAAGCAGCTCTTCAACCTCCCTCAATAGCCGGTTGGCCTGAAAGTAGCTGCGGCCCAGATGATGGACCGACAGACCATAACGCAACAGGGACCGGCAGGAGGCCGGATACTCTTCACCCACCTCAAGCAGCGGCTGGCGGGATTCGAGCAGGAACTTGATATTTTCCAGCACCGACAGACGCAGGTCCGTGGTGCGGTCACCGGATGACACCCTGGACATCAACAGATCCAACAGGCTGAGATTCATCCGGCCTCCTGAAGCTCACTGGTATCGGCCTTCAGTAACAGACTGGTGGTAATCACATCGAACTGATACTGGGGCTGCAGCTCCACTTCACAGCGATAGATGCCCAGACGCTCATCCCCGTGGATGGTCACTCTGGATTTTTTCAGCGGGTAACTGGCCAGCACCGAATCGTCGGCATAATCCACATTGGAGGTATAGCCCTGCAGCCAGGTATTCAGCTCCCGCTGGCAGTCCATGGCGCTGTCGTAGCTGCCAATATGTTCCCGGATCAGCATTTTCAGATAGTGGCCAAAGCGACAGCCGATCAGTGTCGTCTGCAGCATGGTGATAATCCGTAAATCATCGCCCTCACCCTCAGGCTGGTGCACCGAGCAATTACTGAAAAAGGCCAGTTCACCACTGAGATAACCGGTGGCCAGGGGGATAAAACCCTGACCACTGTAAAACTCTTCCAGGGAGTCGGTAAGGCGCAGATACGCAGCCGCCGGCACCGTCGCCCGTTTTTTTACCAACGCCCCGCCCCGTTCACCGGGCACCCTGAGAAAGCCAAACCAGCGAATCCGGTTAAATTCCTGCAGCACATTGCCGGCAAAAGCAAAGGCGCCATTGCCCCACAGATGATCACTGCCCATGCCATAGACCGGGTGCTCATTAAACAGAATCCGGTGGTAACAGTCCTGCCAGGGGGCCCTGAGCAGCACGTTCGGAAACGCCAGCCCGAGAAAGCGGCTGACCCCCAGGCCACGGAGACGACGCCAGCCGGCAAAATCCTGACTGCTGAGAATACGCCGCGCCCGTTCCGGATTGGTCCAGACATCACTGTCGCTGGTGCCAAGAAAATTCTCGGCCACCGTCATCACGACCGGGCAGAGAGACTCCTGGCCCAGCTCCGCCAGCAGCTGCAGGGTGTACAGATCATCGTGGCCGCTGACCTCATCCACCTCCACCGTAATGGCCCGGTCCACCACCAGCAGGCCGAAAGGGTGTCCGCCCAGGGTATTGAGTTCCTGCCGGTTCACCAGCCGGAACAGCACAGCGGTCTGGATCCTGGCACTTAAATTCAGATCATCGGACAGCTCGGCCCAGCTCATATCCAGCAGTCTGACCCGCACCGGAGCCACCGCCGGCACAGCGTCCATCATATAAAGCAGGCCGCGCCACAGGGACTCCAGCGCCTTAAAACGGGGATGCTGAATAACGGTACAGAGCTGCTCCGTTACCATCTCATCAATGCCGGCCACCAGCTTTTGTATCAGGGCCTCAGCTTGTAGTGTGTTTTTCATAGAGACTCAAAGATTTGAACTCATCTTTTTAACCCGGAATGTTGGCCACCATGCGCAGAGAGGTGGTTAGTTCTTCCATTTGTAGCCAGGGCCGTAACCAGGCGATGGCGGAATAACAGCCGGGGCGGCCCGCTTGTTCCTGTACCATGATTTTGGTCTCCCGCAGCGGAGTCCTCGCCTTGGCTTCATTGCCGACGGCATTGGGGTTGGTGTAAAGGCCGATCCAGGTGGACAGATCTCTCTCCACATCTCCCGGGTCCATGGCCGAGCCGATTTTGTCCCGCCCCATCACCTTGAGATAGTGGGCAATCCGGGAGCTGGCCATTATATAGGGCAGTCGGGCCGAAATAGCGGCGTTGGCGGTGGCATCCGGGTCGGTATACTCTTTCGGTCGGTTCAGGGTCTGGGCTCCCATGAATACGGCGTAATTGGCATTTTTGTAATGAACCATGGGCAGCAAGCCCAGGTCCGACAGCTCCTTTTCCCGCTCATCGGTCAGGTTGACCTCCGTGGGACACTGCTGTATCCGGTCACCGGCTTCAGAGATGTAGGTGTAATTGGGCAGGTTCTCCACCTTGCCGCCATTTTCCAGCCCGCGAATCGCCGTACACCAGCCAAAAGCGGTAAAGGCATTATTGATCAGCAAGCCCATATCGTAGGCGGCATTACTCCAGGTAAAGTCCCGGTTGGAGCGGGGCCGGCGCAGACCATCCCGGCCACAGGGAAACTCCTCGTAGTTAAAACTCTTAACCGGACGGGACGCCGCACCATAGGGCAATCGAGCCAGAGTCCGGGGCATGGTCAGGGCGACGTAACGGGCATCATCGCTGTCCCGGAAGGCGTTCCAGCTGGCATAGGCCGGCGAGTCAAACCCCGCCGCCACCGGCCTGCCCTCACCCAGTTTGCGGATATCCTCAAACTCAAACAGCCGGGGCGACGCGGCGGCAATAAAAGGCGAATGGGAGGCGGCGGCCACCACGCCCAGATAGCGCAGCAAGGCCACATCCTCATCGCTGTGGCTGAAGGTATAATCCCCCAGCAGCACCCCGTAGGGTTCCCCCCCGGCGGTCCCAAACTCATGCTGATAAACCATATTAAACAGACGACTGCGGTCAACAGCGGGCGCCTCTTCAAACTGTTCCAGCAACTCATCCCGGGTGATATCCAGCACCCGCACCTTCAGCTGGGCTCCCAGATCGCTGTTGCGAATCAGCTTATTGAGCCCACGCCAGGAACCTTCCAGCTTCTGAAACCCCTGCTGGTGCAGCACCTCGGTCAATTGCCGGGAGATTTTATCGTCCAGAGCATCGACCGCCTCTTCAATGGTTTTGGTCAGGTTTTTACTCCAGACCACGGTGCCTTCCAGGGCCTGTTCGGTCAGGGTGGACAGCAGCTCTTTCGTGGTATCCGGTGCGGTCTGACGGGTAGCGGCAATGGCCCGATCCAGAAAACTTTCCGCTTCCCCTTCGGCCGCTTTCGTGGCAACCCCGTCAGCCTGCAGCTGTTCATCGCTCATATCACTTCACCATTTTGAGAAAGAGAAAAAAGCCTGAACCACAGAGACACACAGAGGAAAAGCAAAAGAGAGGGAAAAGAAAAAAGATTTGGTAAGAGAAAAAGCTCTTATTAATAATCTTTTCCTTTCTTGTCTTTTCCTCTGTGTCTCTGTGGTTCAATCTTTTCCCTCGCCAGGTTCGATACCCAGCTCGCTGGACAGCCCTGCCAGGGCGTCGGTACTTTTTAGCACTTCCTTAAGTAGCGCTTCCAAGTCACGGGAACGGTCGGCATGGGCCAGTAGCTCTCTTAACTGATTGCGTACCGCCATCAGTTTGCGCAGGGGTTCAATTTGCTGGACCAGGTTGGCCGGTTCAAAATCACCCATGGAAGTAAACGACAGGTTTACGGCAAACTCGCCTTCATCCTCAGAGCCTTCATTAGCCAGCTTATTGACCACTTTCAGATTGAGCTGGGGGCCGATGGTGGCCATCACGGAATCAAAGTTATCCTGGTTGATATCAATGAAGTTCCGAAAGTCCACTTCCTCCTTTTGGCTGTCCGGCTTATCGCCGGAAAATTCGCCGATAGCCCCAACCACAAAAGGCAGCTCTCGCTTTTCCAGAGCGCCGTTGGTTTCCACGTCGTAGGTAATGCTGACCCGGTTTTTACTGACCCGTTTATGCTGTGTATTCAACGCCATGGTGACTATCCTTTACTGCAGTGGAATTCAGCCTTTACTGCTGCGGAATTCAGCCTTTACTGGAATGGGATTCGGCCTTGCCGGTGGGCAGGTCGTAGGTGACATCGCCACCAGCCTCCAGTTTGCCGCCCTCCCCTTCATTCCAGTGCTTCACCTTGACCTTGCTGTAGGCCAGAGCAATGCTCTCGAACGGGGTGGCACCATCAGAAGCACTAAGACTGTAGTTGACGATACGGGCATTTTTTAACTGCAGCTGCAGATAAACCTGTGCCCCCTGACCGGAACGGTCCGGCTTGGTGACAATAATATCGATGGTGTCGCCTTCACTTCCGGGCACATACATGCGGGAGAGAATATTTTCCGAGGCACCATCCATCTCCTTGCTGACGGTAATCTCACTCATGGCCACCATGCCGGAGTCCCTGTTCATACCGTTGCCAATATCCATGGTCACCGACCGCGCAGCCCCCCAGTTGAAGGAGCGAATGGCAAACCAGCCCTTGCTGTCAACACTGTCACCACCGGTATATTCAGCAGTGGCATCACCTTTGCTCTCGGCTTCACCTAGCTTCATGTACATGTTAGCCATAACGTTTTCCTCGGATACTTACGTCGACACCTGCGTCAAAAAAAAGGGGGACTGGTTACACAAGGTCGTCCAGATTACTGATATTTAACCCTCCCGGAGCATTGGAAACAGAAGGCTTTGGTTCAGTAACAACGTCTGATTGACGACGATTGTTGTTTATCTGTTCTGATCGTGATGCAGGAGGTTCTTGTCCTGCTGCTGGTCGTGCTGCCGGTTCTGCTGCGGCAGTCTGACCCTGGGGCCGGGTAGCTGCCGACTCCGGGGCAGGAGTTTCAGTCAGGGCAGCAGGCATATGGCTGAGTCCGGCCACGCCGGGGCCGGGTATGGGAATCCGGTGCGTGGTATTCATGCCGGTTAACTCGGTGATCCGGCCCAGCAGGTTGTCGTTACCCTGCAACAGCTCGTTCATTAACTCCGGCAATGGCGTGTATCCCCAGCGAATGGCTTTCTCCAGTAAATACGACACCGGACTCTGTGGCTCGGTACGTTGAAAATAATCGGACAACAGCCTGAGCTGCTGGAATGCCTGATTACGATTGAACGACGGGTCAGTTCCAGCGGCCTGATGCTCACTGCTGCCGGGAGTTTGCTCCCCATCCTCAGCGGTAGTCTCTGCCACCTCTTCCCGGGGGCGATCTGTGGCTACTGCATCGCCCTGGGCTGCCTTACGCACATCCGGTGGCCATGGGATAATCAGACCTTCGGTCAGATCCTGAATGGCCTGCAGATTGGCCTCCAGAGCCTGACGCAGAAACCGGCTGCCTGGCGCGGGCATATCGTTTTTTTTGAAATGCGCTATCAGGGTTTTATCCAGAGCATCAAGCCCATCAAGAACATCCTGAATGTCGTTTATCTGGGTAACAACACCATCAATTCCACGATCAATACCACGATCAATACCACGATCAATACCACGATCAATTCCACCCCCACTATCAATGCCGTTTTTTTGATAAGAGGAAAAGGCGCTTTTAACCAATTGCTTCAGCTCGTTACGACCAGCCTCTTCCCGCTGGTAACGGGCATAATCAATATCACTGACCAGCGGCAGCATGCGTAACGGCACGGCGATCTGACAACTGTCCTCGGATTCACCAAACAGCAGTTTCAGGGCCCGCCCCTGAACCTCGGCCCGTTCCATGGCGGCGTTTTCCTGATCCGTTGACCGGAGTTTTTCCACCGGCAAAAACGGCTGCACCTGTGCGCCAAATTGCCGGACGCAGCGTTCAATCAACTGAATCGTCAGGGCCAGCTGGGCAAAAGGCTGCACAGTGAACAGCTGGGCCATGGCCAGCCAGGCCAGGCACTCCAGATCACGGGAAGATGTCTCCAGAATCTCCAGTAACAGGGTGCGCAGATTCAGCCAGTTTTCCCTGTTTTCAATCTCCAGAGCATCCAGCTCGGCGGGATCCGGATTCAGGGACCGTTTCTGCAGGCTGGTCTGGGCAATGTTGTAGGCATTGCGCAGGGGGCGATACAACGCCCGGTTACTTTTCAGGTATTCACCGGCTGGCGCATCTTCCGACAGAGGCACCAAAAATGAATCCAACTGCTCGACAGACAACAACCCCAACATGGCAGGAACACATGGCACTTATTTTCTGTTAACCGGGAACAGACTAGTTCCTATTTTCCGTAAGAGCCAAATTCTGTCGTATAAAACA
>SAMEA5043665__coassemble_143_pt1 | contig 21129 bp, 14 predicted proteins | sample SAMEA5043665__metabat2_low_PE_004 | metagenome-assembled genome bin SAMEA5043665 (sample SAMEA5043665) | Gadus morhua | reverse complement strand
GCACGGCTCCTGATTGCTTCGAAAATCTTTTCCATATCATTTTTTCGAGTCTCTTCCAGATGTTTCAAAGCAGCAGGGCTGAGATAATCTGCCGATATTCCTTTTACCCCACTAGAGAAGGGGAGAGAGGATCTGGCCTTAACAACCGTTGTTTTATCAGGAGCCACCGATTGTGATTCTTCCTCTGAAGGAATTTCGTCGGTTATGCCTATTCTCCTTTTTGTCAGGGCCGCCCTTAATATATTACTCTGGTCATTCGTTCCGGGCACATCCTTCCCCGTAGTTTGAGCCATCTTCTCCCCAATCGGAGTCTGCGAATCGTTGTATTCAACAATTGGCGGTGGCGGTGGCGGTGGAACACGGGGGATATCGCCAGAATTCACTTGTGCAGGGAGTGCGTTTATCGCCTTCCTCGCAACAGTATTCTCGCCGAGTATCGGCCGTGGCGGTCCAGCCTCAACCTGGGTGTCCGTTTTGACCTGCAACTCAACTGATGACGGTTCAGCCTGGTGGGGGGTAGCAATGCCGCCTTCTTGAGTCATACCTCCGGGGGCTTGTTCCGATTCCCGGAAATTCCGCACCGTACGTTCAGTCACCGGTACACTGGTATCGGGCTTGACTTGATTGCAGCCAAACTGCTTAAAAAATGTTTTTATATGCTCTAGCGAAAGCAAATTAACCATAAAACGCTTAAAGTTAGTGGTTTTTTTGTTAACATTGGCCTTATCTGACCGATCCGGTCTGCTAAGCAACTTCGAAAAGAATTCTTTAACTCCTTTAATTTCCATGTGGTTTCTCCATGCGTACTATTCAAGCTTGTCCATAAGTCCTTGAGAGGGCTCTCTTCCAATCAATAAACCTATAGTTACTATGGTCTTTTCCGTAGCGGTTATAAATACGACTTGTAACTATTCAGCACCCCCTACAAGCATAATGAAACATTCAAACAGCCCGTTTTAACGATGGTTGCAGGTAACTAAGTACTAACCTTGTATCCTGCTAATGGCGCTTATTCAGGCCAAAACGAGGGAAATCCTGCTTTTTTTCTGATTTCTCGGGAAATAAAGTTAGTGCTTTGTTACCTTACCCGCCCTGTAATTAAAGGTATCTGCATGGGCACGAAGAAATTTTAGGGGTGCTGAATAGTTACTACGACTTAATGATAAGAAAAACAGTTCATTAGCAAGGTATTGGCATCGACTATACAACTCTCTTCCTTAATTTAGCCTCACAAACCATGCGTTTCCCGCCTTCTTGCCTAAACTAGCCCACCCTCTCTCAAGTTTGGCAGAGATAATCAGAGCTATGTCACTGGCTGTTGTTCATACACGCGCCCGTCTGGGCATCAGTGCGCCGGAAGTGCAGGTAGAGATTCACCTCTCCAACGGGCTTCCGATTCTTAATATTGTCGGCCTTCCAGAGACGGCCGTGAGAGAGAGCAAGGATCGGGTACGCAGCGCGATCCTCAATGCCGGGTATGAATTCCCGGCTCGGCGGATCACTGTCAACCTCGCTCCCGCCGACCTGCCCAAGGAGGGCGGCCGCTTTGACCTCCCCATCGCCCTCGGTATTCTGGTCGCCTCCGGCCAGTTGCCAGACAACGCCCTTGAAGGGTATGAATGTCTGGGCGAGCTGGCTCTGGGCGGTGGTATCAGATCTGTTCCCGGCATCCTTCCCGCGGTTATGGCGGCAACCAATGAATGTCGCCAGATGCTGATTCCCAAAGATTCTCTGGCTGAGTCGAGCCTGTGCAGCAAGGCCATCGTTTTTGGTGCCGACACGCTGCAGGCAGCCACCGGGCATTTGAACGGATCAAAGCCGCTGATGGCGAATACTCCCCAAATCGTAGCTCAGACAAAGCAGCACCTGCGTGATGATCTCTGCCATGTCCACGGCCACTTTCAGGCGCGAAGGGCTCTGGAAGTCGCGGCGGCAGGAGGCCACGGGCTACTGTTTAACGGCCCGCCCGGCACCGGAAAGACTATGTTGGCACGCTGTCTGCCGGGGATTTTACCGCAGCTCTCCGAATCCGAAGCGCTGGAGGTGGCCAGCATCCACTCGCTCTGCAGCCAGCCGATTCCTCCCTGGCAGCAGCCACCCTGGCGAGCGCCGCACCATACCGCGTCTGGCGTCGCCCTCACCGGTGGCGGCAGCCATCCTCGCCCTGGTGAGATCAGCCTCGCCCATCGTGGCGTGCTGTTTTTAGATGAACTACCTGAATTTGACCGCCGCACTCTGGAAATTCTGCGCCAACCTATGGAATCTGGCGAGATCATGATCTCCCGCGCCAAACATCAAATCACGTTTCCAGCCCGGTTCCAGCTACTGGCTGCGATGAACCCCTGCCCCTGTGGCTTTCTGGGCGATAAAGAGAAACAGTGCTCCTGTACGCCGGAGCAGGTACAGCGCTATCGCCGCAAGCTCTCAGGGCCGCTGCTGGACAGAATTGATATGCAGGTAGAGGTAGGACGCCTGCCGGCCAGCGTACTGCTGGAGCAGCCCGGCTCATCGGCAGAGTCTTCCGAAAGTGTGCGCCTCAGGGTGGAAGCTGTGCGTATGAAGGCACTCAAACGGCAAAACTGCCTGAATGCGACCCTGCCTCCGGATCAGCTGATGATCCACGCACAACCGGGCCCGGCAGAGAAAAAACTGCTGGAAACAATATCTGCCAAGATGCAACTCTCAGGCAGAGGGCTGCACAGGCTGTTAAGAGTCGCCCGCACTCTCGCAGATATTGAAGATAAGGAGAAAATCACCAGCACCCATATTCTGGAGGCGGCCAGTTTCCGTTTTAGTGGTGGGAGAAGTGGTTGATACCCACCCTCCCAATGCTAACGGCTTCTGAGACTCTGATCAGTGCCACTCGATCACAGCTTCTTCACTGTGACGGGTTTTGGGGTAAGGTGCGTGTTCGCGGTAACCGAAGGCGACCATAACGCTGACACCAAATTCAGTCGTATCCAGCAGCCCCTCTTCAACCAATATTGGTTCCAGCTTCTCGCGGTCAAAACCTTCCATAGGGCAGGAGTCGATACCGATCTGGGCAGCAACACTCATCATATTGCCGAGGGCGATGTAGGTCTGTTTGCAAGACCAGTCAAACATGGCCCGTGGAGATTCTGTCAGTTTGAAATCACTAGTCTGGAAATCCCGATAAAAGTCACCCTTCATCTTGATGACATCATCCGGCAGATGGGACACCGTGCGCATATGATCCTGAATATACGGTGAGCCATAATGCATACCAGACTCTTTACGAGCCAGGATGATGACAAAGTGGCTTGCCGTCGACAGCTGTCCCTGAGCTCCCCAGCAAACAGGCTTGATTTTTTCCCGCAGCACAGGATTCTGGATCACCAGAAATTTCCAGGGCTCAAAACCAAAAGAGCTGGGTGAGAGGCGAGCAGACTCCAGAATAAAACTGAAATCCTCCTCCGCGATTTTCTTTTCAGCATTAAAGCTTTTACAGGCATGGCGGAAGTTAAAAGCATCGAGGATTTGCTTACGAAGTGCAGAGTTCATGTCTGAGACCATATACAACAGCAGTCAAAGGCGTAGTCTACTCACTCCACAATAAAATAAAAAGCGCGCACACAGCCATGAGCAGGAAATACGGCCCACCCCGAACGATAGACATGGGGGCTGTATTTCCATGGTAAAAAGAGACCTGATCCTGCCTGCACCCGATTTTTGAACACCTGACAGTACGCTCACAAGGTGGCACACTTATCCACAGTAGCTTGTTACGAAAGCTTGTCTTCATAAATTGCTTATCTACTCTGATATTTTCATATAAAACTTTCTCTCAACGGACAGCCCGATGACGGACCAGATTGTAATCGGCGATGATGGCGTTGAACGCCAGTCGCTTAAGGCCTACACAGAGATGGCCTACCTGAATTATTCGATGTACGTCATTCTGGACCGGGCTCTGCCCCACATTGGTGATGGCCTGAAGCCTGTCCAGCGTCGTATTGTTTATGCCATGAGCGAACTTGGCCTGAAAAACACAGCCAAACACAAAAAATCAGCCCGTACCGTCGGTGATGTGCTGGGTAAATATCACCCTCACGGCGACAGCGCCTGCTACGAAGCCATGGTGCTGATGGCACAGCCATTCTCCTACCGTTATCCACTGGTGGATGGTCAAGGCAACTGGGGCTCAGCGGATGACCCCAAATCCTTTGCGGCTATGCGTTATACGGAAGCGCGTCTTGGCAAGTATGCTGATGTTCTTCTTAGAGAGCTGGGTCAGGGCACGGTTGACTGGCGGCCCAACTTTGACGGCACCCTGGATGAACCCGTTACGCTGCCTGCCCGGCTGCCTAACCTGTTGTTAAACGGCACTACCGGCATCGCCGTTGGTATGGCGACCGATATTCCACCCCACAACCTCAAAGAAGTGGCAGCGGCCTGCGTGCATCTGCTGGATAATCCAAAAGCGACACTGGATGATATCTGCGAATACATCAAGGGACCGGACTTCCCCACCGATGCCGAATTGATCACTGCGCCTGCAGATATTCGTAAAATGTACGCCCAGGGCAAAGGTAGTCTGCGCATGCGTGCGGTCTATATTATGGAGCAGGGTGATATCATCATCACGGCTCTGCCTCACCAGGTCTCTGGTGCAAAAATTCTCGAACAGATTGCTGACCAGATGCAGAAGAAAAAACTGCCCATGGTCACCGACCTCCGCGATGAATCGGATCACGAAAACCCGACCCGGCTGGTCATCACCCCGAAATCAAACCGCATTAATGTTGAACAGTTGATGAATCACCTGTTCGCCACCACCGATCTTGAGCGCACTTATCGCGTGAATATGAACATGATCGGTATTGATGGTCGTCCACAGGTAAAATCCCTCGATGCCATGTTGCATGAGTGGTTGAGCTATCGCCAAACCACCGTCACCCGTCGTCTGCAGTTCCGGCTCGAAAAGGTTCTTGGTCGTATGCACTTGCTGGAAGGTTTGATTATCGCCTTCCTTAATATCGACGAAATCATCGAAATTATCCGCCACAAAGACGACCCGAAAGCGGTACTGATAAGCCAGTTTAGCCTGAGCGACAAACAGGCTGAGGCTATTCTCGAATTGAAGCTGCGCCATCTGGCTCGCCTTGAGGAACAGAAACTCCGCGCCGAGCAGGATGAATTGAGCAAAGAGCGTGATTATCTGGAGAAAACGTTGAGCTCTGACCGCCGTCTGAAGACAGTGATCAAGAAAGAGATCATGGCTGATGTCGAAGCTTTTGGCGACGAACGTCGTTCACAGCTGGTGCAGCGCAAGGAGGCTCAGGCGCTTTCTGAAACCGAACTCATGACCGCTGATTCTGTGACTGTGGTGATGTCTGAAAAAGGCTGGGTGCGTATTGCCAAAGGCCACGATGTAGAAGCGGATAAACTCAGCTACAAATCTGGCGATAAACTGGGCTTTGTCGCCAAAGGGCGCAGCAACCAACCGACGATATTTTTTGATTCCACCGGTCGCACCTACACCATCGTAACCCATACACTGCCGTCTGCCCGAAGCCAGGGGGAACCATTGACCGGCAGGGTCAATCCGCCCGCCGGCTCAGTATTTGAAGCCGCCATCATCGATGATGACAAAGCTCACTACCTGATGGCCAGCGATGCCGGTTATGGATTTGTCACCACCTTTGGCGATATGGTCTCCCGCAACAAGGCGGGGAAAACAACCCTCACACTGCCGAAATTCGCTCGCGTTATGCGGCCTGTTAAGGTCGAAGATGTGGACAACCAGTTTGTGGTGTCGATCAGCAATGAGGGTCGCATGCTCCTGTTCCCGCTGAAAGAGCTACCTATTCTGAGCCGTGGCAAAGGCAACAAGCTGATGAGCATTCCCACCGCCCGCGCCGCTGCCCGTGAAGAGTTTATGGTGGCTATAGCGGTTATCGGTGCCGACCAACAGCTGACCATTCACGCCGGCAAACGACACCTTACTCTCAAACCATCTGATATTGCTCACTACCGTAGTGAACGGGGTCGACGGGGTAACAAATTACCGCGGGGGTTCCAGAGGGTGGATAGGGTTGAAGTAAACGACTAAATTTTTTTGTTGAGAAATCAAAGGCATCCGCCTTTGGTTTCTCGAAACTTTTTATTCTTATCTCTGCCTGTATTTCTTCCTGAATCCAGCGAGCAATAGCCCGGCGGCTGCCTGACTGTTATATCAGTACAGCCGTGATAACAGGCCTTATTTTCTCGGGCAGTAGTCAAATACGTCGGAGTGTGCGTGAGCCTCAGGAATACCTGCTGCGACTAAAGCATCCAGCGTTCCATAAACCATATCCGGTGAACCACAAATGTAGAAATGCGCCGCCATCAGTTCACCAATATCTTCCAGCACCGCCTCGTAAAGAAGACCATGGCGTCCTTCCCAGTCACTGCCAATATCTGATTCGCTCACTACCGGGTGGTAGCAAATGCCTTTCTCGCTCGCCCATTGGATTGGCAGACTCGGCATATACAGACCCGATGGGTTACGCACGCCCCAGTAAAGATGGATCGGGTACGGACAATCACTTAAAAGACTGTGCTCAATCATCGCTTTCATCTGGGCAAAGCCGGTACCTGCCGCGATAAAGACCAAAGGCGTATCGGAGCAGCCACTGATGAAACAGTTACCTTTAGGAAGATTGATAGTCACCGACTCAGCACTTTGCAGATAATCAATCACCTCACGGGCACGCTCATGGTCTGGAAGACATTGAATATGAAGCTCCAGAGAGAGGCCATCGGTGGCAGCAGAGGCTATGGAGTAAGCACAAGGGGAACCGGTTGGCATGACCAGTTCTAGGTATTGGCCAGCAGCCCACACCATTGGCTGACCATCCGTCACCGTCAGGATAACCTGATAGATGTCGCCGGAGATATTACTGACACGCTCTGCCCGTACAGCTCGCTGACTCGTGTTTACTTCGTGATCAGACACCTGACCTCCTGTCGTTTAAATCTGTGCAGGTATGGTAGCGACCACACCTGCAAACTTTCAACTTGCAGTCACAGCTCAATCGATACCGAGCTCATCCCAGATGGCATCGACACGTTGTTTGACTTCATCGGTCATGGTGATGGTCCGCCCCCACTCCCGTTTGGTTTCTCCCGGCCACTTATTGGTGGCGTCAAAGCCGACCTTGGAGCCAAGACCCGCCTCAGGTGAAGCAAAATCAAGATAGTCGATGGGCGTGTTTTCGATAAACACTGTATCCCGCTTTGGATCCATACGGGTGGTCATCGCCCAGATCACATCGTTCCAATCCCGGGCATTCACATCATCATCACAGACAATCACGAACTTGGTATACATAAACTGTCGTAGGAATGACCAGACCCCCAACATCACCCGCTTGGCATGACCGGGATATTCTTTGCGGATAGTGACTACCGCCATACGGTACGAACATCCTTCCGGCGGCAGATAGAAGTCAATGATCTCCGGGAACTGCTTTTGCAGAATGGGCACAAACACCTCATTCAACGCCACACCCAACATAGCAGGCTCATCCGGTGGGCGACCGGTATAGGTGCTGTGATAGATCGGATTTTTACGATGCGTCATACACTCCACGGTAAACACCGGGAAGCTGTCCACCTCGTTGTAATAGCCGGTGTGATCGCCGTAAGGACCTTCATCTGCAAAATCATCGGGATAGATATAGCCTTCCAGCACGATCTCGGCGCTGGCGGGGACCTGAAGATCCGTGATCAATCCCTTCACCAGCTCCGTGCGGGAACCGCGCAGCAGACCGGCAAAGGCATACTCGGAGAGAGAGTCCGGAACCGGTGTCACCGCACCAAGAATAGTGGCGGGATCAGCTCCCAGAGCAACAGCCACAGGGAATGGTTTTCCGGGATGACGCTCCTGCCAATCGCGCAGATCGAGAGCACCACCGCGGTGGGAAAGCCAGCGCATAATCAGACGATTAGGGCCAAGTAACTGCTGGCGATAAATGCCCAGATTCTGTCGTTCTTTCAAAGGCCCCCTGGTAATCACCAGCGGCCAGGTTACCAGCGGCGCGACATCTTCAGGCCAGCAGTGCTGTATGGGAAATTTGGTCAGATCAACCTCATCCCCCCTGAAAACGACATCCTGACAGGGCGCTTTACGTACCACCTTCGGCCCCATATTCAGGACCTGCTTGAAGATCGGCAGCTTCTCAAGGGCATCCCGAAAACCTTTGGGGGGATCAGGCTCCTTGAGGTAAGCCATCAGCTTACCGACATCCTTGAGTGCTTCGGTATTATCCTGTCCCATGCCCAGAGCGACACGCCTTGGCGTACCAAACAGATTGGCCAGCAGAGGAATATCTGATCCTTTTGGGTTCTCGAACAGCAGCGCTGGTCCGCCTTTTCGCAGAACACGATCACTGATCTCGGTAATTTCAAGATAGGGGTCGACTTCCCGTTTTATCCGCTTCAACTCGCCCAGCTTCTCCAGCTGATCGATAAAATCCCGCAGATCCCGATATTGCATTGGTGGCCCTTAATGAACTGACGGCGCAGGTATCATATCTGCAAACCACCAGATAGCGAATACAGCACCACAGAAAGTCATCCTTAAGTTCCGCTTAAAGAATTTTTCAACCGTTTAAAAACAATCTGGAAGCGGCGCCAACCAGTGGCACTGGGCTTACACTATTCGCTCAGCGCAATAAAGCGCAAGGAACCCTTGCCATATCACGACAGTCACTGTTCAAAAAGTGTAGGCAAATTTTAAAAATGATTGGCTACAGGCCAGTAATATCAAGAGGATCATATGAAAAACGATTGATTTTGCCTATGAATTTTGATGAGTTACTCGCGACAGTCCTGTGCTGGTTTTGGCTCTATTTTAGTCGGTCAAATGGTGGGAGCCCAGTACCGTGCTAAATAGTTACGACTTCACAACACAGAACTATTCTCTTTCCGATGGTCTCTCAGGAGTTAAACGATGAAGTCAGTGATATGGCTGGTTTCTATTTTCAGCCTGATTTTAGTCAGCACTGCATGTGCAGAAGACAAATTATCATACTGGCATCAACCACCTGTTAACACTTACGTCCAACCTGAAACCAGAAAGGAAGCTGTTCCTTCTACTTTGCCGGCCGTTAACAGCCCCAGGAAAATTCGCACTCACTCCCGGCGCTTACTTTCAAATCTGCATTATCCTGTTACGAAAAGACCTACAGATCAAGGCGCAACAGGTAATCACCAAGGCTCGAATGGAATTTCGAACACCTCTTCTGGAACAAAATTAACAAACACTCAATCTCCTGATCGTGAAGAGGGTGATAAAAGGGATAATTCAAATAGTGACTTACCAGGCAACTCGGGAGGGGGCAAAGCAAGCATTGATATTGGTCAGCATGTTAAAGATTATCTCACCATTGATATTAATAACTACAAATTTTACATTGCGAGACATCAATTTAATCCTGACTTGGGAGGAAATGATAGCGCAAACTACATAAGTACACACGTTAACGCTATAACTAACAGCAATGATGTAATACTACTCTCCATGACAGAACAACATGCTGGTCTGCAAGGTGATAGCACCCTCGCTCACCGAGATGCCAAAGCTATCGAATATATAACAACTTACGGCTCTACGAATACTGTAACTGATTTTAATAACATATTAATCACCTTCAAGATAAGACAACTATCACTTAAAAGCCCAAACGACGTAGATGCAATTCCGTTAAATGACGATTTAAAACAATCAAGCCCTGAAGAGTACTTCAATGAAAATACTGTCCAGTCAGACGAAAAAATTTGCCCCATCTGCTGCAATGAAGATACGACTAGTTATCGTTTGAACAACATAAAATGCATCAAACATACTTCCTGCCGTGACTGCTGGAAAAAACACATTCGCACGATGGCAAATAATCGTACAAAATTATCTACTGGATACCCATCATGTTTGGGGCATGGCTGTAATGCAGAGATCCCTCAGAAGATTTGTGAATATCTTTGTGGAAAAGAGGTGGCAAACAAGTTGTCTGATGCTGCTCTCCAGTTGGCGGTAGCAAATAATTCACATTTTTTTTACTGCCTCAACCCGAGCTGTCGCGCTATAGGTCACATCGAAAACGGTACTAAAAAGATCAACATGTTTTTTTGCTATGTCTGCAAAACGAAAAGTTGCACAAAGTGTAAAAAACATCCTTATCATGTGGGTAAGTCATGTAACCAGTACGCCCAAGAAGTTCCTGCAGACACGTCATTCGCTAATTATTTAGATAAAAATTATCGTAAGCTCAGACTGTGCCCAAATTGCCATCAAGCAATAAGCCGGACTGAGGGGTGTAACCAGATGCAGTGCTTTTCCTGTTTAAAATATTTTTGCTGGGCATGCGGAAAGGCTATTGAGGGATATGGACATTTTATTACAGGCAAGTGCGAGCATTTTTCTAAAAGGGATCGCTATGAAAGAGAGCCCTCTCCCCCCGATGCGGTTGATTTCTCACTTCATGAATGCGGTGACTCAGACAGCACCACCCTTAAGGAGTGTGGCCACAGGCTCTGCCAAGACTGCGATGAATTGACAAGCCTGTTGATAGAACCTCGGGATCGCCGCCGCTGCCTCAAATGCCCGTCTGACGAGAGCGATCAAAACCATCCGGAGGAGCCGATGTCATATTCCACAAGGCCAGAATCGGAACCAGACGGCAGCTGGACAACAGTGGATAGCTGGACAACAGTGGATAGCGTTTCCGGGGAGAATAGCTTTGAAAGTACGGATTCTCGAGCGACAAATGACCTGTCACAGTATGACAATCATAGCCAGGAGCAGCAGGTTACTACCTCAGACGATACCATCAACAATTGGCTGGTGACAGGGGTAAATACCGGTTTCAAAGTGTCCGGCGCAGGGTATGCTCTGATTGAGCCACTACATGCTGAGGGGGTTCCTTTAACAGAACACTCTATGGGATATGCACTGGCCGCTGCTGTCAGTGAAAGCCACGAGGATGGCTTGGCGGGACTTAAACTGGTCAATTACCTGCACAACAAGGGGGTTCATTTTCCAGCCGATGCCATGACAAGCGCACTGGCAGCTGCCACAAGTGAAAACTTCAACATTTCCCTGAAAGGCTTTGAGTTGATCGAGTACCTGTACAACAAGGAGGTTCATTTTCCAACCGATGCCATGAAAAATATGCTGACAGCTGCCGCAAGTGAAAACTCCAGCATTTCCTGGGCAGGCTTTAGGCTGATCAAGTACCTGTATTGCAAGGAGGTTCCTTTCCCTGACAATACTGAGAACTATATGATGGCGGTTGTAAGTGAAAACGAACATGCTGCCCATATACTGGACAACTTCCTGTCCAGCAAGGTCTTTAACAACTCAAACAATGCTATGGCCAATGCACCGAATTCAACGGAAATTGGATCCTGTGACGTCGAAAATGAGCATACAGACAATACGGGCGCTGTTCACGAAAAAAGTGGAAAACCACTTAAAAATCCCAAAAGGCATCAAGGCCCATCCCATCACAGTGGTGGGCAACCGTCTACAATCCCTGAAAATCAAAGATCCACTATTACCGCAAACAGCGCCGACATTACGTGTGCGAACTGTGGGCAACACAACAAGGATGCTGATGATAAATACTGCGCTTTCTGTCGATTTTCATATGAAAATAGAAAATAAATGACCACACACTGTAGCTTCATAATCACGAACTGCCAACAAAGCCCAGCCCGCTCCTGCGAAGCAGCAGCGGGACATGTTGTCATTGTTGTCTACTGATCCGGGCGTCTCACACCAACGCCATGCGAAGCAGTGTTAACGGATGCAGAACTTGCTTCGAGGTACTCATCTCCACCTGCATCTTGCAGGTTTCGCAGTCCGTAACCACATAATCTGCACCGCTCTCCTCGATCTGCCGGAACAGTGGACTGCCAATGGCCTGAGAGGTTTCATAATTCTCTTTCTTGAAGCCGTAAGTGCCCGCTATACCGCAGCAGTTGCTGTTGAGCTGCTGCAACTCCAGCCCCGGAATCTCCCAGAGCAGGTTCAAGGTATGCAGCACACCGCCCGCCTTAATCAAGTGGCAGGGGCTGTGGTAAGCGACCTTGAGATTCACCGGAGTCATCTCCGGCTTGTTACCGGCGGCAAATTCATTGGCCAGAAAGCGAGTAATAAAGTTAATACCCGACTTCACCTTGCTGTTATCGATACCCAGAGCGTGGGGATATTCATCCTTCAGCATCAATGCACAGCTGGACGACGAGGAGATAATACCCTCACTGCCATCAGCCATCGCTTGTTCAAAATTGGCGAGGTTTAGTCTGGCATTGGCCCGCGCCTTGTCCGGGAAGCCGTTGGCCACCAGCGGCACGCCACAGCACTTCTCTTTATTGAGCAGACGCACGCCGATGTTCATGGCGTTCAACACGCGAATCAGATCCATCCCCAGCTCGGGATCGTTATAGTTCACATAACAGCCGTGGAAGTAGGAGATCTGACGAGCAAACTGAGCCTGCTGCTCGGCAACATTCTGATACTGACGACGGAAACTGGTTTTCGCATAAGCCGGGAATGTACGACGCCGGTCAATACCAAGTGCCTTATCCATAACCAACCTCACCGGTTTGATGGCGGTCATCTTGTTAACCAGTGGCGCACTGCCACGGGTCAGGGTTCCCATCAGATCCGTATGGCTCAACATAAACTCACGGATCTTGAAGCTGTTATTACCGTACTTACTGCGGGCAGTGGCAATAATATCGCTGATACGCACGTCGGAAGGGCAGGCCACCTCACAGCGTTTACAGCTGGTACAGTATTTCAGCGCTTCATCCAGAAATTCAGAACTCTTCAGACGCAGTCGTTCACCGTCGGGGCCGCACTGCTTGGGGCCGGGATAGTCAGGACGTACGGCAGCAACCGGGCATTGTGAGGCGCAGGCGGTACATTTCAGACACTGGTCAAATGATCGGTCAAATGAGTGACCGGATTTGTTTTCCGTGCTTTTCAGAATGGCAAACAGACTCATGCCTTCTCTCCTGCGGCTTCAATATCGGCTATCACTTTCGCGGCAGCCTGCCAGGCTGTACTGATGGAGAGCCCACCACCGGAACACTCCTGCACCGGATCACAGCCACCCAGAACTGTACCTGCCACATGGAGATTGGTCAGCGGCTGTCCGGCAATCATCGGTTGATGATCACGGTTCAGGCGAACACCAGCACGGATAAAACCATGACCAGTACGGGAAAGGAACTTACGCTCACTGAACTGTTCCGGTGTATTCAAATCAAGACCAAAGATCGGCTCTTTAACCGGAAGCGGCTCACTGAATACCTGTTCGGCATTCAGATCAGGCCGGACATTCAACCCTTTGCTGAAAAAACCGCCGCTGGCAAGAATGTAGTGATCCGCAGTCAGCAGATCCTCGCCATTACTGACGTTAAATACACGACCATTCTCTATAATCCCATGACGAATCCCAGTGGCCGGAATCAGAAAGCCGCCCAGCGCCGCAAAACGGTGTTGAAGTGCCTGCTGCATATGTATACCGGGCAGCGAGGGTGGCAGCGTTGCCACATCAATAATGTTCAGCCCGGTGCGTCGGCGCAGCTCCTTCAGGTGGAGGCTATCCAGAGCGCTGTCCAGACAGGCTGGCATTACCACCAGCGAAGCATCCTGCACCTTTTCCATCAGGGTAGAGGCGATAATATTGAAGTCTTTCTCACCTAAAGCGCGACAGAGCTGGGGCGCACGCATGGTATCAGCGGTGGCGCCCATGCCATTAACCAGCGGAAGCTCAATGTTAAGGGCTTCAACCTGACTATTCCTGAATGCCGGATGGCGCTTCAGACCGGACGCAGCCAGCTCCGGCAGGAAGTCGAGAAAACCGCTGATATTTACAAATACGACACGTTTAACGTTCTGTAAATCCCAGGGCAGAACCTCTGCCACAGACTGGGACAGCCAGGTTGGGCGCAAGGCACCAGCTGCTGTTACCCGCCATTGGTTTTGCTGCTCATCGCTGGCAGTAAACATAGACAGGCCGGTCTCGGCCAGCTGACCATGAAACCAGTCCATCGCCTTATAAACACCATCCCTGCCAATGCGGGCATAGGGGTGTTCAGGAAAATACTCAGCCAGCTCATCAATCTTTTCAAAAGGGCGGCTGACCGGTTCATTCAAATGGACACCGGCGGCTGAAGGCATATAACCAAGCACATCGATGGCGCCGGAGGCAAAGGCCAATCCACTCTCACCGGATGTCACAACAGCGACTTTTAATCCCGCTTCCGCACAACGAATACCGGCAACCAGACCCGCCAGCCCGCCACCAATCACCAAACATTGACGTCTCATACCACTTCTCCCTGTTCGGCTCTTTGTTCGGCTTGTTGCCCGGACAGGGTTTCGTCTGCAGCACAGGCATCAACAGCATTGGCTATCAGTGCTTCGCTGTCGTTTTGTTGATCGTTTTGTTGATCGTTTTGTTGATCGCTTTTCAAACTACCAAGTCCCAGTAATCCCTCCTGAACCCAGTAGCTGAATTCCGCCTCCCTCAGGCCATCACCCCAAAGCACCGGACGCACACCTTTCCAGCGTTCATCGACAAATTCATGCAGGGCTTTCAGGGGTGAAACCACATCACTGCGGGTTGCCGCCAGCAGCGATGCTGTACGACAGGCGCACATCTCTCCCTGACAAGGACCCATACCGATACGGGTACGACGGCGCAGATCCGACAGTGAACGGGCGTTCAGTTTATCAACGGCGTAGAGAATCTCGCCCCGGGTAACCACTTCACACTCACAGACGACAGCATTACGCCAGCGCGGGCTGCTCTCCTGTTTGTCCAGATCGGTCTGCTTGTTTTTGTCTTCTTCTTTGATGAAGTTTCGAGCCCGATCCCCGTGACGGTACACCGCAGAGCCGGAAACAGTATTGGGCAAACTCCAGCTCTGACTATTCGCCCTGTCATCGCCCTGAGCACCAGGCAGCGGTACGCTGGCCGTTGTACAGGCTTTGCTGATACCAAGATGTTTCGCCGCCATATCGGTAGCCACCTCCGCCATCAAACGGTAAGTCATCAGCTTGCCACCGGTGATGGTTATCAGGCCGGGCAGGTTATCGCTATCGGCATGATCAATGGCAACCAGACCACGGCTGATGGTACGGTCGGAACCATTAGAAGATGTAGACACCAGCGGACGTACACCGCAATAGGCTCGCAGAATACGGGTTGAAGCCATCGAAGGTGCCAGCTTGCAACCTTCCTCCAGAAGCACACGAACTTCCTCGTCCGTCACTTCCATATTTTCCAGCTCATTCCGGCCCACATGGGTGGATGTGGTGCCAATAACAGAGACAGTGTCGCCCGGAACCAAAATATCGGAATCCCCCGGCTTACGACAGCGGTTGATAACCATTCCGTTCATGCGGTGCCCCATAATCAGCAACGCACCGCGGGAATGGTACATATCAACGGAGAGGTCGGCATATTCCATAATCTCATGGCACCAGGCGCCCGTGGCGTTTATAACCTGAGCTGCGCGGATTTCATAACGCTCACCGGTACGCACATCAAGACAGTGAATGCCTGCCACTTGTCCCTGCTGAATAATTAGCCCAACCGCACGGGTATCGGTCAGCAGCGTACCGCCATGTTCACGGCCATCGAGAATATTGGAAGAGGTAATCCGAAAAGGGTCGATAGTGCCATCAGGAATGCGTACAGCACCAATCAGCGAAGGATTGACGACCGGCTCCAGGCGCAGAGCTTGTTCCGGCGTTAAAATTTCAGTCGGGATACCTGCACGGGCACAGCCGTTTATAAATTTGGCCTGATACTCCAGCCCATCTTCAGGCAGAGAGATAAACAGACCATCGGTATTTTCAATACAGTGGCTGGCAATATGTTTAAGGGTACGGTTTTCCCGAATGCATTCTGTCGCAGAGTGACCATCGGTGACCGCGTAGCGTGCCCCAGAATGCAGCAGACCATGATTTCGCCCGGTTGTGCCAGTCGCTATATCATTCCGCTCAACCAGAATTGTTCGCATGCCTCGCAGGCAGCAGTCCCGAAATACACCAGCACCCGTTGCACCACCACCAATGATGACAACATCTGTTTCCAGACGTTTCATTGACTTCACCCCACTACAGACAGCCATGAGCGGGAAATGCTGCCCACCCCTAATAATGAAAATGCGGGCTGCATTTCCATGATAAATTGTGCAGTGAAGTTAGTGTGTTTGTATTTGTTTTGTTTTGATGCAGCGCAACTTTTGAAACACAAAACCCCCATTATTTTATAAACAGAGCCTGTATAAACACTGTTTTTCATCGAAAAGCTGAGAAAAGAGCTGTTTTATTGACGACCGTCAACCAACAAATTCAGGTAATAACAATAATTAACACCACTGTTCGGGAATGTTACCTTTCGTTTACTTCAGGAAAAAAATCATGAACCGGAGTACTCTTGCTGGCGAGTGTTTGGCAGAATTTATTGGCACGGCTCTATTGATCATTTTTGGTGTGGGGGTCGTTGCCGCACTGGTACTGAGTGGTGCCGAATTTGGTCAATGGGAGATTAGTGTCGTCTGGGGTCTCGGTGTCAGTATGGCAATATACGTCACTGGTGGAGTTTCCGGTGCTCACCTCAACCCTGCAGTAACAATTGCCCTGACTCTGTTCAAAGGCTTTGAAAAGTTCAAGGTTCTGCCTTTTATCGCCTCTCAAGTAGCAGGTGCTTTTGCCGGCGCGGCTCTGGTTTACACCATGTACCAGCCGCTGTTCACTGAGTTTCATACCGTCAACAACATCATTCCCGGTTCTGCCGACAGCCTTGCGACTGCGGGCATCTTCTCCACTTATGCGATGCCGATTCTGAGTAACGGCCACGCCTTTATGGTGGAAGCGTTTATTACCGCACTGCTGATGTGCACAATTCTGGCGCTGGGCGATAATCGCAACGGTGCTCCCAAGGGTGCACTGAGTGCCCTGTTGATCGGTTTCCTGATCGCTATTATCGGCTGCTCCTTCGGCCCACTCACCGGCTTTGCCATGAACCCAGCCCGTGACTTTGGTCCAAAACTGTTCACCTTCCTTGCCGGATGGGGCGAAATCGCCATGACCGGTGGACGCGCCAACCCTTACTTCTGGGTTCCTGTACTTGGCCCGATCATTGGTGCAAGCCTCGGCGCATTTATTTACACCCGCTGCATTGAAAAGCAACTTGATCTGAAAGCCTGCGGCACACCCGGCTGTGAAATTACCCCTCAGGAAACAGCGCCCAAGACGGAAGCTGCCTGACGTTTTTTCAACACGGTTTTCAAAACACTTTTCTAAATAACTATTGAAACGCGAATTTAAGATCTGACCATGAATATTGATAATACTTACGTCGTCGCCCTTGATCAGGGTACTACCAGCAGCCGGGCTATCATTTTCAACCACGATGGCGACATTGTTGGCGTTGCCCAGCAAGAGTTTACCCAGCACTACCCGCAGCCAGGCTGGGTTGAGCATGATGCCGTTGAGATCTGGGCGACCCAGCGTGGCGTTCTGACCGAAGTTCTGGAAAAAACCAGTATCAATCCGGCCCAGCTGGCCGCTATTGGTATCACCAACCAGCGTGAGACTACCGTCGTTTGGGATAAAGAGACTGGTCGTCCAATCTACAATGCCATCGTCTGGCAGTGCCGCCGCACCGCCAGCATCTGCGAACAGCTCAAACGTGATGGCATGGAAGAGTACGTGCGCGATAATACCGGTCTGGTTATCGACGCCTATTTCTCCGGCACCAAGGTTGCCTGGATTCTGGATAACGTCGAAGGTGCCCGTGAGAGAGCTGAAAAGGGCGAGCTGCTGTTCGGTACTATCGACACCTGGCTGACCTGGAAACTGACCCGTGGCGCCGTTCACGTAACCGATGTGACCAACGCCTCCCGTACCATGCTGTTCAACATCAAGACCCTGTGCTGGGATGAAACCATGCTCAAGGCGCTGAACATTCCTGCCAGCATGCTGCCAGAAGTGAAATCCAGCTCCGAGGTATACGGCGAAGCCCGTGTTGGTACCAGTAATGTGCCCATCGCCGGTATCGCCGGTGACCAACAGGCGGCACTGTTCGGCCAGCTGGCTCTGGAAAAGGGCATGGCCAAGAACACCTATGGCACAGGCTGCTTCCTGCTGATGAACACTGGTGAAGAGCCAGTGAAGTCCAATAACGGTCTGCTCACCACCATCGCCTACGGGATGAATGGTAAGGTGAACTACGCGCTGGAAGGTTCTGTCTTTGTTGCCGGCGCCAGCATCCAGTGGCTACGTGACGAGATGGGTCTGATCCGCGATGCTGCCGACTCCGAATACTTTGCAACCCGAGTAGAAGACAGCAACGGTGTTTATGTTGTTCCTGCATTCGTTGGCATGGGTGCGCCTTACTGGGATGCCTACGCTCGTGGCATCATTGTTGGCCTGACTCGCGGTGCCAACCGCAACCACATCGTTCGCGCCACTCTGGAAGCTATGGCTTACCAGGCCCGCGACGTCTTGGACGCCATGCAGAAAGACTCTGGCATGCCTCTGAGCCAGGTAAACGTCGATGGTGGCGCTGTAGCCAACAACTTCCTGATGCAGTTTCAGTCCGACATTCTGGGCACAACGGTTGTCCGTCCAAAAGTTATCGAGACCACCGCTGCCGGTGCCGCCTATCTGGCTGGCCTGGCGGTTGGCTACTGGAAAGATCTGGATCAACTGCGCGACAAAGTCTCTGTAGATCGCACCTTTGAGCCGGCTATGGACAGCGAAAAGCGTGAAAAACTCTACAAGGGCTGGAAGCGTGCGGTTGACCGCGCCCTGAAATGGGAACAAGAAGACGCCTAATCAACCAAAAGCGACCACTTTCTAACGAAACAAGACAACACTCCGCCATTGCAAAATGGCGGAGTGTTTTTTTTTAGGGATTTTTTGAAAGAAATACGACAGAAATACAACAGCAACTTAAAGATAGGTTAATTTAATTAAATCAATAACCTATCGTATTTTCACTGAAAATATTGCAAAAATATATTGGCAAGATTGAAAAAAAGCATTTATAAATGTGAATGCGCGACATGAAGTCAACGCTAACCCGAAACACAAAAAAACAAAAAATAACACCAAGGGTTGTTACCAAGTTCAGGCTAACCGGCTGACGGGTAGACCCTCAGGATAACAAGAGGACTGAACTATGGCACGGAAGAAGCCTACAAGAAAACCAGGAAGCAACGGACCCGATTTCTCTTATCTTGGCAGTAGGGACGAGCCCCCGGAGGAGCGCACCGTCGAATCGCGCAAGCGCCTGCGTGAGACGATGGATAAACAGATTGAAGATTATCTCGCCAAAGGCGGAACGATCGAGCAAGTCCCCTCCAATGTCGTCTCAAGTCCTCCCCAAAAACCAGAATCCAACTATGGCAATCGCCCTATCTGATTAATCCGATGTGATCGCGTGTCGATAGAAGACCCGTCATCAACGGGTCTCATCCCTTTAATTCAAAAAACAGATTCGAAAAAAAATTCAAAAAACTATCTATTCAATCCGAATGGGTGAACTCTGCCCGGTATCGGAATGGAGAAATCCTACACACTCCAGGGCGAGATTAAAACTGTTCGCCAGCGCCAGAAACTCTTGTTCTGCTTCTACTGACACACTCACCAATAGACCTCCACTGGTTTGGGGATCACAGAAAATTTGTCTCTGTCGTTCGGTGAGCTCAGGTAGTTTGTGGCAATAGCTGGCAAAGTTGCGCTCGGTTCCGCCCGGCACGCAGCCAAGCTGACGATAGTGTTCCACTTCCGGTAACAAGGGAATGGTCTGCTCATAAATGGTGGCACTCACCCCACTACCTTCGCATACCTCTAACAAATGACCCGCAAAGCCAAAACCAGTCACATCAGTCATCGCTGAAACACCAGGAAGACGGGCAAATGCCGCACCGGGAATATTCAACGTACACATAGCATCACGGGCGATAAATGCGTGCTCTGGCTGAAGGAGTTTCTTTTTCTGGGCGGTGGTTAGAATACCGATGCCCAATGGCTTGGTCAGAAAGAGTTTATCCCCAACCTTGGCCGTATTGTTCTGTTTGATATGCTCCAGAGCAACACGACCAGTGACGGCCAGACCAAAAATAGGCTCCGGCGCATCGATACTGTGACCACCCGCCAGAGGAATACCGGCATCCTTACACGCCTGACGACCACCATCTATAACCTTTTGGGCGATCTCAGGGCCAAGCAGATTGACCGGCCAACCCAGAATAGCAATCGCCATCATCGGCGTGCCACCCATGGCATAGACATCGCTGATAGCATTAGTCGCGGCAATTCGACCAAAGTCAAACGGATCATCGACAATAGGCATAAAGAAGTCGGTGGTGCTGATCACCCCCTCTCCGTTACCCATATCAAATACCGCCGCATCATCCTTGGAGCTATTGCCTACCAGCAGCCCAGGGAAATCAGGCAAACTGAGATTACTCTGCAGAATCTGATCCAGCACCTGAGGCGCTATTTTACAGCCGCAACCAGCCCCATGGCTGTATTCGGTCAGTTTGATTTTACTCATTGTGAGATAACCCTTGCTATAGGCTCCGTTCAATAGGGAGCGAAGTGGGGAAATTTAGCACGAAATCCGGCAATAATGTTCAGATTGTGTCAAAGAGATAGACTAAGGCTGAATTGATACGCTAACAGGCTTGTTAGCTTTTCTAACCAAAACGTTTTCTGTTAAAACTCTTTCCCCTGTTCACGATCAGAGTTAATACCATGGGAGCTGTTGGAAAATAAGCAGAAAACCGGTTCAGCCCCCTCACAAACAAGGAAGCTCAAAGAGCCTACCGTAATAATGCTTTAAAATGTCACCCTGACAAATTCCGCACAGAAGAAAAAGAAGAGGTAAAAAAAGAAAAAGAAAAAGAAAATGAATTGACTGCATCTTTAAAGCTGTTGGAAGAATATATTGAATTCCGCGACCGCGGCAATAAGCATTAAAATGACATTAATTTATTTTTTTGTAATGATCATAGAAAGACCATTAAAATCTAAATTTTAATGGTCTATTTTTTGTTATTTTTAATCAGCGTTTTGATTTAAAACCT
>SAMEA5043665__coassemble_141_pt1 | contig 21262 bp, 19 predicted proteins | sample SAMEA5043665__metabat2_low_PE_004 | metagenome-assembled genome bin SAMEA5043665 (sample SAMEA5043665) | Gadus morhua | reverse complement strand
TACCCTCTCTCCCTCTTGCCCTCTCTCCCTTTTAACCGCGCTTGGCAAGGACAGCAATGCCGAAGCACTGACAGACCTTTGCCGTAAACTTAATGAGATGACAGGCTTGAATATTTACTGTCACGCCTGGAGGGTGCAGGTCACCAAGCCCGCATTTGTGACTCTACCCATATGGATTTTCAAGCGGAGCATGGCGAGGAGAAAAGAGCGAACCCAAAGTCACCATCAAAAGCTATACTCGACAATGGCTTGAAAAGCATGACAGCGCACTGGTTTTTCCCACGTTCAAAGATAAACCTGAACAGGGATATCGACTCTCTGCCTATTCTCTGCGAAACTGCTCAATGCAGCTCACATTGGATAGTTCCCATTAACCTGATTTGAAAATGTGCTATGACATATACGGCTCCGCAACGCTCCACCACCAGCCTCCTGTTACGATGGCTGGTCGTCGTCCTGATGGTCTATCTGCTACTGGTCGCTGTGGCCATGATCGGCAGCGGTTTCAAGTGGGCATCGGGGGGGGCCGAAGGTGCCAGACAACTCTTTGCCTTCGCCAGCAATCCGGTGATGGGTCTGGTTGTCGGGGCCTTTACCACAGCACTGATTCAGTCCTCGAGTACCGTGACCTCGGTTATTGTTGGCCTTGTCGCCGGTGGTCTCCCCGTAGCAACAGCCATTCCCATGATTATGGGCGCCAATCTGGGCACGACCGTAACGAACACGCTGGTCAGCATGGGTCACATCGGCAAAAAGAAGGAGTTTCGCCGCGCCTTCTCTGCCGCAACGGTACACGACTTCTTTAACCTGATGGCCGTCACCATCTTTCTGCCCCTGGAGATGCTGACCGGTTATATGGATCAGCTCTCGGCCTGGCTGACCACCTTTATGGTCGGCGGGGATGCCATGAGCATCAAAGGGCTGGACTTTATCAAACCGCTGACACAGCCATTGGTGACAGTATTCAAGTCTCTCTACGAAACCCTTCCTGGTATCTGGGGTGGTATAGCCCTGGCGCTGACCGGTCTGACCCTGATCTTCCTGTCCATCATCATACTGGGTAAAGTCCTGAAAGTGCTGATGGTCGGACGCGCCAAGCAGATTCTGCACCGGGCTATCGGCCATGGTCCCATTACCGGCATCACCTCGGGTCTATTGATGACCGTTGCTGTCCAGTCCTCCTCAACCAGCACCAGTTTGATCGTCCCTCTGGCCGGGAATGGACTGTTCAAACTGAAAGAGATCTATCCGTTTACCCTTGGTGCCAATATCGGTACCTGCGTAACCGCCCTGTTGGCAGCCACCGCCGTTGAGGGTGCAGGAGCCAGCCTTGCCTTGCAGATAGCGTTGGTTCATCTGATTTTCAATACCTCGGCGGTCATCCTTATCTACGGCATTCCCCCACTGCGAAGAATCCCGATGATCACCGCCCGACGCTTCGCCCAGATAGCCAGTCGGCACAAATGGATTGTCTTCGTCTACGTGGTCGGACTGTTCTTTGTGTTACCCGCTGCGCTTATTGCCATCACTGCTTAGGGAGAAGAGACCATGCCCCAATCACTTGAAGAGTACAAAGAGCATCGCAAAGCATTGAAAGCACAGATCAAAGAAACACGTGCACTGCTACAGCAGCTTGAGGATGAGCTGGAAGAGGAACGGTTGGAGATGGGCCATGAAGAGGTCGATCACCTCGAAGATTACATGGACAAAGCCGGCCCCCATCTGGATGACCTGAAAACCTTTAGCTCAACAGCCATCACCGACTTTCAGGAGTCGGTTCATACTTTCATTAGCTGGGTCAAGAGTTCCAAAAAGTGAGTTGGTCACTGACTGCCTGCGGTTCTCCATGACCATCGGGCAGTCATGGAGTTCCTCTACAGCAGCTGGCCATCAAATATTCGCAGTGGTATTGATTATGTCATGGAAACGGTCAGAGAATGTATCGACAACGTCTGCCCGCTGCAAAGCGGACCATTGATCCAGCTTCGACACCTCCAGACAGTGCAAATGTATATAGGGTGCCTTGCCCTTGAATTCGCGCAAATCACCCTTTCGGAGCAGAGGCAGGAAGTGACTCTCCCTGCCAAGCAGATGGTCAAAAGCCTGCGCCAATGGCATAGTCTTCCCCCGCCCCCCTTTCAGAGGCAAGCGCACATAAAAACCGTTTTGACCGAAGACCTGTCCGGGAAAAACCAGCACCCCCGACGGAACAATTGCCGCGGGTGAGATAAAGCTAAAGGTGTCATTCCAGACGCTCAGATCCGGCACAACCTCAATCCGATCCTCGCCCACACAGGAGTAATTGAGCTGATAGTTGCTATAAATTTTGCAATCTGTGGAAGAGTAGACGCAAAAAATATCCTTTAGAGACCGCAGGTACTCAAAGGCCCGTTTGCGATCAACAAAATGATTCAACTCCCACTGCAATTCAGTATCATCTGCCACTCGGTCTTGACCTCTCCCATACTTTTTTTGACCACTACGTCTGATCTCTCGCAAAGGCCATGATTCAAGATCAGAGTAGCCAGAATATTCTTATTATTAAATTTATACGGTAAAAAAATTACCACTCTTTTGTTACGAAATATCATACGGGAAACGCAAACTGTGACATACCGCTTTTGACACTTTGCCAAATCCCTTCGGTCACTGTAGCCGTTTTATGGGTTTTAACTTACCAAAACCTTAATATGTTCTGCCGAACACATACAAAAAAGACCCCCATAAGGGAGTCTTTTTCATCAGAACGATTGCTGCGCAATCAGAGACTGATTAAGCCAGTGCTACTTTGGCCTTTTCAACGATAGCAGCGAAAGCCACTTTTTCGTGAACAGCCAGGTCAGCCATAACTTTACGGTCGATCTCAACGTTAGCCTTTTTCAGACCAGCGATCAGACGGCTGTAAGACATGCCGTTGGTGCGGGCGCCAGCATTAATACGGGCGATCCACAGTGCACGGAACTGACGCTTCTTCTGACGACGGTCACGGTAAGCGTACTGACCCGCTTTGGTAACCGCTTGCTTGGCAACACGGAACACGCGTGAACGTGCGCCGTAGTAGCCTTTGGCCAGCTTCAGAACTTTTTTGTGACGACGACGGGCGACAACACCACGCTTAACTCGAGCCATTCTATAACTTCCTCTAAATAATCCAGTCTGAACTTAACGTACGCGCAGCATGCGTTCTACGAGCGGCCTGTCTGCAGCGCTAACCGCAGAGGTGCCACGCAGCTGACGCTTACGCTTGGTAGTCATCTTGGTGAGGATGTGGCTCTTGAAAGCGCTTTTACGCTTGAAACCGCTAGCGGTTTTCTTGAAGCGCTTGGCGGCACCAGAGTTAGTCTTCATCTTTGGCATGATTGACTCCGCATTCAAAGGCCCGGCCTGAGTTCATGTCCGACTCAGGTTAGGCAGCATACATTATGAAAATAGTCCGGACTGCGAAGGCCGGAGAACCGGCTTTCGCAGACGGGGGTTTACTTTCGCTTTTTCGGGGCAATAACCATGATGAGCTGACGGCCTTCCATTTTTGGACGCTGCTCTACAGTGCCCAATTCTTCCAGGTCCTTTTCGACCCGGTTGAGCAGCTGCATACCCAGCTCCTGGTGAGCCATCTCACGACCACGGTAACGCAGGGATACCTTGGCCTTATTGCCTTCTTCAAGGAAGCGTATCAGGTTGCGTAGTTTTACCTGATAGTCTCCATCTTCAGTTCCAGGACGGAATTTGATCTCCTTGACCTGGGTATGAACCTGCTTCTTTTTCGCTACCGCTTTTTGCTTCTTGTCTTCGTAGAGGTGCTTGCCGTAATCCATGATCTTGCAAACCGGTGGAACGGCTGTCGCATTGATCTCTACCAGATCAAGTTCAGCCTCAAGAGCCAGATCAAGAGCTTCCCTCAGCGGAACGACACCGACCATCTCGCCATCGGCCTTAATCAGACGCACTTCTGGAGCACGGATGTTCTGATTGATCGGTGGCGCTGCCACTTGCCGACGATCCCGCGGATTCGAACGTTTGATTGCGAATTCTCCTGTTTAGCCTATGGAGTTACTGATTCATTGCTTTAGCTATCAGCTCAAGAACGGCTGCGCTGTTCTATATCTGCTGCCAGCAACTTCTGGAAAGCCTCTACGGTCATTACACCGAGATCTTCACCAGAACGGGTACGCACAGCAACAGAATCGGATTCTACTTCCTTATCACCCACTACGAGCAGATAAGGTACTCTTTCAAGAGTGTGCTGGCGGATTTTAAAGCCGATCTTCTCGTTTCTCAAGTCTGCTTTGACTCGGAAAACACTATTTTTTAGCCGTTGTTCAATATTTTGTACAAAATCGGCTTGTGCATCGGTGATATTCATCACCACAACCTGAGTGGGTGCCAACCAGGTTGGGAAGCGTCCTTCGAAGTGTTCGATCAAAATTCCGATAAAACGCTCAAAGGAACCTAAGATAGCACGGTGCAGCATAACTGGAGTCTTGCGCTCACCGTGTTCATCCACGTATTCAGCGCCCAGACGACCCGGCATGGAGAAGTCGACCTGAATAGTACCACACTGCCATACACGACCAATACAGTCTTTTAAAGAAAATTCCACTTTCGGGCCATAAAACGCCCCTTCACCGGGCATTTCTTCCCATGGCAGACCGGCGGCATCCAGTGCTTCTGCCAGTGCTTTTTCGGCTTTATCCCAGACTTCATCAGAGCCGACCCGCTGTTCAGGACGGGTAGACAGCTTGTAGATCAGGCTGTCCTTATCAAAACCGAAGTCGGCATAAACTTCATGCAGAAAATCAATAAATTCAGAGACTTCCTTCTGAATCTGATCTTCTGTGACGAAGATATGGGCATCATCCTGAGTAAAGGCACGTACGCGCATGATACCGTGCAGAGCCCCGGAGGCTTCATTACGGTGACAGGAGCCAAACTCCGCCAAGCGTAAAGGCAGGTCACGGTAACTACGTAGTCCTTGATTGAACACCTGAACGTGACAAGGGCAGTTCATCGGCTTGACCGCTACCACCCGCCCATCGCTCTTCAGGGTGTACATATCATCGCCAAACTTGGCGGCGTGGCCAGACTTCTCCCACAGAGAGATATCCACCAGCGAAGGCGTTTTGATCTCCTGATAACCGCGAGCGATCTGCTTGCGGCGCATGTACTGCTCCAGGCTCTGGTAAATGCTCCAGCCATTCGGATGCCAGAACACCATGCCCGGTGCCTCTTCCTGCATATGGAACAGATCCAGCTTTTTGCCGATCTTGCGGTGATCACGTTTTTCCGCCTCTTCCAGACGGTGCAGGTAGGCTTTCAGCTCTTTTTTGTCCGCCCATGCGGTGCCGTAAACCCTGGTCAGCATCTCGTTATTGGAGTCACCACGCCAGTAAGCACCGGCGACCCGCATCAGCTTGAAGATCTTCAGTTTGCCCGTCGAGGGGGCGTGTGGACCACGGCAGAGATCTTTCCAGTCACCTTGCTGGTAAACGGAGATCTCTTCATCTCCCGGCAGATCCTTAATGATCTCGACCTTGTACTGCTCACCCATGGCATCAAATTCACGGATCGCCTCTTCGCGGGACATAACCACACGTTTAATAGGGAGATCTTCTTTGGCCAACTCTTCCATACGCTTCTCGATGCACGCCAGATCGTCCAGATTGAACGCGCGCTCGTAGGCGAAGTCGTAGTAGAAGCCATCCGCAATCACCGGACCGATGGTGACCTGGGCGCCGGGGAACAGATCCTGAACCGCTTGCGCCAACATGTGGGCGGTAGAGTGACGGATCACCTCCAGCCCCGCCTCATCACGGGTGGTAACAATGCTTAGCGCAGCATCGCTGGCGATCAGATGGCTGGCATCAACCATCGCACCATCAACACATCCGGCCAGAGTCGCTTTGGCAAGACCTGGACCAATATCCTGAGCAACCTCAAGAACAGAAACCGGTTGGGCAAACTCACGTTTGCTTCCATCAGGGAGAGTAATTACAGGCATGATTCAATAGATACCTTGATATCGTCAGTGGCAATCCAGACCAGGGACTGCATGGGGGCAGGCAGTGGCAGACCGTACCAGAGGGCTGCTTGCGGACTGTGCACAAATGTCGGTGCAACAATCGAATCGCCCATAATACTCCTGTTATGGAACACCTGCCACCCCCGATCGCTGGGAAGCCATCGGAAATCGTCGACCGTCTGAAAGCCCTTATCTAAAACCCCTGCACCGCCCCAAGCTTCCCCGAACGCTTTCTTGCGCACTTGAGAAATGCAAATACCACCAGAAACCTATCTGCATCCTCCCTTTTCAAAAAGGGCTGCGCCTCGAATAAATTCCTCTGAACAACAAAAACACACAAATAATTCATCATCAAAATCAAAGCTATCCCTGCAAACATGTAATTTTTATCTATTCTTTTTAACACCGAATCTGGCTAACAAACGCAAAAACCAATTCACCTGAGAGGACCCAGAGTTATTATGAATGTTTTTTCCACAACGAGACACTGGTTTACCCCGTTATCCCTGCTCTTTCTGAGCGGTTTGATAGCCCCTTTCGTCACGGCCAACCCGCCAGAGACAGAACCATCTCCCGAAGTCATAGAATTCAACAGAGATGATCAAGGTGGTCTGCATCTTCACGTTAACGACACGCTTGCACAGAATTCTTCCGAAAATTTGGATCAAACCTTAATCAGGAAGCTTTATAACGATCAGGAGAGCCAGCCACAGAAACCCATCGTAGCGGATTCGAACGGGAACATTCACTATCTGGCCAAGGTTGACAAAGATAGTACTGGTCATCAGCTGCATCTGATACCCATACATGCCAATACACCCCTGTCAGAGATAAGCAGTCGGCTGGCCACCAGCTTCACCACACTCATTATCCTGAACGTGGCCGACCGCCTCTATCGTTATTACAACGGGGGTGCACCGCTCTCTTTCGCTCCTAACAGCGATCACGGCGTCATTCATAGTTTTGCTCTGGATTACGCCAATATGGCCTCTCTGGCAAGCGCCTTTACTCACAGCGATGCGCTCACTTTAGCTGGACAGACGGTTCTGTCGAAAAGCGACTCCGCAGAACGCACAACCTGGAAAGATGTATTGCCACCTATGGCTAGCGCGATGGCAACGGGAGGCTTTTATTGGGGCACCCAGACTCAGACTGACGCTTTGCATTTGGGCAAGCTGATCAACAACTATCATCTCGGTGCGACCACCGCTGCTCTGGCCACGTCATTGCGGAAACTGAATGAGGCCACGGTCAACAGTCTGACTGACCTGAACCCAAACCACGTCAAGCATATTGGTCGCTTCGCCGCCCTGACAGAAAGTACAGCGCTTCTCGCACTGATCAGTAAAACGCTGGACATTGATCCAACAGTCAACGATCCCACGAAAGAATGGTTTAAAAGCGCGCTGCCCTGTTCTGTGACCACCACCATGATCTTTAGCCTGCGGGATCTGGTTTCCGAGTTTACTGGAGACCTCATTGGCAATCCTACTTTTGGGGAGTTTCTGACCGCATCAGGTTTTACGGCAGCAGCCTACCTATTAGCGCCATACAAAAAAAACATCTCGTCCACGGCAGCAGAGACTGCCGGGCTCAGTATTGGCTTCGGTGTTCAGAAGCTGGTCAACAGTATGATGCAGAATGAAAACGCAAATAGCACCCGCGCTGCACGCCTTACTTCTGCGGCTGCGCTGAGCTTTGCCATGAAGACCGCCGCTCTCTATGTCGGCCCAATGGGGGCAAACCTGCTCAACCCTATGGCCACCGGCGTCATCATTGCCAACACTTTTGATGTCCTGGCGGTTGTCAAAGATGTGGTTTTTCAACCATGGGTTATCAACCCATTGCTGAAGCTGGCTGGTATGCAGAGTCCTGCTCCTGCTCCTCAGTGATCAGATGGGCTCTCAACCCGGTTACAATACCGGGTTGATTGTAGCAATAGGAAAAGCAGCCGGTTCTGTTAAAATTATTCGCTTTTCGTCTACCGAGTATTGAAAACGGAATGTCAGACGTTCGCCCTAACACTAAAGACTATCGTCGTCTTTTTCTTGAGGATACCCCTCTTCTTGATGTCCGCGCCCCTGTTGAGTTTACCAAGGGCGCTTTTCCCTCAAGCACCAACGTTCCCATCATGGATGATAGTGAGCGCGCCAAAGTGGGTACCTGCTACAAACAGAAAGGGCACGATGCTGCCGTGGCACTGGGTCACCAATTGGTTGGCGGCGAACTCCTTCAGGAGCGAACCCAAACCTGGATCAACTTCGCCCAACAAAATCCACAAGGATATTTCTATTGCTTTCGGGGCGGTGAACGCTCCCACCTTGCCCAGCGCTTTCTGAAAGAGGCCGGTCTCGACTATCCACTGGTGACCGGCGGCTACAAAGCCATGCGCCACTGGCTGCTGGACTCTCTCGAAGAGTCCATCAATGCCTGTCAGTTCGTAATTCTGAGCGGCAAGACCGGCACCGGCAAAACACGCCTGTTGCACCGTTTTCCTGAACACATTGACCTTGAAGGTATCGCCAATCACCGAGGCTCCAGCTTCGGGCGCAGGGTGGGCGGTCAACCCAGTCAGATTGACTTTGAAAACCAACTCGCCATTACCTTCCTCAAACACCGGGAGCAGGGCATCAACACCTTCCTGCTGGAAGATGAGAGCAAACTGATTGGTCGCTGCTTTCTGCCACCAGGCCTGAAAGAAAAGATGGAACAGGCACCTATTCTGCTGCTGGAAGAGGATCTGGAAACCCGTGTCCAGATCACCTATGAAGAGTATATCGAGCAAAATCTTCAGGATCACCAGGCTCTCCACGGAGAGGAAGCCGGCTTTACTATTTTCGCCGAGGAGCTGGTCGCCAGCCTTGGTCGTATCAGCAAGCGCCTTGGAGGAGCCCGCTATCAGCAGTTGCTTGGCATCATGGAACAGGCTCTGAAAGCGCAGCAGCACAACCGCAACGATAGCAGCGACCACCGGCTCTGGATTCATGCACTACTGGCCGATTATTACGATCCCATGTACGAATACCAGCTCGACAACAAACACGGCCGGGTTGTGGCACAGGGCAATCAACAGCAACTGGTTGAGCGTTATGCGACATCCGGAGAGTTAGCCAAACTGACTATCCCCTGAACGCCCTTCTCTTTTTGGCGGCTTCGGCCGCCAACTAAAAATCCTCGCTGTACCTTGTCAACTCGCTGTACCTTGTCAAACGGTTCCGTTTCCAACCCCCACTCTCTACAATCGGTCTCTCTAATCAAAATAACATCAATTTTTCCATGACCAACCTTATGACCAACTCCCTTTTCAATACCGATATTGACCGGCACGCAACATCAAGCGTGAAGTGGGATCGATACAAAAACAGTGATGTTCTGCCCCTGTGGGTGGCCGATATGGATTTTCGCTCTCCGCCAGAGGTTCTTGAGGCTCTGCACCAGCGAATTGACCACGGTGTTTTTGGTTATACCAGCCCGCCGGACTCCCTCAACCAGACCGTGATTGAACGCCTGAATAATCTCTATGGCTGGCCTATTGAGAGTTCATGGCTGGAATGGCTACCTGGTCTGGTCTGCGCCCTGAACCTCTCGGTTCGCGCCTTTACCGAAGAGCAGGAGTTTGTGATCACCCCCAAACCCGTCTATCACCCCTTCCTCAGCGCACCGACTCTGGCTAACCGTCAGATGATGAACATCTTTTGGCGCGAAGGAGCGAATGGGCACTCAAGGCTGGATTCGGGGCTGGATTGGGAACTGGATTGGGAGTGGCTGGAACAGAATATTCGTCCGGATGCACGTCTGTTCCTGCTCTGTAATCCACAAAACCCGAATGGCCGAGTACTGACATTGAAAGAGCTGGAACGCCTTGAACGGTTCTGTCGGCAACACAACCTGATCGTATGCTCCGATGAAGTGCACTGCGATCTGATCCTCGACAAACAGTGTCAACACATTCCCTATGCCAGCATCAGTGACTACGCCAGGGATCATTCGATAACCCTGATGGCACCCTCCAAAACCTTTAACCTCGCCGGACTCGGCTGTGCCTTTGCGGTGATTCCCAACCCCGCGTTACGGGAGAAATTCCAGCGCACGCTCACCGGCATCGTACCATCGCCGGATCTGATGGGTTACACCGCCACCGAAGCCGCCTATCGTCACGGCGAACCCTGGCGCCAGGCACTGCTCGCCCATCTGCGGAGCAATCACGACTATCTGCTGGCACGTATCAACACCATTCCCGGACTCTCAATGCGGCCTAATGAAGCCACCTATCTGGCCTGGATCCACTGCGATATTCCCGGCATCAGCCAACTCCAGCCTTTCTTTGAAGAGTATGGGGTCGGCCTCTCTCCCGGTGCCCAGTTTGGCGCTGCTGACTATGTACGCTTAAATTTTGGTTGTACGAGAAAGGTTCTGGAAGAGGCCATAAACCGCATGGAGCAAGCCGTGGCAACGGCCCATAAGTTAGCAGGCTGACCATTAATCCGCCCCATAAACAAAGCCCCGCCACGTAGCGGGGCTTTTATCAGTCTATGGCGCTATGGGACTCTCAGAGAGCGGCAAATGTCTTCTTCAGAATACCGATACATTCCTCTATCTGCTCACCGGTAATCACCAGCGGCGGAGAAAAACGGATCGTGTGCTGATGGGTCGGTTTCGCCAGCAATCCGTTTTCCGCCAGCTTGAGACAGATATCCAAAGCTTCCAGACCATTCGCCGGCTCAATATCAATGGCATTCAGCAAACCCCGGCCACGAACAGTTTTCAGCATGGGGTGGTCAATCTCCCGCAGTCCTGCCCTGAAGGCCTTTCCCTGAATATCCGCATTCTCAGCCAGATGCTCATCCCTGACCACATCCAGCGCCGCCATGGCAACCGCACAGGCCAGCGGGTTGCCGCCATAGGTTGAACCGTGCTGACCAGGCTGCACACAGAGCATAACCTCATCATCCGCCATCACACCGGAGACGGGATAGACGCCACCCGAGAGTGCCTTGCCGAGAATCAGAATATCAGGGCGCACCTCTTCATACTCTATCGCCAGCAACTTGCCGGTACGGGCTATGCCGGTTTGGATTTCATCAACCATAAACAGCACATTGTGCTTATGGCACAACTCGGCGGCCGCTTTGAGGAAACCGGCTTCCGGAATAATAACCCCCGCCTCGCCCTGAATAGGCTCAACCAGGAAACCGGCAACATCGGGCTGACTGAGAGCCTGTGCCAGTGCCGCCTGATCACCATAGGGAATCGACTCAAAACCCGGCGTATAGGGGCCGTACTCGGCACGGGCATCGTCGTCATTGGAAAATGAGATGATGGTGGTCGTACGGCCATGGAAGTTACCCTCACATACGATAATCTTCGCCTGATGCGGAGCGACTCCCTTCTTCTGGTAGGCCCATTTACGACACAGTTTAATCGCTGTTTCCACAGCTTCCGCACCGGTATTCATGGGCAGGAAGCGGTCGAAACCAAAATAGTCCGACATATACTTTTCAAACACACCAAGATTGTCGCAATGAAAAGCCCGGGAGGTCAGCGTCAAGCGTTCAGCCTGCTCCTTTAGCGCATTGACAATTTTCGGATGACAATGCCCCTGATTGACGGCCGAGTAAGCCGACAGAAAGTCATAGTATTCACGACCATCCGTATCCCAAACCTTCGCGCCTTCACCACTGGCAAGTACGACCGGCAGTGGATGATAGTTATGAGCGCCGTAACGACGTTCCAGATCAATAACCTCTGCTGCGGAGTAGCGCATCCTTCCTCCCTCTTGCTCTTCTGAACCTGCCCGCGATAACAGACAGTGCCAGAATGCCTGTTATTATTTATGAAAATGCAGTCACATTTTCTGCTCATGGCTGTTTTTATCACGAATGCCCTGTCTGCCCCTATTTAGTATCAGGGCAACTTCTCTGGGTCAACACCTTCGCAAAAGGCACGCTTCAGAACGGTTGAATTATGTATCAATAGATTTTAACTCCTGACGGAGGCGGATAAATACCCGGCTGGCATTGGCGCAACCGACCCGCCCGTCAAGAAGACTGACACTCACAATAGCCACCACTGAGAACAGGAAACCGGGCAGGAGCTCATAAAGCTCAAAAATTCCGCCATCCATATAGTCCCATGCAACCGTCGTCAAACCACCCACCAAAATACCGGCCAGTGCGCCATTGCGGGTCATGCGCTCCCAGAACAGGCTGAGCAACAGCGCCGGCCCGAACGCAGCGCCAAAACCGGCCCAGGCATGAGCGACCATGCTCAATACCGAACTGTCGGGATTGAGCGCCATCAGCGTGGCCAGTACCGCAATAACGACCACACTGAGACGGCCAGCCCATAGCACCTGCCGCTGACAGGCATTCCGACAAAAAATATTTTTGTAGAAATCTTCAGCAAAAGCGGTAGAGCAGACCAGCAACTGGGAATCCGCCGTACTCATAATGGCTGCGAGAATAGCGGCCAGTAAAATACCGGCAACCACAGGATGAAACAGGCTGTTGACCAACAGCATGAAAATCTCTTCAGGGTCGGCCAGAGTCAGCCCTGTCTGCAAGGTGTAGACGTAGCCCGATATGCCAACCAACACCGCCGCCACCAGACAGATACTGCTCCAACCCACGGCGACCCAGCGGGCCACAGGCATATCTTTCTCACTACGAATCCCTTTAAATCGAGCCAGAATATGGGGCTGACCAAAATATCCCAAACCCCAGCCGAGCAGGGAACAGATCACGATCCAATCCAACGGCTCGCCGATGTTATTAGTGAAGGGGTTGAGCAGTTCTGAATTATGGAACTCCAGACTGGTCAAGACACTCTCAACACCCCCAACATGATGCACAGCCATCACCGGAACAATCATCAGTGCGGCCGCCATCATCAGCCCTTGCACCACATCCGTCCAGCACACCGCCAGATAGCCGCCAAACAGCGTGTAGGAGACAACACTGACAGCCCCGATAATCACAGCCCACTCATAATTGAGGCCAAAAGCTGTTTGAAATAGCTTACCGCCTGCAACGAGGCCGGCACTGGTGTAAAACAGGAAGAAGAGCAGAATAAACCCGGCAGTAAGTGCCTGCAGCACATTACTGGTATCCTGAAAACGGTTAGTAAAATACTCAGGCAGGGTCAGGGCATTACCCACCGCCTGACTGAATATGCGCAACCGGCGAGCAACCAGCAACCAGTTCAGCCAGGTTCCCGCGAGAATGCCCATCGCCAGCCAGATCGCTTCCAGACCGGAAGCAAAAGCATAACCTGGTAATCCCAACAGCAACCAGCCACTCATATCGGAAGCACTGGCACTCAATGCGGTCGGCCATGGCCCCAGAGAACGACCACCAAGGAAGTAGTCTTCACTGGTCTCTGTTCGACGCCAGGCGATGTAGCCCATCACCAACATACCCGCAAAGTAAACAAGAAAAGTTACCAATACTGCCGGTTCAATATTCGCCACCCCTGACATATTCTCTCCTAATCCCCCGCTCACAGAAAATCCACTCCTGTAACGAAATTGTTAAAATTAAAAAAACATTTTCCATTGGAGAAAAGTCTAGGAGCAATAGAACATTACTGTCAGGTTTAAATATAATAATATAACCGAACGCACTATCCTCAATCAGTCTATCGCTTCATTCCCAGAGGAATATTATTAGATCGATAGGCTTCTCTGGCTCCTGCTACGGTTGAAATTTTATTATCAAACTCGATATTTTCCAACGGAAAACCAGATTTATTGATTTTAATTGCCAGAGGTTAAGTAAAAACACACGAGAAAAACCACAATACAGGGTTAGCTCTGTCTTCGCTTCGGGCTGTTGAGCCAAATCATTCAATCTCAACTGACCTTAAGGATTCTACTAAACCGCTCTCCACATTTTTTTTTGGGGACACAACGTTGAAAAACATACCGACTCACCATTATTCCCGCGAAGTCGGGGATGACGACGGTATGTTTTGATCAGCGAATCCCCCTATTCAAAATTCTTTATCTCAATCTGAACACGCCTGTTCATCAGACGCCCCTGCATAGTATCGTTGCTCTCAACGGGATCAGAAGGGCCATCACCTCGCGTTGTTATTCGCGATGTATCAACGCCCTGAGAAACCAGATAGTCGCGCACCGAAAGAGCCCGATCCTGAGATAGCTTGTTGTTAAAATTAAACGGACCTGTGGTATCGGTATAACCCGTCAAAACGACCTGGGCAGAGGGGTATCGTTTTATTAACCCCACTTCGAGATCAAGAATGTCTCTAGCCTCTGCACTCAACTCAAAAGACGAAAATGCAAAATGGACAGCCTCGACCATAGCACTTTCAAGAATGGGGCAGCCCATACTATCCACCGACTCACCAGACAGCGTGTCCGGGCACATATCCAAAGGATCAGGAACACCATCACCATCCGTGTCAGGCGGGCAACCATGTAACTCGACATCCCAGCCTGGAACAATATGCTCACACTGTGGCAACGGGGCAACCGGTTCCGGAGCAACCACCCCGGCCCTTTCATTGGTCTGGGTAAGGGCACAAATACTACCCCCAATCAACGCCCCTCCGAGTGCTCCCCAGAGCGCAGAATCCTGACTATCCAGCGCCCCACCGGCACCGCCAACAATAGCACCCGCAGTGGCACACTCCCACCAATTGTCGACTTTTCCAGAAAAGTTAGCACAACCACCGACAAGAGCACTGACAGCAACTGTCACAAATACAGCGCTCTTTCCTGTCTTCATTGCCACGATTAGATACTCCTCATCTCATGATGGAACGCCTGCAAAGTGTAGAAGGAAACTCTGAATACGAAAGTAAGTTGACCGAGTATTTTCAATGAGAAGTGAAATTTTTACCATTAAACGACATAAGGCGTATAATTTTTATCGAAGGATTTATGTAAATGACAGCCTCTTAAATTTTAAAATCAGACGAAAAAAAAGGGTCAATCCGAAGACTGACCCTGTAACTCTGAACCACCATAAAAATGGTCGGGGTAGAGAGATTCGAACTCCCGACATCCTGCTCCCAAAGCAGGCGCGCTACCAGACTGCGCTATACCCCGAATCAGCTTTTGAAGCTGAAAAATGGAGCTCTTAACCGGAATTGAACCGGTGACCTCATCCTTACCAAGGATGCGCTCTACCATCTGAGCTATAAGAGCATACATAAAATCTGTCGTTTAGTTGTGAACACAACGGGGTTACGATTTCACCCTGGTCATGAATCACACGGCGATGACCGTCCTCTGCATGCAGTTAGACTAGCCACTTCTGGCGAAATCATCACTCATCCCTATCGTTATCGATACTGGATTGTTATCGATACTTGCCGGTAACAACGAGGTGCGCATTCTACCAAAATTCATTTTCAGGTCAACCCTACCCCTGCTAAATATGCATAAAAAAGCCAGAGCTTATGCTCTGGCTTTATTTAAAAACGCTGTGAATAGCAGGAAGCTATTAATTAAAGCCCCGCCGCCTTTTTCACTGCCGCAACAAGACCATCTTCCAGATCCATTGGCTGAATACTCTTACCATTAACAAAGATAGCGGGGGTTCCTGTCAGCCCCAGACGCTCAGCTTCAGCTTCTGCCCGTGCGACCCGCTGCTCGGGACGATCGGACTCAAGACAGGCGGCAAAAACCTTCTCATCCAACGCCAATTGCGTGGCCAGTGACATAGGGGATTCAGCATTCAAAACGCCCTGCTGCGCGTAAGCCGCTTTGTTGTAACCCCAGAACTGACCTTGCTCATCCGCACAGACAGCTCCCAGCGCAACCTTACGGGAAATGCCAGAATTGTTGATAGGGAAATCCATGTAGACCATTCGAACACTGTCGCCCATCTTTTCCATCATGGCATCCATGGTCAGAGCGGCATCTTTACAGTGGGTGCACTGATAATCAGCAAACTTCACAATAGTAACGTTCGCATTGGGATTGCCTTTCATAGGGAAGCCCTCGTAATCAATCACCGTCTGCGGCGCCTCCGGCTCCTCAAGAAGGATCTTCATACCCTTCTCCGTTTTCAGCTTCTCGACCAGAACCGCTCTTTTCTCCTGAACGTCCTGACCCATCAGGAAGCTGCGAATCTGATCTTTCACCACCTCAAACTCTGAAGGTATACGCTCTTTGTTCTCATCAAAGAAGGTCTGAAGTTCATCATCCGATGGCTCTTTCAGGCCCATGACCTCTGTAAGCACCTCCTGCCGATTCTTGCCACTGTTTTTCATCAGTTCCTGGAAATAAATCTCACTGGCCGCGCCGATAGCAATTTGCTGCTTCTGCACCCAGGCCTGTACATCGATCTCATGGAGAGCTCTGGCAGCGGCCGTCGGCAGCTGCTCGACAGTATAGTTCTTACCTCCCATGAACAGCACATTAGCAGACAGAGGCTCCGTCGGTTCGGTTATCAATGTGAAATAGGTGGCGGATGCTCCTAATGCTGCACCCGCAACCAACCCAAATGCCACTTTCATAATGCTCATACGAATGCCTTTTATTGTTGTTAATCTCGTTGAGATCGTAGGTATATTTGAGGAACGGGTCAACTTCAAAACGAGAATAACAGACTCGCACCCCTGCTTTCAGGAAAAATAATAGAAGTTATTGGAAGAGTAACCGGTCACGCGGGCACACGTCACTCGCCTCAGAGCACTCTTCATTGCCTCCATCTCAGTTATCGCCCGTAAACCGGGATGATCAGCACCATCGCCGAACCAGGGTGAAACATAAACTTTGTCGTTTGTCTGAAGAGCCAGCCCCTCAATCAAAGAGAGCGTTCCAGCCAAATGCTCATCAAAATCATCACTCGCCAGAAAACCTGTCAACACCGTTAATCCAACCGAAATACCGGCAGTCTGCAGGGCTTTGACTAGCTGGCAGGTAGCCCGAGTATCCGCTTTTTTATTCAACTTTCCACGCAGTAAAGACGAACCTGTCTCCAACCCCAAGACCACCAGCTGCACTCCCAGACCGGCAAACAACGGCAACGCCTCACGATTGCGCCTGCTGATATGATCCGCATCAGCAAAACAGGCGACACCCCGGGGAAGATCACCAAAGTGATGCGGCACGGCTAACAACATCGCCCTTATGTAATGCTCCGGTGCAGCCAGCGCATTGGCAGAACCGAGGAAAACCCCATCACGACTCTCGCCAACCAATACTTTCACACGCTCCAGATGGCTGTTCAAATTCTGAGGGCTCTCCAAACCCTGAGAGAACACTCGAAAAGGCCTATCCCGATAGAAGGCACAGAAAGAACACCTGCCATTAGGACAGCCCAGAGTCAAGGGGACAACATAATCACGATAACGGTCAGGCGGCAGCACAGGCACGCCTTCTGGATAAACGACGTCGTATAAACCCCTGAGCCGGGAAAAATCCTTTCGGGAAGAGCTGACGATGCTATTGAGTGCACCTTGCAAAACAGCATCCTCTCTATCACACGACAGTCGTAGTATGACTTCAGACAAACGATCCTGTACCGACTGTGCGGCAATATCGGAACTCAGCTCACTATTGCGAAGAACACGGCCATCAACACAGCGACGGTAAAAGTCTCCGTCCAGTCTTGCCGTACACCAGGCACCGTCGCCATTAAAGCGGGCGGAAAAGCCGTACTCTTCACTCTCGATTTTGAAACCGGATGGCAATATCCGATAGTTGACTGTATTGCACTGCAACTGAACGACACCTCTACCATATCCTTCGATAGAAAAACATTGTCTTACAAATAGCCACAAACGGGAAATACGATTCACACCGAGGGGAAGCTCACGCCAGTTATAGCAAGCCTGTAAATACCAAAAAAGCTTCAACCGGCATGGTACCGGGTAATACCCCAGACATATTTTGTCTGTATTTTCTTACTTTTTTGTCATCGGCATTGCCGTAACAGACGGGGTAAACGACTATTACGGCTTGCTCTGACTTAGAAACCAAAAGCTTAGAACTTGAAGAAGGTATTCTGAATGTCATCCCGCGTTTTGGAGCGAGTCATAGCCAGCATCAGCAATACCCGGGCTTTTTGTGGATTCAGGTAATCGGACACAACAAAGCCAGCGCTCTTATCGTCAATTTCTGCGCCAAGCGTTGTACGACCGGAGCCAACACGCGCTGACCGGACAACTTTAATGCCCTTATCGACCGCAGACTCCAGTTCAGACATAACAGTAGGGTAGATATTACCGTTACCGACACCGGCATAAACGATACCGTCAACCTTTTCGTTCACCAGCGTCTTAACCATACTGCTATTGGCGTTGGAGTAGCCATAAACAATATCAACCCTGGGTAGTTTTTCCAGACCGGTCACATCATAAACATTTTCGGGAGTCGTACGACGCTCGGTCTTGAGATAATAAACAGGATCTGCATCATAGACGTAACCCAAAGTACCGAACTCCCGACCGGTAAAGGCATTAACGGCCGTGGTGCTGGATTTGGTGACAAAACGCGCAGCTACAATCTCATCATTAAGGGTGACAAGCACACCACGACCACGGGAATCCTTATCAGCGGCGATGCTAATAGCGTTATAGAGATTCTTCGGACCATCAGCAGACATCGCCGTTGCAGAACGCATGGCGCCGACAAAGACAACGGGTTTATCGGTAGCAACGGTCAGATCGGTGAAAAATGCGGTCTCTTCCAGAGTATCGGTACCGTGGGTGATAACAATGCCATCCACATCATCACGCTTGACCAGTTCATTGATTTTTTTGGAAAGAGCAAGCCAAACACTGTCGTTCATGGCCTGTGAACCGATATTGGCCACCTGTTCACCAAAAACATTGGCCCTATTTTTGGCTTCGGGGATGGCGTTAACCAGCTGCTCAACAGGGAGCTGACCGGCGGTATACTTCCCCTCAACGGCAGAGTTACCCGCACCGGCAATCGTTCCCCCCGTTGCCAGAATAACAATATTGGGCTTTGTCTCAGCAGAGACTGACGAAGACATCAGAACACAACCGGCAAGCAGCACAGCTGTGAAAGGCAATTGAGCTATCTTTTTGAATTTCATCTTTATTTCCAGCAAGGGAAGGAATTCATATTTGCTGGAGAGCGAATTTAAGTATTCTGATGAAATTATTATTGATTTACGACAACAACTTTAAGATTAATAAAAAATAAATTTTCCCGGTCAATAAATTTTCCCGGTAAAAGTCGAGATTAAACCCGGTATCTTTGCCATCAATGTAAAATGGCTCCACCAAAATCATGATTAAGGGAGAGTGCTCAACACCCCTCCATGGTCGCCTTTATTATTCCTGTTGCCTTTATTATTCCTGTTGCCTTTATTATTCCTGTCTATGTCTCGTCGAGACGGTACACGGCCACTTGATATATTTTCGGCTACTTGCCATACCTTATTCTGCCTGACTGGTTAAGGGATGTATAAATTATGATGACGACACTATTATTACGTCATGTACTGTTTTTGCTGTGTTTGTTAACGAGCCCCCAGTCGTTTGCTACCCTCTGCGACGACACTGACGAGCCCGATTCTGCACAAAAATTTATTGAAGCCGTTAAACAAAATGATTTTAAGACCGTAAATAGCCTCCTTAGTGACTCCTCTATGGAGGTCGAAAAAATCGTAGAGGAGATGACGGCTCTGAGCATTGCCGTCGAGAACAACCGCCCTTACATTGCGACTCGACTCTTGAAGAACATTAAAGGGAAAACCGCTATTTCAAAATATCTGACTATTGCGGCAACGAAGGGTCGCTGGGCAATGGTAAGGCTGTTGGCGAATGCTGGGGCTGATGTCAATACGTTTATCCCAGACCACGATCTCCCCCTGGTATCTGCCACTAAGGCAAATCGTGCCGATATGGTGAAGTTTCTGCTTGAAAAGGGAGCAGACCCCAAACCGGTCCGATCCAAAGACTCTCCCTGGAAAATTGCTTATCGGAATCGTTTTGTGGCTGTAATAACGGAGTTGCTGAAAATCAAAGATGAGTTTTCAAACCTTAATGAAATACTCAGATCACATTCTCCACATTCTCGGGCAATCGCTTTCAATAATCACCAGACAGAAATGGTAGATATAATGGATAATGGCAAACGCTCACCGCCCCCCAAGCCCTCCAGATACATCCCACTGAACAAAAAAATTATTATGATGGTAAGAGAAAAAATAGATATCCATGAATTTACCCACTCAGGGCCTGAACGTAAACGTAACCATTCAGAATCCATATCACTTATTCATCCCCATACCTCTAATTTCATCAGTCACACCGCGGGTAAGGTAAAGCACTAACATTTCCCGAGAAATCAGAAAAAAAGCAGGATCCCCCTCGTTTTGGCCTGAATAAGCTCCATTAGCAGGATGCAAGGTTAGTACTTAGTTACCTGCAACCATCGTTAAAATGGGCTGTTTGAATGTTTCATTATGCTTGTAGGGGGTGCTGAATAGTTACACGTAAACGAGGGGAGAGAAAAGGACACCCAAAGATTTTTCCCAACGGTTGTCGCGGAAAATATGGGCGCGAAAAGTGTGGGTGTCCTTAATTTTGAACGCTTAATTTTGAACGATCAAATACTACCCTGATACACTGCATACAACCCAAGATACCCCAAAATTCCCACTCCATTAGCCACAATATCGCCGATGCTAAAGTGCCGGTATCGGGTCATCTGCTGGCAGACCTCAATCAGCACACCGAAACCAAACAGACTAACAGGCTTCCACCAAGGCATCCCAGCCGTTGGATACGCCAGATCCAGCATGCCAAACAGCACCAGAAAAGTCAGCGCATGCTTGACCTTATCGTTAATAAAACCGGTCGGATCAAAGCGGTAAGGGATCACAGCCATAAACAGGGCGAAGGCCATGGCACCAAAAAACACGCCAACCCAGACGATGGGGGGAAGAGCCTGCAGGCCCGTTATCAATTCATTCATAGTATCCCTTCATTGTTGTGGTTACCCAAAGATCCCCGGAAAAGCCTTTAACGCCAGTCAAACCCGGTCACTGACCAAACGTAAACCGTAAACGACGTAAACGAGGACATCCACAAATTGAACGTAAACAATCTTAAACGAGGACATCCACGGATTGAACGTAAACGAGGACATCCACAAATCTTAAACGAGGACATCCACAGATTGAACATAAACGAAACAAAAAAGGACATCCATACATTTGCCCCACAAAAAAGCCACCACAAAAAAGGACATCCATACATTTACCTGCAACAAAATATGGATGTCCCGGACTTCCG
>SAMEA5043665__coassemble_139_pt1 | contig 21614 bp, 19 predicted proteins | sample SAMEA5043665__metabat2_low_PE_004 | metagenome-assembled genome bin SAMEA5043665 (sample SAMEA5043665) | Gadus morhua | reverse complement strand
CCAGTGCTGATTTTGGCTCTATTTTAGGCGATCGAATGATGTGAGCCCAGTACCGTATAAAGTCGAAGACGACATTCGTCGACTGGAGCTGAAAGGTGATGCCCTGCGCGATTATCGCCAGAAAAAAGCCAAACCACTGGTTGACCAGTTCTGTTGGACAGAAGAAGGAGCGGATAATGCTGCCGTGTTCCAGACCTTGATCACCAGTTGCCTGTTGGCAGGCATTGATCCCTACAAATACCTGGTTGATGTTCTGCAACGCATCAGTCTTCACCCAGCCCGCAATATCAGGGGGCTGATATCACGACTCTGGAAGGAGAAATTCGGGGCCTATCCGTTAAAATCCGATCTCGACAAATAGGGGAAGTCTGCCCCCTGTTTGAACGCTTACGAAGTTTCTGCGGTGACCTCAAGACCACCATCAGGGAGATGGTGACCGATATAGACACAAATACGGATCCGGTCTCTGTTTTCTGCATGTCCGAGTACTTATCGCATTATTGGGGCAGGTATAAATACCTATCGAGCGCGCATTATTCCTTTGCTTCAAATCAGTTCACTGTGTTGCTAATTGCCCGAATATACGACGCAAACCATATAGCCAACGTTCTTAATAAGAAATTAACGTTATCTTGCAACATACCTATAGAACACTATGACATGAATATTGCTTTTATCCTGATAGTCGTGGGGCTAGTGGCTTTTGCCATGCTGAAAAAGCTCAACCCCCAGGCAACGTTGATCACCGCCGGTCTGGCGCTACTCACCTACTCACAGATACAGGGCATCAATCCGATTCTGCCGGAAGGCGACACCACCGGACTGATGTTCTTTGACTTGTGGCAGAAATTTACCGAGATCACCAACTTTCGCCTGTCCAAGGTGGGTTTGACGCTGGTCTCTATTGCCGGTGTGTCAACTTACCTGACTCACATTGGTGCTTCCCAGGCCATGGTGAAGATGACATCACGCCCCATTATGGCCGTGAAAAATCCTTACACCCTGCTGGCCATCATGCTGGTGTTTGTCTCTTTCCTGTATGTGTTTATCACCGGCGCCACATCGCTCTCCCTGCTGTTGATGGGTACCCTCTATCCGGTTATGCGTAATGCCGGTATCAGTGCCCGCACCGCAATAGCGACCATCGTTATTCCTACCGCCTGGGAGTTCGGTCCCGGTCAGATGAATGCTGTTATTGGTGCCGAAGCTATCGGTGTCGATGTGATGGATTTTGTCGTCAACCATCAGACTATCTTCCAGGGTATTCTGCTGCTGACCATTCCCTTTATTAATATTCTGTGGCAGCGTTACTGCGACCAGAAGGATGGCTACAACCCAGCGGATGATCGTGGCAAATATCTGACCAGTGCCGGTGACGACACCGCTCAGACGGCACCCGCCTACTATGCACTGATGCCGGTTATTCCATTTATTCTGCTGTTCGGTTTCTCTGAACTGTTCGTCTCCAGCATCAAGATGAACATCCCCGTTGCCATGATGACCACCATGAGCATCTGTATTGTTATTGATGCGTTCCATCTCCGCTCCCTGAACAAGGCTTTTGATAATTTCAGCGCCTGGTTAAACGGCACCGGTATGATCTTCGCCAGCGTTATCACCCTGATGATCGCGGCCGAGTTCTTCTCCAATGGTCTCTCCAATGCCGGCGCAATCTCTGGCCTGATCGCTTTCGCCCAGTCCATGTCTCTCGGGCCTGCCAGCATCGCCATTGTGTTCTCACTCTTTATCCTGCTGGCGGCGTTTATTACCGGTTCCGGTAACGCACCGGTGATGGCCTTTATCCCTATCGTGCCGATGATTGCCGAAAGCTTCGGGGTTAACCCGCTGCTGGCGCTGGTGCCGATTTTGTTTGCTGCCGGTATTGGTCGTACTATTTCGCCGGTCGCGGGTGTTATCATCACCGTCGCCGGTATGGGCAACATCTCTCCCCTCGACGTTATCAAGCGCACGTTTGTACCTATGATGTCGTCGATGGTTATTGTGCTGATCGCCGCGATCGCCATGTACTCTTGAGGACACAATTATGAACGTGGTTTTACTGAGCAACGGGATTATTCCCGGCAAAAACAAAGTTATGGAATACGGTCTTGAGACAATCCGTAAAGTTGTGGAAAAGACCGGTGCCCGAAAGTTCGTGCTGGTTCCCTATGCAGTTATCCGCGCCAGTCACGATGACCGTGTTGCGGCAGTGCAGGAGACCCTGAGCGAGCTTGGCTGCGAAGTCATCGGTCTGCATCGCTGTGAAGATCCGGTGACGGCTATTGAGCAAGCCGATGGCATTATCGTCTCCGGCGGTAATACCTGGGTGTTGAACAAGACCTTGCACGACCTTGGTCTGATTAATGTCATTCGCAAGGCGGTTATTACCCACAACAAGCCGTATATTGGCTGGAGTGCCGGTGCCAACATCGCCTGCCCGACGATTCGTACCACCAATGATATGCCAATCATTACCAGCGTGGTGATGAACTCCCTGAATCTGGTGCCGTTCCAGATTAATCCTCACTACATCGAAGCGTCACCGGCAGGTCACAATGGCGAAACCCGGGATCAGCGCATTGAAGAGTTTCTGGCGGTCAACCGTCACGAAGTGGTGGCCGGCATTCCCGAAGGCACCCTGTTCCATATTGACGGTGAAACCCTGAACTTTATCAGTGCCAATGGCAAATCGATGAAGCTGTTCCGCCACGAAGTGGCTGCAGAGGTGTTTCAGGAAGACGACAATGTCCAGTTTCTGATGGATCAGTAGTCGTCCACGGGCATAAAAAACCCCGCCACTGTCTAACAACGGTGGCGGGGTTTGTTGTTTTAACGAAGACTTACCAGCCCGTCACCTCTTTCAGAGCCTGACCGATATCTGCCAGACTGCGAACGGTTTTGACACCGGCATCTTCCAGCGCGGCAAACTTCTCATCGGCTGTCCCCTTGCCGCCGGCAATAATCGCACCGGCATGGCCCATACGCTTACCGGCAGGTGCCGTGACTCCGGCAATATAGGAGACTACCGGTTTGGTAACGTGAGCCTTAATAAAGGCCGCCGCCTCTTCCTCGGCAGTGCCACCAATCTCGCCGATCATCACAATCGCTTCCGTGGCCGGGTCGTTCTCAAAACGGCCGAGAATATCGATAAAGCTGGAACCGGGGATCGGATCACCACCGATACCGACACAGGTCGACTGACCAAAGCCAAAATCTGTGGTCTGCTTAACCGCTTCGTAGGTCAGGGTGCCGGAACGTGACACGATACCAACCTTACCGGCTTTATGAATATGACCGGGCATAATACCGATCTTGCACTCTCCCGGAGTAATCACACCGGGGCAGTTGGGGCCGATCAGCACCACGCCCAGCTCATCACACTTGACCTTGGCTTCCAGCATATCAATGGTGGGAATGCCTTCAGTGATGCAGACAATCAGTGTGATACCGGCCTGAGCCGCTTCGAGAATAGAGTCTTTACAGAACGGCGCAGGAACGTAGATCACACTGGCATCGGCACCGGTCGCTTCAACAGCCTCGACCACGGTATTGAAAACAGGCAGACCGAGATGGACCTGACCGCCTTTTCCGGGTGTTACGCCACCCACCATTTGAGTGCCGTAGGCGATCGCCTGTTCCGAGTGGAACGTGCCCTGAGAGCCGGTAAAACCCTGACAGATCACCTTGGTATTTTTATCAATCAGAATACTCATGCCATGCCCTCCGCTGCCTTGACCACCTGTTCTGCTGCATCTTCCAGCGTTGTAGCAGCGATAATATCCAGCCCACTATCAGCCAGCAGTTTCGAGCCTTTATCAGCGTTATTGCCTTCCAGTCGTACCACCACCGGCACCTTAACGCCGACGTCTTTCACTGCACCGATAATGCCTTCAGCAATCAGATCACAACGGACGATGCCGCCGAAGATATTGACCAGCACCGCTTTCACATTGTTGTCGGAAAGAATAATTTTAAACGCCTCGGTGACCCTTTCCCGCGTGGCACCGCCGCCCACATCCAGAAAGTTGGCCGGCGCACCGCCATACAGTTTGACGATATCCATAGTGCCCATCGCCAGACCCGCGCCGTTTACCATGCAGCCAATGCTGCCATCCAGCGCCACATAGTTCAGCTCCCACTCGGCCGCGTGAGCCTCACGGGCATCTTCCTGACTGGGATCGTGCATCGCCTTGAGTTTGGGGTGACGGTAAACAGCGTTGCTGTCGATGGTGATCTTGGCATCCAGACAGTGAAGATCACCCGCATCGGTAATCACCAGCGGATTGACCTCCAGCAGGGCGAGATCATAATCATGGAAGAGTTTGGACAGGCCGAGGAATATGGTAGTGAACTGCTTCACCTGTTTGGCATTCAGACCCAGTTTGAAGGCCAGTTCACGGGCCTGATAGGGTTGAGCACCGACAAGAGGATCAATCTCCTCTTTAAGAATTTTTTCCGGGGTCTCCTCCGCTACCTTTTCGATCTCCACACCGCCCTCGGTGGACGCCATAAAGACGACACGACGGGTTGAACGATCGACGACAGCACCAAGGTAAAGTTCACTGGCAATATCGGTGCAACTCTCCACCAGAATCTTGCTGACTGGCTGACCCTTTTCATCGGTCTGGTAGGTAACAAGGTTCTTGCCAAGCCAGTTTTCAGCAAAGGCACGAATCTCTTCACGGGATTTTACCAGCTTTACGCCGCCCGCCTTGCCACGACCACCGGCATGAACTTGTGCTTTGACAACCCAGGTATCTCCCCCAATTTTGTCCGCCGCTGCAACCGCCTCATCTGCCGTGTCACAGGCGTAACCGGTCGAGACCGGTAACCCATATTCGGCAAAGAGCTGCTTGCCCTGATATTCGTGAAGATTCATGACAATACCCCATGCGCTCAGGCTTGGTTTTATCGTTATTGAGAGAGAGGCGTTCCCCTCTCTCACCCTTTGATGTTCTTATTCTCTTATAGTCACCGAATTACTTACGCTTACGATTCGGCATGTGGATCGCGTGACCGTCCACGGCCAGTGCCGCTTCATGCAGCGCTTCACCAAATGTAGGATGTCCAAACATCGTCAGCGCCAGATCTTCTGCGCTGGCGTGGAACTCCATAGAAATCACACCCTGCTGAACAAGTTCAGCAGCACAAGGACCCACTGCATGCACACCCAGTATCCGGTCGGTCTCTTTGTGGGCAATGACTTTCACCATACCATCACTTTCACTGGCGGCCACAGCCCGACCGATCGCGGCAAAGGGGAAGGTCCCCACCTTGTACTCTTCACCACTGGCCTTAACCTGCTCTTCTGTTTTACCGGCCCAGGCCACTTCCGGATGGGTGTAGATAATGGAAGGCACCAGCTCGTAATTGACCTGTGCTGTCTTGCCGGCAATCAGTTCGGCAACCATCACCCCCTCTTCGGAGCCTTTGTGAGCCAGCATCGGACCACGGACAACGTCACCGATCGCATAAACACCAGGGACATCTGTACGACACTGGTCATCAACAAAGATAAAACCACGCTCATCCAGATTGATGCCGGCATCAGCAGTGAAAAGGTTCTCGGTGTACGGACGACGACCGACACAAACAATCAGTTTGTCGAAGGTGATGGTCTGCTCTGCGCCATCCGAACCGGCATAGCGAACACACACTTCCTTGCTCTTGCCTTTGCCTTTAAGCTCGGAGCCGACGACCCGCGCACCCAGACGGATATCCAGCTTCTGTTTTTTGAATATCTTGGCCGACTCTTTAGCGATTTGCTGATCAGCTGCGACGAGAAAGGTATCCATGGCTTCCAGGATCACCACTTCGGAACCGAGACGGGCCCAGACACTGCCCAGCTCCAGACCGATCACACCGGCACCAATCACACCGAGGCGCTTGGGCACGCCCTGGAATTCCAGCGCACCGGTGGAGTCAACAATAATGTCTTTATGCAGGGGCGTGGGTGGGATCTCAATCGGCAGGGAGCCGGTCGCAATCACGATATGTTCAGCGCTGATCAGGGAGGTTTTGCCATCCATCCCGGTCACTTCCACCTGCTTGCCAGCCATCACCTTGCCGCTCCCGAGAAGTGAGGTGACGCCGTTGGCCTTGAACAGCCCGGTAATCCCCATATTCATCTGCGTGATGACCTTATCCTTGCGGGTGATCATCGCCGGCACGTTGATGGACAGATTGTCCATAGCAATACCATGGGTCTTGAAACTTTCATGGGCTTCATGGAACTTGTGAGAGCTGTCCAGCAGCGCCTTGGATGGGATGCAGCCCACATTCAGACAGGTGCCCCCCAGTTTCGCCTTACCTTTTTCATCGATCCACTTATCGATACAGGCCGTTTTCAAGCCCAGTTGTGCGGCGCGAATGGCACACACATAACCCGCCGGACCGGCACCAATGACAACAACATCAAACTTTTCTGACATTCTATTTATCCCGAACAATGACAAATCGGCAGTTTTATCTTCAAATATCAAGAAGCATCCGCGCCGGATCTTCCAGAAGCTCTTTGATCGTCACCAGAAAGGTGACCGCTTCCTTACCATCCAATAAGCGATGATCGTAAGAGAGCGCCAAATACATCATGGGAAGAATAACCACTTCACCGTTAACGGCCATCGGACGCTCCTGGATCTTGTGCATCCCCAAAATCGCGGCCTGTGGCGGATTTAAAATGGGCGTAGACAGCAGGGAACCAAAAACACCGCCGTTAGAAATAGTGAATGTGCCCCCGGTCATATCTTCGATAGCCAGCCGGCCTTCACGCGCTTTGGTACCAAATCCACGGATAGAGCCTTCCACATCGGCAAGACTCATATCATCCACATTGCGCAGTACCGGAACCACTAGCCCCCGTTCACTGGAAACCGCAACACCGACATCCTGGTAACCATGGTAGACAATATCAGTACCGTCGATAGACGCATTCACCGCGGGTTGGCGTTTGAGTGCCTCGCAGGCCGCCTTTACGAAGAAAGACATAAAGCCCATCTTCACGCCGTGGCGCTTCTCGAACAGCTCCTTGTATTGGTTACGCAGCGCCATAATCGGCTTCATGTTGACCTCATTGAAGGTGGTCAACATGGCGGCCGTTTGTTGAGCTTCAACCAGACGTTCAGCCACCTTGGCGCGCAGACGGGTCATGGGAACGCGTTTCTCGATCCGTTCACCCGCTGCGGCGGACACCGGCATTGATCCGGAAGTGGCGGTTTGTGCGGACACAGACTGAATCTGTTCAGAGCCACCCTTAATAAAGGCGAATACATCCTCTTTGGTCACCCGGCCGTCCTTACCGGTACCGGGCACATCGGCCGGATTGACGCCATGCTCTTCGGCAGCGCGCCGAGCGGCAGGACTCAAAATAGCTTCGGAGTCAGAGCCGGATTCACTGTGTACAGCGGGCGCACTCTTTTCTGCGCCTGCAGGTTCAGGTTCCGCAACGGCTCCCGCCTCGAAGTGGGCAATAACCTCTTCGGTCAGCACCGTATCCCCTTCATTCTTGAGGACTTTGGCGAGAACACCATCCGCGGGCGCGACGATTTCCAGCACGACCTTATCGGTCTCGATATCAGCCAGTAACTCATCACGCTTACAGGGTTGCCCCGGCTTTTTATGCCAGGTCGAGATGGTGCCGTCTGCGACAGATTCAGGAAAGGTTGGAGCTTTAATGTCTATGGCCATAAGTAATCCTTGTTCTATGTTCGCTGACTAACTCAGAGTCAATGCATCGGCAATAAGTTTCTGTTGTTGCTCCACATGCATCGACATATAGCCACAGGCTGGTGCTGCTGATGGAGGTCGTCCCGCATAGGTCAAAGCAAGCGCTTTATTCCTGTGCTCGGCAATTACCCGACGCATATGATGCTGACTACAGTACCAGGCTCCCTGATTCATGGACTCTTCCTGACACCAGACGACAGAGGTCAGATTTGGATACTCATCCATGATGGCCTGCAGGTCTTCCTCCGGGAATGGATAGAGCTGCTCGATACGGATAATGACGACATGATCCAGTTGCTGTGCACGACGCTGCTCAAGGAGCTCGTAATAGACCTTGCCACTGCACATAACCAGACGTTTGACCTTGCTCTTGTCGTGTGCATCAACTTCCGGCAGTACGGTCTGGAACGAGCCATCGGCGAGCTCTTCCAGTGAAGAGACCGCCATTTTATGCCGCAACAGGGACTTGGGAGTAAATACAATCAGCGGTTTGCGCAGGGGCCTCAACACCTGACGACGCAGCATATGGAACACCTGGGCCGGTGTCGTTGGTACACAGACCTGAATATTGTGTTCGGCACACATCTGCAGGAAGCGCTCGGGACGAGCCGATGAGTGTTCCGGCCCCTGACCTTCATAGCCATGGGGCAGTAGCATGGTCAGACCGCAGAGACGTCCCCACTTGGATTCGCCACTGGTGATGAACTGGTCGATCACCACCTGGGCGCCGTTGGCAAAGTCGCCAAATTGCGCCTCCCAGACCACCAGTGCATGGGGTTGGGTGGTCGCATAACCATATTCAAAGGCGAGCACGGCCTCTTCGGAGAGCACAGAGTCATAGATCTGCAGCGATGGCTGATCTTCGGCAAGATGGGCCAGAGGCACCCAGGTGGCACCATCTTTCTGGCTGTGCAGCACCGCATGGCGATGGGAAAAGGTACCTCGACCGACATCCTGCCCAGTGATGCGAACCGGGTGGCCTTCCATCAACAGCGTGGCATAGGCCAGTGACTCTGCCATTCCCCAGTTAATAGGCAAACCTCCGGCCGCCATCTTGCGCCGGTCGTCAATGATTTTGCCGACCTGGCGCTGAACCTCAAAGCCCTCAGGTATGCGGGCCAGTGCCTGACCCAGCCCCTGCAGTGTGCCCAGTGCCACACGGGTGTCATGGCGGGCGGTCCATTTGCGATTAATATAGGGCGTCCAATCGACATAGAGTTCGCCATTGGATTCACGCACCAGACTTTTGGCCACATGCCGACCACTCTCAAGCGCCTTGCGATACTCTTCCGCCATCACTTCATTCTGCCCGGAAGAGAGTACGCCTTGCTCTTCCAGATCGTGGGCATAGAGACCACGGGTGGTATCCTGCACCTTGATCTGGCTGTACATCATCGGCTGGGTAGAGGAGGGCTCGTCAGCTTCGTTATGGCCCCGGCGGCGATAACAGACCAAATCAATAACAACGTCTTTCTTGAACTCTTTGCGGTAATCAACCGCCAGTTTGGTGACAAAGACTACGGCCTCGGGATCATCACCGTTAACATGCAGAATCGGTGCATCAACAATTTTTGCGACATCGGTGCAGTACTCAGTAGAGCGGGCATCTTCACGCTTACTGGTGGTGAAGCCCACCTGATTGTTGATGACGATGTGAATGGTGCCGCCGATGCCATAGGCACGGGTCTGGGAGAGCTGGAAGGTCTCCATCACTACCCCCTGACCGGCAAAAGCCGCATCACCGTGAATGGCGATTGATAACACCTTCCGGCGCTCACCATCATTGCGACGATCCTGACGGGCGCGTACGGAACCCTCAACCACAGGGCTGACAATCTCCAGATGGGAGGGGTTAAAGGCCAGGGCCAGATGCACTTCTCCGCCGGGGGTCATCACATTGGAAGAGAAGCCCTGGTGGTATTTCACATCGCCGGACCCTTCCGCCGAATGCAGATGGATCTTGCCCTCAAATTCATCGAACAGATCGGCCGGGCTTTTGCCAAGAATATTGACCAGTACATTCAGACGCCCCCGGTGGGCCATGCCAATCACAATCTCTTTGACCGCGCTGGCACCATTACGCTGGATCATCTCGTCCAGCATCGGGATCAGGGATTCGCCCCCTTCAAGGCCAAAACGCTTGGTGCCCGGGTAGCGCGCACCGAGATATTTTTCCAGCCCTTCTGCCGCTGTCAGACGCTCCAGCAGATGCATGCGCGCCTCGGTGCCCATATCGGGTCGGCCGCGCACGCTCTCCAGACGCTGCTGAAACCAGAGCCGCTCCTCGGTGTTGACGATATGCATAAATTCGGCACCAATAGAGCCACAATAGGTGGACTCCATGGCCTGTCGAATTTCACCCAGGGTCTTATCGTCTTTGCCGAGAAAGAGTGAGCCGGTCTGGAAGAGGGTATCGGTATCGGCTTCACTCAAGCCGTGGTGCTCAAGCTTGAGATCGGGAATATCTTCACGGCGCATCAGCCCCAGTGGATCCAGCATCGCCTTCTGGTGTCCGCGTACCCGGTAGGCATTAATCAGTCGTAAGACCAGAACCTGTTTTTTCTCATACTCACTGCTGACGGCACTCGCCGCTACCGGTTGCGCCCGATGGCGGCTACGGGCAAGGTGGAGAAAGTTTTCACGGACGGTGGAGTGGGGAACATCCTGAACACCGGCACCCGCCACCGGGGGCAGACTGGCGAAATAGTCTTGCCACTGATCGGGCACAGAGCCGGGTTCGCGTAGATAGCGCTCATACATCTCCTCCACATAGGCGGCATTTCCTCCGGAGATATGGCCCGTTTGCCACATACGCTGCATGACACTATCGTGCATTATTACTTTCCACCCCATACAAAACGTGGCGCACTTCACGCAGGAGATGGCTGACCATCCCGCAAAAAAGCCCGGTCAACATCCGGAGGGCCCAGTTGATTAAATCCTTTGGCAGTGCCATAACGCTTATGTGCGCCACTGCCTCGGTCGGAACAAATCCGCACAATACTCACGCAGTACGCAACTTACGCGGTACACAACTTATACGGTACACAACTTATACGGTACACAAAGTGTCATGCGGGAAGAACAAATAATTCGCTACTTAATTATTCGCTGCCAATTATAGGCTGGTCTATTCGAGCAAATCACCTGTCCTCATGTTCCTCTTTGTAATTTTTATTTACGTTCGCCAATAAACTCTGCGGATACAGCACACGGCTACAATCAGGAGCCCTTTTCCAACAGCATCTTCCGTATATGACCAATGGCCTGGGTAGGATTCAAGCCCTTGGGACAGACATCGACACAATTCATGATGCCTCGGCAGCGAAAGACACTGAAGGGATCTTCCAGATCGGACAAACGCTCCTCGGTGGCGGTGTCACGACTGTCAGCCAGAAAGCGGTATGACTGTAGCAGACCAGCCGGACCTACAAACTTATCCGGATTCCACCAGAACGACGGACAGGCTGTGGAACAACAGGCGCACAGGACACACTCGTAGAGTCCATCCAGTTTGGCACGCTCTTCAGGACTCTGCAGCCGCTCGGTCGCTGGCGGTGGCGTATCGTTGATCAGATAGGGACGTACCTTTTCATACTGCTTGTAGAACAAGGACATATCCACAACTAAATCACGAATCACCGGCAATCCCGGCAGAGGTCGCAAGACCAGTTTCTCCTTGCGTACCGCCTCCGAAAGGGGGGTAATGCAGGCCAGTCCGTTGGTGCCACCTATATTCATGCCATCAGAACCACACACCCCTTCGCGGCAAGAACGGCGGTAGACAAAGCTGTCATCCTGTTCCTTGATCAGAGCCAGGACATCGAGAACCATAAGATCCTTGCCCTCAGGCACTTCCACCGTGAAGTCCTGCATATGGGGAACAGAATCCTGTTCGGGGTTGTAGCGGTAAACGCTCACCTGCAAGCTCATCATGTTTCTCCTTCCCGGCCCTTTATGATTTGGCGATTTAGGCCAGTCTAGTATGTCCGCGTCTGCGGTGGGAACGCTTCCATAGTTTTAGGCGTAAAGTTCACTTTCCGCCTGCCAATCCGTTTATCGACAGGGAAGTAGAGTGAGTGCTTGAGCCAGTTCTCATCATCCCGTTCCTGATAGTCGTTACGGGCATGGGCCCCACGAGACTCCTTACGCTCAAGCGCAGATACCGCTGTGGCGTACGCCACTTCGAACAGATTCTCCAGCTCCAGCGCTTCGATGCGGGCGGTGTTGAAGATATTGCTCTTGTCTTCAAGATGGAGATTGGCAAGACGACCTTTCAGGGCATCCAGCGCCTCAAGGCCCTTCATCATATTGTCTTCCTGACGGAACACGCCAAAATTCAACTGCATGATGTTCTGCAGATCACGGCGAACATCCGCCACTTTTTCGCCGGCGCTGGATTCATTCAGGCGGTTGAGGCGCACCATGGCCGCTTCAATATCGGCGTCGTTGGCATCGATGGCATCAAAGCCCTCTTCCAGACTCTTTTTGATCTGTAACCCGGCTGCCCTGCCAAAGACAACGAGATCCAGCAAAGAGTTTCCACCCAGACGGTTAGCACCATGCACCGAGACACAGGCGGCTTCGCCACACGCGTAGAGACCTTCAATAATTTGATCTTCGCCTTGAGCATTTTGCATCAGGGCCTGACCGCCAATATTGGTGGGAATCCCTCCCATCATGTAGTGACAGGTCGGCACCACCGGAATCGGCTCTTTAACAGGATCAGCATGGGCGAAGGTTTTGGCGAGTTCACAGATGCCGGGGAGTTTGGCGTGTAGCTCGGCCTCACCCAGATGATCCAGCTTCAGCAGGACGTGATCCTTGTTCGGGCCAGCCCCACGACCTTCCATAATCTCCAGAATCATCGAACGGGCTACCACATCACGTCCGGCGAGATCCTTGGCATTGGGGGCGTAACGCTCCATAAAGCGCTCACCTTCACCGTTAATCAGGAAGCCACCTTCACCACGACAGCCCTCAGTCACCAGTGTACCGGCGCCATAGATGCCGGTGGGATGGAACTGCCACATCTCCATATCCTGCACCATGTACCCGGCGCGCAGAGCCATACCGACGCCATCGCCGGTATTGATCAGGGCGTTGGTGGTCGAAGCGTAGATGCGGCCGGCACCACCGGTCGCCAGCACGGTCGCTTTGGCCTTGACGTAAGCCACTTCGCCGGATTCGATGTCGATGGCAATCACCCCGGCCACCTGACCATTGGCATTTTTGACCAGATCAACCGCGTACCATTCATTCAGGAAAGTAGTGCCGCTTTTGATATTGGCCTGATGCAGCGTATGCAGCAGAGCATGACCGGTCCGGTCAGCGGCCGCACAGGTGCGAGCGGCCTGACCACCCTTGCCGAAGTTCTTTGACTGTCCGCCAAAGGGCCGCTGATAGATACGCCCCTCTTCTGTACGCGAAAAGGGCAAGCCCATATGGTCCAGCTCAAAGACCGCCTGCGGGCCGACGGAACACATATACTCGATGGCATCCTGATCACCGATATAATCAGAACCCTTAACGGTGTCATACATATGCCAGCGCCAGTCATCATCCGGATCCACGCTGGCAATGGCACAGGTGATCCCCCCCTGGGCGGAGACCGTGTGCGAACGGGTCGGAAAAACTTTCGAGATACAGGCGGCACTTACACCTGACTCGGTCAGTTGCAGGGCTGCGCGCAAACCGGCACCACCGCCACCAATCACGATGGCATCAAACGTCAGCGTACGAATCTTCGACATCCCTTAAAGCCCCCAAAGAATCTGAACACCCCAGGCGATGTAAACAAACAGAACAATGCCACATAGTGCCTGAGACAGAAAACGAACCGTCAGCGCCTTTTTACCCAGCGCCCGTTCATTAAGATAATCCCCGAAGATAGTCCACATCCCTATCCAGGCATGGCTCACCAGCGAGACGAGAGCCATCAGGGAAAAAATACGCATCCAGGTTTGTTCAAACAGCGCGTGCCAGAGCTCGAAACTGAGCGTCTCTGTATAAAGCAGCCAGCCGACTATAAACACGGTATAAACCGCCAGAACCACCGCTGAAACACGCTGCACCAACCAATCACGAAGACCAGTGCGCGATAGACTTGTTATATTGGTTACCATACCCAAACCCCCGCGAGAATACTCAGAGCCACGGCCAGAATCAGAGTTATCCAGGCAGCGATCTTTCCAGACTCTTTCCCTTCAGCGATGCCGGCATCCATAGCCAGATGCTTTATTCCGGCAACAAAATGGTATCCCAGTGCGGTTAACAGCCCCCAGGTAACAAATTTGGCCAACGGAGCCTGCAGGCAATCAATGAACTGCTGAAAGCCCTGCGCAGAAGAGAGAGACAGGTTCAACCCGTAGAGGAGAAAAGCAATACCAACGAACAGAATCACACCGGAGATACGGTGCAAAATGGATGTGTACGCAGGCAAAGGCAACCTTATGGTCGTCAGGTCGAGATTGACGGGTCTCTTGTTGTTCACAGTCCGACACCCCACAGCCAAAACGGGTTTTTGGCAGCTTTTAAAATAATTATTCACGTAGTGAAGGAAAATCCGGGAAGTCTGTGACGAGACATTTTTTATTTATAAAAATATGCCATTCACAAAAACAACCACAACATAACAGCCACAATATAAAATGCGGCCCCTCACCCCAAACCTCGCCACAAAGTATATTCACTTACCCATTTGATTACAACGAAGTGCAGGCAAAGCAATCCCTCATGCGCAATACGTATAACCACTAATACGACAAGTGTTGCGTAATAATAAACCACTATGTTGTTGGGTGATGTTTGTCCATAATCACCAGATAGCACTATGAATCTAGCACTATGAATCTAGCACTGTAAGTCAGAGTGTGACGAACAACGCTCTCTAACTACAAAATCAGGCAAAACTGCTAAAAAAACAGCTATTTGACAAAAATGGGGCTCTCTCTCTATAGTTGGGTCTGCTCTGTGTACCGACAACGGATGGAAGGTCGGCAACAGTCTCGTTTTGAGACTTTTCGCTTCCCGACGCCCAGCCTGACGAAATAGAAAAATACTAACAAACAATACACAACCAGACAGTACCAGCAGGAGGGGCCCATGGCTGAAAAACTTGCGCGGCTGACCATCGAAGGTAGTAAAAACTCTGTGGAGCTACCAGTTTACAGCGGGACGCTTGGACCCGACGTCATAGACGTACGAAAACTGACCGCCGAAGGGGTATTTACCTACGACCCTGGGTTTGTATCTACGGCGGCCTGTGAGTCCAAAATAACCTTTATTGATGGCGATAAGGGCGTTCTTCTTCATCGGGGTTACCCTATAGAACAGTTGGCTGAGCACTCGGATTTTCTCGAGGTCTGTTATCTGCTTCTTTACGGAAACCTTCCGGACAAACAAGAGAAAGACCGGTTCAGCGGCATGATTATGAAGCACACCATGGTGCATGAGCAGATGGTGGAGTTCCTCAAAGGATTTCGCCGGGATGCTCACCCTATGGCGATCATGTGCGGATTGGTTGGAGCATTATCGTCTTTCTATCACGACTCTCTTGATATCACCAATGAGCAACACCGCCAGATAACAGCCCATCGTCTCATATCAAAAATGCCCACTCTGGCGGCCATGGCCTACAAGCACTCCATAGGTCAACCGTTCATGTATCCCCGCAACGACCTGACTTACGGCGGCAACTTCCTGCACATGATGTTTGCCACCCCCTGTGAGGAATACAAGGTCAATCCCATACTGGCACAGGCTATGGATAAGATATTCCTGCTCCATGCCGACCATGAACAAAACGCCTCAACATCCACCGTTCGTCTGACCGGCTCCAGCGGTGCCAACCCGTTTGCCTGTATCGCTGCCGGCATTGCTGCGCTGTGGGGACCTGCCCATGGTGGTGCCAATGAAGCCGTTCTGAAAATGCTGGATGAGATCGGTGATGAATCACATATCGATGAGTTCGTTGCCAAAGCCAAGGACAAAGATGATCCGTTCCGACTGATGGGCTTCGGTCACCGGGTTTATAAAAACTTTGACCCCCGTGCCCGGGTCATGAAGCAGACCTGCGATGAAGTTCTGGCAGAGCTGGACATCAATGACCCTCAGCTTCGGATCGCAAAACGCCTTGAGCAGATTGCCCTGGAAGATGAGTACTTTATTGAGCGTAAGCTCTATCCCAATGTGGACTTCTACTCCGGTATTATCCTGAAGGCTTTGGGCATTCCGGTTGAGATGTTCACCGTTATCTTTGCGACGGGTCGCACGCCAGGCTGGATTGCCCACTGGCATGAGATGATCAGTGGCAGTTACCGTATCGGTCGTCCACGGCAGCTCTATACCGGGCCGACCCAGCGGGATTTTGTTCCCCTGGAAAAGCGTAGTTAACCGATAAAGTATCGTTGAACCATAAAAAACCGCCCTGCATATATCATGTACGGGTGGTTTTTTGGGCCTTCCGGGAGAGGGAGAACTGATGGTGTATTGATCTTTAATGACACCATTTGTGGGAGGGAACCCATAGGATTTTGGGATTATTAGGCACAGAAATGAAAAAAATTGCAAAACATGAAGAAAGAACGGCGTTTTTAACAAAAAATATCATCTTCCATAGAGCATTTTTCTCATAATCTGCGTAAACTACGCGTCGATCAAAAAGGTTCGCTGCTCTATAGTAGCGACACGTTAAAAGTGTGTTTTGAGTTTATGCAAAGATTTGATGTGCCGGGTGGTAGTCACTCGTCCTGTTCTTCATAAATAATAGCGTCTCTTTTTGCTCAACCGCCTTGCCTGCAGGGCACAATTATTTTTGATTAATTAGGATGACAACATGTCTACTACTACCGGTACTGTAAAGTGGTTTAACGACGAGAAAGGTTTTGGCTTCATCGCTCAGGAGAATGGTCCTGACGTGTTTGCTCACTTCCGTCAGATCAAAAGCGACGGTTTCCGTTCCCTGGCCGAAGGCCAGCAGGTTCGTTTCGTTGTGACTCAGGGCCAGAAAGGTCCTCAGGCTGAAGACATCGAAGTAATCTAAGGCATCCGCCTTAATTGCTTCTTCACCTTCGGGTGAGATAAAAGGCAGTCCCCTCGGGGGCTGCCTTTTTTTATGGTTTGATAGCTCAACACCTCGGACACTTTCACGCAGCAATGGCCCCGCCGGAATGATCTTTGCGCGATTAGCCTTTTGTGTCAGGGGCCGACTGGTTTGAAAATGGCTCAACCCGGCACCCGCGCGCTGGGTATTATTACCGCCATTATATTTATAGAGCTTTCGCAGGTTGGCTGATCATTTTAGAGATTCCTGCCTTATTTTCAGATACAGATACTCAGATCGTTATAATCACAAGCTTTATAGCCAATCCATTTGCTCACACTATTCAATGTACTCAATTCAATGCACTCAATGCTTTGACCTTCGCACCAATTACACGACGCTGCCGGTATTATAATAAGCCTTGTCTCGCCCTGCATAACCCTTTTGCGAAGCGTTTTAGTGGATCAATACTGGTGCTTTTGGCTAGCTCTAACCACTTGTCGTGAAACTCACTGTTGCCAGAGCTGACACATTAGCTCCCAATATTTATCGAACGTACCGAGCTCCCAGGTAATGGTTTGAATATCTCCTTCGGGAGACTGCTTGCGAATAGCCACCATGACCATCATTTGATGAACATCAAGGCCTGCTCAGTTTTTCACAATGGTTTGTATCGTCTATGCTCCAAGCGTTCGCAGCAATTTGTGTTCAGAGTCTTACAGCCACGGCAAAAAAACGACCACGGTCAGGCTCTGCCACAATCAATTGTGACAGAGCATCATTTTCATGGTGGAGGGTGACCGAAGTAACGGTCATAAATATTTGTAATGCCATCATTTGCGATGTACTCACCAAACACGATCGTTCGCTACCTTTTCCTGCCGGTAATTCAGCTGGTCATGTTGTTAATAGCAGGGCATGCAATACCGGCAGTGGCAGCTGACGCAGACCGGAATGGCTGCAGGCCAGCTTTTGTGACTGAGCACACACGGAGCAATGCCCCAGTGTGTACTGAAATAAACGGCACCGGTTCAGTGGCTACAGCTGACACGATAACTAACGGATTCTACCAGCCATCCAAACAACCGAATCCAGACCACCAACCTCTGGTCGGGGATCTGTCGTTCCATGGGCCACTGGACAAAACCATACACGATCTGCTCGGCAATTTCGCCACCATCTCAGAACAACGCCGGGAAAAACTCAATCACCTGGCGGGCGTCATCAGTACTCAACGAGCGGCCGGGCAGACAGTAAAACTGTTATTTATTTGTACCCATAACTCCCGGCGCAGCCATATGGGGCAGATATGGGCCGCAACGGCAGCGGCCTTTTGTGGCGTCACCGGGGTGTCAACCTACTCCGGCGGCACCGAGGTATCATCCTTTCACCACCGTGCCGTAGCAGCACTTCAGCGCGCCGGATTCGGCATTAAAATGCTTTCGTCGTCCACTCAACCGTTGCCTGAGAATCCCAGGTACCAGGTAAGCTTTTCCAACCAGAAACCCGCCATGACGGTATTTTCCAAGAAGTATGATGATCCCCCGAATCCAGAGAAGGGATTCGTAGCCATTATGGCCTGTCATCATGCCAACAACACCTGCCCGGCCATTGCCGGTGCCTCGTCCCGTATTGCCTTGCCCTGGGTTGATCCAAAGGAGACTGATAACACCCGGGAAGCGGACAGCCACTACGATGAGAGAGTTCGCCAGATTGGTTCAGAAATGCTCTATCTGTTTACCAAAGTGTCAACCTGGCAGAAATAACGAACGAAGAGGATGATCGGAATGCGTTACCTGAAAGATTTTACCGGCGAATTTATCGGCACGTTTATCATTGTTTTATTTGGCTGCGGCTCAGTGGCCGTGACGGTTTTATTTTCTGCCCATGCCGGACTTTACCAGGTTGCCATGGTATGGGGACTGGGAGTAACGCTGGCTATCTATGCTTCCCGGCAGCTTTCCTGTGCCCATCTCAACCCTGCGGTGAGTATTGCCATGGTGATCACTGGCCGAATGCCCGGAGCAATGCTTCCCTGTTATCTTTTGGCCCAGTTTTTCGGTGCTTTCGTTGCGGCGGGACTGCTTTATCTGCTGTTTTCCAGCTCCATCATGCAGTATGAATTAACCCATGAGATTGTTCGGGGCACGCAGTCGTCCATAGCCAGCGCGATGATCTTTGGTGAATATTACCCAAACCCAATGGCCGGACACATCGCCTCCGTTTCCACGACCAATGCGTTTTTTGCCGAGTGCATCGGCACCTTTGCCCTGGTCTTCATGATCCTTGCCCTTACCGAAAGCTGTAACTCTGGACGACCTGATCAAAATCTGGCGCCCTTATTCATAGGTCTGACCGTTGCGGCGATCATCTCAGTTATCGCCCCGCTGACCCAGGCAGGACTCAACCCGGCAAGGGATCTGTCGCCCCGTATTCTTGCCGCGCTCTGTGGCTGGTCGGGCGCTGCATTTCCTGACAATCACTTCGGTTTTATCACCGTCTACGTTGCCGGCCCTATTGCGGGAGGAGTTCTGGCGGCTTTAAGTTTCAAGAACATTATTGAACCGTTGGTGAACAACACTGCCGCAAAGGGTTGCAAAGTTGACAGTGCATACTCAAAAACAGCCATGAGCGAAAAACAGCCATGAGCGACATAAACAGCCGTGAGCTATATAAACAGCCATGAGCCAGTAATGCGCCCAACGCCTCCTGACGACAAAATGCGGCATTTTCACAACCCAAAAAGGTAACCACAATGAAAATACAATCCAATGAGCACGAAGCACTTAAAGAATACTATGGTCGTACACTTACCGGAACGAAAGATCTTAAAACCAATGCCTGCTGCTCCAATCCGGGCATGGCACCTGCTTCAGTCCTGGAAATTCTCAAACAGATAGATCCGGAAATTCTTGACCGTTTTTATGGTTGCGGCTCACCCATTCCAACGACAGTGGAGGGATGTACGGTGCTTGACCTTGGCTGCGGTACCGGCAGGGATACTTATATCCTTTCCAGCCTGGTGGGTGAAAATGGTTTTGTTATCGGTGTTGATATGACTGATGAACAGCTATCCGTTGCCAGGAAACATCAGCCCTCAATAATGAAAAATTTTAGCTACCATGGGCAACCAAATGTGGATTTCAGAACCGGTTATATTGAAAACCTGCAATCCCTGGGGATAGAAGATGAATCCATTGATGTGGTGATTTCAAACTGCGTTATTAACCTGTCTCCCCGCAAGGAAGATGTCTTCAAAGAGATCTTCCGGGTACTGAAACCCGGTGGCGAACTGCTGTTTTCCGATGTGTTTGCCAGTCAGCGGATACCCGGAATCCTGAGGGATGACCCGGTACTGCTGGGCGAGTGTCTGAGTGGCGCCCTGTATATTGAAGATTTCCGACGTCTATTAAATAAACTGGGCTGCCCAGACTACCGGTTATTATCCGCCAGCCCAATAACCATTGCCAACCCCGAGCTAGAAAAGCAAATAGGCGGAATCCGTTTTCACTCCCTGACGGTGCGGGCTTTTAAACTGAAAAATCTTGAAGACATCTGCGAAGACTATGGACAGGTGGCGGTCTACAAAGGCACCATGCGGGAACACCCCCACGACTTCCAACTGGACGATCACCACCGGTTTATCCGTGGTAAACCGATGCTGGTGTGTGGCAATACTGCCGCCATGGTGCAGGATACCCGGTATGGCTGCCATTTTACCGTCCATGGCAACCGGGATGTTCATTATGGCCCTTTTGATTGCGACCCCGGATTAGGGGATAGCAGCTCGGCCGGGGGTGGCTGCTGTTGAAGCTTGTGATTCTGGACTCCAGAGCCGGTGGTCTTACAGTTTTTGATGAAATCAACCAGTTGATACCTTGGCTGACGGTGGTTTATTGTGCAGATAATGCCGGTTTCCCCTATGGGTCGAAAGCCGAGGTCGAGGTAACCTTACGCCATGCCCGAGTGTTTCCTTCAGATTCAGGCACAACATGACTTACCTCAGTCCAATGGTTGATCCCCGCAGGAGTGACCGTGATCCACTCTATAATGATCAGAATACTCGATCTGCGATTGAGTACTGCCAGCAGTATTCCCGATGGAAGCTGAATTTGCAGACACACAAAATTGTGAGTATCGCCCTTAAAAAAACAACAGCTCCCGCCTAGTGACCAGCCAGATGCCATAGCTCCCAATGAAAGGCACTCGTGTCAAAAAGCACAGGTGCCCACTCGCCAGCAGATAGGTAATCAATCTATGCTCCAGAAACCGTCCTTGCTCCAATTGCCCTCTATTACACTCGTCATTGGTCTGCTTTTTTCATTTTGATCCATGGCAGTGATGTCTGTGGGAGGAAAAGGTATGGGAGGCTATGTCTATCTTTTTCAACCAAAACCCACCCAACAAAGGGTCAATAATACTACCTCTGTCGAACCCCATCCAATCGACGCTCAACGCACCAACAATCACAGGGTCCCCTTTCTTATGTAACTGATCAAAATCCTCTGGCCCATGGCTCTCTCTACAAGGGACTTGCGCAACATTTTCCGAAAAGCCATGAAAAAAAATGGATCGACAAATTAAATGCTCTGGATAAGAAAATCGCAGATCACAATTTAAACTCACTCACTGAAAATGATCTGGTCTTTTTAGCCTGTGATCTTTATTTGCCCGAGAGCGTTCAAATTTTAAACAAAAAACTGACAAACGAAGGGTGGGCAGGCAAGGCTTTAACAAACCATGGGCTAACAGCCATTGCAAAAAACCTCACCATGCGAACTATTGGAACATGGAAAGAATCATCATTGGCCATCATTGGCTACGCAATACGCAATACGCAATACGC
>SAMEA5043665__coassemble_138_pt1 | contig 21675 bp, 15 predicted proteins | sample SAMEA5043665__metabat2_low_PE_004 | metagenome-assembled genome bin SAMEA5043665 (sample SAMEA5043665) | Gadus morhua | reverse complement strand
CTCTTGATACAACTCTTGATACAAGAGCGGAATAACCATGGGGTTCGATCTGAAAACAGCCTTGCAGCAACGCAAGGCTGACAACCTTTACCGTTCTCGTATAACTATCGCTGGCCCACAGCAGCCGCAGGTTGTTGTTGATGGCAAGCCGATGTTGGCTTTCTGTAGCAATGATTATCTTGGCCTCGCCAATCATCCGGACGTTATCGCCAGCTTTCAGCAGGCAGCCAATGATTACGGTGTTGGCGGTGGCGCCTCCCATCTGATCATCGGTCATAGTCGTGCACACCATCAGCTGGAAGAGGAGCTGGCGGCGTTTACCGGTCGCCCTCGGGCGCTGCTGTTTTCAACCGGATATATGGCCAATATGGGAGCCATCAGCGCACTGCTGGGCAAAAACGACGGGGTGTTTCAGGATCGACTGAACCACGCCTCATTGTTGGATGCCGGTCTTCTTTCCGGTGCGAAATTTCAGCGTTTTCTGCATTGCGATCTTGCCAGTCTGGAACAAAAGCTCAGCCGCAGCAGCGCCAATCGCAAGTTGGTGGTGACGGATGGTGTGTTCAGTATGGATGGCGGTATCGCACCACTGAAAGAGTACGCGGCCGTTGCCAAAAAATACGACGCCTGGCTTATGGTGGATGATGCCCACGGTTTTGGAGCGGTTGGTTCTGGGGGGCGCGGGGTTACCGATCTGTTTAATTTCGGCATAAGCGAAGTGCCGGTATTGATGGGAACTCTGGGTAAAGCTTTTGGTACCGCCGGTGCTTTTATCGCCGGTAGTGAAGAGCTGATCGAAACCCTGATCCAGTTTGCCCGCACTTATGTTTACACAACCGCTATGCCACCGGCGGTTGCTGAAGCCACTCGAACCAGTCTGCAGATTCTTCATAAAGACGACTGGCGTCGTGAGCATCTGCAAGCGCTTATCAACCGTTTTCGCTCCGGCTGTGAACAGCTGGGACTTAAATTAATGCCGTCGTCTACACCGATCCAGCCCATTGTCGTGGGTGATACTGCGAGAGCATTACAGATGAGCCGGCAACTGGAAGAGCAGGGTATTTTGGTGACGGCTATTCGACCACCGACTGTTCCAAAAGGCTCGTCACGACTGCGGGTTACCTTGACCGCGGCTCACACCGAAGCGCATGTTGATCAGTTGCTTTTGGCGCTGGAAAAGGTGGTACGGGAAGACGCTGTTAGCAAAAAGAGCCTCAGGGAGGAAATGGTATGAAAGCTGTTGTTCTGGTTTCTGGCTGGGCCATGTCGGCCGATGTTATGACGCCTCTTGCCGAGGCGTTGGTAGTCAGAGGTTGCACTGTTCGGGTTATGTCGTTGGCCGATGCCGATGGAGAGAGCTGGGAGGCTCTGCTCTCAGCCCTGGATAAGCAGGTGGGAGAGGATAAGTGTGTGCTGGTGGGTTGGTCCCTTGGTGGCAATCTTTGCGCTCGCTTTGCCGCCCGTCATCCCGACAAGGTTGCCGGTCTGGTCACCATGGGAAGTACGCCCTGCTTTGTCGCCTGTGACAGCTGGCCGAATGGCAAACATCCGGATGCTTATCAGGAGTTTGCCGATGGCGTTGCGGCCGATTTAAGCCGGACTCTGAAGGGTTTTGCTCCGATCTGCTCTCGAGGCAGTGAGCATTTAAAAGACACTATTCGTTTATTGGCGACCTCGACGAAGTGGGTTCTGGCGCAAAGTACAGACTGGTGCAAACTGCTGGACCGTTTAGTGGAAGATGCTCGGGGGGAGTGGCAGCAGGTTAGCTGTCCAACCGTACACCTTCTTGCGGAACAGGATCCACTCGCCAAACCTGCCACTGCCAACGATCTGAAGGCATTGTTGCCTGAACATGAAGTACGGATACTAACCGGCAGCCATGTGCTGTTTCTTGATCATAAGAACATTGTCGTTGATATCGTGACCGGCATGGGAGCCGGGGCATGAATGCCGGTTGTCTGATCAGCGATGCTTTTGTGCTTGAGAGTGCTCCTGTGTTCAAGATAGATAAACGACGGATTGCTGAAAAATTCGGAAGGGCCGCCAAAAGCTATGATGCCTCTGCCAACCTGCAGCAGCTCGTTGCTTCCCGCACTCGGTTGGGGCTTCCTGAGTTGGCAGATAATGCTGTTATTCTCGATATGGGCTGCGGCACCGGCAAAGAGACTCTCGCCCTTCGAAACCGATATCCAGAGAATGTTATGGCCGGTCTGGATCTTTCCGATGGTATGCTGACCTTCGCCCAAAAACAGCCGGCCCTTGTCGACTGCAAGTGGATAGTTGGCGATATAGAAGAGTTGCCCTTTGCTGAAGAGACGTTTGATCTGATTTTTTCCAGTCTGGCTATTCAGTGGTGTGAATCGCTCTCCGAAGTGCTGGCTCAGGTCTATCGGGTGCTCAAACCTGGTGGTTGGTTTGTGTTTTCTACTTTGGCAGCAGGCAGCCTGTTTGAACTGCAGACAGCCTGGCGGAATGTAGACGACGAAATTCATGTAAATAGCTACGAGACGTTTGAACGTCAAATGCATTGCGTTGCGGCGGAGGAATTTCAGATTATCTCCCTGCATCAGCGAATGGAGACACTTTATTATCCAGCGGTGCTGAATTTGCTTCGGGAGATAAAGGCTCTTGGGGCAAATACGGTTGTTGGCAGTGACAATCAGAGCCTGCTTGGTCGCAGAACCCTGAGACAGCTGGAAAGTGGCTATTTGCCTTTTCAAATTTCTAAAGGGCTACCTGCCAGTTATCAGGTTATCTATGGTGTGTTATGCAAGCCTGAATGATCCAGACTTATTGAGAGAGCCATGAAGCAGACCTTTTTTATTGCCGGTACCGATACTGATGTGGGCAAAACTGTTATCTCCTGTGGTCTTCTGGCCCGCGCCAGACTTGATGGGAAGACGACCGCCGCCATTAAACCTGTGGCTTCTGGTTGTGAACAGACACCTGAAGGTCTGCGTAACAGCGATGCTCTGCTTTTGCAGCAAACCATGACCATGGACCTATCCTACGATCAGGTAAATCCCGTTGCTCTTGAACCGGCTATCGCTCCCCATATTGCGCTTCAGGAGGCTGGTCGTCGTATCAATGCCGAGCAATTGGTGGGCTACTGTCGTGGAGTCATGATGAGAAGGGCCGACCTCACTTTGATAGAGGCTGCTGGTGGCTGGCGGGCGCCGCTTTCACCCCGAGAGATGTACTCCAGTGTGCCTCAAAAACTGAATATTCCGGTGGTATTGGTAGTGGGTATGAAGCTGGGCTGTATTAACCATGCCACGCTGACAGCGGAAGCCATTATCAGGGATGGTGTCCGGCTTGCGGGCTGGATTGCCAACCGCGCAGAGCCGGAGATGAGTCGTTTTGAAGAGAATTTGGCAACCCTGAAAGGCCTGTTACCAGCGCCCTGTCTTGGAGTTGTTCCTCATCTGAACGACACTTCACCAGAGAGTGTGGCGCATTATCTCTGCCTTCCCAATCAATAAAGACAGTTGTCGTTTAACTGGTGGCAGATGACTCTCTTTTCTTTTTCGGTGGGCGTTGTGGATAGTTGGGGCTGATATATTCCGGCTCCCTGATGCCGAGCCGGCCATTGATCACCACCGTCAGCCGGAACAGCAGGTTGCACAGCATATTGGCGTAACGGTGCAGAACATCCGGCACCTCACGACCTTCAGCGTCTATTTTCACCATGCAGCGAACCACCTTTTTGCACAGGCTGCGGCATGAGTGAATCAGCTGCACAGACCGGGGGCCGCGAGGCAGAACAAAGCTCTGGATGCGGCCGCCAATCTCCTGTTCAAACCGGTCGAAGTAATGATCCAGGCGCTGGATATCCTCTTCATGGATGCTGCCTTTGCCCCTGATGGAGCCGTTCAGATGGAACATCTTGGGCTGCAGTTCCTCAAGAAAATCACAGATATCAGCGAAGCGGTGGTCCAACTCCAGTTCCGTGATGGCGCACCCCACCAGAGTGCAGAGTTCATCGGTCAGAATCTCGTAGTCACACAGAGCGGACTCTTCATAAATGAAGGGGTAGCAGAGCTCCCGGATATTGCCGGAGTACTTCAGGGGCATGGTGGAGTCCTTAGGGGGTTGTTAGGGGTTGGGTGTCCAGGTCAGGGAGATGAAGGCACCGCGGGGCTCATCAACGTAACCTTTAGTGGTTGTGAACTCTTTATTGAGAAGGTTGACCACTTTGAATTGTGTTTTCAGTTCAGGGGTGAGTTTGACAGAGGTTCTGAGATCTACAGTTGCAAAACCACTAACCTCCTCTTTGTTGGCTGGATCATTCCAGGTTGCACCTTGTGAACGTAAGGTTCCACCCACAGTCCAGTGCCCAAACTCTTTGTCAGCATCCAGTGCGAACAATTCTGTTGCACGACGATTTAATGTTTTACCACTGTTTTCGCCTGAACGGTTCTCTGGATCAAGGAGGCTCAGGGCGGCTGTTATTTCCCAACCGGATAGCTGAGTGGATGCACTCAGTTCAATACCACGCATGCGTGCTTTTGAGATGTTTTCAGTTTTTTGAGTGTCGTAATTGTAATCCAGCATGTCCTTCATGTTATTTTGGTAGACATTGGCCGACCAGTGTGTGAAATCACTAAATTTTCCGCGGAGTTCAATTTCCGTATTCTTTGACTCTTCGGGTTTTAGGTCTGGATTGGACCCGTACAGGTCCCCGAAAGTGGGGGCACGAAATGCTGTTCCGTATGAAGTAATCAGGCGCATGTCGTAGGGTAAGTCAAAGCCCCAAGCTATGTTACCTGTGGTTTTGTTTCCGTAAGCCTCATTTTTGTCGTACCGAACACCGACCTGCAGATCGTTGCTATTAAATGAGGATGAATTTTGGGCAAAGACCGCCGCATTGTAGCGCTCACTTTCTGAGTAGTTAGAGCTGCTATCAACTTTCTCGTTTGAGTAGTCGATACCCGTTGTCAGCTGTTGATTATCAGACCATGAAATATCATTTATCCAACTGGTTGAGTAACGTTTGTTCGTTGCATTTCTTGGATATTTTGAACCAATATCATCACGGTTGTCGCGAGAAAATCCTGCATCTAGTTTGGTAATCCAGACATCATTAACAAGTAAAGAAATGTGGGTATTTATAGTGGACTGCTCGAAATATGAGGTCGGATAACCTTCCCATGTACTACCGGATGCATTGTCATATTCAGCTTTGCCTTCTGCATGGAAAAGGTTTATGCCGATTTCAATGTTATTATTCAGCTGTTTAGAGAGGCTTCCTGAGAGGGATTTGTTTCGGTATCCATCATCATCCCAGTCGGAGCCTTTCTTGTTTGTTGTACGATCATAGCCTTGTGTTTCGTAGAGGCGTGAGCCCAGGCTGAAACGGGTTCCGTCAACATTGCCGCTGTAGTTCAAGGCAAGCTCGTTTGTGTCACGACTTCCCATCCCTGCTTTCATGGTCAGTTGGGGTTTTCCGGTACCTGTTCTGGTAATGATATTGATAACACCGCCAACCGCATCCGCTCCATACAGACTTGAGCGAGGGCCTCGTACAATTTCGATACGCTCTATTTGATCTGGATCGAGATATTCCAGAGAAGCTGTTCCTGAGCTTGCGGAATTTATCTTATGTCCATCAACCAGAATCAGCGTTTGTGCAGTTTTGGTGCCTCGAATATAAACACCGGTGTTACTGCCGGGACCACCGTTATATGTGATCTGAACGCCAGGGGCTCTGTTTAATAGTTCAGTAACACTCGTCGCCTGGCTCCGCTCAATCTCCTTCCGGCTAATCACCGTGACTGGCGCCAGAGTTTCATCAATAGTCTGTGCGGTACGGGAAGCTGTCACCACAACATCGCTCAACTGGTAAACCTCATCGGCTTGTACCTGAACCGCTGTAATCGCCAAAGGCAGAAGAGCGATAACGAATGGTTTTGTCATTTTATAACCTTACATATAAACGATGAATAAATTGTAAACAGCGGTGCTGAGGGGAGTTATCAGGTTGATGGTTTCGCAGTGGATTCAGTGGATAGCTCTTTGCGCACAGCATCCACTGCTTTGCAGAGCAGCTCTGCTCCATCGAGAATGCGTGGCGTAGGCAGCGAGATTAATTGATCCGGCAGGCTGAAAATATGCTGACGACCAACGACGTCCAGTTTGTTCAACGATTGCCAGTGTTTGGCCTGCTCTGTCTTTTTGCCGAAGTTGTCTCTGGTGATAATGACATCCGGATTGCGAACCAGTACGGACTCAATATCCACTGCCGGTACCGATTTTTTCAGATCCGAAAATATATTGATGCCGCCGCACATTGCCATGAGCTGACTGGTCAGATGCGGTTCGCCGACAGTGAGCAGAGGGCTGGCCCACATCTCGTAGAACACTGTGACTTTTTTACGATCAGCATAGGTCCCCCTGAGCTTCTGGTAACGGGACGTGAACGCATCCGCAGCCTGATTGGCAACAGTGTTTGTGCCGGCCAGTCGGCCCAAAGTCCGCAGGGAGGCCGCCACACCGGGAATGGTGGCGGGGTTGAGATGGAATATCGGAATGCCCAGTGAGGCAATTTTCTCGCTGAGCTGTGGGGAGTTCATACCGTTCCATGCCACCACCAGATCAGGACGAAGTGCCAGCAGGGCTTCAATACTGATCGAGGGAAAACCACCAATGGTTGCAATTTTGCTGACAGCAGGAGGATAGTCGCTGTGGCCGTCGACGCCGACAATTGCGTTTCCGGCACCGGCCGCAAAGAGAAGTTCAGTGATATTGGGCGCCAGACTGATAATGCGTCGGGCCGGCTTATCCAGACAGACAGACTTCCCGACAGCATCCTGCTCACAGGACTCCGCACTCCAGACCGGGAGGGTCAGCAGCATCAGAATAGACAGCAGAATTCGCTTCATATCATTAACTCCGGGTGTCACCGTCGGGTGCACCGTAGTCTCTGTAAGACGGGAGTCGTTTGTTCAGGCATAAGGCCGCCGCGATTCGTGGTCGCATAGCTAACCCGCCTGCAAGGCAGGAAATCAGAGAGTGATTTCAACAACCAGGTAAACCCGCCCGGTATAAAACAGGCCGAACTGAAGTCCGGTCTGTTCCGTTGGTTTTGCAGGGCAGGTCTCCTGGCTCCAGGGTCGTTGCTTTCACTCGCCTTCCCGGATCGCTCCAGTGGCACAGATTGAGTGGCGGCTCGCCTGTTACAGTTGCGGGTACAGTCGGGGTTTTTCACCCCGTTCCCTCAGGTGTTGAGTGCGTTAAAGCACGTTCATACACCTGGCCACTAAGGCACCATAGCAAAGGCTGGGGATAATAAAGTAAAAGAAGAGAAGAATCATAGCGGAGTTGAGTTATTCGACGCTTTGTGCAAAAAAAAGCGGGCTATTTCAGCCCGCTTTGTGATCATACGACTTTTGCCTTACATCTCCTTGAGAATCTGCTGCAAACTCTCTTTGGCATCACCAAACAGCATACGGGTGTTGTCGCGGAAGAACAGGGGGTTCTCAACACCGGCATAGCCGGATGCCAGGGAGCGCTTGAGCACAATCACTGTGTTCGCTTCCCACACTTTCAGCACCGGCATACCTGCGATGGGGGAGTCTGGTTTCTCCATGGCATCCGGGTTAACGGTGTCGTTAGCTCCGATAACCATAACAACATCGGTGCTGGTGAAATCATCATTGATCTCATCCATCTCCAGAACAATGTCGTAGGGCACGTTGGCTTCCGCCAACAGCACATTCATATGACCGGGTAGACGACCAGCCACGGGATGAATACCAAAGCGCACTTTACAACCCCGGCTCTGCAGTTGTTCAGTCAGCTCTTTTACGGCCTGCTGTGCGTGGGCTACAGCCATACCAAAACCGGGCACGATAATAACGCTTTTGGCGCTATCCAGTTCATCCGCTACCTCTGGAGCGAACACTTCAATCGCGGTGCCCTCGATCTCCGAACTGGTGCTGGTGCTGGTACTGTCGGTACCAAAGCCGCCCATGATGACTGAGATAAAGGAACGGTTCATGCCTTTGCACATGATGTAGCTAAGAATGGCACCGGAGGAACCCACCAGAGCACCCACCACAATTAGCAGGTCATTGCCGAGCATAAAACCGGTTGCTGCCGCGGCCCAACCGGAATAGCTGTTCAGCATGGAGACCACCACCGGCATATCAGCACCGCCGATGGCTGCGACCAGATGCAGACCGATAGCCAGAGCGATCACGGTCATCAGCACAAGGAAGAACGTGGACACACCGGCGTGTGGATGCTGAATAAAGTAGTACAACATGGCCGCACAGATAAGCAGGGCGATGGCGTTCAATCCATGGCGGAAAGGCAGGGTCAAAGGCTTGCCAGAGATGTTTCCGTTCAGCTTGCCCCAGGCTATCAGTGAGCCGGTAAGCGTCACTGCCCCGATAAAGATACCAAGATAGATCTCTACCAGATGGATGGTTTGTGCCGCACCACTCAGAGTTATAGCCTTCGGGTCAAGGTAGCCGGCCCAGCTGATCAGAACCGCCGCCAGACCCACAAAGCTGTGCAGCAAAGCAATCAGTTGAGGCATCTCGGTCATCTCTACGGCACGCGCCTTCTGCACGCCGACATAAGCACCGATAGCAATGGCAGGGATCAGCAGCCAATAGCGGGTTACGCTCGGATCGGCGATGGTGGCGATAATGGCAATGGCCATACCGGCCATGCCGTAATAGTTACCGGCTTTCGCCGTTTCATGAGAACTCAGCCCTTTCAGACTGAGGATAAAAAAGACAGCGGCCAACAGATAGGCCACATAGACAACACCGCTCATACATCTTCTCCCTTAACGGCGCCCGTTTTTAACGGCGGAACATGGCTAGCATGCGCTTGGTTACCAGAAAGCCACCGACGATATTGATGGTGGCAAGCAGAGTGGCGATAAACGCCAGAACAGATATCAGGAACGAACCGGTGCTCACCTGCAGCAGCGCACCGACCACAATAATCCCCGAGATGGCATTGGTTACGCTCATCAGCGGCGTATGCAGTGAGTGCGAGACATTCCAGATCAGTTGCCAGCCGATAAATATCGACAGCACAAACACCATAAAGTGGGAGAGGAACTCCGGTGGTGAGGACTGTCCCAGCAGGAGCAGAAGCGCACCGGCAACAGTCCAGAAGCCGATAATGGCTGTGGGGCTTGTCGTCTGTTTCTCTTTTTTGACCGGTCCGGATTTTTCTTTAACAGACTCGGGCTTTGGTGCTGGCGTGGCGGACAGCTTAGGTGCGGGCGGTGGCCAGGTAATTTCGCCATCTTTGGTAACGGTCGCGCCACGAATGGCTTCGTTATCCATATCGATAACCAGCTGACCGTTTTTCTCTGGCGTCATTTCTGCCAGCAGGTGAGCGAGGTTTTGGGCGTAAAGTGCAGAAGCCTGACCCGGAAGTCGTGAGGCGAGATTGGTATAGCCGACAATGGTTACACCCTCTTTGACGACTACCTTGCCCGGTTCGGTCAGTGCGCAGTTGCCGCCCTGTTCTGCGGCCATATCGACGACCACCGAACCCTCTTTCATATTTTTTACAGCTTCTTCCAGCCACAGTTTCGGAGCGGGCTTGCCGGGAATCAGCGCAGTGGTAATAACGATGTCCACCTCTTTGGCCTGTTCCCTGAACAGTGCCATCTCAGCCGCGATAAACGCCTTGGACATCTCTTTGGCGTAGCCGCCTGTACCGGCACCATCTTCTTCGATATCTATGGTCAGGAACTCGCCGCCCATGGACTCGACCTGCTGTTTGACCTCAGCACGCGTATCAAAGGCGCGCACAATCGCCCCCATACTTTTCGCTGTGCCAATCGCCGCAAGACCGGCAACACCGGCACCAATGACCAGCACTTTGGCAGGTGGAATCTTACCCGCAGCGGTGATTTGGCCGGTCAGGAAACGACCGAACAGGTTGGCAGCCTCCACCACCGCCCGGTAACCGCCGATATTGGCCATGGTGCTGAGTGCATCCATCTTCTGGGCGCGGGAGATGCGAGGCACGGAGTCTATTGCCAGTACATTGACTTGCTTTTCTGCCAACTGATTGAGCAGTTCAGGGTTTTGTGCTGGCCAGAAAAAGCTGACCAGTGTCGTGCCAGGCTTGAGCCGTTCGATCTCATCAGACAGTGGACCATTAACCTTGAGAACAATATCCGCTTTGCTGAACAGGTCGGTCTGGTCGGCAATAATTTCTGCACCAGCCGCTTGATAAAGCTCATCAGTAAAACTGGAAGCCGCTCCGGCTCCCTGTTCAATGCAGATATCAAAACCGAGTTTTTTTAGTCGTTTCACGCTATCCGGGCTGGCAGCAACACGACGTTCGTCGGGTGTGCGCTCCGAAGGGATTACTATGATCATGGCATCCTCTTGTAACGAGTTTTGATAGGCTGCTGGATATACGCCTCTACTTATAGAACGTACACAGCATTCCTACGGTGAACTTCAAGTGAATCTTCAATAAAAATGGGTTTATGGCTTTTTGTATAAGAGCACCTTGAGGGCTCGGTCAGGATCAATATCCGCAAAAATGGCCGGATTCTCAACCTGCCTGACGAACACCATCTCCGGGCATTCTGTCGCAACCTGTTCCCGCAGATAGTTTCTGGAAAGTTCAGGCGCATTCAGACACAACAACATCTCTCCACCGGGATTCAAAAGCTCGGGCAGTTTTCTCAACAGACGAGGGTAGTCTTTGCTGGCAACAAAACTGCCTTTCTGGTTACTGGGGGGATCAGCGATCAGCAGATCGTAAGGCCCCAGTTTGCGCAGCTTGCCCCAGGACTTGAAGATGTCGTGGCCAAGGAGGCGATAATTGTCGTTTAAATCGTTAATCTTATGATTGTCACGTCCAATCGCCAGAGCACCTTTGCTCATATCGATGTTGATAACCTGCCCTGCTCCTCCCTTCAGTGCGGCTACCGAGAAGGCGCAGGTATAGGAAAACATATTGAGTACTCTGCGGTCTTTGGCATTCTGCTCGACCCAATCCCGACCATTACGCATATCCAGAAACAGGCCGTGGTTTTGACCACGCATAAGGTGGACCACTGTTTTCCTGCCATTTTCCTGGACAATGTGATGCTCGGGAGTACGGCCAGAAATTAATTCGACACGGGCAATACCGAGGCCGCGTTGCTGAAAGACCAGATTCATCTCCCCTTGTTGCTGCCATGGCCCTGACCAGAGTTCTTGCAGCAGTCGGGTCATCTCATTGAGTAACTCATCGTCAATGGCTTTGAATGCGGTCAGCAGCAGTACTGGGGGATACCAGTCCAGAGTGATGTGCTCAAAACCCGACAGTAGACCACCGCGGCCGTGAAATAATCGGCATACATCGTCATCTAGTGTGGTGTGTTTGAGTTGATGTCTCAGGTCACTGGATGGGTTATTCGTTGCACACATTGAAATATCTACTAATTTTTTAAGAGGGAAAGAATTTAAAGGGCCTGAACTTGTAGATGTGTCTGTACCAAGTAAAGGCGGTGGTTATTATCCAGACAAGCTCACAGGGATGTGATGTTTCGTTTCTCAGCACTCTCAATTGAAGGCAAGTTACGCTATGCCATGATGATCACGGCCGAGATTGGTCTGTTGGTCACTTTGTTGGTATTCAGTGTCAGTGATTATGTGAAGTCCAAAGGCATTCTACAGGAGCGCATTCAGAATCTGGCCGAAGTCTTTTCCAGCACTGGGCACGCCATTCAGGATATGGCTGTTGCTAAAGAGCTGCTGCAGGGGCTGGACTCCGTTAGCAGTGTAAGAGAAGCTCACCTGTTTCATCCTGATGGGGAGATTCTCGCCAGCTATTCACGGAGCGATTCACCCAGCTTTACCAAAAAGCCCCGTCCGCCGACCGAGCGTCAGGTCACGCTGGGTGAGGATTTTCTCGATGTTATTCAGGCTGTCCGTTTTGAAGATGAGGTGCTTGGAACCATCGTTATTCGAGCCAGTCTGGATTCACTTTATCGGCAGATCACCCTGAACATCATGGCGACGCTGATGATAACAGTATTGGCGACGATCATCGCTTATATAGTCGCCTTCCGTATGCAGAGGCTGATTTCCGGGCCCATTACCAAGCTGGCTGATGCCATAAAACAGGTGTCTACTTATCAGCTTTATGACTATGAGCTGGAGAAGATCGGGGAGGATGAGATCGGTCAGCTCTACGAAAATTTCAACCAGATGATGGCTCAGGTTCATAGCAGGGACAAACAACTCAATGAGCACAAAGCAGAGTTAGAAGGCACTGTCCAACTGCGTACAGAGGCCCTCAATCTGGCCAATGAAAATCTCCAGCTGGCTATAGAAGAGGCGAACAGCTCCAAGGAGGTTGCCCTTGAGGCCGTTCGGGCCAAAAGTGCCTTTCTGGCCAATATGAGCCATGAGATTCGCACGCCTATGAATGGTGTGCTTGGCATGATGGAGCTGCTCAAGGATACCAATCTGGACAGGGGGCAGCAGGACTATCTCAATACGGCTTACAGTTCCGCCGATGCACTGTTGCAGATCATCAATGACATTCTCGATTTTTCCAAAATAGAAGCCGGAAAAATGGAGCTGGAATGCATCGATATGAGCCCGGCCGATCTGACGGCTGATATTTCCTCTCTGCTGGCCGGCAAGGCGAGGGAGAAAGAAATTGAGTTGAGTTGCTATACCGATGTGAATATGCCTGAAGCAGTGAAGGGGGATCCTGTTCGTCTGCGTCAGGTGCTGACCAACTTGTTGGGCAACGCAGTCAAGTTCACCAGTGAAGGTGAGGTTATCGTTCGTGCTCTTTATCTAGGGGGAGGCGACGGCAAACACCGTCTTCGCTTTGAGGTGGAAGACACGGGTCTGGGGATTGAGGCTGATGTCATTCCAAAATTGTTTGAGCCTTTCTCTCAGGCTGATAACTCCACGACTCGAAAATTTGGTGGTACCGGACTTGGGTTAAGTATTTCCCGTCAGCTGGTTGAGCTGATGGATTCAAAGCTTCAGGCGACGAGTGAGCCGGGCAAAGGCTCCTGTTTCTTCTTCGAAATAGACTGTGATCAGAGTGATGGTCTGCCAACCAAAGTCGAGAGTTACGATGTGGTCAGCGATGTGTATGCACTGGTTGTGGATGATAATTCCACCAACAGGGAGATCGTGCACAAATATCTTGAGGCCTGGAGTGTTGATCACGCAACGGCAGAAAGCGGGGCTATTGCGCTTGAGAAGATGCACAACGCTGTCACCGCTGGTCGCCCCTTTGATTTGATTTATCTGGATATGCAGATGCCTGTTATGGATGGTCTGACCTTGTCAAGGCTGATGGCTGAAGACGATCTTTTGAAAAAATCCAAGCGCATCATGCTCACCAGTGCCGGTCAGCTCAGCATAAAAGAGCAGAGAGCGGCTTTCCTGCATGGTTGTCTTACCAAGCCATTCCGGCAGAGACAACTTCTTGAAGTCACAATAGAAGTCCTGAATCGTCAAACTGTAGTGGGAGCCCAGTGTCCGGTTTCGACGTCAAAAGAGCCGGAGCAGGCATTACATGCCGGAGCACTGTTGCTGGTGGAGGACAACCCAGTGAATCAGAAAGTGGCTATTGCCATGCTCAAAAAACTGGGGTTAACCGACGTGGATCTTGCCGTCAATGGCAAGGAAGCGGTGGAGATGAGTGCCGAAAAACATTACGCCCTCGTTTTGATGGATTGTCAGATGCCGGTGATGTCCGGTTATGAAGCTTCCAACCTTATCCGCAAGCGGGAGCAGACGACCAAAGGCATCCATCTACCGATTATCGCCATGACCGCCAATGCTATGGAAGGTGATCGGGAAAAATGCTTGCAGGCGGGTATGGATGATTACATCTCGAAACCGGTGAAGGTGGAGAGCTTGCAGGAGACGCTTTCCCACTGGATTCCTTCTTAATCGTTTTGCAAACAGTAGTGAACTATTTCGACTACTGTGGATCCAATACTGTGGATCCAATACTGTGGGTTCAATACTGTGGGTTCAAAGTGTTGTGAAGAAAACGCTGGGATACCGATAAATTAAGTCATGATCGTCATTGGTTCTGTTTCTAGTTTCGATAGGGTTAAACAATATCATATGGGTATGTCAGATGACGCACCGCTCCATCAGTACCTGCAGAATGTTCTCTTTTCTGCTGCTGTTGATTATTTGCATTTTCAGCAGCAAGGAAATGTCTGCTCATGTTGACCCGAGTCAGCAATCTGTACCGCAGATCATAAAAAGTCCTGGAGACCCTAGAGAATTCCGTTATCTGACCCTTGAAAATGGTATCAAGGTGGTGCTGGTCTCGAGTCCGGCTGTCGGGACTGCGGCAATGGCTGCGGGCGTGAATGTGGGCAGCAACCAGAATCCTCATGAGTGGCCGGGGTTGGCTCATCTACTTGAGCACATGCTCTTTTTGGGCAGTAACAAATATCCGGAGCCGGATGCCTTTGATGCATTTATCGGTGCGCATGGTGGTGATAACAACGCCTGGACAGGGGATACGGACACGACCTACTACTTTACTATCCATCAAGAGCAACTTTATCCTGCGATGGACAGGCTGGCACAGTTCTTTATCTCCCCCCTACTGGCACCGGAGCTAATTGATCGTGAAATTCACGCGGTCGATTCTGAGTTCCAGATTTACCGGCAGCAAGACAGCTGGCGGGCGATCATGGTGAGCCGGACACTTTTAAATCCCGATCATCCGGCCTCCCGTTTTGGTGTAGGTAATCTCAAAACACTTCGGAATCATGATGGGCTTGAGCTTCGTGAAGCTTTGCGCGCCTTTCACCGCATGTGGTATGTCAGTGGAAACCTTTCCATCGTGGTGGTCAGTAGCTCCCCCATTGATGAAATGGCTACACAGGTTAAGAATATTTTTGGCAAGATTCCGAGTCAGCCGTCTCCCAAAAGGCCGGAACTGCCACCGATTTATACAGACAAGGAGAAGGGGCTGCGGATAGATATGCAGACTCAACAACAGGGCTATAGCCTTCTATTGACCTTTCCATTGCCAGTAGACGACAACTATCTGCAAGAGAAATCTACTCAATATATAGTCCATCTTCTTGGACACGAGGCGGAAGGCTCATTGCATAGTTTGTTGGTTGAAAGAGGCTGGGTTTCCAGCATCAATGCTCAAGAGGTGGACGACACCAGGGAGGCAAGGATTAAGCTTGCTTTCTCCCTGACCAAAGAAGGTTTTGAGCAGATTGAGGAGATCACCGGGCTGACCTTTGAGTATATTCAGCTGATAGAAAAGGAGGGTGTCAATCAGGTCTATTTCAAGGAGCTTCAGACTCAGTGGGAATTGGAGTTTCGCTATATGCCGGTGGAAAATTCAGAGGATACCGCAAACTTTTTGATTGATTCAATGACAGTGCTACCTCCCGAGTATTTGATCAAGGGGCATTTTGTTGTTGAGTCCTTTAACCCAAAAAAGGTGCGTAGCATTCTCAAAAGTCTGACACCAGAAAATATGATTATGCAGGTGATGAACGACAGACCACCTTCCGTATCAGCGGAAGAGGTGATCACCGAACCGTGGATGGGGATGGCTTACAGTGTACGCAAATTTACAGATGAAGAGCGCAATCTTTGGCGTTCACCAATACTCGGGGGAAAAAAACTCGCCCTGCCACCGAAAAATATTTTTATGCTCGGGGATATGTCCTTGAATGAAGAGCCGGAAACACCGCTTCCAGAGCTCCTTTCGGAGGGGGAATCCAGTTTGCAGGCTTGGGTGCGGCACGATAACAGCTTTGAAGTACCAAAAACGAATGTTTTCGTTCGCTTTCACCAGCAGCGTGTCATATCAACAGCTGAGGCCAACATACAATTTTCTCTATATACCCAGCTGTTAAGTGATAGCTTCAATGAGACTTTGTATATGGCCGAACTGGCGGGGCTGACTTATGGCATTGATAATGACCATAACGGATTTTTCATAGTAGTCTCCGGTTACAACGAACAACTGCCCGCTTTTCTGGATGCTCTCCTGCGCCGAATGAAGACCTTGCGGATCGTCCCTGAAAAATTGCGTCAAAAGAAGGAATATCTGACAAGGCTTCTGGATAATGTGGCTTATTCCCCCCCTTTAACCTTGCTAAAACACGCTTTCATGGAGATGAAATTTGATTATGAATTCTCCACCCCGCAGTTACGGGCAGCTCTGGACACCATCACCACAGACTCTCTGCAGCAGTGGAGCCATCAGCTGTTTGAGCAGACAAGAGTGACGGTGTTGATTAATGGCAATGCCAGTAGAAAACAGGTCAAGCGAATGATAGAGGGTATCAAACCCTATGTGAGCGTAGAGTTTCAGAATCAAAAAGAGGTACTGCAAAAGCTTGCTCCGAAGACGCTGGAAAAGAACACTTGCCACATTAGTTACACCAATGAGGATTTCTCGATTTTTATGGTGAATACGGCAGTGGACCAAAAAATAAAAACCAGAGCAACTTACCAGCTACTTACCAGCCTGATGAGTACACCATTTTACAACCAGTTGCGGACACAGGAGCAGCTTGGGTACATGGTATCGGTCTTTTATAACGAAAATAACCGTTTTCCGACCATGAATTTTATTATTCAGTCTCCGGAATATTCCCCCGAGACACTGGATCAGCGTATCAGTACTTTTTTTAAAAACTTTCGGAAAACATTGTCGGAGATTACCGAGCAGCAATTGGATGATCTGAAGATATCAACAATCGCCGGAATTTTGAGTGATCCTCAGACTCTTGCAGAGCAGTCAATGAATTTTTGGATCGATCTGAATGATGACTTCATCGATTTTGACCAGTCAGAGCAGTTGGTCGGCGCCATTGATAAGGTGACACTTCAGGAGCTTCAGGCACTGTTTCAGTCGTTGATGGAAAACCACCATACGCTAAAACTGTATGGCTATAACCAGGACAAACTTCCGGAGATACTGCCCCCATCTTGCAGAGATCCGGCATTCATGGGGCAGTTTATACCCCAGGAATAACCGTTTCTGGTGCTCGATTCTGCTTAGAACTGATCGACGCTGAGTGCGTACAGAGGATCAGCACCGGAACGTACAGCAGTACACAGACTGTCGATACGAGGCAGCAGTCGTTGGAAAAAGTAGCGGGCTGTTGCCAACTTACCCTGATAGAAGCTCTCTGTCGTTTCGTCCTGTTTTTTCAGTTGTTCCAGCGCTGTGTTGGCCATGCGTGTCCACATATAGGCGTAGGCAACATAGCCGAAGGTGTGCAGATACTCGACAGAGGCTGCGCCAACCTCGTTGGGGTTCTTTCTGGCACTTTCAAGCACAAACAGCGTGAGCTCTTCCAATTTACTGAGGGCGTCCGACAGTGGTGTGGTGAACTCTTCCAGTTCCGGAGTACAGGCACCCATAAATCCGCGAATCTCGTTGGCAAAGAGCTGGAGCAGTTTGCCGCCGTTGGCGACAGTCTTGCGACCCATCAGATCAAGTGCCTGAATGCCGTTGGTGCCTTCGTAGATTTGGGCAATGCGTGCATCACGCACCAACTGCTCCTGGCCCCACTCCCGCACATAGCCGTGACCACCCAGTACCTGTTGACCAAGAATGCAGTTTTCCAGACCGAGATCCGTAAGGAATGCCTTGGCGACCGGGGTCAGCAGAGCAACCAGACCTTCTGCAGTCGCTTTGACGGACTCATCATCGGCATAGCGAGCCAGATCAAGCTGCATGGCCACATAGGTGGAAAAGGCCCGGCCTGCTTCGGTGGTGGCCTTGATGTTCATCAGCATGCGACGAATATCCGGATGGACGATAATCGGATCGGCCATTTGGTCTGGTTCAGCAGGTGCTGATGCGGCCCGGCTTTGCCGGCGATCTTTGGCATAGGCTGTCGCTGTCTGGTAGGACATCTCCGAGCAGCCCAGCCCTTGAAGACCGATGGACAGACGCTCGTAATTCATCATGGTGAACATTGCGTTCAGACCTTTGTTGAGCTCTCCGACCAGATAGCCTTTGGCACCATCAAAGTTCATCACGCATGTTGCCGAGGCCTGGATGCCCATTTTATGCTCGATGGAGCCGCAGGAGAGGGCATTGTGTTCCCCCAGTGATCCATCTTGGTTAACCAGAATCTTCGGCACCAGGAACATGGAGATACCGCGCGGGCCTGCCGGGGCATCGGGCAGTTTGGCGAGCACCAGATGGATGATGTTTTCGGTCAAGTCGTGTTCACCACCGGTAATAAATATTTTGGTGCCGGTGACGGTATAAGAGCCGTCGGCCTGAGGCTCTGCTTTTGTGCGGATGATGCCGAGGTCGGTACCGGCATGGGATTCCGTCAGGCACATGGTGCCGGCCCACAGCCCGGAGAGCAGGTTAGGCAGATAGAGCTCTTTGATCTCATCGCTGGCGTGGGTGTTGATGGCAAGGCAGGCACCGGCGGTCAAAAGTGGATAGAGGGTGAAGGCGTTATTGGCACTCTGCATCATCTCCTCAAACAGCACAGAAAGCATCTTGGGCATACCCATGCCGCCAAACTCAGGATTGCCGCCCAGACCCACCCAACCCCCTTCCCTGTATTTGACGTAGGCCTCTTTGAAGCCCGCCGGAGTGGTGACGGTACCGTTGTGCCAGTGACAGCCCTCTTCATCACCGGAACGGTTCAGGGGGGCCAGTTCGCGGCTGGTCAGTTTGGCCGCTTCCTCAATAATTGCCTCGGCTGTGTCACTGTCGATAACGTCTGCCAGAGCGGGAAGAGATGACCACAACTCTCCCGCCTTGAATACTTCCTCAAGCACAAAGAGCATATCCCGTAACGGAGCTTTGTATTCAACCATGCTAACCTCGGTACGCTATGTTTTTTTGGAGCCGCTGTGTTGAGCTGCTTTATTGAACCGCTGGAGTGTGGCTTTTACGTATGATACTCGCAATCCCTGATCCTTCAATTGCTATAGATATAACGCCGAAGGCCGAAATCATCTGCAACAAACTAGCGACAGGTGATGCCATGGATGGTCAGATTCCTCTTGATATAACTACAACACTCCCCCCCTTGCTCGTAGCGCCTCCCTCGGACTCATCTGGCAATGTAGGCGTAGAGGTGATGGATCGTCAGGGGGCGGCGGGAATAGTGGTATCCGGCACATTTTTTGGGTTAAAAGACATTGAAAATATCTCCCTCAATGATGATGCCAGAAAGAAAATACATAATCTGTTAACTCTCGTTAACCAACGGCTCTCGGTTATGCCAGAGATGGCTCAGCTGAAGCTGGAGTTGGGGCAGAAGGTACTTGATGCTGCGCGGGAAAAAGATGTAATGAGATCGGCTCTCACTTATGCGGAAAATATTGGTCTCTACAAAGAGCTGGCGATGCGCTTCGTTCAGGCTCAGATGGATGCGGCCAAATTACTGCAAAGCAGAGTGTGCGAGCATGCCAACATGGAGAAGATTCGGGCAGAAGAGAGAAAAAAAGTTCTGCGGGAGAGGATTATCAATATTACGCCTGCCATGCTGGATGCACTCAAGGTCATTCAGGATGATCTGCACATGAAGCCTTTTAAAGCTGCAGTCTTTGCCACGCTTAAATATCAGGTAAAAGAAGAAGAACCTCTGAAGGATAATGCTATTCAGGAGATGATCTTAAAGGCGCTCTATCCTGATGACCCGCAGTAAAGCCACAGAACGGACTGAATAAAATCCGTTCTGTGGTTTGTCCCTGTATTTACAGTGATATCAGACCTGAAAGTTTGCCGCCTCCATGGCCATCACGCTATCAGCCCCAGCCTCAATACAGGCTTTGTGCATGCGAGTACGGGGCAGAATTTTCTGGAAGTAGAAGTCAGCCGTCTGCACCTTGGCGGTATAAAAGCCAGTCTCGGTTGTGCCTTCGGCCAGTTTAGCTTTGGCTACACGCGCCATATCGGCCCACAGGTAGGCCAGAATCACGTAACCGGAGTACATCAGGTAGTCCACTGAGGCCGCGCCGACCTCTTCCCGGTTCTTCATCGCTTTCATGCCGATCTGCATGGTCATCTCGCCCCACTCCTTGTTGAGTGCAGCCAACGGGGGAATGTAAGCCTTCAGCTCCTTGTTTTTCTCATGGGCTTTGCAGAACTTGTGCACGATTTTGGTGAACGCTCTCAGGGATTCCCCCTTGGTCATCAGCACTTTTCGACCCAGCAGATCAAGAGCCTGGATGCCGGTAGTGCCCTCATAGAGCATGGCGATGCGGGCATCGCGGACGTTCTGCTCCATCCCCCATTCGCTAATAAAACCGTGACCGCCTAAGCATTGCAGGCCGAGGTTGGCTGATTCAAAGCCGGTTTCGGTCATGAAGGCTTTGATGATTGGGGTGAGGAAACTGAGCAGATTTTCAGCAGCTTTACGCTCCTGTTCACTTTCTGAGTGCTGCATGATGTCCACGTATTTTGCCGCAAAGTAGAGCAGGGCGCGGTTGCCCTCGGCAAAGGATTTGATGGTCAGCAGCATCCGGCGCACATCGGGGTGAACGATGATCGGGTCAGCGGGGCCATCGGGGTTTTTAGGGCCGCTCAGGGAGCGTGACTGCAAACGTTCGCGGGCGTAACTCAGAGCCCCCTGCCAGGCCACTTCTGCGTGGGCCAGCCCCTGTAGACCAGTACCAATGCGGGCGGTGTTCATAAAGGTGAACATACAGTTCAACCCTTTATTGGGGGAGCCGATCAGAAAGCCGGTGGCGCCATCAAAGTTCATTACGCAGGTGGAGTTGGCGTGGATGCCCATTTTGTGTTCAATGGAGCCACACGTGACCGCATTGCGCTCACCGGCAGAGCCATCGTCATCAGGCAGACACTTGGGCACGATAAACAGAGAGATTCCCTTGGTGCCTTCCGGAGCATCTGGCAGACGAGCCAGTACGATATGGATGATATTGTCGGTCATATCGTGTTCACCGGCAGAGATAAAGATCTTGGTACCGGTAATCTTGTAAGTGCCATCGGCCTGCGGCTCGGCTTTGGTGCGTAACATGCCGAGATCGGTGCCGCAGTGGGACTCGGTCAGACACATGGTACCGGTCCACTCGCCGGATACCAGTTTGGTCAGATAGGCCTGCTGCTGTTCGGGAGTGCCATGGGTATGGAGGGTATGCATAGCGCCGTGGCTCAGGCCAGGATACATACTCCAGGACCAGTTGGCCTCACCACACAGTTCGTTCACCACCAGATTGAGGGATTCCGGCAGACCTTGTCCACCGAATTGCGGCTCATGAGCCAGTGATGGCCAGCCGCTTTCAATAAATTGCTGGTAGGCCTTTTTGAAACCGACAGGTGTCTTCACCCCTTTCTCAGACCAGCTACAGCCCTCACGATCTCCTGACTGGTTCAGAGGGGCCAACACCTGCTCACAGAATCTGGCACCTTCTTCGAAGATGGCATCGACCATATCCGGTGTGGCCTCTTCCGCACCGGGCAGGGTGGCGTAATGCTCCGGGAAGCTCAGCAGCTCATTGCGAACAAAGCGAATGTCACGAAGTGGGGCCTTGTATTCCGGCATAGGTGTGACCTCGGTAGTTATGATTTTGGTGGCCTGGGGGAGTCGCCTGTTCACGCCCAATCACTTGCAACGCTGAGAATGCCCAGACGATTCAAACATCCGTTTGAAACTACTCTGAAAAGCTACGTAGTGTTACGTAATGTGTCAAGGTCGGGAAGTCACGATCACCCCTTTCCCGC
>SAMEA5043665__coassemble_136_pt1 | contig 21889 bp, 19 predicted proteins | sample SAMEA5043665__metabat2_low_PE_004 | metagenome-assembled genome bin SAMEA5043665 (sample SAMEA5043665) | Gadus morhua | reverse complement strand
TAATCAAACCGTAATCAAACCGTAATCAAACCGTAATCAAACCGTAATCAAATATTCAGTACAATTGGACATTCCCTCTCATCTGGCGTTCCTTCAGCCTATAAAACTGTTATGAAAAATACACATGCTGGTTATCTTCAGCGAAGACGGAAACTCCGCAGCAGATTTCCGCCTTCACAGAAAGGGCAACAATGAGACGACTGTCAGAGCAGATCCACCAACGCCTGCTCCAGCGCTGGGAAAGAGAAAGAGAAACCACTCGCCTTCAGTGCTGCCGGTACGGGACGCTGACCTTCCAGCAACAATAAAGCGCCCTCTCCCAGCATCAATTTGAGTACAGGAGCCGGCATCGGCATAAAGGAAGGACGGTGCAAAGCTTGCCCAAGCGCTCGGGAAAACTCCCGATTCGTCACCGCATTAGGAGCCACCATATTGAAGGCACCCGACGCCTGCTCATCACCGAGCAGATGCAGGATGCCTGAAACCATGTCGTCGATATGAATCCAGGACATCACCTGTTCACCACACCCAACCGGACCACCGACACCCATTTTGAACGGCAATAACAGCTTTGACAGGGCACCAAAACGGGAATGAAGTACAATGCCCGTTCTCAAAATACAACGTCGCTCTGCGGGTACGGCAGAAGCACTCTGCTCCCAGTCATCGCAGAGCATGGCCGCAAAGTCAGTCCCTGCGGGCGCGCTCTCATCCAGAGATAAATCACCGTCGTGTACCCCGTAAAAGCCAGTGGCAGAGCCGCTGATCAAAACATCCAGAGGTCTTTGCCACCGTTTCAGCCAACCCGCCAGCTCCATAGTCAAACCGATTCGACTATCCCGCAGAATCTGTTTTCTGGCGGCAGTCCAGCGGCGGTCCATAATACCTTCACCAGCCAAATTGATACAAACGGCCGGAGGCTCTGAACCAGACCAATCTCCCAGAGACTGGATCGAACGCACATCAGCGCCAAGAATCCTGGTGACTTTTTCCGGATGCTGCCGACTGTAGACCACAACATCCCAGCCGTCGGCCACCAGACGTGGTACCAAAAACCGTCCTATAAATCCTGTGCCGCCGGTCAGAAGCAGTGTCTTGTTTTCACCATTCCTGCCAGAATCTGTTGAATGAGACATGAGCTCTCCACCTGTTTTTCTACCAACCAATGTGTGACAGCATAACTGTATCTGGGGTTCATACGTTATTATCAACAGGGTATAAGAGAGGCTGAAACCATTCCATGACAGATCAAAACAATCGGCCAGCCAGCCTTCAGCTAGTGTGGTTGCGCCGGGACCTCCGCAGCCGTGATAACAAAGCCATCTATTATGCAAGCCAGCATGAAAATAAGAATAGTTCTGTCGTCTGTGTCTGGTTTAGCTTTCCTGAACAGTGGCAGGAGCATCACGATAGCTCTAACAAAATCCACTTCTGGCTGGAGAATATAAAAACCCTTGATAAGAATCTGGCGGTTTTTAATATCCCTCTGATAACCCGTACTCTTAGCCGATACTCCGATGCATCAGCAGCACTGATTGATCTGGCAAAGCGACTGGGTGTGGCAGGACTCTGGTTCAACGATGAGTACGGCATCAATGAACAGCGCAGGGATACCGAAGTCGAACACTCATTCCAGCAGGCGGGTATTCCCTGTCACCGTTTTACTGACGATGTACTGGTCAAACCTGGCTCACTACTTAATAAACAACATAAGCCGTTTAAAGTCTTCACGCCCTTCCGCAAAGCACTCTACGCCAGTCTGAATCTTCAGGATGCCTTACCCCTTCCTGCACCAGAAAAACAGCAGCCTATTACTATAAATCTGTCGTCTGATAACTTACTGGATATACAACCCACAGCCACAATTCGTGATTTCTGGCCCACTGGTGAGCGCGCAGCACACGAAGCACTGCAAGAATTTGTTGCTGAACGCAGCGAGAATTACAAAAAAGATCGGGATTTTCCTGCCCAAAATGGCACCAGCATTCTCTCTCCCTGTCTGACTGCTGGCACTCTCTCTATACGACAATGTTTTACAACCGCTCTGCAGGGCAACGATGGTGAGCTGGATACTGGTAGTTCAGGATTGGTTACATGGATCAGCGAGCTCATTTGGCGAGAGTTTTATCGCCATATTCTGGTCTGCTTTCCACGGGTATCTATGGGCAAAGCGTTTAAGGAGGAGACCGAGAGATTGCCATGGAAACACGACAAATCACTACTAAATGCCTGGCAGGAAGGTCGCACCGGTGTTCCCATTGTCGATGCCGCCATGCGTCAGCTGGTTACCACCGGCTGGATGCACAACCGGTTGCGTATGGTGGTCGCCATGTACCTGAGTAAGGATTTGCGTCTCGATTGGCGGCTGGGTGAGCAATTTTTTATGGAGCATCTGATCGATGGTGATCTTGCTTCCAACAATGGCGGCTGGCAGTGGGCAGCCAGCACCGGCACCGATGCAGCTCCCTATTTCCGCATGTTCAACCCGGTCAGCCAATCAGAAAAATTTGATCCCGACGGCGAGTTTCTAAGGGAGTGGTTACCAGAGCTCAGGGAGGTGGATGACAAAACCATACACAACCCCAGCGCCAGCGACACACTGTTTTATGATGAGAGTGTGTACCCCAAACCCATTGTCGATCACAAGAGGGCGCGGGAAGCTACACTGACCGCATTCAAACGCCTGAAAAGTGAAGGCCAACCATGACCAGATCACCACAACAAAAACACCAAAAACACCAAGGGAACGTTCAAATCGCAGGATCGCGGGTTCTTCTCTGGATAGCTCTTGGCATGGCACTCACCGCCTGCACAAAATCAACAGAACAGAGTGATACAAAGCAGAGCACGAAAGAACAACAGCAAAAGCTGGTACAAATGAGGGGCTGTGCCAGCTGCCATGGTGTCAAGGGGCAGGGTAACCTCTCCATGAAGGGGCCAAAACTGGCGGGACAGAGTCAGGAGGCTCTTGCCCAAAAGCTGAAAGCCTATCGGAGCGGGGAGATCAAAAATCCCACCATGGCCATCATGGCCTACAACCTCACTGATGAGGAGGTTGATGTGCTGGCCGCTTATTTCAGTCAGTTTCCCTGAATCTGTAATTCTGAACGTACAAACTGAACATCCATTTTCAGTTTACACATCAGAGGTCATCGGTGGATCGTCAGAGGATCTCTCGGGACTCGTACTTATCCTCACCGGGCTCATGGGGCAACAACAGGTTCAGAATCACCGCAGCCAGGGCGCAAAGGCTGACGCCTTTCAGGGTCAGACCAAATGCCGTAATGGAGAGATTACCCAGACCAAACACCAGCACCAGTGCCACAATCACCAGGTTACGGGGAATGGCCAAATCAACCTGAGCCTTGATCATGGTATTCAGACCAACCACGGCAATGGAACCAAACAGCAGTACCATAATACCGCCCATAACGGGCGTAGGAATGGTCGCCAGAAAACCGCCCACCTTGCCGATAAAGGCCACAGCAATCGCTATCACCGCCGCCCATGTCATAATCACCGGATTGTACGCCTTGGTCAGCATAACGGCGCCGGTCACCTCGGAGTACGTGGTGTTTGGTGGTCCACCAAGCAGTGCGGCAAAAGAGGTTGCCAGACCATCGCCCAATAGTGTGTTCTGTAAGCCCGGCTTTTTCAGATAGTCCTTACCGGTCACCGAGCTGATCGCCAGCATATCACCGATATGTTCGATTGCCGGAGCCATAGCAACGGGAATCATGTAGAGAATGGCATTTATATTCCACTCTGGCGTGGTAAAACCGGGCATCACCAGCCAACCCGCCTGTTTAAGCGCCTCAAAATCGACAGCCCCCATCAACACCGCCGCAACATAACCGGAGGTGACACCGACCAAAATAGGAATCAGCTTGAGAATGCCCTTGGCAAAAACCGCAGTGACCAGTGTTGCCAACAGCGAGATCGCGGCTAACAGCAGGGAGGTATCGGGATCGATATTCGGATTGGCACCGCCTGTGGCCATACTGACCGCCGTACCGGCCAGACCAAGGCCGATCACCATGATCACCGGCCCCACGACAACCGGTGGAAACAACCGGTACAGAATACCGCTGCCCCGCACCCGCACAATAGTGCTCAAAACGACGTAGAGCAGACCGGCCGCCATAAGACCACCCATCGTGGCAGGCAGCCCCCACTCAGTAACACCGAAGGAGATGGGAGCGATAAAAGCGAAGGAAGAGGCGAGAAAAACAGGAACCTGACGGCGAGTCACCAGCTGAAAAATCAGCGTACCGACACCGGCAGTAAAAAATGCGACGTTGGCATCAAGCCCCGTCAGCAGAGGAACCAGAACCAGAGCACCAAAGGCGACAAACAGCATCTGTCCGCCCATCATGATCTGACGAACGACGGCGGCAGCCGAAGTCAGGGAGGGGGTGTGCGCCATAAAAGTCACATCTCTCTTTTTTGTCGTGAAAATACAGCCCCACTTCCGTCTTTCGGAGTGAACAGTATTTTTCGATCATTATTGCTGGAAAAGATTTTAACGAGCTTTTACAAATAGGAGCAACAAAAGAGAGGGATTTAAAACGGAATGGACTGGTTTACACGACTGACAACGTTTATCTATCAGAGAAGGGAAGATGGCGCGCTCAGGAGGATTCGAACCTCCGACCGCCTGGTTCGTAGCCAGGTACTCTATCCAGCTGAGCTATGAGCGCGTACTTTATAAAACGATCTTCAATCAAAGATGGCGCGACCGGGAGGATTCGAACCTCCGACCACCTGGTTCGTAGCCAGGTACTCTATCCAGCTGAGCTACGGTCGCACTTTCAACGGTCGACAACTATAGAGATTCGCATACTACGAGTCAACTACATTCGTCTCACACCGTTCAAAAACATAAATACAAACAAGCCAGTACAAGCAGTACTGGCCTACTCAACAACTCCCATTCAGCAACCTTTGGGGGGGAATGGGTATTGAGTAAAAAATATGGCGCGCTCAGGAGGATTCGAACCTCCGACCGCCTGGTTCGTAGCCAGGTACTCTATCCAGCTGAGCTATGAGCGCGTACTTTATAAAACGATCTTCAATCAAAGATGGCGCGACCGGGAGGATTCGAACCTCCGACCACCTGGTTCGTAGCCAGGTACTCTATCCAGCTGAGCTACGGTCGCATCAAAACACAAAAAATGGCGCGCTCAGGAGGATTCGAACCTCCGACCGCCTGGTTCGTAGCCAGGTACTCTATCCAGCTGAGCTATGAGCGCTGCATCACAGGAGCCGAACTATATGGATTCCTTATCTATACGTCAACTGCGAAAAACCGAAACAGAAATATTATCCTGGGGACAAACGGACGCAAATAAGGGTTGTACGATTAGCCTTGGGGGCCTTCTTGACCCTCCCCCTCCCGGAAGCGGAGATTAATACTTCTTCCCTTTTGTGTTTCCTTCATTTTATTGAATTGGCTTACCTTATAGTAATGTTGCATGTCGTACATATAAAATATGTCCGCTATTTTTTTAGTACAAAGTTCTGAAAGTTTCTCGCTCTGTTCTTTAGCCAGCAACGGCGACAAACTGTCAACCGTATCTTTAAACGAGCATTCAGCTTGATCCAGTTTTTCAGTATCATCAAATGGTTCCAGGCAATATAAAACATATTCATCTTTCACATCAGTACGTAGGTCCTTCGCCACATCTTTGATCTTTTTCTTTGATAGCTTTTTGACTATCTCTATATTTATCTGAAGACTGCGGATATCACTTTCAAATAGCTCAATAATGCTACTCAGCTTGGAACAAACTTCGTCATATTTATCGGCCATGTCAGCAGGTATCTCTTTTTTTAAGGCTCCAGCCTCTTTTATAACATCTTCTGCCATTTGCTTCCGATCCCCGCAATCAAGAAGACGCCATTTTAAACTTTCTTCCTTCTTATTCAGATGTTTAGCAAGCATCCAATCAACACACAGAACCTGATACATGACTTCGCCACTTTTGGTATCTTTTTTCTCTTTAGATGACAATCTACCTAACCATTCGAACAATAAAGGGGTATCGCACAATTGTTTGACCAGTTCTTCGTATTTCGTCGTCGAATCAGTAATCCTGTGTAGTAAATTATCTAACAGACAGATTTTTCCATCCCAGACATATTTTTTGATATAGACATTGGCACCGTCTTCGTATTGATCTTTACTTAGTGTGCAGCTGCTAATTCCACAGTCATCAGCCCTCTTCTCCACCTCCGCCATGGAGGGTACAGATTCAGGTATCTGGGTCTCTCTCAAGTCGACATCAACCTTCCTTTTTTGGGGGGGAGGCCGTGTTGCCCCTCCTTCAGGAGTACGCCTGTCCACTCACACTTGTGTTATTCTTCCCGACCTGGCTTCGCCAGTACCACCAGAAGAAAGAAGCGTTTTGTTTGAAACAACTGGATTTGTACTCTCACTGCGTAAACAACGTTTCATAAATAAATACTCCAAAAATCAAAGGATGAGCAGCGTTAGTCCATAAAAAAAGAGTTTTAGTTCACAACAATCCGGTCGTGATATGTAACAACATAGTCAAAACAACCAACAGAGCATCCGGCTTTTCGACCGGTGGGCATGATACGTAAGCGGGGGTAACAGGGATGATAATTAAGGGACTGCCATCTTTTGGGAAAAATCTATGGGGGGAAAAATCTATGGGGGAAAAATCTATGGGTGTCCCATTTTGGGTATTATAATGCCGACCTTTCTGTTTTCCCTTTTGTCGCTCTTCTTTGTAAGGTGTACCCATGCCAGCAGCCAATGAGTTAAAAAAAGGCCAGATCGTTGAGATCAATGGCCACTATTACCAGGTCAAAAATTTTGAAGCGAAAAGCCCGTCCTCCCGCGGTGCCCAGACCCTGTACAAAATCCGCTTCAATCAGGTCCCCGGTGGCCGTAAGCTGGAAGGCTCTTACACCGCCAATGACCAGTTCCCCCAGATCGATATGCAGCGCCGTGAAGCCTCTTTCCTCTACCGTGACGGTAACCTGTTTACCTTCATGGACAGCGAAGATTACAGCCAGTACACCCTCGGCGGAGAGGAGCTGGAAGGTCAGCTGGAATATCTGCTCGATGGTATGGAAGGCATTGTCCTGTTAATCGTCGACGACCAACCGCTGGCCATGGAACTGCCCCAGTCTGTGGTTATGGAAGTTGTGGAAACCTCACCAGCCATTAAAGGTGCGACAGCAGCCGCCCGTACCAAATTAGCCAAAACCCCTACCGGTCTGGAAGTTCAGGTGCCCGAATACCTGGAACAGGGTGAAATGATCAAAATCAACACCGAAACCGGCAAGTTCATGTCCCGCGCATAAGACCCGCATATATTAGAGAGGCTATCCCCTTGACTGATCTCGAAGCGACGCGCGATCTTGGCAGAGCCATGAAAGGCTTCAAACCCTGGCAGATCACCGCCTTTGTCACCGCCACAGCGCAGCGCAGCCTGCCAAACTATGCGCTGTTTTCAGAGGTGACCGGGTTTGGCGATGTATCAGAGCTAACCCACAGCCTTAATATGCTGTGGGACTTTATTGCAGGCCAGCAGTCTGCCAAAAACTTTGAGACCCTGCTGGAGCGCCTGGAAGAACAAACGCCGGATGTCGAACAGTTCGATATGTATGGCGTTTATCCTGCTCTGGATGCCATTGTGGCACTGACGACAGCGGTTCACTGCGCCATAGAGCCATCTCTGGATGATGCTCTCAGCAATGCTACGCTGTCACTGTCGACCATCTATCGGTTCCTGTCCCATGTAGAAGTTACCGATCTAAAGGGTGTTGAGCTGAACCAGTATATTGAACAGCATCCACTGACGCTGCAGCAGCTGGACTTTCTGGAAGAGGTTGTGAGCCTGATTGATCGCGGCAAACCCAATGCCGAGCTGAAAAAGGCACTGCGTCTGCTGGCCAGCAATGAAGGTATCAGCGAGCTGGGCATCAGTATTGATAGCTAAACATGTTCTTCTGCTTAAATAAAAAGACACCCTACAAGACAGTGCAGCTGGTTCTGCACTGCCTAACTTACCCAACTCTGAGGTCTTATGAACAAGGAACGCTATTCCTCATCGGCAAGGGAACTATGCCACGCCCAGCAGGAAGACCTGACAAGGGAACCCGCCCCCCCATCAGCAAAGAATCTCTACCTGACCCACCAAAGGCTGGTAATACTGGCCAGAATACTACTGCCAATTACCATTATCACTATCACCGTGCTGGCACTTATCCCACCCAAGCACGTCCCCCTGGCTGGCTGGGGGGACGGCCCACTTCATATCAGTGCTTTTTTCACTCTGGCTGCTCTTGTCGATACGGCCTGGCCACAGAAAAAAGTGATGGGGTTAAAACTGTTTTGGCTGGCACTCTTTGGACTAGCTATAGAAGTGACACAAAGCTTTTATCCGTTACGCACATTTGCACTGGATGATCTTGTGGCCAATACCGTGGGATTGGGTATATACATTTTCCTTATCCCTCTGTTCAAACGCCTTCCCATTACACAGCTTCGCTGGCAGGGGATTGACTGATCGGTCAGTTCCTGTCCCTCTGCTTTGCAGCCAACACAATATGATCCGGCTCGATCCGATAATGGATCTTCTGGTTTTGATACTCTTTCAGGAATGCAGACACCGGTGAGTCCTCCGGAACAGTCATCAGCAATATATTATTCAAAGCATCCGCCACCACACCAGCCAAAGCTTCAAGAACCAGCTTCTGGATCAGGCCAGACTCTGCCGTGACTTGCCGATTTTTGATCGCCACCCTATCAAGAAACAGAGCCTGCTCATCCGCCTTGATAACCAGTGCAGCACTTCCCTCCAGCACTACCGGCATAAGTCCCGAAGCAATTTGACCAGCAAAATCCACATCGATCTGCCCGGACACCGTTATGTCAATACGGCTGCGACTATCAGAAAACGACACCTGTGGCGTTTCCAGATAAAGGTTTGCCTGAGCCGGAACGGGTAGATTGATGGCGATAATCCGCGGGGAGAGAAATCCCCGATTAATCAGCGCCTGAAAATCCTGCTGACTAACGGCCAGCTCACGAGGGCTGGAACAAGCCGTCAGGGCCAACAGGAGGCAGATTTGAAGAACCACATGCCGAACAGCCAACAAAGCTCTTCCGGTGACGATTAAAGCGTTAAATCCGGTCATTATCCCTCCCACAAGCCTTCATTGGTCACCACAATCGGACGGTATTCTCCAGCACATCAGGACCTTTATCCCGCACAATGCAGGACCTTTATCCCGCACAATGATAGTGGCAGTCTCTATGTTTTTCGCAGATTAACGTTAATAGTATCGTGCCTGGGAGAGAAACGGGAACTGCCGCCCACCCGAACAATGAACATAGAAGTTGCGTTTCATCAGTAAAAAAATAAGGTCAAAGCGTATATGCTCATGGCTGCGGTGCTCCTCTTGCCGCTCTGCCAAGCCCTGAGTGCTGGGCGCTGGGCGCTGAGTAGTTACTTAAATACAAAACCCTAACAATAAAACAGCTGGTTACAAATATGTCTTACTCACAATCGAAGAGTGATCGTTTTTTCGACGATAACATTAAGACCTCGCTTGCCCACCAGAACCTCACCGACTTTGACCGTCTCTGGAACAGCGCCAGAAACTGGGTCGAAACCCCGAATAGAAGGCGCAACGGCTGGAGCGGCGTGTCACGCCTTGAGATGGAGGGGAGTGGGCTGCCGGCCCTGTTTATGAAACGTCAGGAGAACCACAACACCCGCACCCTGCTCCATCCGTTCCGGGGCATTCCTACCTACCGGCGTGAACTCAACAGCATCCTGCTTTTTCAAAAACACAATATTCCCACGCTGACGCCCGTCTATTACGGCGAACGCATTCAGGATGGTAACCATCAGGCCATTCTCATCACGCTGGCACTGGATGATTATCAGGACATGCACGCATTTAACAGAGAAGGGGATGATCTGCGAACCCGGGCAGCGATGGGCAAACTGGGTAAAGAGATCTGGCACATGCACAGCAAGGGGCTGGCACACTACTGCCTCTACCCAAACCATGTATTCGTTCGGTTCAACAATAATGCACCAGAGATCCGCCTGATCGATCTTGAGAAGGTGCGTCGAGATCCACTGCCCAGACGTATGCGTTACAAGGATCTGGAGTGCTATCTGCGCCACTCCGACTCTTTCACCAAAGAAGCGTGCCAACATTTTATCGACAGCTATATGTCCGCCGGACTGGTCGCCGGAGAACAGCAACTGCGTCGTCGGCTCGCAGAGAGAGAACGCTGACAGCCTGTCGAACCTGGCCAACCGTAGCGAGGAACAGCCCGGCTTGAGACAGCGTTTATGATGATTCGAGACGAGTAGCGGTTTTATTTAAGGTAGAAGTGCGCCTGCGTTGTCATGGGCGGTATGATCGACTGAAAAATTAAAGCGAATCTCTAGTGCCGTACAGCATGAAAACCCATGCCAATATCATTGTCGTCACTCCCGCCTTCGCGGGAATGACGGTGGTATGGCTATTTGAGCTTTGCAGCACTAGCACCAGGAAGCGTGATCGTCATCAGCAGACCCGGAAAGGCATTACTCGCCCGAATCTTGCCCCCATGACCCTCAACCGCAGCACGGGCTATCGCTAATCCCAGCCCTGAGCCACGGTTGTCGCCACCACGACTCCCTCCACAAACCTCATCAACCCGGTAAAACGGTTCAAACAGATGATCGATCGTATCCTCCGGCACACCAGGACCTTTATCCCGCACAGAGAGAGTGACAGTCTCTCCGTTTTTTCGCAGGCTCACGCTAATAGCCTCGTGCTCGGGAGAGAAACGGATGGCATTGCGGATAAGATTTTCAACGGCACTGGTCAACCAATCCCGGTCGCCGTAGTAACTGCACGGCAGACACTCCTCCAGACGCACCGAGCAACCATTCATATCCGCTTCAAAATCGGCATCGTCAACAATGTCCATCAGCGCCTCATCCAGAGAGAATCTCTCTTTCGGCCGTTCCTGAGCGGGATTCACCATCCGCGACCAGGCCAAAATCTGACCAATCAGATCATTGAGATGATCAATATCACGCTCTATGCGGTCATATTCCGTGACTGCGTGGTCACCGGTCTTGCGGCGCGCCAATACCAGTGCCAGCCGCATGCGGGTCAGCGGCGTACGAAGCTCATGGGAGACATCCCTGAGCAGCCGCTCCTTACTCTGGTACATGTCCTGCAGCCGCTCTGCCATGGCATTAAAATCCCGACACAACTCACCAATCTCATCCCTGCGCAGGATCAGCTTATCGGGAAGACGGGTCTGCAGATCACCGGCCGCGATTTCACGCACCCGCAACTGAACGGTGCGCAAAGGGCTGAGAATCATCGCCAGCAATGCACAGAAACAGGCGCTGCCAACCAGTGACAGCAAAACCAACAGCGGATGTGATTTAACAATGTCGTGTAATCGCTGCCACAGCACTACTCGTTTTTGCCAGAGCATCATCACCTGTAAAGGGGTGCCATTCCCATAAATCCGCACAGGCCCGACACCGATATGTTCCACAAGATCCAGAACAATGGGCTGTCGGCTTTGCATAAGCTGCTGCATCGGCGTGGACTGCTCTGAAACACCAACCTCATGATCCAGAGGGACAGGCTTCAGAGAAACAGGCTTCAGAGGGACAACCAGCAGGGAAGCATTACCGGGAAAGTCGTGGCTTGCTTCGATATACGCAACAGCAAAGGGCATCTGAATACCACGGTCTATTTGCCGCTGCAGCCCCTCTGCATACTTTGTCAGGATAACGACCATCTCTTCTTCCCCCGGTAAATTATAAAGGGGGGAAATCGTCACCGACACGACGCTCAAAAGTGCCCCAATCAATAGCACGGCAGCGAGGCCAAACCAGAGTAGAACCCTTTGAAAAAAACCATCAGCAACCCCAAGAATGTTGTAAAACGACAACATAAAATGCGGTTTATTATTGAGCATTGGCACTTGGGCGACCTTAATCGACAATATAAAAATAACCGGAACCGCGCACAGTTCTCAGCCTCGGCCTGCCATCGGGCTTACTGCCAATCTTGCGACGCAGATTGCTAACGTGCATATCAATGGCACGGTCATGGATTGTAAGACTGCGGTTCAGCGCCAGACTTGTCAGCTCCTCTCGAGTCACCAGTTCACCGGCATTCTCGACCAGGGTTTTCAACAAGGTGAATTCAGTCGCCGTTACGTCGAGAAGAGTCTCGCTCTTGAACACCTCATGATTGCCAAGATTAAGACTCAGGTCATCGATATATAATTGTTTACGCCGGCAGTTTTCTTTATCTTCCAGAGCTCGAATCCGGCGCATGATAGATTTCATACGTGCCACCAGCTCTCGATGATTAAAAGGTTTGGCAAGGTAATCATCCGCGCCAATCTCCAGCCCAACAATCCGATCCACATCATCACCACGAGCGGTCAGCATGATCACGGGAATATTGGACTTTTGACGTATTGTTCTCAGTACATCAAAACCATTCAGTCGGGGCAGGGTAACGTCCAGCAGCACCAGACTGTACTGACCGCTCTGGCTGTACTGACCGCTCAAAGCAGCCTCAACGCCAGCCATACCATTATGGACGGCGGAAACACAAAAACTTTCTGTCCGCAAAAATTCAGCCAACAGCTCACACAGCTCGAGATCATCATCAACAAGGAGCACATCGATCATCAGTCAGGTACTTCACGCTTGGTATTCAAAATCAGATATTCGCAGGGACAGAACAACTGTACTTGGTAGAGCGTACTTGGTAGAGCATTACATTCAGGACAAGAGTTCACTTTATCTTGCCAGAACAGGCAATAATAAAACATGATCGTTAATCAACGTCAGATAAAATCATGCGGAATAACACGACAAGTAACGGTAAAACTACGTACAAACAAAAACAAAAACCGTAGACCCTCGTTCTAGACTCCACTTATGAATTGACGTAGCCTCGCAGAATTTAGCATCCTTGACCGATTGTTTTTTCTGAACGTATATATTTCCACAAATTCCTACAATATGTCAGGTGTTATTCCGTACAGACTTTGTGCTGTAGCCGGTAACCATCTGGACGAAGTCAGGTTAGTTAGATGACCTTATTCCCTTGATTAACAGGGGTTAACTCCGGACATTGAGAACTGTAATGCAGACATCCAAAAAACTCCCTCTGTCAGCTGCGATCGCAACGGTGATCACACTGGCAGCACTGTCGGGTTGTACAGACGACAAAAACAGTCCATCCAAAGCAGGTATGCCCGCACCTTCTGTTTCTGTTGTGGCGGTAGGGCTGGAACCTGTTGGTGAGTACCAAGAGTTTTCCGCACGTACGGACGCCAGCGAATCCGTAGATCTGCGTGCACGCGTGGAGGGCTACCTGGAAAACAGCAACTTCACAGAAGGGCAAACGGTTCAAAAAGGACAACAGTTGTTTGCCATAGACCCAGCGCCTTTCAAGGCAGCCCTCAGTCAGGCAAAAGCAGCTCTGGGTAGCGCCCGGGCGGAAGAAGTTCGCGCCGAAGCAGACTTGAAGCGTGGTCGGGAGCTGTTCCCTAAAGGCCATATCAGTCAATCCGATTTTGACAGACTGGTCGCCAATGAAGCTCAGGCGAGCGCCAATGTGGAATCCGCAAAGGCACAGCTGGAATCCTCAACCATCAATCTCTCCTATACCAAAATCTACGCACCATTCAGTGGTCTGATTGGCAAGGAGACATACAGCAATGGCAGTCTGGTTGGTCCTACCAGCGAACCCCTCGCAGAACTGATCAGCATCAACCCGATCTACGTCAACTTCCAGGTTAATGAAAGCGCCCTGCTCAACCATAACCAAAGAAATTTGGCTCAGGGAAGCGTTACCAGTTATGACATCTCTCTGCAGATGCCTAACGGTATGGAATACAACAAACCCGGCACCTTCGACTTTACCGATGTCAAAGTTGATGAAACCACCGGCACTGTTGATGTTCGGGCGACGTTCCCTAATTCGGAAAAACTACTGCTGCCCGGTATGTACGTCACCTTGATGATCGAAAGCACCAAAAAAACGGCAATGCCTCTGATTCCTCAGTACGCAGTGCAGGAAAATCAGCAGGGGCGTTTCGTTCTGGTTGTGAATCAGGACAACAAGGTAGAAACCCGAATTGTTAAGCTCGGGCGCAGAATCGGTCCGATGTGGGCTGTCACTTCTGGTCTTCAGGCGGATGAAAAGATTATCGTTTCCGGCCTGCAGAAGGTTCGTCCTGGTGTCACTGTCAAGCCACAGCTGATGAGTGTTAATAGGGAAACAGGCACTCTTACCGGCACCAAACCAGCTCAAACCTCTGCCGCCACGCCTTCCGCAACTAAAGGGGCGCAATAATGGGAATTGGTCACTTTTTTATAAGGCGACCAAAGTTCGCCTTTGTTATCTCGATTGTTATCACCCTGGCGGGGTTACTCTCCCTGTTTACCCTGCCGGTGAATATGTACCCTGAAATTGCCCCGCCTTCGGTGCAAATCTCTGCGTTCTACCCTGGCGCCAGCGCCCAGGTCGTGGAAGAGACACTCATTCGCCCCATTGAAGAACAGGTCAATGGTGTGGAAGACATGATCTACATGGAATCTTCCGCGACCGACGACGGCGCAGCATCCATAACGGTGACGTTTAAATCCGGCGTGGATGTGAATATCGCCCAGGTCAACGTACAGAACCGGGTCGCTATTGCTGAACCGCGCCTGCCGGACGAGGTGCGCAGACAAGGTGTTACGGTCAAGGCTCGCTCCAACAGCATGTTGCTGGGTATCAACCTGATCTCCCCGGACGGCACCTTTGATCAGATGTTCCTGAGCAACTACGCCACCAACAATCTGCGCGACCCTCTCTCCCGCGTGGACGGTGTGAGCGATGTGCAGGTGATGGGTGAGCAGACCTACAGCATGCGCATCTGGCTGCAGCCCAGCAAGATGAATGCGCTGAACATTACTGTCGGCGATATTCTCAGCAGCCTCAAAGAGCAGAACCTGATTGTCGCCGCCGGTAAGCTCGGTCAGAGCCCGACACTGCCTGATCAGCAGTTTGAGTACACTATCCAGACCCAGGGTCGTCTACAGACGGCTGAAGAGTTTGGCGACACCATTCTGCGTGCGAAAACAGATGGTGCTGTCGTACGACTGCGTGATGTGGCGGATATCGGTATCGGCGCCCAGACCTACTCCGGTCAGGCCAAGCTGGATGGTAGTCCAACGGCCTTTCTCGTGATCTATCAGTCGCCCTCTGCCAACGCTACCCAGGTGGCCAAGCGTGTTCAGGCGCAAATGGATGTTCTTACCCAGTCCTTCCCCCAGGGTATGGGCTACGACATCCTCTTTGATACCACCAATTTTATCGAGCGCTCTATCAGTGAGGTAACCACGACCCTGTTCCAGGCCGTGGCACTGGTTATTCTTGTGGTGTTCCTGTTCCTGCAAAACTGGCGGATGACTATCATCCCGACCATTGCCATTCCGGTCTCGTTGATCGGTACCTTTGCGGTCATGAACATCCTCGGGTACTCCATTAACACTATATCCCTGTTTGGTCTGGTACTGGCGATCGGTGTCGTGGTAGACGACGCGATCGTTGTTATTGAGAACGTTGAACGACATATTGCCGATGGCATGTCCCCTGTGGAAGCGACGCAACTGACCATGACCGAAGTGACCGGTGCGGTAATTGCCACCACGCTGGTACTGCTGGCGGTATTTGTTCCGGTTGCCTTTATGCCAGGTATTACCGGTACGCTCTACAAGCAGTTCTCGGTGACAATTTCTGTTGCGGTGTGTATCTCCTCGATCAACGCACTGACCCTGAGCCCCGCCCTCTGTGCCACGTTGCTGAAATCCGGCAAAATGCAGCATGCGGGCTGGTTGCGACCTCTGGAGAACATAATCACCCGTGCCACCGCCGGTTATACGGCATCGGTTGTATGGATGGTGCGCCGTGCAGTTCGTATCGGAATACTGTTTCTGGTATTGCTCGGTGCGGCCTTTATGCTGCTACGGGACCTGCCTACCGGTTTCGTGCCTAACGAAGATCAGGGCTTTCTGTTTGTAAACATTCAGCTTCCGGATGCCTCTTCTGTCAACCGTACCGACAAGCTGCTCGAAGAGATCACGCCGATGATCCAGAGCGTGCCCGGTGTTAAAGGCTTTATCAGCGTATCCGGCTTCAGCATTATGGCCGGTGCCAGCTCAAATAACGCCTTTGGTATTGCTGTATTGGAGGACTGGGATGAACGTAAGACACCAGAGACCCAGATCGGGGCCATTTCCCAGCGCCTCCAGGGCATGCTCTGGGCCAGACCGGAAGCGCAGATCATGGTCTTTGAACTGCCACCAATTCCTGGTCTCGGCAGCTCCAGCGGCTTTGACTTCCGTCTGCAGGACACCCTGGGACGCAGTGTGCAGGATTTGGCTCAGGTCATGAACGGTCTGGTCTATGAGGCCAACCAGCAACCTGAACTGAACCGTGTATACAGCACCTACCGTGCCAACGTGCCTCAGTACTTCCTGGATGTTGACCGCGACAAGGCCAAGGCCATGGGTATTAATCTGGGTGAGATTTTCCAAACCCTGCAAACCCAGCTTGGCTCTCTGTACGTGAATGACTTTACCCGTTATGGCCGTAACTATCAGGTGGTTATGCAGGCGGAAAGTCAGTATCGTAACGAGCCGGATGACCTGAACCAGTACTACGTGCGTAATGCCTCTGGCGAAATGGTACCGCTGTCTACTATTGTGTCCATGAAGCCGATTTTGGGCCCAACGTCCATCAACCACTTCAACCTGTACCGTTCCGTGACTCTGAACGGTGAAGCTGCCGCGGGTTACAGTACCGGTGATGCGATTGCAACGATGACCCGTCTGGCCTCCAAACTGCCGGATGGTTATACCTTTGAGTGGGCGGGTCAGACGCGTCAGGAGATCGAGGCCGGTAACCTGGCTCCGGTATTGTTCGCTCTGGCAATCCTGTTTGTGTTCCTGTTCCTGGTCGCCCAGTACGAAAGCTGGACCATTCCGTTTGCGGTTATCGCCTCTGTGCCCATTGCCATCTTCGGTTCGGCACTTGGTCTGAGGCTGGCAGGCATGGTGAACGACATCTACGCCCAGATCGGTATGGTGCTGTTGATCGGTATTGCTGCGAAAACGGCCATTCTGATCGTTGAGTTCGCCATGACCAAACGGAGCGAAGGCATGAGCATCGACGAAGCGGCAGAAGCTGCGGCAAGACTGCGTTTCCGTGCGGTTATGATGACGGCTCTGTCGTTTGTTCTGGGTATTCTGCCACTGGTTATTGCCACCGGACCAGGCGCAGCCAGCCGTATTTCTCTTGGTATGACCGTACTGTGTGGTATGTTGGCCGCAACGGTTATCGGCACTCTGCTGACGCCTGTTCTTTACCGTATCGTGCAGGCTTCGCGGGAAAGAGCCAAGGATGAAGTCAACCATCTGGCCGACAGGATAGACCCGCCGAAAGGTGAAATCGAACACAAAGGCTAAATCCCTTCTCTGATTAACCGTTGTATCAACAGTTATCTGTTCCCCTATCTGTTCCCCTATCTGTTCCCCATCAGCCCGGTAATAACCGGGCTGATTTTTAAGCAGTCTTCCCAGCATTGCATATACTAACCTTGACGTTTGCTGTGTATGAGGAGGGCAGACCATGACAGCCGCAAAGCGATTAACACGTTATCTTGAAAAAAATGGTATCAACTACGATATCGTCTCCCACCCTTACTCCGAAGGTGCACTCAATACCGCTCATAGTGCCTGTATCTCTTCCCGATCAATGACCAAGGCCGTGATTCTGGAAGATGACCAGGGGTTTGTTTTGGCGGCACTCCCTTCGAGCAACAAATTGATGCTGAACTGGCTCAACCAGCATCTGGAGCGCCATTTAAAACTGGTGGAAGAGAAATCCCTGTCTCAACTCTTCAATGATTGTGAACCCGGTGCCATTCCCGCCATGGGACAACCCTGGGGACTGATAACCGCCTGTGATGTCGATCTGAATACTGTGGCAGACATTTATCTGGAAGCGGGCGATCACCGGGAGCTGGTGCATATGCGCCGGAATGAGTATCAAAAACTTATGAAAGGACAGGTGCATGAAAATATCAGTTGCCCACCTGAGGAACTTGATATGTATAAGGCCTCGACACTTTTGGAGCCCTCATAGCTCATGACGAAAAAATCTATGACGTAAAAAAATAGGCTTCTTTTAATATTTTTTCCCCGTCAGTCTGCCAGATGATTGAGTCGGACAGGCTGTTGGTGCATTGTTGTGTCAACCTAAGCGGGTAAGACTTGTATCAAAAGGGAAAGTCATCACCATGCGGTTTCTTGGTCGTCTTATAACTCCAATTATTCTTGCGGCGATGGTTCTTTTGGCTCTGCGGGAGGGCCAATATGTCATGGCATTTTCAGCCACCATTATGCTTGGACTGACCGGTTATGGTCTGATGGACTCCCCCGATAAGAGGGCTTGCAGCCGGCCTGACATCATCGAGCGCGGTCCCGGGTATGCCACTTTCAATAATGAAACCTATCCCGCCTGGCTGAAAACAGCCGACGGTAAGCTCTATACCTACTACGGGCTTGATGCGACATTGGCTGCCCGCCATCAGCTGGACAGTCTGCTCGAAGATGGGCTGCTGTATCACGGTATTAAATACACACCGTCTCTGAATAAATAAAAGCCGGGGCATTACCCGGCATAATTTGGATAGCTGATATCTTCACGAATCAGCTTTTATGACTGGCGGCCTCATCTGCGCAACACTCATCACTGAGATAAGTGACAAGAGCGTTAAATGTCTCAAATTGTGGTACACAGTAAAGCACCCGCCCCTCACGGCGCTGTTTAACCAATCCAACGGAAACAAGCGCTGAAATATGGTGTGATAGTGTTGACCATGGTATACCGAGCTCCTTCTGCAGATTCCCTACCGGCAACCCGTCATACCCGGCTTTAGCAAGCCTTTTGTACACACTCAGACGACTTGGATGACCAAGTTCTTTTAATATCTTTGCGTAATCTTCCAGATCCATACGACACTACTGCTGAAAAGTTGGATAGTAATACTCCTGAACAGACCGGGAGCTTTTCACTTTCTATTCACAATTGTCCCTTCAGAATGCTCTTTCAGAAGAACCAACCTGAGAGACTTTCGCCCTGTGGAATATATACGCAACAGCACGCAACTCAACACACAACTCAACTCACAAGTCAAAAAAGCGTATATGGTACTTGGCGCGCTCCTGCTTTCGTCGATAACTATCGCTCAAATGGAGCTTGATGATCATCTGTACAACCTTTATCTGGAGAAAACGGCAGGAACAACCCATCAAAGTCAGGCTATCAGGCTACCGGAATACACTCTGATTCAACAGAGAGAACTGAGCAGCGTCAAATACAATGCTTCAGGAATTACCTGGAACCCACAGACCAAAACTCTCTTTATCGTCCTTAACGGCCCCAACGAAATTGTTGAACTAAGCCGTGATGGAGAGGTTCTGCGTCATATTCCACTTATTGGATTTAACGACGTTGAGGGTATTACCTGGGTGGGTAAAGATAATTTTGTTGTGGTTGAAGAGCGGCACCAAAGCCTTGTTGCGGTAAGAGTTGAATCTGACACCACCACAATTCAGCGTACAGGCAACCCCAGTTTTACCGTGGGAATTGACTCTGGCACCAACAAAGGGTTTGAAGGGATCGCCTGGGATCCGGAAAGCAATGCCATTTACATTGCCAAAGAGCGCGACCCGGCAAGGCTAATGCGTATACAGGGTTTCCATCCGGGTAAGGTTACTGATATCTCCGTTCAGCAGGACGATGCTTTCGATAAAGCCGCACGCCTCTATAAAGATGATTTCTCCGGACTGCACTATGATCCGGCAACCCGCAATCTGCTGGTTTTGAGCGACGAATCAAAACTGCTGACCGAGATAAACAAAGAGGGGAAAGCCGTCAGCTTTCTCGAACTCGCCGAAGGTTGGCACGGTCTGAAACAGGATATTCCTCAGGCAGAAGGGGTGACAATGGACGACGATGGAAATCTTTATCTCATTAGTGAACCCAACTACTTCTACAAATTCAGCAAACCTTCGTAAAGCATGACTTGCCCGTTGGCGACAAGTCGAGCTCTGTCGCCATGGCTTGCTCACTCTTTATGCACTTTCCTGCCACCATGCGTGCAAATCTGCAATTTTATTGGAGCACATCAACGACATAGCTCGTTTGACATTGTCGTCTGACCAGTGCCACCACTGCATCTCCAGCAGCATGGCAATCTCTGTCTCGCTGAAGCGGTACTTGATAATCCGGGCCGGACTGGAACCCACAACCGCATAAGGTGGAACATCCCTGGTCACAACAGCACGACTGGCAATAACGGCACCATCACCAACCTTTACACCTGGCATAATCATCGCCTCACTGCCTACCCAGACATCGTTGCCTATCACCGTATCTCCTGCACGACAGAAGCCATCTACAGCATCATCAAAGCCCACTTGATAGAAGAATGGATAGGTGCTGACCCAATCAGCCCTGTGCCCCTGGTTGCCAGCCATCATAAACACCGCTCCGGAGCCGAAGGAGCAGTACCGACCGATAACAAGACGATCAATATCGTCTCTGTCCGGCATCAGATAACGGGCGCAGTCATCGAAGCTATGACCGTGGTAATAGCCCGAGTAGTAGCTATGCTCACCTACGATTATATTGGGGTTGGTCACCTGTTCGCGCAGGGATTTGCCCTCAAAAGGGCTCTCAAAAAAATTTTTCATGATTCTTGGTATGGGCTACAACAGATGGGATCTACAAAAAGCTCCTTTTTCTCTGATCAAGACACTGACCAAATAGCGCTTTTCCATTTTCAATGAGGCTCAAACGCAAAAAAGCCCGAACATTTCTGTTCGGGCTTTTTCAAATGTGGCGGTGAGGGAGGGATTTGAACCCTCGATACGTTGCCGTATACACACTTTCCAGGCGTGCTCCTTCGACCACTCGGACACCTCACCAATTTGTAACGCCGCTGTAACACTGCTTTAACGCTGCTTTAACGTTATAGAGCCGTGCCCCGTCAGCGGTGCGTAATTTATAACAATATCAGATGGATAGCAACACTCATCCCACACAAGTTACACACAAGTTATACACAAGTTATACACAAAGATGATATTCCCGATTATGTGGTACATAATGCAAGAGCTTTGCCAAAGGCTGCCAAGCCCGTCCGGGGAGCCTGCCAGCCTGTTCAAGAGCCTGTCAGAACAGCTCGAATGATAAGGAAAAATAATGACCGTTACCATTGGCAAACCGGTAGAAGAGTTTTCTGCCAAGACCACCAACAACAAATCCATCTCCCTCAAAAAGCTCAGGGGCAGTAATTTCGTCCTCTATTTCTATCCGAAAGACAACACACCCGGCTGCACCAGTGAAGGCCTCTCCTTTGCTGAACACCATGATGCCTTTATGGCCGCCGATACGCTGATATTCGGTGTCTCCATGGACTCCCTCGCCTCCCATAAAAAGTTTCGCACACAGCACGCTTTCCCCTTTGACCTTGTCTGCGACGAGAATGGCGCACTGTGCGAGCTGTTTGATGTTATTCGTCTCAAGCGAAAGGGCGATGAAGAGTTTATGGGCATCGAACGCAGCACCTTCCTGATCGACAAAAACGGTCTGCTCCAGCATGAGTGGCGCCGCGTCAAAATCAAACATCATGTCGATGATGTCCTGCAGGCAGCGCACGCTCTGGCCAGTGCCGCTCGGGAGCCGATGAAGGAACCCACTAAAGAAGTAGTAGAAGAAATAGAAAAAGAAGTAGAAGTAG
>SAMEA5043665__coassemble_134_pt1 | contig 22301 bp, 11 predicted proteins | sample SAMEA5043665__metabat2_low_PE_004 | metagenome-assembled genome bin SAMEA5043665 (sample SAMEA5043665) | Gadus morhua | reverse complement strand
TGGTTCGTTGCTGGCTGTTAATGGAGCGATGAAGCTCACCACAGATGAACAGACCACGCTGTTTACTCTGTATGTAACAGACAATGCTGAGGTGACAGCTGGCGCTGATCTTTTGGTGAACGACACCATCACAGTCGGTGATACTCTGACTCTGACAGTTACTGGCGATACCACACTCAATGGTCAGGTTGCTATAACCGACAACCTGATAGCCGATCTGGAAGGTGCTCTGGTCGCCGAGAATACTGTGACCGTCGGCAATGATATTGAGATCGACGTTGAGCAGGATGCTGTCTTTAATGGTGAGTTGACCACCGTTGCCGGTCTTCTGAAAATAACGGGAAATGGTGATCTCGCTTTCAATAACAATGTTGTTATTAACGACACAGTTACACTGGATATTGCCGAAACTACCACTCTTGCCGGGAACAAAGTCCTTCAGTCAGGTGGTGCTTTTACAGCGAACAGCCGGTCGGTTATTTTTGGCGATGGTTCGTTGCTGGCTGTTAATGGAGCGATGAAGCTCACCACAGATGAACAGACCACGCTGTTTACTCTGTATGTAACAGACAATGCTGAGGTGACAGCTGGCGCTGATCTTTTGGTGAACGACACCATCACAGTCGGTGATACTCTGACTCTGACAGTCGCTGGCGATACCACACTTAAAGGTGCAACTGATATCGCCAATAACTGGTTGGCTGATCTGGATGGCAGTCTGCTTGTTGAGAGCAATATTGCCGTTGGCAATGATGTTGAAGTGACGGTAGAGGAGGACGCTACTTTTAATGGCGAGCTGACTACCGATACCGGTCTGTTGAGGATAGTGGGCAATGGTAATCTAGCCTTCAACCGTGATGTTGCTATTAACGACACCATTACCCTGGAAATTGCTGAGGCCATTACCCTGGCTGAGGACAAAACGCTTCAGTCTGGCAATGATCTTACAGCGAATAGCCGGTCGTTTGTTGCCGCTGATGGTTCGCTCCTGAATGTGGGCGGATCAATGAACCTGACCACTGTCGATCAGACAGAACTGTTTACCATTGATGTGTCTGACAGTGCCGATCTCTCGGTTGGTGGTGGTCTGGCTATAAATGACAGTTCTACTGTTGGCGATAACCTGACCCTGAGTGTGGTTGGGGATACCACGCTTAGCGGCCCTGTTGAGGTTGCCAATAATTGGCTGGCTGAGCTGGACGGCAACCTGCTTGCTGAGAGCACCATTGTCGTTGGTAATGACATTGATGTGGTAGTAGAGCAGGATGCCAGGTTTGATGGTGAACTGAGTACCGATGCCGGTCTACTGAAAATCACTGGTAAAGGCAATCTGATCTTCAACGGTAATGTCGGTATTAACGACACCGTAACTCTTGATATTGCTGAGGCCATTACTCTGGCCGAAGACCGAACCCTTCAGTCTGGTGGTGATTTCATAGCAAAAAGTGGGGCGGTTGCTTTTGCGAATGGTTCGCTACTGAGCGTTGGTGAAGCACTTAATCTCACCACGGTTGATAAGGCAGAGCTGTTTACCCTTGATGGTACCGGTAATGCTAAATTGACCGTCGGCAGTGATCTTATCGTAAACGACACCATCACTGTGAGTGACAGTCTGAACCTGACAGTAGCGGGTGATACCACACTCCATGGTCAGGTCGATGTGACCAAAAATCTGAAGGCTGATCTGAAAGGCGGTCTTCTGGTCAGAAACAACGCCACGGTTGGCAATACTATTGAGATAGCAGTAGAAGACGATGCCATTTTTGATGGCACACTGACCACGACTACAGGCCTGTTGAATATTACCGGTAAAGGCAGTTTGTTCTTCAACCGTGATGTGACCATCGAGGATCGTATTGACCTTGATCTGGCTGAAAGTCTGGTTATCAATGAACGGGTCACCGTGGCGTCGGGCTCGGATACCAGCGTGAAGGCCGACCAGTTAATGATGGCGACGGGTTCCACCCTGAATATCGATGGTGGCTTGAATGCACAAACGACAGATAACCAGGATTGGGCCACTCTTGTGGTTAATGGCAATATGGTTTCTGTCAGTGATCAGGGCGATATTCAGCTGGGTGAAAATGCCGATGTCTCTGGTGATATGACACTGGCGGCTAATGGCGCTATCGAACTGGCATCGGGAGTCACGGTCACTATCAACTCTCTGTCTGTGGGGTCAGAATCCTCAACCGGAGCGGATAGTTTTGCCATGGGCTCTGCTGCAAAAATCAATGCTGCTGGTGGCGTGCTGATCCATACCGAAAATGATCAACGTATTGGTCAGCTGACCTCCCTGAGTGATAACCGGGCCTTTTTCCTGAAATCTTCGGCGGGTGCCCTGCGGGGCCGTGATGATCTCGATCTGGATGCAGGCGAACGACACCTGACCGGCAGTGAACGGGTGGGTTGTTCTACTGATAGCACTGCCTGCACAGGGGCAGAGAGTTATCTGCAGGCCGCGACCGGCATTGGCGATCCGCTGGTGGTTGATCTGCCCTGGCTTTCCGCAGAGACCGACACCGGTGATATTCATATTGTTGCCAGTACCGATCTGCACGCAAAACTGCTGAGTGCTGATCAAGGCAATATCTATATGACAGCGCTTGGTCATCTGGAGATTGAAGAGCTGATAGGTACACCCTGGATAATGGCCAATGGTTTCTTGTTTGCTGACCGGATGACCATAGATCGTGGGGCGATAAGCTCCAATGAACAGCTAACCATTAATGATCTGTCCATGACCACTTCCGGGCCTTTGGCGCTGTTCGCCCCCGAGATAGACGTCACTATTGATGGTGGCGGCGCAGAAGATACGACGCTGGCAGCCGGTGGCTTCTCGAGAACGCTGACGCTTAACACCAATGCCCGGCAAATTTATGCAAGTCTGGAACAGAGTGGTTTTGTCCCGGAGAGTCAGGCTCAGAATGTGGCCATTGATCTGTACAACGCAGGACGTATGCAACTGACCAGCCTTTATACCGAGGGTGGCGAACTCCGTATGACAGGTGATCTTCTGGTTGAATCCGGTCAGGTGGAAGCCGGCGTCGGTCGTAATTTGCAGGTAGTGACCGGTTATCAAACTCGGGAAGAGTTGACCCTTGATCTGAATAACTCCGATGGTACAGCTCTGGATGTAGACGGCCAGTTTATGACACCGGCAGGCGAGTTCTGGATGTCGATTGATGGCATAACAGTGACCACTAACACCCAGTTTACCCGCTACAGACAACCGTTACTGCTGGCATTCAAGAGTCAGTTGGCAGGTTCTGATACGATGACTGAGCCAGAGTCGTTTTTCCGGTTAAGTGCAGAGTACCAGAATGATATTAACTATCAGTCCGACAGCACTTCTCTGAATAATCAGCCCGGGACTGACGACGAGAATCAGGAACTGTTAACAATTTCTGAAGATTGGCAGGAAAATTTTGCTGCCAATACCACAAATCCTGAAGTTTCCGGTATTGATAACACCATCTGGCTTACGGTAGAAAAAGACGAAGAAGACTCCTGATAACAAGAATTACAAGAGAGGTAGTCGATGTTGACGGATGTGGTAAGTTCGGGGGCTAAAAATTCCGTTGCGGATGTTTTGCAAAAGCGGGTTGAGCAAACACTGCTGGTGGCGGTCTTGAGTCTACCTGTTTCCGGGGTTGCTAATGAGAACCTCCTGCCAAGAAGGGATCCCTCTGGTGAAGTCGGTAAAGACCTGTTTCAGCAGGCGGAGCGACTGCGGAGCAAACAGAGAGCGATTCCGTTACCTGCCATCAGAGAACAGAGTCAGGATGAGGCAGACCTGCCTGATGGCCCGACCTTTACTCTCAACGGGATTCGCTTTACCCGATCAAATACTCTTACTCAGGAAGAGCTGGCAAGTGTGGTGCGACCCTGGCTGAGCCGTCAGATCAATTTTGGTGATTTGCGGCGAATTCTTGCGGAGATTAACGGGCTCTACCGTGAACGTGATATTTACACGTCTGTAGCCGTTTTTCCGGAGCAGCGCGTTGAGGGTGGGGTGGTCATCGTGCGCCTTGTTGAGGGCAGTGTGGGGGAGCTTCTGTTTGAGGGCAACAGCTATACAGAAGATGGCTACCTCTCCCAATGGATTCATCCGGAAAACCATAAGACCACGGTCGATGTTAAGGCGCTGGAGAGTGAAATCCAGTTCTATAACCGTATTCATAATCGCAGATTGCAGGCTGAATTGAGAGCTGGCAAGGGTTTCGGGTTAACGGATATTGTGATCAATGTCCCTGAGCCGGGGCGGGATACGCTGAATGTTTTTGTCGATAACTATGGTTACGAAAGTACCGGTGAAGGGCAATTGAGTGCGCTCTATCAGCGGGAAAAACTCTTTCGCACCGGTGACAGGGCGCTGGCTTATGCGCTGACATCAACGGGGCTCAACTCTCTGAGTACCAGTTACAACACCGTTATTGGTAATAGCGGTTGGCGTTTGGGAGGGAGTCTGCAATACACCGATACCGCGATCAAAAAAGGGGATTTCAGTACCCTTAATATCAGTGGTGACTCTCTGCGCTATAGTCTTGATGCCAGCTATCTGGTCTATTCCGGTATCAATCTCTGGGTCGACCTTGTCGGTAGTGCCAGTCAGACCCGCTCCAAAAACAAGGTTGCGGGTGCTGATCTATCTGATTATCAGACGACACAGTATCAACTTGGCAGTGCGGTAAACTGGCTGGGAGATCAGTGGCAGCTTTCCGGACGACTGTTGTATAGCTCTGTTAAAAGCAAAGAGAAAATTCTGGGCTCGACCCGGACAGTGTCGTTAATCAACCCACAAACGACATTTATCTATAATTTTGACTCTCCCTTCTATCTACTGGCAGCCATTGAGGCGCAGTTTGCATCGGAAGAGGCGATTCCTGGAGCGGTCTCTTTTTCCGTGGGGGGGCCAACGTCACTGCGTGGCTATAAACCGGGTATTGTGAGTGGTGACAGTGGCTGGTATCAACAGTTTGAAGCTCACTATAATGGCCTCCGTTACCGGAACCTTGATTTCGATCTCTATGGTTTCTACGACTACGGCAAAGTAGAGTCCCTTCAGCCGGATCAGATCCTTGCTTCAGCAGGCGCTGGCGTGACTATCAACTGGGGAGAATGGGGAACTCTGGAGCTGGTGGCAGCCAATGCCATGAAAGACGTTGTGCCTAACCAGGACAGTGGCCAGATTTATGCCCGTATTACCTGTCGATGCTTGAGGTAGAGAGGTTATTGGCTGGTGTTTCCGTTATCGCTGTAGTGAAGCATGACGGGACAGTCAATTTTCCTCCCGCTCATTTTAAGGAATAGGGACAAAATTGGTGTCTTTTATAAACACACGTCATACTCTCACTCCGTTCGGGCAAAAAAGTATTCGCAAGAGTGGCAAAAAAAGCAGCGGAAAAACCGCCGAAAAGCGTGCAGCCGACACACTGTGCCGCTATTTCAGGTTCAGGTTCCAGACCGATTTTCAGGCTTCTCTGCCTGTGGCTGTGCCTGCTGCTCTTTTCTGCCAGAATCTGTGCCGAACAGCCATTGACCTATAAAATCAACGGGCTTGAGGAAGCGCTGGAGGAAAATGCCACGCTCTACCTGCAAACCCTGCCCGATATTACCCCCGAGACATTTGATGACTACCGGCTGGAAATTAGGGACGCTCTGAAAAAGTCACTGATGGCTTTGGGCTACTATCAGCCGGCCATTCGTCTGATGCGGACGACATCGGACAAAAATACAAAAAGTCAGGGAAGGGTAGAAATCACGATTGATCCCGGCAAGCCGATTCTGGTGCGCTCCTTAGCCATAAACCTGCTGGGCGAGGCCGAACAAGATCGGGCATTCAAGCGGTTCATCAAACAACAACCCCTGAAAGAGGGGGAGGTGATGCATGATGGTCTTTATGAATCCCTGAAATCCGGACTGAATGACCTGACGTTGAATCGCGGCTATTTTGATGCGGAGCTGACCCGGCATCAGGTCATGGTCTATCCCGATCAGCACGCCGCCGATATTGTGCTGACCCTGAACACCGGCAGGCGCTATCGCTTTGGTCCGATTATCTACGATCCCGCCGTCACGGAAGCCACCCGGGCGCTGCTGAAGCGTATCGTTGATTTTAAAAAAGGGGAGAAATTCAGCTCCAAAAAGCTGAGTCTGCTGAATATAAGATTGTCCGCCACCGACTACTTCAAAACCATCGATATCCGCCCTCTGACAGAACAGTCCCAGAGTGGGGATATTCCCATTTTTATCAAGGTGCTCCCCAAAACCGCCTGGGAGCTGGAGACCGGTATCGGTTTTTCCACCGATGAGGGCCCCCGATTATCTCTGGGCATCGATAAACCCTGGATGAATGACAAGGGTCACAGCCTGGCCAGTAATTTCAAAATATCCCGAACAGTCCAGGAACTCAGTGGTCGTTATAAAATTCCCGATGGCAATCCACTGACGGACTATTACACCCTGAGCGGTGGTTACAAGAGAACGGTGGTCAAGGATACCAACAGCCAGCTGGTGTCGGCCTCCCTCGGTAAATGGAAAAAAAGACCGGGAGGCTGGGATCGAAACCTCTTTCTTCGACTGGACTACGAAGATTACGTCCAGGGTGTGCAGAAAAGCCACAATCTGCTGCTGATACCAGGGCTGTCATTTGATCGCCGTAAAGTGAGAGGCAATCCTCTCAATCCCCGTTCCGGCAGCCTCTATAACATTAAAATTGAAACCTCCGCCAAGGCCTGGCTGTCCGATGTCAATTTTGTGAAAGTGTGGGGTCGGGGCAAATGGTTAACGACGATTCATAAATGGCATCGCTTGATAGCCAGAGTCGAGCAAGGGGCGATTTGGGTGGATGATGTCGAAGATATCCCCCCGTCCATCCGTTTTTTTACCGGCGGTGACCAGACCATTCGTGGCTACAGCTATGAGAGCATCTCCCCCAAAGACAGCAGTGGCCAGCTAATGGGGGGCCGGTACCTGTCGGGGGCCAGTATGGAATATGACTATGAGTTCCGGAAAAATTGGCGCATGGCTCTGTTTGTGGACGGCGGAACAGTGACTAATAACTACCGGGACTCCTGGGAAATCGGGACAGGCCCTGGCATTCGCTGGATCTCCCCTCTGGGGCCCCTGAAGCTGGATATCGCCTTTGCCGTCAGTGAGCCCGGTTCACCCTGGCGCATCCATTTCACCATGGGGCCCGAACTGTGAAGTTTTCAGCTCGATTTAAAACCCTGTTTAAAACCCTGTTTAAAAAGAGTTTGACCTGGCTAAAAATCATCACGGTAACATTATTGCTGGCCGTGGTGATGTCTGCGCTTCTGCTCTTCAGCCATACCGGAAATGTCTGGTTGTGGCAGCTGATTGACCACCGGCTTGAATCTCTTGAGGGTGAGCTGGTTGCCGGGCAGTTGTGGACAGGCTGGACCCTGAAAAATCTTCGTTGGAATGATGGAACCATTGCCTTCAGCGCTGAGACCGTGGTACTGAAGTGGCGCCTGGACAAACTGATAAACAGACAACTCCCCATCGATCTTCTGGACATCCAGAAAGCCCACCTGACCATCGATTCTGATCCCGATGCATCTGAGTCGTCCGCGTCTGAACAGCAAACATCAGACGCCGCTCTTGCGATTCCCGTCGATATCTTCTTTCGGGACATCCACATAAACGAGCTCTCCCTGAGTACCGGGGAGACCGATATCAGCCTGGCCTCCCTGAGCGCCAGTGGAGCGCTGCTCAACAGCCATTTGACCATCGACCAGATACTGGCCGACCGGCTCCATCTGCAAATAAATGACCCAATAAATGACCCAATAAAGGACAGCCACAAAAAGGCATTATCAATCCCGCCGTTACCGGACATCACCCTCCCTTTCCCGATAACCCTGAAACAACTGACCCTGACCAACAGCCTTTATCAGCAGGAGGAATGGAAAGAGACCATTAACCGCCTGAGCCTGAGCTTTCACGGGCAGGAGAGCACCATCGACGGTATTGAACTGGCCATTAACCACCGGCTGGCCGAGATCGCCCTGACCGGCACTATTCACCTTGATAAGGCCTGGCCTCTTAACACGGAAATCCAGGGCCGTATTGCCGATGGCTGGGATATTCCCCAACTCCCAGGCCTGGCTGGGCAACAGTTTTCGTTTCGGGCCTCAGGGGATCTCAATCGGCTGAACCTGACACTGGCAACACAAGGTGCCGTCACCTCATCGCTACAGGGATACATAGAGCCGCTGGTCCCCGGCCTCCCCTTTGACCTGAGCCTTGACTGGCAACAACTGCACTGGCCCCTGGTCACGAACCAGCCACAGCTGACGGCCAGCAACGGCCGTATCCGTCTGACCGGCAGCTCGGAACATTATCAGCTTAATCTGAAGACCCGACTGGCGATACCGGCGCAGCCCGAAACCGATCTGACCCTGAGCGCTTCCGGCAATCTTACCCAGCTCAATATCACCGCCCTGAAGATAAAGCCGAATATCGGTGGTCCCACCGCCTTCGAAAATCCGCTGGAGCTGTCCGGAACCCTTAACTGGCAGCAGGGCATTCGCTGGCAGGGACGCGCCAGATTGACCCGATTCACGCCACAGCTCTTGTCACAGCTCTTGTCACAACCTGGACAGCCACAACCTGGACAGCCACAATCCGGGCAGCCACAACCCGGACAGCCACAGATTTCGGGGGTGATTGATGGCGAAGTGGCCATGAACCTGGCGCTGGAGAATGACAACTGGCAGCTGGAGATCCCGGAATTATCCCTGACCGGCACCATTAATGATGCCCCCCTGAACCTGCGGGTCGGTCTGAAGGCCGACGGGCTGACCGCAACGCCTCTTCCCCAACATCTGACAATCCGGCACTTCCGCGCCGCACTGGGGGACAACCGGTTAACCATTGCTGGTGGTGTCGTGAATGAGCAACTGGGCCTCTCTGCTGAGCTTGATGTCCCGGAGCCGGAACAGTTTTACCCCGGTCTCAAGGGTATCCTGAAGGGTAGTTTTGCCCTTGCCGGTCATCATCAGCACCCGACCCTGACCTTTCATCTGCAAAGTCCATCTCTGGCATTGCCCGCGCCGCCGCATGACATCATTTGGAAAGGGAGCCTGTCCGGAACCGGAGACATTCGCTGGGATAACGGAATTCCCATAGTTAACCTGGCGATGCAGACAACGTCCGGCCAGCTGGGAAGCGAGGATCTGATCCTTCACTATCAAAAGCTGGCACTGTCCCTGAACCTTTATGAAGACGCCGCCAAAGCCCGGGTCCAGGTTGAGTCAGAACAGCTGGGCATCGCTGATATTGATCTGGCCGTGGAGAATATCAAAACCGATCAGCAACTTTCCGGGACGCTTGATCTCAGGGATGTGCAGCTGAACGTCCTGAGCCCGTTTGTTCCCCAGCTCACCGCTCTGGACGGAACTCTGGCGGGCCGCGCCAGAATGGGCGGCACGCTGAAAACGCCCCTGCTGTTTGGTGAACTCTCCCTGAGCGACGGACAATTAACGGCCAGGGCAGAGGCCGTAAAAGTCACCCATCTGGCCACCCGCCTGACCGTGAATGGCAACCGGGGAGAGCTGAATGGCAGTCTGAAGATGGGCGAGGGTGAAATGAAACTGGCCGGTCACCTTGACTGGCAGCAGCTGCCACTCACCGGCCTGATCACCATGAAAGGGCAGCAGCTTCAGGCCAAAGTGCCCGACATTCTGCAACTGCGGGTCTCCCCTGATCTGCAGCTGACTCTGGGCGAAACACAGAAATTAACGGGAACCATCGTTATTCCCTGGGCCCGGATCGAGGTTAAAGAGCTGCCGAAACAGGCGGTCACCGCGTCTGATGATGTGGTCATCGTGACTCCGGGCAGCGAGCAGGAAAGCGACAGCAGCCATCCCGGTCCGCAGCTGGTCATGGCAGTCAATGTGGTTCTGGGCAGTGATATCGGGATAGATGCTTACGGCCTGAAAGCAGAGCTTGGCGGTCAGTTATTATTGGATCTTAAACCGGGGGGAAAGCTGACCGCCAATGGCAGTATTCAGCTGCTCGACGGCCGCTACCATCAGTTCGGCCAGGACCTGCTGATCAAAGAGGGAAACATTATTTTCTCTGGCCCGCTTACCAGCCCTTATCTTTCGGTGGATGCCATTCGTAATCCGGACAGCATAGAAGACGATGTCCTGGTCGGTGTTAAGGTCAGCGGTTCCCCCGCTCAACCAACATTTACCCTCTACTCCGATCCGGCCATGGAACAGCAAGAGGAGTGGTCCTATTTACTTCGGGGGCGCGGTTTGGAGGCGGCGGAAGAGGGGGATGATTTTGCCATACAGTCCCTGCTTATTGGGCTTGGAGTCGGCCAGATCGGCGGTATTGTATCAACTGTAGGTGGCGCCATTGGTCTCTCAAATATCACTCTGGACACCCAGGGCAGCGGTGAGGACACCCAGATAGTCATTGACGGCAATATTACCCGCCGTCTGCGGATTCAATACGGGGCAGGGGTCTTTAATTCCATTGCCAGGCTTAAAATTCGCTACGAATTAATGCCACAGCTTTATCTTCAGGCGGTCAGCGGTGTAGCCCAGACCCTTGACCTGTTTTACCAGTTTAAAATTGAAACGGGGAAGGAATAATTTCTACAACGAAATATTGGACGAAATATTGGACGAAATATTGGACGAAATATTGGACGAAATATAAACAGATGGGTGTCATTTTTTTCGCCTGTTGGTGCTGGAGACCCTGATGGCCTCCTGATATAATTTACGCTGTACCTTAGCCATGCTGTTTTTGCTGATGTCTTTTTTTACTGCCTGCTGTAGAAAAAGTTGTGTCGCACGTCGAGCACTGATAACGATTTTGTTTAGTGTGTGTACGCTCATGTACATTTTTATTTGATGATAAAGAGAAATGTTTTTCACAAAAACTGCACTTATAGGGCTTCTGTCCAGTGTGTGTTCTTTCGTGCTGAATTTTATTACTTGAATTACTAAAAAGTTTTTGGCAGTAACTGCATTTGTGAGGCTTTTCTTGCGAGTGGAAGAGTAGATGTTTGTTCTTATCACTCGAATTGGTGAACGTTTTATCGCATATCACACACTTGTAAGGTTTTTCGTCAGTATGGGTACGTTCGTGTAATTTTTTATGGTCTTGTCTGGCAAATTTTTTGGCGCAGTATTTGCATTCATAAGGCTTATTTATTTCGTGTGTGCTCTTCATATGTCTGGTTCTGTTGACACTGTCGAAAAAGGTTTTTTCGCAGTGTTCACATTGGTAGCATTTATCTTTGGTGTGAATGTTTTGATGCCTTGATCTATTGTTCGATGTGGTAAACGTTTTTTGGCAGAACTTACATCGATAAATTTTTTGTGCTGAGTGTATTTTGTCATGATCTTTCTTTTGTTTTACTGATAAAAACATTTTTGGGCAGTATGAGCATTTACGCAAAGAAGTATTCAGGTGTTCCTCTTTATGGGTTTGGTATTGTGCTTCCTTTGAAAATGTCTCTTGACATTGAAGGCATTGAATAGACTTGTTGGTAGTGTGTTGTGTTCTTAAATGAATATCTTTGCTTTGTTCTGTTTTGAAAAGGCTCTTGCACTTCGTGCAGTTAAATTTTTTATCGTCTTTTTTAGCATGAACAGTTAAATGATGTCGCGTTAGATTTCCTTTTTGGATAAAAGAGCGACTACACACGTTACATTGTAATTTTTTTTCACCCGTATGGATGGACATGTGTACATTAAGAGATTTTTTATTTTTGAGCAGTATGCCGCACAACTCACAATTAAAACCTTTTTTCTCCATGTGTTTGCTCACATGTTTGTGGAATTCAGATATGTCTTCGGAAAGAGCATCATCACAAACAGAACAGATAAAGTTGCCGGCTATCTTGTCCGTGCTGCCCGCTATTTTTATATCGTATTTGCTCCTGAAGGGAATAAGCTGACGAAATAAAGTTTGTTTTTCATAGTTTGTGACTATCTCTTGCCCTTTAGGGATATTTTTTTTCGCCACCAAAAATACCCCATGACACTCAGGACAGCGAATATAGTCCGCATTGGGGTACTTAAAGTGGTTGTTAAAACTACCACCACCCGCTCCACGAACGGGTGACCTTATACCATCAATGACATAATTTGCGTCAATACTACATAAGTGGGATGTTTCATCGGCTGTACTTTTAAGTAGTTTGTCGCGTGCATGGCCAATACTGGCGTCAACCAACTTCCCCTGATACCAGGTAAAGATTGTACCTGCCTGAATGGTCCGCGTGGCGAATAGCCCCAAACCAGCCCCTACTATTCCGCTGTTACCCACGGTTAAGCCATTACCTATGGTCAAAAATTTGTCGAGTGATGGGATCTGCGGGTTATGCGACAGGATTTCGCAAGTATTATGGGGGAAGGCATAGCAGTCTCCTGTTTTCATACTTCTTGTTTTACGTCCATCAACGAATTGAGTTTTTATCTTGTTATTGCAAGTAGAGTTTTGTCTTTTTTTAGGGACTGATACGTTACTGTTACTGTCAGTATCATGCCCGTGCAGACCAGTAGGCGGAGATGGCGATTCTCTATTTGTCTTGCTGAACATGGTGATTTTTCCTCTTTTTTGGTTTGTTTCTCTCTTTGAGGTCAATCGGGGGCTATAAGTTCCGTGCAGGTGATTGATGGGGTTCTGGATGAAGCACTGATGCCGGGAGCACTGATGCCGGGAGATCGTTACGCGATAAACGAAATATCAGACACCCCTATAAATATATGGATGTCTTTTTTTCTCTTCCTAGTTCAGGGTGATAATCAGCGAACCGGCAAAGGTGAACAGTACATTGGCCAGCGCATAGGTGCCGACGTAACCCAGCGAGGGAATCGAGCTGCGGGACATCTCATTCACACTCTCCATGGCCGGGGCGCAGGTTCTTGCACCCGTCAGCGCCCCCAATAACAGCGCAGGGTTCATTTTGAGCACATAGCGGCCAAAGATATAGCTGAGTACCACCGGCAAGGTGCTAACCAGCAGCGCTGAGGTCATCATCTCTACACCGATCCGGGAGAGATAGATCATAATGCCCTGGCCGGCACTCAGACCAACGCCAATCATAAATACCTGCAAGCCCAGATCCTTCAGCAGCCGCAGTGCCGATTCCGGGACATGGCCGATGGTGGGGTGCATCGCCCGCAGATAGCCCATCATAATGCCGGCAATCAGCAACCCGGTGGCATTGCCAATCAGGTATTGAAAATTGTTCACCTGCAGGACAATTTGACCAATAAACAGACCGATCACAAAAAATCCGGAAAAGGCGGCCAAATCCGTCACCTTACTGTGGATGCTGATGAAGCCGATCGCCTCCGCCTCTTGAGCGACTCTGCGTCGCTCACCGCTGACCCGCAAAACATCCCCTTTATTAAGGAGAATGTCCCGGTCGATCGGCATCTCAATCTGAGAACGGGCGACCCGGTTAAGAAAGCAGCCTTTCTCGGTCAGATTCAGTTCACTCAATCGCTTACCGACAAACTGGCTGTTTTTCAGCACAATCTCTTCGGTGACAATCTGCATATCCAGCAAGTCGGCATCGAATACCTCATTGCCCTCCCGGAACAGTGGATCCAGCTTGGCGTGGCTCTCCGGGTAGCCCAGCAGGGCGATCTCATCCCCTTCCTGCAAGATGGCATTGCCGTCCGGACACGCCAGAATTCCCCGACGGCGGATCTTCTCGATATAGCAGCCGGTGCGACGGTAAATGCCAATCTCCCGGAGTGTCTGCCCCTCGAAGGCGTTGGCCAGATCGGTACTGACCCGATAGGCACGGGTAACCGGCAGATGGACGGTCTGATTGTCGCCATCATCAATCCCCCGTTCCCGAGCGATGGTCTGGGCCGCGTCGGCCAGATCGAGCCTGGCAATCTTTGGCAGGTAGCGGACAACCAGCATTAATCCGATCAGACCCATCAGGTAGGTGAGGGCGTAACCGATACTGAGGTTATCCTGTAGCGTCGCCAACTGGGTGGCATCACCCGTGCCGTACAGATTACGCAGTGCTTCCTGCGCCCCTACCAGGGCCGGGGTAGAGGTGAGCGATCCGGCCAGAAGCCCGGCGGTGAGTCCTTTGTCAAAACCAAAGAACCGTGCCAGTAGCAGTGAGATACCAAGAGCCAGTGTCGTCAGTAATAGGGAGAGAATGGCGTAGTATTTACCATCCCGAAAAAACACGCTGAAAAAGTGCGGGCCGGCCTCAACGCCGACACAGAAAATAAACAACATAAAGCCGATACTTTCTGTTCCGGCAGGCAGGGAGAACCCCAGTTCACCAAACGTCAGTGCTGCCAGCAGCACACCGATGGTCGGCCCGAGATTAAACGAGCCAATAGAGACTTTACCAATTAACAGACCAAGGCAAAGAAGGAAAAAAACCAGTATCACCGGATTCTGGTTGAGCAACGCCAGCAGATCAATAGTCACAGTGGTTTTCCCACAGCAAGCAGAAGAGAGAGAGGCGGGATGTTAACGCTTCTTTTTCTGCCGGATTATGCTCTGGGTCAAGTGAGGGTGTCGGGAAGTGGGTAGGAGAAAAATGCTGAGACCCAACCGATGATGCTCTTTGTGAAAAGACTCATAGTTGAAAAAAGTCCGGCACCAGTTTTGTCGCCGGCCCGTAAAGGCAGATATCAAAACCACTGGCATGTTCGCCCGGGTCGAGATTGAGTTCGACCGTCTGTGCCCCTGCTCGCCGGGCTTCCTGAAAGAAACCGGCCGCCGGATAGACGTTCCCCGACGTACCAATACTCACGAACAGATCGCAGCAGGCCAGTGCGCTGTAGATCTGCTCCAGCCCAATGGGCATCTCCTCAAACCAAACCACATCCGGACGCAGTGCGCCCTGTTGACCGCAGTCAGGGCAGAGGCTATCCGGTGTCATATCCATAGCAACAGGGCGAATGCGCCGACAGGCAATACAGCGGGACTTCAGCAGCTCACCATGCATGTGGATCAGGTTTTGAGAACCGGCCCGATCATGGAGGTCATCGATGTTCTGGGTGACCAGCAGAAACTCGCCTGTGAAGTTGCGTTCAAACGTGGCCAGGGTCGCATGGGCGAGGTTGGGGACAACGGACGAGAGCTGTCTTCTACGGGCATTGTAAAATTGGTGAACCAGTGCGGGGTTGCGCAGAAAACCTTCCGGAGTGGCGACGTCATCAACGGCATGGTTATCCCAGAGCCCATCCTTCAGGCGAAACGTGCTGAGCCCCGATTCCGCCGAAATACCGGCTCCCGTGAGAACAACGACAGATTGCATAGATGAGAAATCAACAGGCATAGTTACGATCCGGTTGGGTGTGCCAATGATCTGAGCGAGTGTACTTGAAGTTTAGCGTTCAAAGAAAAAATGAACATTCCGCTCGACCGCTTCCTGAGAAAGTGGACTGTTACAATATCATTACTTTTATAGGTGTTTGCACTTATAGGTCTATCTGTATTTCTGGGTACACTCGCTATCAGCGCATGGTGATCGGCAACATTATATTAATAAGCGGAATCCATCGAAGACGTTATTTCAATGTGCTGAATTAAGACAGTTCAGTCTCTTTCCCGTCGGTATTAATTGCCCTTTTGTTTTTGTAAAAGCAAAACCAAGGCTATGGACAGTGTATGCAATTGAAAAAATTATCGTATTTGATTGGCGCATCGGTAGTAGCGTTAGGATTAACAGGCTGTTTTGATAATAATGACTCGGACTGGGTTGCAGAACCCCCGGAATCGGCTCTGCCTGCTTTACCTATTTTACCGGCTTTACCGGTTCCACCGAATCTCAGGTTTGCATTCGGGATGCAGAATACCAGAGAGATTGCCAATAACGGCAATATTCCTCTGCCTAATGATCTGTACTTTTTGGATAAAGCGGGAGTCAAACAGTCCAGGCTGATTGTTATGGGCTGTGGTGCGACAGACATCGGTGATGAGACCAAGGTTGAAAATGCGACCAAATGTTCCCTGGAAGCCCTTGATGGCTGGTCAACAACGGCGCCGTTTTCTCTGCCCCTTACTGGTGATCTCAGCGCCCTCGATACCCGCACATTGGCCGATGGTATTCAGATAGTAGCTAACGGGGATTCACTCAAATACGACGAAGATTTTACCGTCAGAGTCACCGCATTCGGCCATCTGCAAATTCTGCCTCTCAAAGTCTTCCGCCCTCAAACTGTCTATACCCTGATTATTACCCGCGCGTTAATGGATCTGTCCGGTATTCCTGTAGGATCGTCTGATGCTTACAGAGCAGAGAAAAGCAAGCAGACTGTCTATGCCAAACATATTAATGATGTGGAAGCCGTGATCGCTCAAGACTATGGTATAGAGTCCGACGAGATTGTTTACGCTGCACGTTTTACCACCCAATCTATTGGCGGAGAGCTGCTTGCACTGGATACCAATGCAAATCCTCCGTCGTTTGAGTTTGACTCTTCCACATCCAGAAAATATGCGGTAAACGGTTTCTTGCCCGGTTGTTTTGGTGGTAAGGACTGTGTTGAAAAACTCTCAGGCACACTCCAATTGCCCAACTATTTACCCAGCACCGAGGACATCGGCAAAAACTGTGTTGCTGATTTAAAAAACCAGGAAGAGGCGGAGTTCTGGTATGAATTTTATGGAGCAACTGCCCAATCAGAGAGCTTCAAGTACACGAAAGAGAGCTGCCCAGGCCTCTATGAACCCATGGATTTTTCTGATAAATCAACCACTGCGGTTGCAGTCAGCATGGTTATCCCGCCCAAACCAAAGACGGGCGGTCCGCTGTCGCTCAATGTGATGATCGCTGCCCATGGTATCACCGCGATAAAAGAGCTTGGTAACGGTGGCATGCTGATTATGGATAACTTTGTTCAGCCCAAGGTGGCAAGTCAGGCCAAACCTGTTAACGCTGATGGCTATGCCACTGTCGCCATTGATCATGTTTATCACGGCACTCGGAGTATTAATCTAAATTTCGACTGTGATGGTGATAAAGTTGCCGAAGAGGGCTGCTTTGAAAATTCACCCGGTGCCAGGCCGGTAGGCGCCTATGATATCTCGGTCAGTTCTGCGGTCAGCGCCCTTATACCCAACTATGCGCGTGCAGATGTCAAAAACTTCCTCAAGATTGATGCCCTGTTAACCTCCCGTGACAATTTCCGCAAAGTTGTTGCTGATATTCTCAACCTGAAAGCGGCTATTGCCCATGCTGTTGATACCAGTGGCAAGGTGCAGCTGTACCCCAATATCAGTATCTATGGTCACTCAATGGGGGCCATAGCGGCGACGACGGCATCGGGTATTGAGCAGATCAAGTGGGAGCAGGGTGTGGGGCAACAATTTGCCGGAACGATTCTGGCCAATCCTGGCGGTGGTATTGGCGGTATTGTTATGAACTCAGTCTGGCTGGGTAAGGACGAAGTGCCTCCTGCGATTAAATTTCTGCCAGAATTTCGCCTGAGAATGGCAAAAGAGCTGGGTATTGAAGGGGCTGATGAGCAGGCGCTGCTGGCTGCCGTTCGCGAATATGCAGAAACCCGGCCCGAGGCGTTCCTTGCCAGGGCGGATGAAATATCGCCGCAATATCTGGCGGAAAGCCAGTACTTGATTCAGTCTGTTGTTGATACCGTTGACCCATTGAACTACGCCGGTGAGCTGCAGGATAGAACGGTACTTTCCATGACGGCCGTCGGCAACGCCCATAAAAATCCCGATATGGTTGATTATGAAGGTAAAGGCTTTACCGCTGCGGATCAGACGGTTCCCATAAAAGTCGAGCGGGACACCTTCACTACATTTACCCGTTGTGCCTCTGCTGCCGTTGCCGACAGTGCGATTATTGAGGATGCCGTTCTGGAGGGTGAAAACCAGACACGGGAGTCTGTCTCCAATAACCTGACCTGTACCCATGGTACTGAACAGGTACCCTATTACTCTTTGGATATCACAGAGTTTCCGTTAAGTGGTGCCGAACCGCTGGAGCAGGCTCTTGGTCTAAGAGATGTGCGTGAGGGTACCCCTCGCTCAGCCTCCCGCATTACGGAAGGTAATCACAATATTGGGGTGGGTGCTTTGCCTGACGGAGTTTCTGAAGGGACGAAAAATGGCAAAACCGTAGGTGCTGCTGCAACAGAAGTCGTTGCTCAAACCGTGCAGTTTATGTCCGATGAGTTTGGCGTAGTCAATAAGGTTAATACGGACCTTCTGCCACCGTTGTAAAATCTGACCGATCTCTATTTGTCCCCCATCAGAGACTGTGAGAAACAATCGAAACAGGGGGGAGCGGTGAAGCTCCACCCTTTTTATTACCTTAAACAAACAGACCCACAATCGCGCCATTCATCAGATTGGCGAGGGTAGCGGCCAGCAGAACTTTCAAACCCAGCTGGGCAATCAGCCCGGATTTTTCCGGAATCATCTTGCTCAGAGCGCCACACACCATAGCGACAGAACCGATATTGGCAAAGCCGCACAGCGCGATAGTCATAATAGACGTGGAGCGAGCACTCAGTTCCACCGCCCCCATGCTGGCGAAGGCGATGAACTCGTTCATGGCAATTTTCTGGCCAAGGAAAGAGCCTGCCATCATCGCCTCATTGGCAGGAATACCGATCAGCCAGGCGACAGGGAAGAACAGAATACCGAGGATGACATCGACGGTCAGACCTTCATAGCCAACCAGTTCACCAAGAGCCCCGAGGCCACCATTAAGCATCGCCATCAGGCCGATACAGGAGATAATGACCGCACCGACAATCCCCGCAATACCTAATCCCATAATGGCGCCTTTGGAAATGGCGTCAATGAAGCTGGTGGGACGCTCATCGTCTGGCAGTTCCGGGACCTCATCGATGGTTTTTTCCGTTTCCGGAAGGATGATTTTGGCAAACATCAGACCGGCAGGTGCAGACATAAAACAGGCCATAATCAGGTAGTTCAGATCCACACCCATACCGGACAGACCGGCCAGAATAGAACCGGAAATAGAGGAGACACCACCCACCATCACGGCAAAGATCTGGGCGCGGGTCAGTATCGGGTGGTAGGGTTTGATCAGTAATGGCGCTTCGGTCTGACCCAGTACGATGTTACCCGCAGAGTTCATTGATTCAGCACGGGAGGTACCCAGCATCTTCTGCAGCCCGCCGCCGATAATATACACAAACCACTGCATAATACCCATGTAGTAGAGCAGAGAGGTGAGTGCCGCAGTGAAGATGATCTGTGGCAGAACCTGCAGAGCCCAGACGAAACCGATGTCGTTCACACTGAAGTCCACCAGACTACCAAAGGCAAACTTGATGCCTTCTGAACCGTAACCAAACACCTTACCCACGACTTCAGAGATGTTCAGCAGCACGGCGCCACCGATATCTGTCGTCAATACGAAGCCGGCCACGGTCAGCATAATAATAAATGCACCAACAACAGCCCGCCAGTTGATCACCCGACGATTTTCAGAACAGGCGAAAGCGACCGCCAGCAGGGCAATAACCCCCAACAACGATTGAAGCATGAAAGAGACTCCTCAAATTTTATTTATCAAGCGATGTAACGAGAGACATCACTTTTTCTGCATGGAGATTAGCCAAATTGAGGCAAATTTCCTTATTTCCACCCTCATTTGAATCGGCATTCATTTCAAAGGTGATCACAGTATCGACAATAATCATCTCCGCCGCCCGAAATACGTGTTCAAAAGCGCGCTGGTAATCCGCAATGGGCATCAGGTTGAAGCCATCGGAGGCATAAGATGTGGCTTTGGCTCCAGCGGTAATGGAGAAAATGAGCTTTTTGTCTTTCAGCTTGCTGCCGTTGGGACCAAAGGCGAAGTTGAAGGTGAAAACATCATCGATCCACTTTTTCAGCACATAAGGAAACGAGCTCCAGTACAGCGGAAACTGAATGATCACGATATCCGCAGCCAGCAGGGCGGTTTGCTCAGCGGCCACAACCACATCCCGGGTGCCCAAATGATGAAAACACCAATCGGCTTGCTGTTTGTATGTTGAGACGATTGCCGCATTGGCGGTGGATGTGGTCAGGTCAGGATGACCATCGATCAACAGGACGTTCACAGGTGTTGTGCCCTCATCTATTTAAACCGTCATGAGTGGACAGGATTGCTGGTTCCCGGCGTGCATAATCCGCTATGCTCAGGAGAAATCCAAAAGAGAATGCTTGATGCCGAACAACGATCTGGATGCCGCCTACCGATCAACACAGTATGTGACCCACCTTCCCGATCAGGCATTATGCCTGCGTATTGAAGAGCACTCCACTGAGCTGGATACGCTACTGAGCAGTCATGGCACTACGAGCTGGGCGTTTATCTCGGCGTGGAATCCCTTTTCTGTTCCCCTGTCGAATGAGGACAATAACTACCGGCATCTCCAGCTTATTGAGCGCTTGTCCTGCTATCAGCTTTATCCCGGAGAGGGTGTTCCGGATAGTGGCACATGGACGCCTGAGCAGAGTGTTCTGGTTGTCGGGATTTCGAGGGAGGATGCGATTAGCCTGGGTAAACTCTTTGAGCAGAATGCCATCGTCGTTGGAAAAAAAGGCGAGAAGGCTGAACTGCTTTGGCTGAAGCGCTTTCCTGCTCCACTGATGGTGCTTCATATTCCCCACAGCTCGGACACAATTCCGACAGATATACGACCCTGTTTAAAACGGGATGATCACGCTCTCGCCCAGGAGCAGCTGAGTATTGTTGATGCCTATACCGATGAGTTGTTCTCTCTATCGCCTGAAGATGCGGCGATCGTTCGTTTCCCGGTAAGTCGGCTGGTGCTTGATCCCGAGCGCTTTGAGAATGATGCCGAAGAGGTGATGGCCGAGCGTGGCGTCGGGGTGATTTATACGCTGGCGCCACGGGGTGGCACTCTCCGTGAGCCGCCTGGGGCTGAAGAGCGGCAGGCATTATTGGACAGGTTCTACCATCCCCATCACCGACAGTTGACCACGGCTGTAGAGGCGGGCTTGAAAATACATGGCCAGTGTCTGGTGATTGACTGTCACAGTTTTCCCGAACACCCTTTACCTTTCGAGCTCTGTCAGGAACCGGAGCGGGCAGATATCTGCCTGGGGACAGATAGTTATCATACGCCGGACGAGCTGGTGGACGAGGCCAGAAAACGGTTTGAGGCGAAGGGCTATAGCGTTGCCATCGATGAGCCGTTTGCCGGCGCGCTGGTGCCGATGGCGTATTATCAAAAAGAGAAGGCTGTTTTCGCCCTGATGATCGAACTGAACCGGCGGTTGTATATGGATGAGCAGAACGGAGCAAAAACAGATAACTTCAGCAGGTTACAGGCAGATATCACTGAAGTTCTTCAAGCCCTGATGGCGTGGGCCATCGAGAATGGTACTTAGAGCCGGCCTCTTTCGATAGACTCGAAAGAGAGTTGCAATTCATCTATTTTGTCCACTCCCTTCATGATATAAAAAGTCTATGAAAGACCTGAATAAACATAAAAAGATTGCTGTCCTGATTGATGCGGACAATGCCCAGTATTCAAAACTCAAACGGATTCTGGATGAGTTATCCACCCACGCTCATATCGTTATCAAACGGGCCTACGGTGACTGGTCGAGTGAGTACCTGAAAAACTGGAGAACCCCCCTGAACGAGCTCGGCATTCAGCCTGTTCAGCAGTTCGCCTACACCACCGGCAAGAACGCCACTGACGCCTCCATGATCATCGATGCCATGGATTTACTGTACTCTGACAAGTTCGACGCCTTTGCCCTGGTATCAAGCGACAGTGACTTTACAAGGCTGGCTGCACGACTGCGGGAGTCTGGAATTTTTGTTTTTGGCGTGGGTGAGGAAAAGACCCCCATCTCGTTCCGTAACTCCTGTGACAGCTTTATCCTGACGGAGAATCTGGGTGATGATCCTGCTGATGTGGTGCCGGTGATAACTCACCAGACATCTCACATAAATGGTAAGGTGATCAATCTTCTGAAGCGGGGCTGGAAGACTCATCAGGGTGAGGATGGATGGGCAAATGTTGCCGCTGTCGGTAGTTTCGTTAAGCGTACCAAGCCTGATTTTGATCCCCGAACCTACGGGGCGACCAAGATTACTGAGGTTATCAGTAAGTTCAGTAATGAATTTAAGCTGAGGCGCTATAAGGGCAAAGGCGGTGTGAATATTGTCGCGTTTAAGCCGGTGGCTTGAGAGCGTTCTGTTGCAGACTCAAACCACTTTATACAAAATCCACAGCCTTATCCGCTTTCGAGTTTCACGGATGAAGTTTTCTGGCCGCCATTTCCCTAAAGATGTG